>WSSedB1CaDRAFT_10000072_pt1 | contig 50387 bp, 42 predicted proteins | sample WetSurSB1Cattail_FD_9460 | JGI IMG/M metagenome (IMG submission 9460)
AATTCTTACGCCATACCTGAAAAGCTGATCCTCAATGTTCAAAGGACGGAAGAGTCCTACTGTTTCTCCAAAAGCCAGACTATCGGCATTAACTGCTACCTCATCAACAAGCCATATAACCTTGCCGCCATTCATAATATACTGATCGAGAACCAGTTTATCTGACTCGCTGAACACTTTTTCAGGACCCGCAATTATTACTGCCGAATATTTATCAAGAACCCCGGGTTTCCCACCTATCACACCTCTGTCGATAGTAAAAAACTTTGCCAGATTCATAGTTATATCGGCTGTTTCAATCTCAGGGATCTCACCCTGACCTTCAATAAAAGCAACCTTATTTATAGTATCCGAACTTAAGGTTGCTATTGTCTGAATCATCTTATATTCAAGCCCTTCTTCCGAATGAAGGATATTTTGTTCATATGCGACAGACTGATTATTCTCAAGAAAGTTAACTGGCACTTCAATGCCATTATAATTTACTATCATTCCCGGGAAAATAATCTTCTGAGTTGATCCTCCTTCTTCATCGCCGGCCTCTAGTCTGATTGGCATCAATCCTTTATTAACAAGCGCCTGGTATTGTGTTTCCCTCTGGCTGGCATCCTTTCCTTTGGAAGGATTAATATACTCGTAATCAATTTTCCGTCCGGAGGCTATTCTGAACTCATCGAGCATTTCCCCGACCGACCTTTTCAGTCGTTTTAAGGGAATAGGTATATCGCCATCGAGATATACTTGTATAAAGATGTCATTTTTTAAGTGATTGAGTATATGCCGTGTTGGTGCTGAAAGTGTGAATCTTTTATCTTCGGTCAGATCGTACCTGAATCTCAGGAATGAACTTACCAGTGAAACAAGCAAGATTATCCCAACACCAGTAAGTAATTGCAGCCAGCTCCTCAGTCTTACGTTGTTGTCACCTGTTTTTTTCGTCATGGCTTAATTTTTTTTCTTCCATTTTCGCGATAACAGGTTAAATCTGGTAGCTTCATTAAATAAAACAGCAACCGACACAAAATAAACAACATCCCTGATATCAATAACTCCCCTGCTTATTGATTTATAATGTTCATTGATGCCGAGTCTCATTACAAATTCATCCAGTCTTTTTAAACCTGGCAGATAAGCAAATGAATCGAAACCCATGAAGAGTATGAAACAGATCAACACGGCAAGAATAAATGCAATTACCTGATTATCTGTAAGAGATGAAGCAAAAATTCCTGCCGACGCATAAACTGAAGCAAGAAAGAACAGGCCTATAAATGAGCCCAATGTACCACCTTTGTCAAGGTTTCCAGGAAATTCGCCAAGCTGATAAACTGAAAAGTAATATATTAGTCCTGGCAGCAGTGCCAGCAGTACCAGGCAAACAGAAGCGAAGTATTTTCCATAAACGAGTCCTCTTTCTGTGATTGGCCTCGAATAGATCAGCTCAATGGTTCCCAACCGTTTTTCCTCCGCTATCATCCTCATGGTTACAGCCGGCACAAGAAACATAAAAACCCATGGCGAAAGGAAAAACAGGGTGTCCAATCCGGCATAGCCACTATCAAGGATATTCCACTCACCTGGAATTACCCACATGAACAGGCTGTTAATCAGGAGAAAAACAATTATTACAATATAGCCTGTAAGGCTGCTGAAATAACCTGTGACCTCCTTTCTGAATATAGCAAACATTTTTAGTTTATGATTTTTCTATCTTTTACAAGATTTGTTTTTATTACTTATTTTCTGACCTTTCATACTGCTTTTTACTCCCTTTTGGGTGTTTCGCGCGCGAACCTCAAGGCAAAGCTACAGCATTTTTTATATTCGAAATAATTACTCCCGAATAATAAAAATTAATAATCGCCAGATAATTAAATCCTCTTGATGCCATAACCATTGCTCCTTCCTGACAGAGTCCCACACCATGCCCATAACCTCTTCCCTTAAGTACAATGGAATCTCCCATTGCATATACAGAGAAAAATGTTGACCTCAGATTCAGATCAGATCGCATTGTCCTTAATGGAATTGTGAATGAACCGGTTTTATAATCAGTCAGTCTTGATTCCTGAACAAAGTTGAATAATGAGGGATCATCACTTTTTCCCTTATATCCTTGTCTCCTGAGATAATTTATCCACTCATTTAAAGAAAAACTCTTTTGCCACCTGGCATTTTTTGATAAATGACAGTATGGATCAACAACGCTTTTGAGATACGAATGGCCCGAGAGCCAGACGTCGTCAGAAGCTGAAGTTTCTCCACCGCAATTTGAATGAAAAGCGCTTACGATAAGGGTACTGTCTTTTTTAAGAATGACCAGGCCCTTTGTTTCCATGGCTGCCTTATTGAGAAGAGTATCGGAAGACATCCCGTTATATGCCTGACAGTGTGTATTATCACATACATTATATTTGTCGGGTTTATGCTTATCAAAATATTTATACATATAGGTTCTGGCAATTATAGCCTGGGTTTTGAAATACTCTAAACTTCTCCCTGTTCCACCCTCAGCCATCACCACTCCTGCAACATATTTCTCAATATCTGAATTATTTATGAACAGTAAAGTGCCAAGATCCGGAAAACACTGAAGATCACCAGAATAATATTGTTTAATATGAGACTTGCCATTTGCCATTAACGAAAAAGCATCATCTCCTGTTCCGCCGGTAAGAATCAGAGAATCGCAAACTACGCCTACCCCATTTCTCATTTTAACAGCCAGTTTTCCATTATACCTTGTTATTATAACTGGTTTCTCTTTTGATACCTTTACAATCTTACCATTGAAGAGATCCAGATTATAAGCTCCTTCTGTTACTGAGAACACTGCCGATTCGGGAGACTGATTTGCAAAAAGACGTATTTTAACCTGGGCAGACGTAACTGTGCAAGAAACCGTAAATAAAAAAATAAATAATATTCCTGACCTGCTCATAAATTTTGCATTCATTATCCTTCATCTGCACGGTTAACTGCCAAAGCCTGGCAGACTCTCTCAGAAGGCCATCAAAGTATAATCATTTCTCCTATACTGCCCTCACCAATTCATTTCTGCAACTCCAACACCATCTGTCGCGCAATTCTGCCCGAAGCTCCAACTGATCCAAGTTTATTTTTAAGCAACTTATAATCAGACAATAACTTCTCACGTTTTGAGCCGCCCCGGAGGAGTGATTCAAGCTCCCGTAGCAGGGCTTTCTCCGTCAGATCATACTGAACCAGTTCTTTTACAACTTCAGAACCCATAATGAGATTGACCAGAGAGATATATTTCACCTTTACCACCATCCATGCTATGACCATTGAGAAGAAATCTGCTTTATAACAAACCACCTGGGGAGTACCATGCAATGCAGCTTCCAGGGTCGCCGTCCCCGATGTAACCAATGCTGCCTCCGCTGCATAGAGAATTTCATAAGTTTTTTCCTTTATCACACTGACCGGTTCATTGCCAATGATTTTGTAATAGAGCTCATCAGGAATGTTTTTCACACCGGCAATAACGAACTGATAACCGGGAAAGTGCTTGACAATTTTTAACATTTCAGGAAGGATAAACTCTATTTCATGTCGACGACTCCCGGCCAGGAATGCAATAAGAGGTTTATTTTCAATGCCGAGATAAGCGTACATATTGTCTTTCGATGGAAATTTCAAGATTCTCTTTTCAGTTTCATCCATAAGAGGATTTCCCTGATATTCAACGGTTATCCCATGTTTTTTATAAAAATCAACCTCGAAAGGGAAGATGATAAACATGCGATCGATATACTTTTTAATTTTAATCACCCTTCTCTCATTCCATGCCCAGAGCTTTGGTGAGATATAGTAAAAGGTCCTGTATCCTGCTTTTTTCACATACTCCGCAATCCTGAGATTGAACCCCGGATAATCGATGAATATCACAACATCAGGTTTAAAATCATTGATCTGAGTCTTGCAGAGCCTGAGATTTTTTGATATTGCACCGAGGTTTTTAATAACTGCCACAAAACCCATGAAAGCCAGTTTCCTGTAATGAACCAGGAGAGTTGCTCCTGCAGCCTCCATCAGATCACCACCCCAGCAGAAGATCTCTGCGTTTTTATCAGCGACGAAAAGTTCTCTGACCAGATTAGAGCCATGAAGATCGCCCGATTGCTCTCCCGCAATTATAAAATATTTCATCCTAAAAACTTTACTCCAAATACAATCACAGCCCATACGATAGTCATAGCTAAAACTCCACGGGTAGCTTTCAGCATGTCGAAACGATTATATAACATGAAAATAAGAAGATTAGGGAAAACGCAAAGCGTAATTGAATGTGTGACGATATCCGAATTCACTATCCTTTCAAGATATGTATGCAGCGACAGATGGCCTGAAGAAAAGGTAAAAATGATTATACCTGTTAAAAATGGAAATAGAAGTCCGGAAATTAAACCTGTCAGAACTGTGTCGTACTTCTCGTGAAACTTCATTTTTTAAACCTGCTTTTAAGTTTATCAACATACCAGTGGGCAGTCATATCGACAGTAACGGGCACAACCGAGACAAAATTGTGTGCAATAGCCCATTCATCGGTATCGTTTGCATCGGGTTCGTGATTCTGGAAAATACCGGTAAGCCAGTAATATGTTTTGCCCATTGGATCCTTCCTTTTTTCAAACTCTTCGCGCCAGTTGCCTTTTGATTGCCTGCATATTTTTATCCCTTTTATATCGCTTTTTTTAGCTGCCGGGATATTTACATTAAGACAAATACCTGCAGGAAGGGGTTCTGAAGCAAGCTTCTTCATCACTATCCTGATATATTTTTTACAGACTGAGAAGTCAGCTGTAGGAGAAAAATTATTAAGTGAAAAACCTACTGAGCTTATACCATAAAGGCATCCTTCAATAGCAGCTGCCATAGTACCTGAATAAAGAACACTTACTGAGGCGTTTGAACCATGGTTTATTCCTGAGACTACCCAGTCAGGAGTCCTTTCAACCAATTGATTAATGGCTAGTTTTACACTGTCAGTTGGTGTTCCGTTGCAGGCATAAATCCTGTGTTTTTCATTCTCTTCGAGGAGCTTTACGCGTAAAGGAGTTTTAACGGTAAGGGCCTGCGACATACCCGACATGCTTTCGACAGTCGAAACGAGAATAACCTTTCCAAACTCTTCCATCACCTCAAGCAAGGTCTTTAATCCGCCTGCGTACAATCCATCATCGTTAGTCAACAGAATCAGTTTATCTTCTTTTTCAACAACCATAATTTTTTTGTTTGAGTTACAAATATAGTGAAATTAGAGTCAGTTTCAGCAAGATGATCAACACCGCAATAACAGTTTTTGCTATATAAATAAGACATAAAATCCCGGATCTCTCGAAGACTTACATAAGCTCCAAATAAGCTATTGATAGTAATAAAATTATTCGCAATTATGAAGCTTATTTCACCTCGTATTCTGTCTTCCCTGTCACCGGAATTCCTGATGAAGTAATTCCTTCGACAATCACTTCCACCTTTGAAGGGTTATCCGCATTGAAATAATTCAGGAAATAATCCTTGTTGTTTTCCATTTTAATATCAGGCTCCCAGAACAGAGTAGTTCTCAAATCGGGTTTATAGTCAGCGTCTAAGGTTGAATGATGTTTTGGAGAAAAAAAGACACGTGGCTCATCATATACTGACAGTCTCACAGAGGCAGAATTATATATGGAATGATGAGGGGTTATTGGAGCGCCCGTTCGTGTTATGACAGAAATTACACCACCTCTTCCACGCGCACCCCACATTAAAGCAGCAGGAGATCCGGGTCGAACACCATCAAATCTTTCAATCCATGCAACAGGAAGAAATTCAATTCCTTCCCATCCGACTTCCATCCCATCGAGTAAAACGAGTGGTTGGTTATATAGTAATCCGGTCATTCCGCTTCCTCCCTTATGAAAAATCCTGAATATAATTAGTTGTCCGAGGTTATTGAAGACCTCAGACTCAGGAGTGACCTGATATTCATAGTCCGGGTCATTAGTTAAAAGATAGTGATGGCTTCTTGCAATTGGTGAATCAGGAATATCACGTCGTTTTGCTGTTATTACAACTTCCCCAGGGGTTATTGTATCTGAAAGTTTATACCTTTTTTGAATGGAGTTTCTAATTTCTGCGTATTGTATATATGCAATAATGCCACTTTTCGGAAATTGAGTATCATCAAAAAATTGACCTCCCGCAACCAGTTTATTTCCATTCTGTAATAAATTTTTTCTTGTTGAGCAATATTTCGTTCCGGCCGGGGAATAGTTGATGGAATCGAGAAGCACCCAGCCCTTTGACTGTCCTTTTGTATCTGCTGCGCTTACAATTAATTTTGCTTCACCGGTTAATTCCACTCCGTCGAGACGAAATCTTCCTGAAGTGTCAGTCTTTACAATTGATACAATCGGATTTCCATTCTTAAAAATTCCAATGCTTACTCTTGAGTTTTTCAGAGGTATATCAGAAAATATTTTTCTGATTCTGCCGGAAATTGTAAAACCATTTTCGGGCAGATAATAATGATTTTCATACTTCCATTTAAAATCGCGCCACCCATGGGTAAGTAAAAGAAGATCGAGGTCTTTTAACCTGTCGGGATTAGAATGATCAAAATAATATGATGGTTCTTCTATTTGTCCGCGGACATCCGATTCAAGAAGAAACCAGGAAGAGATGTTTGAAGGAAACGGGGAAGAACTCTTCTCAGCTATTACTTTAGTGGCAGATAATGACAGAAAAGCTCCATTGGCTTTTCCTGAACTATCAGATAAGGATAACCTTATTGATACAGAATCACGCTGATTATAATCTGATTTATTTGTCTCAACATTAAGCTTAAGCTCTTCATTGTTCTGTATGTAAACAAGCCTTTCACAAAGAGGGATATTATCAGCACCGGAAAGAGTCAGCATTATAATTCCATCAGGCAGATCCTGAGTTGGAATATTCAGAAAGCTGTTCAGCGATTTCATTCTGAAGGAATATGTCTTATAAGCTATATTACGTATAGAAACTGTGACTGAAAGATCGTTGGCCGAGACATCAGGAAATGTCTCAGGATTTGTTTTAAAAATTAATGACAATTGATTAACCTGGTTTTTGGAAATATCTAATACGACACCTTTTGAAAAGCTCTTTGGAATTTCGTATTTTAAAGAATCGCCGTTCCGGCTTTTAGTCAACGCAAAGTATCTTAATCCGGGAAGCGGCGTCAGCGAAAATGAACCCATGCCTTTATGAGTGCTCCTGAACTCAGTAACTCTTTCACCGGTAGAGGAATAAACTTCTCCTGATACATTTTGCCCGTATCCATTATCATCTACGGCTTTAAATGCAACCATGGAAGCGACATTTTCAACTAAGGAACCGCCTTCCGGAAAGAAGTTTATTTCCAGTTTAGTTTTGGCAAAATTAGCACTGTCAGAAAATGCCTTCCCGGCATCTAATGAATTGATAATTCTGATCTCCTTATTGAAGAATAGCTGATCGCCAAAATTCCTCATATAGTTTGTGTAAGCCCTTAGCCTGTAACTGCCTGAGTTAAGTTTTTCTGACAAATGGAAATCACCATTTCCCAAACCATTATTTAGTGCGACAACACGGCTATCGATAATTTTTTGATCGGGGGAGATGAGCTCGACATGAAGATTCATGCTATTGGAGGAAAGCAGCCCGTTAGTTGCATCGATTAGGTATGCTTTAAACCAGATATCGTCACCTGGATAGTAATTGTCACGATCTGCATGAAGATACACTTTCTCGATGACCTTAAGTGAATCATAACCAGAAGGGTGTTGAAATTGTACAGTAGCAGCGAACGAAAACCGGGTGAGAAATAAACTCAACACTACTACTAATGATACGTTTATTTTCATATCCGATCAGATTGGAATTTAGTGTTAACCATTTCATAAACAATTTCTGTGCCAGAAAAAAATCACACATTATAATTATTACAACCTGATAAATCTCAACGTTTGATTATTTTCATTAAAGCAGGTATTAGTCCTCTGTCATTCTGATTTGAGAAAAGAACTATGGAATTATTTTCAAAGTTTTTGTAGCTCATATGATAACTGTAACTTTCACGACCATCCTTATCAGGAAAATAGCCATTTTTTATTTGTGCATTCATCATTCTTATATTTTCATACGCATTGTTTAGTCTCTGGTCATTAATAACATGATTTACAACATATCGCTTAAATTCGTCATATGTTTTGTATGGGAGAATGGATACTTCGGGTATTTTATAAGTCTGTTCTTTCATTAAGACATTGATATACAAACTATCACTATTTGTTGTTAAATCTGATAATACTATCTCAGATGGAACATATCCTAAATGACTTATGGTTATGGTATCCGTATTTAACAACCTTACACAAAAAGAGCCCTTATTGTCTGTTATGAAACTTCGGTTTTTATTAATTATAATATCTGAAAAAGGTAATGAATCAAGCGATACTATATCATAAATTCCACCGGTAACAATAATCCTGCCGTAACTATTCTTTTCCTGTGAATAGCCTGATAAGATGAAAAACATATGGAATAAGACCACACAAATTGCTCTATCCCAATTCAGGTTATTATAATTTGTTACTGATTGTATCAACTGGATTCATTTTGAATGTTTTAAACATGAGACGCATCACTGCCAGGATGAATACAACAAAAGAAATATTTATGGGGATTATGAAAAATCCAACACTTAAATCAATTGTATATAAATACTCCTGCTCCCATCATAAGAAATCAGATATGCCAGTTACATTTTGTGCTGTTTTTTTCATGACACTGAGATTAATGTTAACCGAATTTATATAAAGATTACACAATTGACTCCCAAATATTTGTTAATCAATCCTTAATCTTCTGTTAAAAATTTAACAGCTAATGTCATCTAAGTTATATAATGGAACCACTATTTTAGAAAACCCTTTCTCAATAGTATTTTAAAATTCCTTACTTTTGCATTCTTACTGATTAATTTTATTAGCTCAACCTGGCAATGAAGATTTCGTATAACTGGATTAAAGATTATTTAAAAATTGACCTTGAACCTGAAAAGGTGGCAGAGATTTTAACGTCGATCGGACTTGAAATTGAAGGAATGGAAGAATGGGTTTCTGTCAAAGGAGGACTTGAAGGAGTAGTGATAGGTGAAGTTCTGACCTGTAAAAAACATCCTGATGCCGATAAACTTTCTGTTACAACTGTTGATATTGGTGGTCCCGTGCCTCTTCAGATCGTCTGTGGAGCTCCAAACGTTGCTGCAGGCCAGAAAGTTCCTGTTGCAACAGTGGGAACTGTTGTTTTCAAAGGAAATGAAAGCATGGAGATAAGGAAATCAAAGATAAGGGGAGAATTATCGGAAGGGATGATTTGTGCTGAAGATGAACTAGGCCTGGGTACTTCTCATGAGGGCATAATGGTCCTCGACAAAGATGCAGAACCCGGAACAAGAGCCGACAGCTATTTTAAAATTGTAAAAGATCATGTTTTTGAGATCGGACTTACTCCTAACCGCATCGACAGCGGATCTCACTTTGGCGTTGCAAGGGATCTTGCTGCCTACATGAACCTCAATAGTGGTTTGAATCAGAAAGCTCTCTTACCATCTGTCGAAGCATTCAAATCCGACAATAACAGCAACCCATATGAGGTGATTGTAGAAAACACTATTGACTGTCCAAGGTACACTGCCATTACCATTAGCGGCGTAACAATAGGTGAATCACCCGACTGGCTTAAGAATAAACTCAGGGCTGTGGGACTTAATCCTATTAATAATGTTGTAGATATCACAAATTTTGTCCAGAATGAAGTTGGACAGCCTTTACATTCATTTGATGCAGACAAAATCGATGGTAAAAAAGTCATTATCAGGAATCTGCCGGATGAAAGCAAGTTTATTACACTCGATAATCTTGAAAGAAACCTCTCATCACGCGATCTGATGATCTGCAATCCAAAGGAAGGTATGTGCATAGCCGGAGTTTTCGGAGGAATAAAATCGGGTATAACCGCAACAACAAAAAATATCTTCCTCGAAAGTGCATACTTCAATCCAGTAGCCATCAGGAAGACGTCCAAGCGTCATGGATTAAAAACAGACGCATCATTCAGGTTTGAAAGAGGAGCTGATCCCAATATTACTATCTGGGCACTTAAGAGAGCTATAATGCTGATAAAAGAAATCGGCGGTGGTGAAATTTCATCGGATATTGTCGATGTTTATCCTAATCCTATCAGGAATGTTCAGGTTGATGTCAACTACAATAATATAAACAGGCTTATCGGGAAAAAAATTGAACCCGACACTGTTAAAAAGATCCTTTCGCTTCTGGACATTGAAATTGTTAATGATGATGGGATCAACCTCAGGCTAGTTATCCCTTCATATCGTGTGGATGTAAAACAGGAAGCTGACGTGATTGAAGAGATTCTCAGGATATATGGTTATAATAATGTAGAAGTGAATACACATGTTAATTCAACTCTTTCATATCCCGAAAAACCGAATAAAGAAAAAGTTGGAAATATAATATCTGATCTCCTTTCAGCCAATGGCTTTTCGGAGATCATGTGCAATTCACTTTGCCCGGCAGCCTGGTATGAACAAACCGATGATTTCGACAAGGAACAACTGGTAATGCTTGCGAATCCTCTCAGCTCCGATCTTAACGCGATGAGACAATCCCTGCTTTTTGGAGGCCTCAGTTCAATAGCCTGGAATATTAACAGGCAGAATCCTGACCTTAAGCTCTACGAATTTGGGAATTGCTATTTTTACCATAAATCAGGAGNTTCATATCCTAAAGCATCTGATTATGTTGAAAAGACTTGTCTCGATCTCTTTATTTCGGGGAATACCGGACGACCGAACTGGAACTCAAAAACCAGCCCTACAGACTTTTTCAACGTTAAATCGTCAATAGAAATGATTCTCATCAGGCTGGGAATTAACCCGGAAAGTTTAACGATAGCTGAGTCCGATAAAAAATATTTTACAGAGTCGTCCACTTATCTTTTCAATAATAAAGTTGTAGCCGAAGCCGGCCGTATTTCGAAAAAATATCTGTTAAAATTTGATATCGGACAGGATGTTTACTGGGGTCATATTGAATGGGATATGGTTCTGAAAATGATTAAAAATCATTCTGTTGCATTTCACGAGCTGCCCAGGTATCCATCAGTAAGGCGTGATCTTGCATTGCTTCTCGACAGAAATATCAGATTCGCACAAATCAGAGATATTGCCTTCAGGACTGAAAAGAACGTACTTCACGACATTAATCTTTTTGATGTTTATGAAAGCGATACTCTAGGTAAAAACAAGAAGTCATATGCAGTGAGCTTTTTGCTTCGAGATGATCTCAAAACAATGACAGACAAGAATATCGACAAGATCATGAATAATCTCATTAATGCCTTTGAAAAAGAACTTAATGCACAGATCAGATAGATAATGAACAGGCTTGAAGTGATCAAAGGAGACATTACATTACTCGATGTTGATGCAATTGTGAATGCAGCCAACAACTCTCTGCTGGGAGGCGGAGGAGTGGATGGGGCAATCCATAATGCAGCAGGTCCTGATCTTCTTGCGGAGTGTCAGAAACTTGGCGGATGCGAAACAGGTCAGGCAAAAATCACCAAAGGCTATCGGCTGAAGTCAAAACATGTTATTCATACTGTAGGTCCTGTATGGTATGGTGGTTCCCGTGATGAACATGCCTTGCTTGCTTCCTGTTATAATACCAGCCTTTCTCTCGCCAAAGAAAAGAAAATCAAGACTATTGCTTTCCCCGGGATCTCAACAGGAGCCTATGGATTTCCTATAGACCAGGCAGCAATTATAGCTGTTAATGAGACAAAAAAATTCCTTTCGAAAAACAGCTATCCCGAAAAGGTAATCTTTGTTACTTTTGGAGACAGCAGTTATGAAACATACAGGAAGCTTCTCGAAAAATGATCGTTCCTCTCAGAAACATCCGCGACTATTTCTCTCTTGTAAAATTCAGTCATACTGTCTTTGCAATGCCTTTCGCACTTATAGGCTTCTCGCTTGCCGTATCGGGACCAGAATTTAGTTTTAGCGTCAGGTTGCTTCTTCTGGTAATTCTCTGCATGGTCTTTGCGAGAAACACTGCAATGGGATTCAACAGGCTGGCTGACAGAAAGTTTGACGCTCTTAACCCCAGAACAAGCAGGAGGGAGATCCCTTCCGGCACCATTAGTGCCAGAGCTGCAACAGTATTCGTAGTACTCAATGCACTTCTATTCATAGTTACTACCGGTTTCATTAACAGGTTAACCCTGTTTCTTTCACCCGTAGCACTTTTGATCATTATCGGTTATAGCCTTACTAAAAGAATTACAGCTCTATGTCATTTTGTACTCGGACTGGGTCTTAGTCTGGCACCAATTGGTGCATATATTTCAGTTACGGGGAAATTTAATATTCTTCCACTTATCTATTCATTTATTGTACTCAGCTGGGTAAGCGGATTTGACATCATTTATGCATTGCAGGATGATGAGTTTGACAGATTAACAGAACTTCACTCACTTCCGTCAGCTGCCGGTAGGAAGAAAGCTCTGGTTATTTCTATCCTGGTACATATTGCATCTTTTTTGCTTGTTCTTACAGCAGGTCTGTATGGTAAGAGTGGCGTGTTTTTTTGGATCGGCGCTTCATTATTTACTCTTTTGTTAGTCTATCAACATAGCATTGTAAAACATGATGACATCAGTAAGGTAACAATGGCTTTTGGTACAACAAATGGAATTGCAAGCATTATTTTTGCTGTTTTCGTTATACTCGACCTTTTTTTAAGAAACTAAATAGTTAATTTTATTTACCAATGAATTGTTCTTATTAAAGATTTTTTGTTTCTTGGCACAATAAAATACATACATATATGGGGGAATTAGTTATTAAAGAGGTTCTTACAAGAAAGGACCGCCGTGAGTTCATCTATCTACCTGAAAAGGTCCATAAAAACGAACCTGACTGGCTTCCTCCTATCTATATGGATGAATGGGAGTTATATGACAAAAAGAAGAACAAATCATACAAATATGCTGATGCTTTGCTGTTACTGGCTTACAGGGATGGCAAGCCGGTTGGCAGGATAATGGGCATTATTAATAAACGGTATAATGAAATTAATAATGAACAGCATGGCCGTTTCTGTTTCATGGAGTGCTATAATGACAAAGAAGTTTTTCATGCTCTTTTATCGAGGATCGAAGAGTGGGTTAAACAAAACGGGATGGTAAAAATTATCGGACCGCTGGGTTTTTCTGATAAGGATCCACAGGGCTTTCAGATAGAAGGGTTTGAATATCCTCTGTTTATGACAGCTCCCAATAACTCAAAATATATGCCTGAGCTTATTGAGCAGGAAGGTTATGAAAAAAAGGTTGATCTGGTAGATTACCTGGGTAAAATTCCTGAAGAATTTCCGCTTGTTTATGAAAGAGTGTTATCCAGGTTTGAAGCCAATAAAGAATACAGAATCATTGAATTCGGATCTAAAAAGGAGATCAAACCATATATTATTGATGTCCTTGAGCTTATGAATGAAACCTTTGCTGAGATATATGGATTTGTGCCACTTAACGATAAGGAAAAAACAGACTTTGCCGCAAGATACCTCCCGATTCTCGATCCGAACTTTGTAAAAGTTGTAGAAGCAAACGGAAAATTAGTTGGCTTTGCAGTTGGTATGCCGGATATCAGCAAAGGCATAAAAAGGGCTAATGGAAAGCTCTTTCCGTTTGGGATATTTAAAATCCTCCAGGAATCCAAAAGATCAAAAAAACTACTCATGATGCTTGGTGGAGTGAAGAAGGAATACAGAGGAAAAGGTCTTGATGTGCTAATGGGGGTTAAGATCCTGCAATCGGGTATTAAGCATAATATGGATACATTGGACAGTCATCTCGTTCTTGAAAATAACGCCAAGATGAGAGGGGAATATGAACGAGTCGGATGCAAGGTTGTAAAGAAATTCAGGATATACCAGAAGGAGCTTTAAAGACAAGCCAAGGCATAATGGTTTAAATTTCTATTCTTCAGTTATTCTCCCTGTTGTGCTGCAGAGCCGTTGTCTTGTTCCTAAAACCTGAATGACAGAGCAAAACCCAGCATTTCTTTAAATTGGATCCTGGCTGTTTTCTTAGGAGTTCCGTCAAGGTTAAGGACAGGCTGTCCATCTTTATACTGTTCTCCTGTTCTGGTATCATCATCAAAAATCAGGTGGGTATTGAACCTTACATCAGTGAACCAGTTCAATTTAGCTGTTGCTATCATTTCCCAGTCAACATCTACATTCTGAGGGTTATGAATGTAATTAGTAAATAACTGCACCCTGTTAATTATCGAAACCGTTTTTATTGGCTTGAACTCATTGGAAATCATAAAGCTCACACCTGGTTCATTCAGCGATTTCCGGTTTTTTGCTATACCATACTGAGTCTGATCAATATGAATAGTATCAGTCACAAAAGTTCCCTTATATGAAAATGGAGAAAAGTTGATTGATGTGGTCTTATTTGGTTTAAAATCGAGACCCAAACCTACCGTAAGTGTAGCAGGGTTCATGAATTTCGAAACCATATTTGAGGTATCATTACCGGCTGTCGTTTTAAAATAATTCAAACCCCTGGCTATCTGTGTTTTGAACAGCATAATAGCACTGAAATCAAATTTTCCGAATGCCTTGTGATTAAATTTTGAGTTTGTTTCGAGAAGATCCAGGTTTTTTCTGATACCTTCCGTTCCTGTCGCAATATATCCGAAATTAAGCCTTAAAAAGTGATTCGAGGATATCTTTTTCTTTTTGTTGTTATAGTCAGCATACTCCGTTATATCCAAAGCAGTCGAAATACTGCTCTCCCCTCCTTTGACCCAGTTACTAAGAGAGGCCTGGTTGAGAACGAATGAAGCTTCATTATGGTATTTCCAATATTGCGATCTTATGATAATATTCTGAAGATCAAGCAATTTTGAATTATCCGGATATTTAACATTAATTTTTGCTTTAAGATTGTTTTCCTGTCTCATAGGTCTCCTGAAATTGACTCCCTGCTCAAGGTAAAGACCTATAGTATTTTTTGATGGATTGCCTATCCAGATAGTAACCGAATCGGAGAATTCGTTTTTCAGCCAGTAACGCATTACCCTCCCTGCTTTTGAATTAAGCATTATCGGGATAGTATCATGCCCGATACCCGTGAAGTTGATTATTGTAGAATCGCGATCACTCAGATAATTTAGTAACGACTTTACTGCGGCTTTGATGGAATCACCCTGAAAAGGAAAATTAAAATATCTGAATGGGAATGCTGAATATGATGAATTCACCTCATGCAGCGTATCAATTATAACCATAATCGTTGTATCCTTGAATCCTGAAACAGGCTTTAAAAGGTCTGGTGATTTGTTATTCTCAAAAGAGCTTAAGACAAGCGAGTCATTTTTCATGGTATAATTACCGGAGTCAGGCTTTACAATGGAATCAGAACCTTTATTAAACTCAGCTTTGGAAATAACCGGGATCCTGAGCCGGAGAGGCTCATATATAAAAAATTTGTTCCATGGAATACTCAGCGAATCATATGGATATTTTGAGAGCATTTCCTTCAGAGTATCGAAAGGTGGATTAGCGGCCTCATAGATCAGGCGTCCAAACGCCTGCCTCAACGGATCATGTGGATCTTTCCACGATTTAGAATGAAATCTTTGCTGCAGATATATTAATGCCTGGTCTGTTGAAAGCACAATATCCGGCTTCTCCTTATTAATGCCAAAAATCAGACCCGACTTTTTTAAGGAATCGATCAAAGTTTCCGTATTTGTTGAATCTTTAATATTCTCCTGCGAAAAAACTGATATATAGATGTTTAAAAATAATAGCGTAAAAAATAAATTAAGAACTCGAACTCTCATGATTTAATATTTTTCAGATCAGATTTCATGGTTGAATATATCACAAAATAATTTTAATTTTACAGAAATAATTTTCAAAATTGAAATACTGTATTACATTAACGTCAAATAGTCTCATTGATATATACAAGAATATCAAAAACAGAGATTTCTTTTTCGTATACTAAGAATAAGGCGCGAATACCGGCTTCTTCTCCTCAATTTTTTCTTCTATTCCTGAATACATCGTGTAAATTTATTAAGGGCTTTAACCCTGTATTTAAGTAAATTAATTAACGATAATTATTTAATTTAAAATCATTCTATAATGGAATTACCAATCATTGAACCATTTAAAATCAAAATGGTCGAAAATATATACTCCAGTACAAAAGAGCAGAGAGAAAACTGGATAAAAGATGCTTCGTTCAATCTTTTTAATCTTAAATCTGAACAAGTCTGTATTGATCTGCTTACAGATTCAGGTACAGGTGCAATGAGCGACAAACAATGGTCAGCAATAATGCTTGGAGATGAAAGTTATGCTGGAGCAAGCTCATATTATAAACTTAAAGAGGCTATAAAAGATATAACAGGATTCGACTTTTTTCTGCCTACTCACCAGGGAAGAGCTGCAGAAAACGTTCTTTTTTCTGTTCTTGTGAAAGAGGGAGATCTGGTGCCAGGTAACTCACATTTTGACACAACAAAAGGACATATTGAATTCAGAAAAGCGACAGCAGTCGATTGCACAATCGACGATGCTGCTGACCCAATAAGCTGGCATCCTTTTAAAGGCAATGTCGATATTAAAAAACTGGAGAATTTACTTAAAACCAATCCATCTGAAAAGATCTCATGTATATTGGTTACTATAACTAACAACACAGCAGGAGGACAACCGGTTAGTATGTCAAATCTCAGGGAGGTACGAAAGCTCTCACTAAAATATGGTGTGAAGCTTATTATTGATTCTGCACGATTCGCAGAGAATGCTTGTTTTATTAAATTGAGGGAAGAAGGATATGCTGATAAGGAGATAAGGGATATTGCCAGGGAAATGTTCTCTTATGCCGATGGCATGACCATGAGTTCAAAAAAAGACGCTATTGTGAACATGGGTGGTTTTATCGGTTTCAGGGATGAAGAATTATTCAGGCAGGCTTCAACTTATAATATTATATATGAGGGATTTATAACCTATGGTGGTATGTCGGGCAGGGATATGAACGCTTTGGCCCAGGGACTTTATGAAGGTACGGAATTCTTATATCTCAAATCGCGGATAAACCAGGTTGCATACCTCGGCTCAAAACTAAAGGAATACGGGATTCCCAGTCTCGAACCATACGGGGGACATGCTATATTTATTGACGCAAAAAGGTTCCTTCCTCATATTCCAAGAGAAGAATTTCCAGGTCAGACGCTGGCGATTGAGATTTACACTGAAGGCGGGGTGAGAGGTGTAGAAATAGGCGCTCTGATGGCCGACAGGGACCCTGTAACCCGACAAAACAGGTTTCCTGAACTTGAAATGGTCAGACTCGCTATACCAAGAAGGGTCTATACTGATAATCATATGGATTATGTTGCAGCAGTGATTCGGAATGTTTTCGAAAGAAGAAATCAGATAAAAAAAGGCATTAAAATTAATTGGGAAGCACCTATTATGAGGCATTTTACTGTCAGACTTGAAAAATTATGAACCTCTAGAAATGATAGGTTTGCATAGCTATATTAGTAATTATGAAGGGAATTTTCTAACTTACACACGCTTCAAATTTGTATTAAAAATATTTAGGATATGATAAAATCCATGACAGGCTATGGAAAAGCCGTTGCTGAAACTCCGCAAAAAAAAATAACAATTGAGATAAAATCACTCAATTCCAAACAACTGGATCTGAATACTAAATTACCCTGGTTATATAAAGAGAAAGAACCTGAAATCAGAAATCTCATAAGTCAGAAACTCGACAGAGGGAAAATTGATTTTACAGTTTATTTTGATATGCTCGATGATGAAGTAGTTACTGTTATAAATAAATCAGCGGTCAGAAATTATTATAACCAGTTCAAAGAAATTGCTGGTGAGCTCAAAATAGACCTTGATGATCAGATTTTTAGCGCTATAATGAAACTTCCTGACACCCTTAAAACCGAAAAACCTGAAATCTCGGATACTGAATGGGAAATAGTAAGGAATCAGATCATTGAATCAGTCACAATGTTAGATCTGTACAGAATTGAGGAGGGTAATTCGATAATGACGGATCTTAAAAAATGTATCGGTAGAATTCTTTTGCTGCTCGATGAGATCCGTAGCTTTGAAGCCGGAAGAATACTAAAAATAAGGGAGAAGCTGATGTCACTTCTGGATGAGAACCTTGGCCCCGACAAAGTCGATAAGAACAGGTTTGAACAGGAAATTATTTTTTATCTTGAAAAATATGATATCAATGAAGAAAAAGTCAGGCTGAAAACTCACTGTGATTATTTCATTGAGACTATCAACACGCCATCTCCAAACGGAAAGATTTTGAACTTCATCGCTCAGGAGATTGGCCGTGAAATAAACACTATCGGTTCAAAAGCAAATGATGCTTCAATTCAAAAACTGGTGGTGATGATGAAGGACGAGCTCGAAAAGATAAAAGAACAAACTTTAAATGTTTTATAATTAAAAGGCACATTGGTGTAGAAGATGAATGGCAAGCTCGTAATAATATCGGCGCCCTCTGGCGGAGGGAAAACAACAATAGTTAAATATCTGCTCGAAAGTGGTTTAAATCTTTCGTTCTCTGTTTCGGCTACTACAAGGCCCAAAAGAGGAAATGAAGAAGAAGGAAAAGACTACTTTTTTCTTTCAGTTGAGGAATTCAAAAAAAAGATTGATAATAATGAATTCGTTGAATGGGAAGAAGTATATAAGGATCATTTTTACGGAACACTGAAGTGTGAAATGGAAAGGATATGGGCAAATGGAAACTATGTATTATTTGATGTTGATGCGAAAGGGGGTATTAATCTGAAAAAGAAGTTCGGAAAGGATTCAATCGCAATCTTCATTATGCCTCCTTCAGTCGTGGAACTTGAAAACAGGCTTATAAAACGAGCAACTGATACTAAGGAAAAAATAAAAGTCAGGATAGAAAAGGCGAACGAAGAATTAAAGCTGGCAAATCAGTTCGATATGATTATTCTGAATCACCAGTTAGATAAGGCTAAAGAAGAGACTTTGAAAATTGTATCTTCATTTCTGAAAAGCTAATACATGTTATTGAGATGGCAAAAATTGGTTTATACTTTGGATCTTTTAACCCGGTTCATATAGGCCATATTGCCATTGCCGGTTACATGACGGAATTCGCCGGTCTCGACCAAATATGGTTCGTGGTAAGTCCTCATAATCCTCTTAAAAAGAAAGAGACTCTGCTTGCTGATCATCACCGTTATCATATGACACAACTGGCTGCAGGAGATAACGACAGGCTGAAAGTGTCAGATATTGAATTCAAATTACCGGTTCCCTCCTATACTATTGATACACTGACATATTTAAATGAGAAGCATCCAAAGAACCAATTCTGCCTGGTAATGGGTGAAGATAATCTGCTCACTCTTCATAAGTGGAAAAATGCAGCTCAGCTAGTAAGTAAATACCCTATATATGTCTATCCCCGTCCGAATTCGGAAAAGCCTGACTCTGTCCTGCTTAATCAATTACTCTTATCCGCTGATATTCACAGGGTTGACGCTCCGCTGATTGAAATATCGGGAACATTCATCAGGAACGGTATTAAAATGGGGAAAAATATGTCCTATTTCCTTTCGCCATTAGTATGGAGGTACATAGAGGAAATGCATTTCTATGAAAAGTAATCCTATTTCAAGCAGACAAAACAACACACACGGAATTATTCTTCCCTGAGTCTTGCGTCCTGACTTGTTAGCCTATATTTACAATTTTGCTTTCTGAATCTCCTTAATGATCTCTTCGCCTCTTATCAGAGCTTTCTCATTCATTGGAATAAGATTATGATATCTTTCTGGCAATGATTTCTTCAGTCCTTTAATAACATTCTCGATCCTGATAATAGGTTTTATTTTAAGGAACCCTCCAAGGACAATCGTATTGAATATTTTCGGACTGTTCATCCTCGAAGCTTCTTCAGTTGCATCAACGCGATAAATTGTTATATCTTTTCTTTCAGGATGCCTTGTAATACCGTTACCATCATAGATGAGAATTCCGCCGGTTTTTATTGAGTTCTCAAATTTATCAAGCGATTGCTGGTTAAGGATGATTGCTGTATCGAAGTGTCTTATTATTGGAGAACTGATCCTTTCCGTGCTGATTATAACAATAACATTTGCAGTACCACCACGCATCTCCGGGCCGTAGGAAGGCATCCAGCTTACTTCCATATCCTGCATAACACCTGAATATGCCATTATTTTTCCCATTGAAAGAACGCCTTGTCCTCCAAATCCGGCAATAATTATTTCCTCAGTCATTTTATTATGAATTTCTTTATTAATTGGAATTGACTATTCTTCCGGAGTTTTAAGATCTCCAAGAGGATAATAGGGAAACATATTTTCCTCCATCCATTTATTAGCTTGTACAGGTGTCATCTTCCAGCCTGAAGGGCAGTTTGAAACTATTTCCACGAGGCACGTACCCTTATTAAGCTTCTGATACTGAACGGCTTTTCTGATCGCCTTTTTTGTTTTCTTTACATTCGCCGCAGTATGAACACTCTGGCGTGTAACATAATATGATCCTGGAAGAGTTGCAACTATATCAGTTATTTTGAGTGGATATCCCATTGTCCTTACATCTCGTCCATATGGTGAGGTCGATGATTTCATGCCTGGCAGTGTGGTGGGAGCCATCTGTCCTCCTGTCATTCCATAGATACCATTATTAATAAAGATAATCAGGATATTCTCTCCTCTGTTACATGCATGTATTGTTTCTGCCGTACCTATAGCAGCAAGATCACCGTCGCCCTGATAAGTAAAAACAAACTTCTCCGGCAAAAGACGCTTTATTGCTGTTGCCACTGCAGGAGCACGTCCATGTGCAGCTTCCTGCCAGTCGATGTTCAGATAGTTATACATAAAGACAGAACATCCTACAGGAGACACACCGATTGCTTCCGACTGAAGACCCTCCTCCCCGATTATTTCGGCCAGGATCCTGTGAGCTGTGCCATGTCCGCATCCCGGGCAATACGACAGGGTATTCTCTGTCATTATTTCAGATTTCTTATATACCAGATTGACCGGTTTTATTATTTCCTTGATTCCCGAATATTCAACCATTGATTAACCTCCTATGAATTTTGATTTTAAAACCTCCACCACCTCTTCAGGTGTGGTAACGATACCTCCCATTCTGCCGAAATGATAAACAGGAACCTTCCCGTTAACAGACAGAAGAACATCCTCGACCATCTGGCCGGCGCTCATCTCTACTGACAACATCCCTTTGACATGACCTGCAAGTTCATTAATTCTTTGTGTTGGAAAGGGGAAAAGGGTTATTGGACGCAATAAACCAGCTTTTATCCCCTGCGATCTGGCCAGCTGAACCGATTTCTGACAAACTCTGGCACTGGTGCCATAGGCAACCAGTATATATTCTGCATCATCAACCTGAAATTCTTCAAACCGCACTTCTTTTTCCCTGATCTCATTATATTTGTCAATAAGTTTTTGGTTAAAAACTTCCTGGCGGTTCGGATCAAGATCAAGTGATGTTATAATGTTTCTTTCCCTGGTGGATGGTTTTCCTGTAGTAGCCCATTCGGGAACTGTTTTAGACCGTTCCTTTTGTGGACTCAGATAAACTTTTTCCATCATTTGCCCTATTGCTCCATCGGAGAGCATCATAACAGGATTCCTGTATCTAAATGCCAGCTCAAAACTAAGGTCCACAAAATCAGCCATTTCCTGTACAGAGGCAGGAGCCAGAACAATTAGGTGGTAATCACCATGGCCACCTCCTTTGGTTGCCTGAAAATAATCTGACTGTGCCGGCTGAATGGTTCCCAGTCCCGGACCTCCCCTTACAACATTTACGATCAGACATGGAAGCTCAGCACCTGCAATATAGGTGATCCCTTCCTGTTTCAGGCTTATCCCCGGAGATGAAGAAGATGTCATAACTCTCTTTCCACATGCCGCACCACCGTATACCATGTTAATTGCCGCAACTTCACTTTCAGCCTGTAGAACTACCATTCCGGTAGTTTCAGCAGGATTTGCTTCCATCAGATATTCTATGATTTCAGTCTGTGGCGTAATTGGATATCCAAAGTAACCATCCACTCCTGCACGGATTGCAGCTTCAGCAACCGCTTCATTTCCTTTCATCAATCTTAATTCTCTTTCCATTCCACGCTTATATTTTTGTTTTATAAACCGTTATTACGCCATCAGGACAAACCATCGCGCAATTGGCACAGCCGATACATAATTCAGGATTTGCAGGAAATGCATAATTATAACCTTTCCCATTCACCTCTTTTGCCATTGCGATGGTACCTGTCGGACAAGTTACCATACACACTTCGCATCCTTTGCATCTCTCCACATTTACTACAATGCTTCCCCTTATCTTTGCCATATTAAAATTTATTAATTCTATTAAACTGTATGATCAATATTAAATTTTTTCAACCTTATATCAAGGTCTCCAAACTGTTGCCGTCTGACCTGCGAAACACATGCTCTCAAACCATCAGGTCTTTCACTGCCTGTTGTTACAAGCGAGATTGCACTTATTCCGTAGCACAGAAGTTGTTCAATCAATTCCCTGCCTGACATCCCCGGATAAGAAATGGTAAAATAAAATCCATCAGCCAGAGGTTCATCAAGATCCTTATCATAAGTTATCTCGAAACCGTTTGAGACAAACATCCTTTTCATCTCCCTGGCCTTTTCACCATACTCCAGAATATCATCCCTGTACTTATATCTGCCATCATTAACTGCCTTAAGAAGTGCTGTTAAACCATACTGAACAGAATGAGTCACACCTGCCGACAAACCATATAAAGCACCAAAGATAGCTGAATGTCCGAACTTATCAGTCGAATAATATCTTAACAGATCAGGATAGGACCTATTAAAAAGCTGATTTGATATTGCCATCATGCCGATTCTCTGACCTGCATAACTGAATATCTTGGAACTCGATAATAGCATAATATACTCATCAGTATAGTGGGCAATTGTTGGTTGGAAAGGAGGTCGGCCCGGAGAGGAATAATCTTTCCGGAAATCCATCCCAAAGTATGCCAGATCTTCTATTACAATAACATCGTATTTCTTCGAAAGTTCGCCGATTACAGCAAGTTCATCCTCGGTCAGACAGATCCAGGTCGGATTATTCGGGTTTGAAAATAATAAAGAAGAAATCTTGCCTGATTCCAGATGTGATTCCAGCTTATCCTTGAGTTTATTTCCCCTGTATTTGTAAATATCAAAAGAGCAATAGTCGTGCCCGAGCATTTTAACCTGCTGTTTCTGAACAGGAAATCCAGGGTCGAGAAACAGGGTCCCTTCCTTATTCCGGTCATTCCTGTTAGCTACGAGGAAGCTGACCATAGCTCCCATCATCGACCCGACAGTGGGAATGCAGCCTTCCGGATCAATATCAACATCAAGAAAAAGCTTTATAAAACGGGCAGTCTCTTCTTTCAGAGGCTTAATGCCGGAAATATCAGGATATGCAGAGGCAACGCCGTTTCTGAGAGCTGCTATTTCAGCTTCTATTCCAATGGAGGAAGCCTGGAGACCCGGCACTCCCATTTCCATCCTTATGAATTTAATCCCGGTATTCTCCTCAATCTTATCCACAAGATGAGCAATCTCACGTATTGAGGAAGTCCCGGGAGAAGGAATCCCACTTGATTGGGCCAATGATTTTAACTTTTCAGCAGGAATTGGAATAAATGTCATATTGTATCAGAAGAATTAGTATTTACGTCTATCAATAACACGTTTAGCTTTGCCTTCGCTTCTCTCAATAATTTTAGGTTCAACAAGGGTAACTTTAATTGTCAGTCCCAGCGAATTTTCCAGGTTATTCTGAAGTTTTTGACGCAGTGATTCCAGCTGACTGATCTTATCCTGGAAAAAAGCTTCATCTACTTCCACCCTCAGTTCGAGAGTGTCAAGATTATTTACTCTGTCGACTATCAAAAGGTAGTGAGGTTTAATTTCACTCATCTCAAGGAGAACGCATTCCACCTGCGATGGGAATAGATTAACACCACGTATGATAAGCATATCATCGCTGCGTCCCAGACATTTCTCCATTCTTACAGTTGTCCTGCCGCATCTGCACTTTTCATAATTCAGACGTGTGAGATCACGGGTACGGTAACGTATCAGAGGCAGGCCCTCTTTTGTAAGTGTCGAAAAAACCAGTTCACCTGTGCTGCCTGCCGGTAAAACCCTAAGTGTTTCAGGGTCAATAATTTCGGGGTAAAAATGATCTTCATTTATGTGTAATCCTTCCTGGATCAGACATTCACTCGCTACTCCGGGTCCGATAACTTCACTGAGACCATAAATGTCAATAGCCTTAATCCTGAGCTTTTCTTCAATCTCCTTCCGCATATTCTCAGTCCAGGGTTCAGCTCCGAAAACACCAACCCGTAGCTTCAGATCATCGCGGTTAATTCCGCTTTCCTGTATAGCTTCGGCAAGAAACAACGCGTAAGAAGGAGTGCATGCCAGCACGGTACTTCCGAAATCGTGCATTAGCTGAATTTGTCTTGTTGTATTACCTCCGGAAATCGGGATTACAGAGGCTCCGATCTTTTCTCCTCCGTAATGCAGGCCAAGACCTCCGGTAAATAGTCCATAGCCATAGGCAACCTGTATGAAATCATTCCTGTTGGCTCCGGCACCTGTCAATGTACGGGCCATTACCTCCGACCACGTGGATATATCGTTCCGGGTGTAACCTACTACAGTAGGCTTTCCGGTAGTACCCGATGAAGCATGCACACGGACAATTTCACTCATGGGAACAGCAAATAACCCGAAAGGATAATTGTCACGAAGATCATGTTTTGTAGTAAACGGTAATTTTACAATATCGTCGATAGTCTGAATACTTTCAGGTCCTATTCCTGCTTCCTGCATCTTGCTCCTGTAATACGGAACATTGAAATATACTCTTTCGACAGTTTCCCTTAGTCTTTCACTTTGTACACGTCTGATCCCATCCCGATCCATACACTCGAAATGGCGGTTCCAAATTTCCATATTATTGATTCTTATTCCAATAATTATTAAATAATGTTCTATCCTTAAACCTTCATATTTTCTAAATAATTAACCACAAAGCACACAAAGAAGTCTCAAAGCACACAAAGGTGAAACTAATATTGATTTTGTTCTTTGTGCTCTTTGTATATTCCTTTGTGACCTTTGTGGTTTGTGAATTTTGTATTTATCATATTTTATATAAATCACTGGCTTTCAGCAATTCCATCTCATGATTTTTTAGTGCTTTTATTGCATCCTCAGTGTTGCTGCAACGAAGAATAATTATTGATTTATCCCCAACAGAAAAAGCATAAGTATATTCTACACTGATATCAAGATCTGAAAGAATCCTCAATATCTTTGCATAATATTTTGCCTCATTCGGTGCCATCACAGAAATAACTTCAGTAAGATTCACTGTAAAGTTTTCCTTTTTCAGAAGCTCTCTGGCCTTCTCAGGATCAGATACAATAAGTCGCAGGATCCCGAATTCTGTTGTATCAGCAACACTTAATGCAGTTATCCTGATATTCTCCTCTCCAAGAACTTCAAGCACTTCTGTAAGACGCCCTGATTTGTTTTCAAGAAAGACTGATAACTGATGTGTAATCATATTTTAAACTATTTTTAAGTAAAATGAAATTTCGAATATATACATAAAATTTTTAAGGTAGTAATAACATCAACAAGATCATCTCTCAATTCTTATCCTTGCATCAACGACAGTAATACCGTCAGGGCTGCCTATAAGGGGATTCAGATCCATTTCCTTTATTTCAGTAGCATAACGTAACAAACTTGACAGACGCACAATTATTTCAGCGAATTTTGACTCATCAATGCCTTGTTTCCCTCTTGTACCCCGAATAATGCTGTAGCTCTTCAGACTTCTGATCATAGATTCTGCTTCACTGAATGTAAGCGGTGCAAGTCCCGATGATACATCACCCAGAACCTCCACAAAAATTCCACCAAGACCACAGAGAATAATATGACCGAACCGCGATTCATGTTTTGCTCCTATAAAAAGTTCAGTACCCGTAAGCATTTGCTGTACAAGAACGGCTTTTACTCCTTTTATCTGCATCATTCTTCTAAATTCAGCTTCAAGGTGCTTCACCGATTTTATATTGAGAGTTACGCCACCAACGTCAGATTTATGTACCGGGCCGACTACCTTCAGAGCAAGAGGATAACCGGTCTTATTTGCAACAGCCAGGAGCTCCTTTTTTGAGTTAACAACTTTTTCTTTAACAACAGGAATGTGTGCTGCAGTCAGAAGCTGCTGTATAATAGCCGGTTCAAGGTAACCATCGTGTGCTTCATCAATAATCTTCCTGACAAGCGCTACATCAATATTTTCCAGAAAAATCTTCTCCTCTGCAGGAGAAGGAGTGTTGAATATTTTAGTCAATGCTCGTCCGAGTACAACTTCATCAGGGAAATTGACATGACCTTTATTTAGAAAATATTCAAGTTCTTTTGAGGAACTTTCCACAGATGGCAGTATAGGATATAATGGCTTGTTACAATCACGGATCTTTTTATGTAAAAGATCATAGATCTCTGTCATATCATTCAAACCGTTATTGCCAAAAATTACGCTCATCCCGTCAATAAGCGGAAGTTGCTTATCCACATATTCAATTACCCTGTCAAGCTGTTCGTCTGTTGCCGTTGCAATCATATCGATAGGATTTACAGCCGATGCCCCCGGATTCATCATGGCCAGTAATTTATCGTGGTGAATTCCGGTTATCTTTGGAATATTCATACCACCGGCTGATAATGCATCGGTAAGCATTACTGCCGGTCCTCCCGCGTGCGTAATAATCGCAATATTTTTACCCTTAAGTTTTTTATGAAAAAACACACATGCTACTGTTGTCAGCTCTTCCCTGCCTGAGCACCTTACTATCCCTGCCTTCCGGAATAAAGCCTCAACCGCTGAATCTGATGAAGCCATTGCTCCTGTATGAGAAGAAGCTGCCCTGCTCCCGGCTTCAGTTGTTCCGGCTTTTATTGCGGCAATCCGGCACCCCTTACGTATCAGCGATGAGGCATGATGAAGAAGTTTATCCGGATTATGTATACTTTCGACATATATGAGTTTTATTGGTGAACTAATTTCAGGATCATAAGTATTATCCCAGAATTCGAGAACTTCTTCCACTCCGGTCTGTGGACTGTTCCCGACAGAATAAACACTCGAAAAATTAAGTCCTTTAGGTATCGCCGATTCAAAAATAAAAACTGCTGTGGCTCCTGATCCTGAAACAAAATCGCAGCCTCTCCTATTCAATTTTGGCACAGGAGATGTAAAGACACCCTGATATGATTGAGTAATAACCCCTATGCAATTGGGGCCGATAAGGCAACCATCCACACTATCGATAAGTTCGACTATTGCTTTCTCTGTCTTAAGTCCTTCAGCTCCGGCTTCACTGAATCCGGCTGAAAGAATGATAAAAGCCCTGGTGTTCTTATCTCTCACAAGTATTTCTACTGCACTTAAGCATAATGCAGCAGAGATAACAAGTATAGCCAGATCTGTCTGAGGAATATCATTCAGATCCCTGTAAGACTTGATCCCCTGGATTAAATCCTGCCTGGGATTAACAGCATAAAGTTTCCCTTTGTATTTTCCGTCAATAAGATTCCTGAGTACTTTACCACCTGGTTTAAAAAGATCATCCGATCCTCCCACAACAACAATGCTGTCAGGATTTAATAGTTTTTCATTTATCATAAGCAACAAGAATGGTAATAGAATGAATTCTGAAATTCAATAATTTGCACCGACACGAAACTACAAACCGGCAAAACGCTTCAGGTAGCCGACATTAAGTGCAACAACAAATAAATACCTTTCTGATATATAACAACTTACAATCAACCTTTGATCTAAAATGTTTAAAGCAAGGTAATAAAAATAAATAGCATTAAAACAAGATAATTATCATAGTATAAAGTCAGATACTTTATGTATTCAGGATGGGATTTTAAGATTGAACCGTCCTTCTTCACCGGACTCGCAATGGCAGTGCAAATGAGGGTAATTGGAGCCGCGTTTTGAACTTAATCGGTTTAATTAAGGGTCATTGCAAGGATCAGCCAGTTGGCAGAAGCAAAGCAATCGCATCATCCTTATATGAAAAAGAATAAAATAGCTTTGGCTTCTTCCATAAAAAATTACTTTTGCAATTAGCCTGATTCAAATAATGAATTTTAATTGATACACCATGAAAAAAATAAATCACAGGTATGGTCTGATAATAGTAATATTTTTGTGCACCTCACTTTTTGCTCAGGCTCAATACTCTGACATAGATATAGATGGGCCGGGATATGGAGAGAACTGTACAACAATTATGGTCGGAAGAAAAGCTTCCACCGACGGATCGGTTATGACTTCTCACAGCTGCGACGGGAACTACAGAACATGGCTTGAAATATATCCTCATCAAAAATTCAGTGAGGGAGTAATGCATCCTGTATATTCCGGGATGCTTCATACCGAAGAAGCCTGGGACATGACCAGGGTAGTTATGAAAGGTGAAATACCTGAAGTTTCAGAGACATATTCCTTTCTGAATACAGCTTACCCTTGTCTGAATGAGAAGCAACTTGCAATAGGAGAAACAACCATTTACGGAAGAGAAGAACTTGTAAACTCAAATGGGATGTTCTACATTGAAGAACTGGAAAAGATCGTACTTCAAAGGTGCAAAACCGCAAGAGAAGCCATAGACCTTATTGGGAAACTGGCTGAAGAATACGGATATGCGGACCTGGCAGAGTGCATCACTCTTGCAGATCCCAAAGAGGTATGGCAACTGGAAATTGCAGGTTCAGGTAAAGGAAAACCTTCGGCTATATGGTGCGCTGAGAGAATTCCCGATGAAAATATTGGAATATGTGCCAATATTCCAAGGATATCTGATATTGATTTTAAAGATCATGACCATTTTATGTATAGCGCTGATCTGAAAAATGTTGCAAAAAATCTTGGTTACTGGGACGGAAAAGAACCCTTAAAATTCTGGAAAATCATCAACGGGAAAAAGCCTTTCTCAATCAGAGAATATTATGTCCTCAGTAAACTGGCTCCCTCATTAAATCTTTCATTTGATGCAGAAGAACTCCCATTTTCAGTAAAACCTGAAAAGAAACAGTCGCCTCGTGATATAATGAAGTTTTTCAGGGAAACTTATGAGGGAACACAATGGGATATGACTAAAAATCTGCTCATTACGGTTAAAACTAAAGATCAGAATGGAAAAGAAACTGAAAAGCAGGTTAAATCGTCTGTGATTAGTAACTGGATGAATAACGATATCCGAACCTTGCTTAACGAAATTAAACCTGGAATTGTCGATCGCCAAAGAACTATTGCCATTGCAGGCTGCTCCTATTCACATGTTATTCAATGCCGCGACTGGCTTCCGGATGAGGTCGGAGCTGTTGCATGGTTCTCATTTGATAACCCTGGTGAGAGCCCAAGGATCCCGATTTTTTCAGGAGTCTTAAACCTCCCGGCATCTTTCAATATCTGCGGTCAGCAACATTACAGAACTGATGCAGCTATATGGTCATTCCGTGAAGCCAACAGGCTTGCAACAGTAAACTGGGGAAAAGGAAGGACACTTATTGAACCTGCCGTGCAGGAATTTGAAGACAAAGCATTTGACGAGCTCCCGCTGGTGGAAAAGAAAGTAACTGAGCTTGTAAAGGATGGGAAAGATGACGAGGCAAAAAAATATGTTACAGCATACACCAACAGCTTCGCTGATGCAACAATGAGAAGATGGGAGGATCTGAAAACAACTTTGTGGGGAATGTTTGGCAGAGGCTTTTAAATTAAGATAAAAGTAATAAGACTAAGGGCAAGAAAACATTAATGGTTAAAAGTTCCTCTCATTGAAGAACTTGTCATCAGCGTATCACAGAGAGCGAGAGTACTGAAAAAAGTTGAGAAGCATACACACAGGTTTTTTAGTATCTTTGCAAACTGAAACAAACAGGTATGACATTGAAAGTAAGGGAGATACTGGAGAAAGAGATTTTTACCAGAAATGATATTATTTCGCTCCTTCAATCTGAAGGAGAAGACAGAACACTTCTGTTTAAAAAATCTGCAGAAGTAAAAGAAAAATATATTGGCAATAAGGTATGGTTCAGGGGATTAATTGAATTCTCAAATATCTGCAGCAAAGATTGTCTCTATTGCGGAATACGAAAAGGCAATACCAATTTAACAAGATACAATCTGTCTGATGAAGAAATTCTTACAGCAGCCCGCTTTGCTTATGACAATCATTACGGTTCAATAGCGCTTCAGTCAGGTGAGCTCGAAAGCAAATTCGTTACAGACAGGATTGAGAATCTTCTTCATAAGATAAAAGATTTGTCTGACGGAGAATTAGGGATCACCCTCTCAGTTGGTGAACAGGAACCCGATGTATACAAAAGATGGTATGATGCTGGTGCCCACCGCTATCTTCTCCGTGTCGAAGCGACAAATCAGTCGCTTTATAAAAAAATCCATCCCGAGGATTCCAGGCACGATTTCTATCGCAGACTTAGCTGTCTTAAAAGTCTGAAGGATATAGGTTACCAGACCGGTACAGGAGTAATGATAGGACTTCCATTCCAGACAATGGACGATCTGGCCGGAGACCTGTTGTTTATGAATGATTTCAATATTGATATGTGTGGCATGGGTCCGTATATTGAACATGTCGACACTCCTCTGATCGCATACTCAGGTGAGCTGATGTCACCCGGCGACAGATTTGATCTGACTCTTAAAATGATTGCCGTACTCAGGATAATGATGAAAGATATAAACATTGTTGCTGCAACAGCACTTCAGGCCATTGACGCCATAGGCAGGGAAAAAGCTGTTAAGATCGGCGCCAATATCCTGATGCCAAATATTACGCCGGGTAAATATCGCGATAACTATAAATTATATGATAATAAACCCTGTACAGACGATTCAACAGAAGACTGCCAAAGCTGTCTCGAAGCACGCATCAGTCTGGCTGATGCGGAAGTCATTTATGGTGAATGGGGAGATTCAAAACATTATGATTTGAGAAGACGGCTTAGTGCAGAAAACTAAAACGCTATAAAATTATTCTTTTTTGATTCGTTGAATGACGATCCTGGAATTAGTGCAATAAGTATTTGCGAATTGCCAGTCAAGCTTAACAGGCAAAGGAAAAGTCTCTTTTTGAAGATCAATATTTGAATTATCCGGTAAAGTATCAAACAGATAGGTTGCACTATCAATCTGAATAAACCATCCTCCGCAGCATACGCATGCTCTGATGTCGGGGCCTGTTATAATACCTCTTGATTTATATTCATTATCCTTCTCCTTATTGCAGCACATAAGTACCAGAAGCAGAGCAAAAATTGTTGTAACTGACTTTGTATTCATAGCAATTTTGTCTTAATTATAAGGATGACATCCGACAGTTCAGATAATGATCATCTCCATAAGGAAATATATCAATAATCATACCAGCTATAAATCAGAAAACCATAGTCCTTACATGTACCTGATCAAGTGCTTTAAGATCTTTTTCCAAAAGACTGCGTTGTTGTTTATCACCTTTAAGTTCGAGAATTATCAGCCCTGCCGGCTCTCCGAAGAAAACTTCGTTGACGCCCATACGTGTACGTATATTACAGCCATATGAGGTAAGAAGTTTTTGTACAGATAAAATTACCGATGGATTTCTTTCTGTGAGAATACCCAGTATCTCAACATTGTTATCAGAAGATCCGGTATTAATGGGCTCTTTTTCAGAGGTAAAAATCATTTCACGTAACTCAATTCCCTCCAGGGTTCTTAGTTCAGAACTCAGTTTTTCAGTATCTGACGGATCGCCGTTAAGATGAAGAATAATATAGGCCTCACGACTGCAAAGTTCATCGGTGACTTCATGGAATCCGAGCCTGGTAGTTATAACAGTTGCATGCCTCGACAAAATACCCTGGGTAAGTCCGGCTTCTTTTATCCTGTCGATGATTTTTATTCCTAGAACTTTTATCATGGTGATCGGTTTATTGTGATTAGCGAATGTTAAGTATTAGTTAGAAATACAGATCCCTCTCCCCCTTCCTGATCTTTTCAATTTTTTCCCTTGTGCTAACGGCTATAGCGGCATCGAGTTTCTCAAGACTTTTATCTATAGCTTTCCATCCCTTTTCGACAGTTTCTCCCTGGGCATAATCGCAGATATATTCCGATAATGTCAGAATTGCATTAGGAGTACAGTATCTTTTTATAAATCCAGGTACAGAGAACTCCATAAAATGTTCTCCTGTACGACCCATTCTGTAACATGATGTGCAGAATGAAGGCAGATAATCATTATCCAGGAGTTCATCAACAACCTCTGCCAGTGACCGGGCGTCATTTACCTTGAATTGTTCACGATTCAGATTTTGTTTTTCATTTTTTGTATCAGCGTAAGATCCTATTTCGAGTTTTGTTCCACCATCTATCTGTGAAACACCAAACTGCATCGTTTCCTTTCTGACAGCCGGTGCTTCCCTGGCGGTAAGTATTAATCCGGTATAAGGAACTGCCAGTCGCAGGATTGCAACCAGTTTCTTAAAATCTTCATCACTGGTTTCATATTTACCGTCGATATTAAGCGCTGAGGCATCTTTTATACGCGGGAAGGATATTGTGTGAGGACCGACATTATAGCATGCTTCCAGGTGATTTGTATGGCGAATAAGACCCATCACTTCAAATCTCCAGTCGTAGAGGCCAAAAAGTGCACCTATTCCGACATCGTCAATTCCTGCTTCCTGTGCACGGTCGAGCGCTGTCAGACGATATTCATAATCTCTTTTTTTCCCTCCGAGATGATACCATTTATAGGCCTCAGGATGATATGTTTCCTGGAATATCTGATAGGTACCTATACCAGACTCTCCGACGGTTCTGAATCCTTCAATGTCAAGAGGAGCTGCATTTATGTTAACTCTTCTTATTTCGCCATGGCCTTTTTTCACACCATAAACAATTTTAACCGTATGGGCGATATATTCAGGTGAATAATCAGGATGTTCTCCATAAACCAGTATCAGTCTCTTTTGCCCGTTATCCTCAAGTGCCTCAACTTCAGTTACTATTTCTTCATCGCTCAGGGTTTTCCTTATTGCATCCGCATTTGTAACTCTGAATCCGCAATACTGGCAATTATTGACACATCTGTTTCCAACATAAAGAGGTGCAAAAAGCACTATTCTGTTTCCATATACTTTTTCCTTTAATTCTCGGGCTCCCTGCTTTATCTCATCAGCCAGACCCGTTCCAACTGAATTAATGAGAACAGCTGTCTCCTCCATTGTGAGCCTTTGCTTATCAAGCGATTTAGCAATAACATCTCTTACTCTCAGCTTATCGGGTTTGGTGTTGTTAATCAGATTCCATATCTCTTCAGGATCAATGAATGGCTTCATCCGCTGATCGGGAATGCTTAATTTTTCAGGTGAAAATTTCATTAAATAATATTTTAAATTAAAATCATATAATACTTCAAAAAACACATTCGGTTTTCTTCAATCTTTTTTCACAGACTTTTCTGTGACCCGCACCTCTATGGTTGGCATGACTGGAAGAAATTAATAACAGGGCAAATTGATTTGGGTCTCCAGGTCCGGAATTTCTACCCTGCCAAATAATCTGCAAAGATAATCAACATATGGCCTTTTGGAAACGATTTCTGCTAATAAATCAGATCAGATATTTCATCAATTGCCATATTTATTTTTGAAACTGACCTGCTATCGGAAAAATTTATTGCTCCATGTATCATCTTATGAAAAGAAACTGTGATTTTATCATTATCAGCAGAATGTTTAGTATCGAAGATATTAAGAAGCACCTCCGATGTAAAATCATTTCTCCTGTGAATGATTACCATTCCTTTTGAATTAAAAAGAGACGAACCGACCGAAACTGCGTAAATCCCTGGTAAAGGCAGGATTTTACATTCTTCAGTAAGAGGAATCTTAACCATTGAGGGTAAATTAAGATTATCATCCAGCTGATAAATTACAGGTTTGCCTTTTATAATATAGTAGTGATCGAGATATGCATTTGCTCTCTGAATATAACCCTCGCTTATAGCCTCACGGATTCTTGTAGAACTCACTGTTTCGTGGTAGACCTCCTGTTCAGGAATCTCCTCGGCTTCAAAATGATATTTTCCCTGCCAGTTCCATAATTGTTTATAATCACCTTCCTTATTAAATCCAAAATGATGGTTAAAACCAACAACAACAACTTTTGTATTAAGCATGCCATGAAGATAATCTCTCACAAATTGCTCACTTGTAATCTTGGAAAATTCTTTTGTAAATTCAACAATAATAACATTTTCCAGTCCTGCCTGCTCAAGGAGATCAAGTTTCTCTTCCTGGGAATTAATCAGTTTAAGATCTTTCCCTGCAGTATCGGGGTAAAGGACTTTCCGGGGATGAGGATCAAAAGTGATCAGAACTGATTCCCCGTTATATTTCTCCGCCAGCATCCTGAGCCGGTTAAGAATAGTCTTATGACCTATGTGAACCCCGTCAAATGATCCGGTTGTGACAACCGGATTTTTTATTTTTATTGCTTCCTCAAAACCTTTAAAGATCTTCATGTCAGACTCTTGCCCTAAATTTTATTTTCCTTTACAAAGTAGGCAACTTTTTCGATTGAAGTGATCATGTCATATTCCTCGAGATAGACTCCTGAGGGAACATTCAGAGGAGTGGTAGTAAAATTCATAATACCTTTTATACCGTAACGTACCACCTCTTCGGTTAATTCACGGGCGAAATCAGGAGGGACTGTCAGTATTGCGATTCTGATATCCAGTTCTTTGATCATTCTTTCGATATCATTGTACGGATAACATTTCACGCCCGAAATAACTTTATTTATTTTCTGCGGGTCATTATCAAATGAGGCTACAAGGTTAAGCTTTGACCGTTTCCCTTTAAAATAACCTGCTACGGCCCTTCCCAGGTTTCCAATCCCGATCACTGCCACATTCATACTCGAGTCAGAATCTATTATCTTACCAATAGTATCTATTAGCTCCCGGACATCATATCCTTTTCTAAGAACACTCGAATATCCAATCAGCATAAGGTCGCGCCTGACCTGAACAGCCGTAATGTGAAGCCTGGCAGCCAGATCGTGTGAAAAGATGAAGTTTCTTTTTTCGTTAAGGCATTCCAGAAGTGTTCTTCTGTACTCGCTAAGCCTTTCTACGGTTTTTCCAGGTAATTTCATCATATTTATCAGGTAATGGTTATTGGTTTTTTAGGTAATCTTATTGTAAATACTGTTCCTACATCAGGAGTACTGTCAACCTTTATCGTACCATGGTATAACTCTACAACTTTCTTAACAATTGATAATCCCAGTCCGCTTCCTGAGATGTTCCTTGTCTTTTCATTCTTTATTCTGACAAACTCAGCAAAGAGATTTTCCGTATCGTTTTTTGTAATACCTATACCTGTATCAGAAATTATCAGAATTGCTTCGCTGTCGGAACTATCGATTACTATATCTGCCTTGCCTCCAATTTTGTTGTATTTAACTGCATTTGAGATGAGATTATTAAAAACAATTTCCATATCACCGGGGTCAGCCATGATAATAACATCGGATCTTACATCGAGATTAATGTTGACATCCATCTGGATAGCATATGGCTGAACTGTACCTATAGCTGATGCTGCCACTTCTGCAAGGTTCACTTCCTCAATCTTCTCCTCTTTTCTTTCGAGACGTATTTTTGTGAAATCCAGCAGATCCATAATAAGGTTTCTCATTCCCTGTATCCTCTGCAATGACCTTTCGATGGGTGTGGCGTAATCATCAATCAGTTCACCGGCCTGTTTCCCCTGCATCATCCTGAGATAACCCTCCAAAGCATTCAATGGAGCCTTTAATTCATGCGACAAAACGGAGAGAAACTGATATCTGATCTTTTTCCCGTCTTGTTTCATCTTGTTAGTAATCCTTTTGAGATACTGTTGTTTGGTTATATTCTCAATACTCGATTTTAGTTCCTGTGGAGTGAATGGCTTCGGAATAAAATCTATTGCACCGTCGCGGGTCGCCCGTATTGCAACATCGAGAGAAGCATAAGAAGTTATCATTGCTACAACAATATCATAATTTCTTTTCCGTATATACTCAAGCACTTCAACTCCCTGTATGCCAGGCAACTTATTATCCAGTAAAAGAATATCGGGCATATCGCGCTCAAGAATAGCTATCCCATCCTCTCCTGTTGCAGCTTCTGTAACATTATATGTATAATCTTCATCCATGAATGGATAGGTAACATGAAAATTATTAAGTATCCGGGATACTCCCGATCTTATCCCAGGCTCATCATCAATAACAAGTACTTTTAGAACTGCCATTTTATAGTTTTAATAATTTCATAATTTCCTGGTCGAGTTGTTCAGGCCTTATGCCTTTTTCAAGGTATTTGTCAGCTCTTATCCACGATTTTTCCTGCTCGGAATCGATACTGAATGACAAACCTGTTTCGTGAGATACTGCTGTAGCAAGAATAACGGGTACATCAGGATATTTTCTCTTTATCTTGTAGCATAAGATGAAACCACTGTCATCACTTTCCATCATCAGGTCAAATATTGCAAGATCGGGTTTGAATTTAGCAATTACTGATTCTGCTTCAGCCTGACTCTCAACAGCAACCGTTTTGTAGCCTGCCTTTTCAAGACTAAAAACTGTCTGAAAAAGATAATCCGGATCATCATCAGCAACAAGTATTGTTATATCACTCTTCTTCATCTTTCCACAAATTTCTAAAAATTCTTTAAATCAACCGGTTATTATGATAAATATGAGCATTGTTATTTTATTAACATTGGGCCCTGATTCCAGCTTTTTGGTTCCGGGTAAAATTATAAAAGTCTCTTAGTCTCTTAGTCTCTTAGTCATCCTTCCCCCTTTCTACTCTTTTCGTCTCGGCAACACGATTTTAAAACTAGTACCTGTGGCACCTTTGTCTGGATTATCATTCGAATTTGCTGTTATCTGCCCTTTATGCATCTTAACAATTCCGTAGGCTGTTGCAAGTCCGAGACCAGTTCCTTTACCTATGCTTTTTGTTGTAAAAAATGGTTCAAAAATCTTTGCCCTGTCCTCTTCCCGTATACCTGTTCCTGTATCACTTATTTCGATAATTACATCACTTAGAGTATCTTCCATTTTAATATTTACTGTTCCACCGGCAGGCATAGCATCAAATGCATTCTTTAGAAGGTTTGTAAGGACCTGCATCATCTGTTCCAGATCAAGCATTGCTTCAGGATTTGTGGTGCGGTCATCAATAATAATTTTTATTTTAGCAGGAATAATAAGACTTTCAAGGCTATGATTGACAAGCTCTTTAATACTCACATTCTGATGGTTCACCTGATTCTTGCGAGCAAAATTGAGAAGTCCTGCAACGATCTTCTTGCATCTGCCAGCCTGGTCAACTATCAGCTTAAGATCTTCTCTTACAGGATCTCCTTCTTTTGATTCTTCCAACAGGATATTGCTATACATTATTACCACACCGAGAGGATTATTAAGCTCATGCGCAATGCCTGCTGACAACTGACCCATATGAGCCAGTTTTTCTGATTGTTTTAAAGCCTGTTTCATGGAAGAGAGCTTCTCATTAGACAAAGCCAGGTCAGTAACCGATTTGTGAAGTTTTTCGATAGTATAAGGAAGACACATTTCAACTTCGGCCAATCCTTTTTTGATAGCTATTGCGTGCTCAATACAACTTTCATAACCGCATGCACCGCAATCAAGCTGATCTTTCTTTGTCTTCTTACCCATCCTGATAAGAATGTCATTAACATCATACTCATCGAGAGTTTCTATTTTGTGATCAACAGGCTTATGCTTGACCGAGAGATCCAGCGTGATGAATTCATCAAAATATTTTTGCCAGTTCTCAGAATCAATATTCTCCATTTTACTATTGGCATAAGAGCTTACCAGCGATCTTCTGTTGTACTGTCTTCCATTTTTTGACAGACCTGGTCCCATAATACAACCCTCACAGCAAAGCAGTTCCATATGCTGGTTCTTAATCAGCCCTGCTTCAAACTCTTTCAAAGCGCCCTGAAAATCTATTCTTCCTTCTGCAGCAATAATATTTCCCGTAATTGCATTATCACTGATCTTAGCTGTCTGAAGTAATCCTCTTGCAACAGGAAAGATAGCGCCCCTGCCTCCCACAGGCTGATCAAAATCAACCGGGGTACAGCTATCTGCAGTGATAGCTTTGTCGGCCAGCATATCTCTTAACTCCGTAAAAGTTATTGCCTCATCAATTTCAGTACTTTCGGCTTTCTTCGCCACACACGGGCCTATGAATACAATTTTTGTTTCCTTTCCATATTTCTCCCTTATAACTCTGCTCATTGCCACCATAGGCGATACAACCGGAGCAAGATTATCAACCAGGCCAGGGTGATAAAATTTGACATAGTTTACAATCGATGGGCAATCAGATGAGATATAATAATTTTTACTTTCTGATACCAGTCTTTTATACCTGTCGGCAACAAGGTCAGCCCCAAATGATACCTCTGCAACATACTCAAAACCAAGGTCTTTTATCATCCCAACAAGAATGTGATAATCAGGGATATCATAAAACTCAGCTGGAAAGCTTGGGGCCACAATAGCCGCTACATGTGAATTACTTTCAAGAAGTTTAACAACTCTGTCGGTTGTATTAAGAAAGACTTTTGCCCCCTGACTGCATACCTTAGTACAATTTCCACAGGCAATACACCTTTCGTCAATAACCTCAGCCTGGCCACCCACAATACGTATGGCTTTGGCAGGGCATTCTCTTACGCAGGTATAACAAGTACGACAAAGTTCCTTAATAGTATAAACCAACATATTAAACCTTTTATTTTGTCATAATAATACATTTCTTTTCTCAAAATGAGTAAAGAATATTTTTTTATCGGCAATTTCGGCATTGTCCTTCAGAAGTTTCTCGTATAAATTTATGAGAGAAAGCGACTTACATGGCAGGTTAATTGCTTCCGTCTCATCAGCCTGGTAAACCAGTTTTGATCTGTTCCTGATTTCATCTTTTGAGGGACTGAACGGTAATCCTGCTCCGTGTACGCATCCTCCCTGACATGTCATCACTTCTATCAGGTCATACTTTTTGCCAGCTGTAATTGATGCCTTTAACTTTTCAAGACCTGTAAGACCATCGACAACAGCTACTTTAATCTCATCCTCTCCTATTAGTACTGACATTTCCCTGAAAACACCTCCCAACCTTAGTTTTTTAAATATCTGTTTGTCGGTCTCTTTCTTCATTTTCTGATAATAGTATGTCCTGATGACACCCTCTGCAATTCCTCCGGATACCTCAGCAAGTATTGCTGATGAACTCCTGCCCGACATTGGTTCATCGGCAGGCTCGTGTTCAATGTTTGAAGTATCAATACCATATAATCTGATAAGTCGTGCCAGTTCTCTCACTGTCAGAACGGAGTCAACGTCACTTATTCCTTTTCTCATCATCCCATCGCGGCGGGCTTCAAATTTCATTGCCATACAGGGCGTTGCAGATACCGAAAAGATCTCTTCCGGTTTAACCTTTAACTGATCAGCAACGAGGGTCTTGATCAATACACCGCTTATCTGTTGAGGTGACTTTACCGTCGAAAGCTGTGGAATAACAGAAGGAATAAACTGTTCTGCATATTTTACCCATGCAGGACAGGCAGAAATATACAAAGGCTTATCTGATTTATTTTCAATTTTTCCGGATAGTTGATTTGCGATTTCGGTAATACAAACATCGGTGCCCAGACCTGTTTTATAAACCTTATCGAAGCCTATTTTACGGAGAATTGTATTCAGTATCTTATCAAATTCGCGTGTATATCTCATTCCAAGTTCTTCAGCTATTCCATATACCACCATCGAAGAATACTGAATGACCTTTACAATTTCAGGTTTATTAAGATATTCCTGCACTTCTGTAATGTTGTGTTTCTCATGAAGCGCGCCAGTAGGGCAAACCAGAACACACTGGCCACAATGAATGCAGCTTGAAAAGTTGAAGTCCCTGTCCATTGCAGCTCCAACATGTGTTTCTCTGCCTTTATTAATAAAATCGAGGGATGTTGCTGTAATTACCTCTTCGCAGACTCTGACACACCGTCCACAAAGAATGCATTTTGAGAGTTCACGTATTATTGCAGGGCTGGACTGATCGAGACGCGGTTTAATCTTTCTTCCCCTGATACGGCGTTCCCGTATATTCAGTTCTTCTGCGAGACGCTGAAGCTCACAATTCAGATTCCTGTCACAGTACAGACAATCGTCGGGATGGTTTGACAAAAGCAATTCAACTATTGTTTTACGTGCGGTTATCACCCTTGGCGAATGAGTTTTTATTCTCATCCATTCTTCCACGGGCTGAGAACAGGCAGTAACCAGCCGGTCGCGACCTTCAACCTCAACAACACACATCCTGCAGGCTCCTGTTGGCGTAAACTCCTTCATCCTGCAAAGAGTTGGTATAATTATCCCGTTGCGATTAAGGGCCGAAAGTATAGTTTCTCCTTTTTCGGCCTTGATCTTTTTATTATTTACCTGTATTGTAAAAAGCATAAAAGCTATTTAACGTTTATTGCACTGAACTTACATATATCGAAACATATACCGCAACCTATACATTTTTCTTCAACGATGAAGAAGGGCTGCAGTCGTGTTCCATAAATCGCATTAACAGGACATTTTGCAGCGCATGCCGTACAACCGGTACATTTGTCAACATCAATTGAAAATGTTCTGAGTCCCCTGCAGATATTTGCCCTGCATTTTCTGTCAAAAATATGTTCTTCAAACTCATCTCTGAAGTTCTTAAGAGCACTGATAAAAGGATTCGGGGCCGTTTGTCCGAGTCCGCAAAGAGAAGTGTCTTTCATCACCGAAGCAATTGTTTCGAGTTGCATCACTCCTTTAAATCTCTCGAGAGTTGTACCTGATTCCTCATTTAAAGGCTTTCGTATAACACTTTCAAGGATCTCGAGCATTCTGCCTGTTCCTTCGCGGCATGGAATACATTTTCCGCAACTTTCATTACGGATGAATTCCATATAATATCTGACAAGATCAACCATACATGTGCTTTCATCAATTATCACGAATCCTCCAGCACCCATTCCAATTCCTTTTTCCTTCAGCTCATCATAATCAATAGCGATATCGAGGTTCTCGCTGGTGATAAACGAACCCGTAGCTCCACCCAGCTGAATAGCCTTAAGCTCCTTTCCATCTTTTATACCATCAGCAATATTTTCCAGTATTGTCCTGATAGTGGTTCCCATTTCTATTTCGACAACACCCGACAGGCGGCCTTTTCCTGCAAGAGCAAATACTTTTGTTCCCGGACTGTTTAATGTTCCCAGTGTCCTGAACCATTCCGGCCCGTTTTGCATTATCACCGGGACATTCATAAGAGTCTCAACATTGTTAATAACAGTTGGTTTTCCAAATAAACCGGCAGTAGTAGGATAAGGGGGTTTGAGCTGGGGCATACCCCTTTTTCCTTCGAGAGTATTTATCAGCGCTGTTTCTTCGCCACAGACAAACGCTCCAGGTTCAATACGTATTACTACTTCGAGATTATACCCGCTCGAAAATATATTATGACCGAAGAGTCCGTATTCCCTGCTTTTGTCTATTGCTTTCTGTAATCTGTTTTTTGCATGTTCCGAACCAGATCTCATAAATATTATTGCATTCGAGGCTCCGATTGCATATGCAGCTATCGCAATACCTTCGATTAAGCGGTGAGGATCACTCTCAAGTATTGTTCTGTCGGTAAAGGCACCGGGGTCACTCTCTTTTGCATTACAAATCAGATATCGTGCATTTGAAGTTGTATTAAGAGCATGTTTCCATTTTAACCCGGTAAGATAACCGCCTCCACTCCTGCCTCTGAGCCCGCTTTTCTCAATAATATCGCATACCTCTTCAAAGGTATAATGTCTGATAGCTTTGATATAGGCCCTATAGCCACCACGGGCGATATATTCTTCAATACTTTCAGGATCGTAACATCCACAATTGCTCAGAACAACTCTTTTCTGGTGTTTAAAAAACGGCAACTCATCCATAAAGGGGATCCCCGGCCATAATTCAAATCCTTTTGTACCTGTCTGTCCGGCAAGATCATCCTCATTTATATCATTATGAAAAACTCCATTAAGCAGGGGTTCAACCTTCTCCTCTGTTATATTCCTGAAGAAAAGCTTATTCTTACCCGGGATGTGAATGCAAACCAGAGGTTCGAATGTAGCAGGACCCGTGCATCCCACATGCACCAATGATGCTGACTTCTGATTATCCTTTATATAAGTCTCAACAGCTAAACAGGTTTTTTCCGATCCGGCTATTATACTGCTTGTTCCGGAGGAGACAAAAATCAACGGTTTGTCAGTTTTTTCACGTCTTACCTGCTGTAAAACTTTCTCTGTTTCTGGCAATAATGTATCGGATTCAAACGTAAGAACCCTTTCAATCAGAAATGTCTTTATATCTTCCATCGGGAAATTCTAATTGCATTAGTCGTTCTCAAGAACATACTTTAGTCTTTTAATCAGTTCCGGAATCTGTTCAGATTTAATATGTGTATGATATTGCCCGTTTACATTTATAACAGGACCATTGCAGCAGCCACCCATGCATGATACTATCTCATAGCTGAAATTACCATTCCTGGTCGTCTGTCCCGGCAGTATTCCCAACTCTTCTTTTATCTTATTAATTATTGATTGTGAGCCATTAAGGAAACACGAAGTTCCATTGCATATCCTTATCTGAATTTTCCCTGCGGGAATAAATCTGAATCTGTCATAAAATGTGGCAAGTCCATAAATCTTCGTAGTGCTGAGACCAAGGAAGTTACCTGTCTTTACAATGGCTTCTTCAGAGAGGTACCCCATGTTTTCCTGAATTTCCTGCAGAAGAGGAATAAGATCTTCTCTTTTTCCTGACTTGTATTTATTAAGAACCGAATCTATTGAGTTTGCCATTACATCGTTTTTGTTTTACCCCTTTTCCTCTACTGCTTAAGAGCGATGATCTACTCCTTCTCCCCCTGTGGCCAGGTTGGGATGGGGCCAAAATAGTAACAATTTTAAAAAACGCTTTATTATCAGTCACAAATATAATTTATTTTATTGTTAATAAATAAACAATGTTAATTAATTAACAATAAATTAAAAAATATTATCTGAATAAAATTATCAGTTAAACTATTGATTATTACCAATTTACTAAAGATACTAGGTTCTTTTAAAATTATTTATCTTCATATTAAATAAGAATAACTGCAATTTCCAGAGTGAAATCTGGGAACATAAGAATCTCTGGCGTTTATGACAGCTCAGAAAAAAATATTACTTTTGAAGTTGTTGTTTATTTTTGAACAGTAAGAAAATGACTCAGAGAATTGAGATGCAAATCTGTTTAGGCAGTTCATGTTTTTCGCGAGGAAATAAAGATGTAGTGATGTTCATAAAAGAATATCTGAGAAAAAACCATCTCGATGACAAAGTTATTTTCAGAGGAGCCCGTTGTATGGGGCGCTGCAGTGATGGTCCGAATTTAAACATTAACGGAGTAACTCTCGAGGGAATCACACTTTCAAAAATAGAGAGTATTCTGGAAAAAGAATTTGCCGGATTAGTGTAAGTGAGCTTGGAGTAAGCTAAGGTTTAAAGTGTCTGAAATTGAAGAAAATGAAAGAAAAACTACTGATAATAATTCTTAACACTCCTGGTACTTTAGTCACTTTAGTCACTTTAGTCACTCTAGTCACTTTAGTCACTTTAGTCACTTTAGTCACTCTAGTCACTTTAGTCACTTTAGTCACTCTAGCCACTCTAGTCACTTAAAATATTAGTATGACAAACAGGAATCCAGTTGTATATATTAATGACGAAAAATGCAGAAATTCATATTCGTGTGTAAGGGTCTGTCCTGTAAATGCCATCGAAGTCAAACCCCAGAGGGCACATCCATACATACTTCCTGACCGGTGCATTGGTTGCGGACTTTGCTATGTTACCTGTTCACCACATGCTATTGAATTCCGCGATTCAAAGGAAGAGGTAAAAAAGCTTCTGGCCTCGGGGAGAAAAACCGCTGCACTAATTGAACCAAGCATTGCATCGGAGTTTGATGATATAACCGATTACAGGAAGTTCGTTGCAATGATCAGATCACTTGGGTTTGACTATGTTCATGAAGACTCCTTCGGAGTTGATCTGATAGCGGCAGCATATGCAAACCTTTTCCTGAAAGCTGAAGGAAAGTATCTGATAACAGCAAACTGCCCTGCTATTGTTAAGCTTGTCGAGAAGTTTCACCCTGAGCTGGTTCCTAATCTGGCGCCACTGGTTTCCCCGATTATTGCCACTGCTATGGTTGTAAAAAGGCTATACGGTCCGGAAGTAGCAACGGTACAGATCGGTCCATGCATTGATGCAAAAGATGAATCTCTTATTTATGATTCAGGAAATCTGGTAGATGGAGTACTTACTTTTGTGGAACTACGAGAACTATTTGAAGAATTCAAGATCCAGGAGAGACTGGTTAAAATGTCCGACTTTGATCCACCTCATGGCAACTGGGGAGCGTTATATCCTTTGCCGGCAGGGATTATCCAGGCAGGTGGAATAAAAAGGGATATGGTTTCCAGCAGGGTAATCACAGCTTCGGGAAAAGAAGAAATACTTGAGGCAATAAATGATTTTGACAAATATATTGATACTATCCAGCACCACTTTAACCTTTTCTTCTGCCACGGATGTTTACTCGGTCCGGGCATGCAACATCACAACGAACGTTTCAGGAGAAGGGCACTCGTGCGCAGATATGCTGAAAAAAGAGTAAGCAAGCTTGATAAAGCTCTCTGGCAGAAAAACATGGAAAAATGGTCAAAAATTGATTTCTCAAGAACCTTTATTCCTGATGATCAGAGAATTCCTGAACCACCTGAAGAGGCTATAACCGAAGTTCTTAAAATTATCGGCAAAAACAACCCTGATGAGGAATTAAACTGTGGCGCATGTGGGTATCCTACATGTCGCAACTTCGCTTCGACAGTTGCAAAAGGGCTTGCAATACCTGAAATGTGCCATACCTTCAATCTGCGAAATAAGCAGGAGTATATTGAAACACTTAGACAGACCAACAGGAAACTTGCAGAGACAAAAAAAGCTCTCAAAGAATCCGAAGAACTTGCCAGACATGAAAAAGACATTGCCCAGAATGCCTCTGACATGATGAATAATATGCTCGAGAAGCTTCCTACAGGAGTAGTGATTGTGGACAATAATCTGAAGATACTTCACTCCAATCAAAGTTTTATAAACATAATAGGTGAAGATGCAAAAGCTATATCAGATATCATACCCGGCCTGGCAGGAGCCGATGTGAAAACACTTATCCCATTCAATGTTTATAATATGTTCACCTTTGTTATAAAGGAAGATGAACCTGTAGTAAGCAAGGATGTACATTTTGAGGACAAAATGCTGAATATTTCCATCTTCCCGATAAGAAAAAATAAGATTTGCGGCGCGATAATACGCGATCTGTATTCTCCTGAAGTACAGGGAGAAGAGGTTACCAGCAGGGTAAGTGAGGTGATCGATAAAAATCTGGAAATGGTTCAGAAAATAGGATTTCTGCTTGGCGAAGGAGCTTCTGAAACCGAGCAGATGCTGAACTCCATAATTGAGTCGTATAAAACAAAAAGCGCTTATAAAAAACCCAATCTGAAATAAGCTTAATGAACAGAAACTTTTTCATAGAGGTTAACAGTCAACAAAGGAACTACGATGGTGAAAGGATAAGCGGCGATGTATTTCTCTACAGGTATATAAAAGAAGAAGACAGGGTAATAGCTGTTCTTTCAGATGGTATGGGACATGGAGTTAAAGCTAATATCCTTGCCACTCTTACTGCAACAATGGCTCTTAATTTTACGAGGGAGCACAAAGAGGTTGACCGCATTGCAGAGATAATAATGAATACTCTTCCGGTTTGCAGTGAAAGGCAGATCAGCTATTCAACTTTTACAATAATTGATATTGAAAACACCGGTAAAGTAACAATTCTGGAATACGATAACCCATCGTGTGTGATTTTAAAAGGAAACCAGGTTTTTGATCCTTCATGGAAGAAAGTTGTTCTTAATAAAGGCAAAAATTCAGGTAAAGTGCTGAAAACATGCACGTTTTTACCCGAAAAAGAAGACAGAATTATTTTCTGCTCCGACGGTGTTTCTCAAAGTGGCATGGGTAGCGAACAGTTACCTTTTGGCTGGGAGAGAGAGAATATTTCATCTTATGCTGCATCCCTTGTAACAAGTGAATCATCTATTTCGGCCATTATGCTTGCAGGAAAGATTGTTACAATGGCTCATAAAAACGACAACTACAAAGCACACGATGATATCAGTTGTGCTATAATATACTTTCGCGAACCACGTAAACTTCTTATATGTACAGGACCTCCTTATGAAAAGGAAAAAGATAAGGATCTGGCTTTAAAAGTACAATCCTATAAGGGTAAGGTGATTCTATCGGGAGGAACAACAGCAGACATAATTGCAAGGGAACTATACAAAACAATAATTGATGAACTGATTTTTGAAGATCCGGAGTTGCCTCCTGAAAGTTTTCTTGAAGGCATTGACCTTGTTACAGAAGGAATACTTACTCTACAAAAAGTCAATGAGATTCTCAAAACATATAATAACAGTGTAAAACTTGGAAAAGGACCGGCCGATAAGATTGTAAGACTGATCATGGAAAGTGATGAGATCCACTTCATCATAGGTACAAAAATCAATGTTGCCCATCAGGATCCTAACCTGCCTGTTGATCTCGAAATAAGAAGAACCGTCGTCAAAAGAATCGCAAGACTGCTGGAAGAAAAATGGCTTAAGAAAGTCACTTTCGAATACATCTGAGAATAATTTTGTCCATAAATATTCCGGTGCTCTGCACCTTAAAAATCAACTATAATAACCTTTCAACAATTCTTTCGGTGCGCTGCACCTCAAAATCAATTATTAACATCTCCATAAGTATTCTGGTTGCACATAATTAATCCGACAGTCAGCAGCAGAGCTGCGAAATAATTGTAAAAAGACGTTATTGAAATAAATCCATAGGTGCAGAGCACCGGAATATTCAATTCAATTAATAGATCTATGTGATTTGGCACCTTATTACTTAAGAACCTTTAAACTCCCCGAATCTCTAAAAATTCTACCGCCTTTCTGAACAGATGTGGCTGAATATCGGGATGCGTAAGATTTACCGGCAAATGATCGGATAATACTATTTCCGCAATTTCCGATATATCGGGTATAGGTCCCATCTCATCAACTTTGGCAAAATAAAGTCTTCCCCATCCTGTTTCGCCATCTATTGTAACAGAATATGTTGCAATACAATCGAGTTTAAAGCTTATTGCACCGGTCTCTTCCATTAATTCTCTTCCTGCTGCCTCAAATGAAGTTTCTCCCGTCTCGATATGGCCTCCTGCTATCTCCCATGTTGAGCGCAGATGATGACGGACAAATATCCATTTGCCTGCATATTTTGCAGATATCACTGAATATGTAAGTTTAGAATCGGGAATAAAATTCGGTTCAAAAAAATTAACTTCTGTCATTTTATGTTTTTAATATTATTTATGCATTTCATTAATAAACAGTCTGAAACATGTTGTTTGAGAATCAGCAAATTAATCTGCATGTTGACTCTTTGACATTTATCAATCATCTAATGCGAATTTAGGAATATTATTGATAGAAAATATTTGAGTACTTTTATACATTTAAATTCGTTCCTATGGGATTATTGATTGTTCTGATCATTACCGAGATTCTCACTTTTATTGTTCTGCGACAGCATTTCTATCAGCAATCAAAGCCAAAATATTTTATTTCACTTGTCATTCATCTGATTCTGAGTGTATCCCTCTGGATCATTTTCATTGAAACAACATCTTTCAGGAGCTTCTATGATGATCCCCGTCATGTTTGGCTAATGATGAGTTTGGCGGGAATGATAGTTGCTGTCGTTATTCCAAGAGTTTTATTAATTGTCTTGCATTTTTCAGGTAAATTATTCAGAATCAATAAAGGCGATCATATCAGATGGCTAACAAACAGCGGATTGATAATTATGCTGGTAACCCTTATTATTATCGCGACCAGTACTTTTTATGGAAGATTTAATTTCAAAACAGAAGAGGTAACAATAAAAATCAAAGATTTAAAAAGCGATCTTGACGGTTTAAAAATAGTACAGATATCGGATTTACACCTTCCTTGTTTCTATAATCGCAGGAAGCTTCTTCAAAAAGTAATGTATGAAATAAATGCTCTTAAACCTGACCTGCTTTTAAATACCGGCGATTTTATTGACTTCGGCTGGAGAGAATTCGACAAGAATGACACAATCCTTTCCAAAGCTCACAGCCGTTACGGTAATTTTGCAATTTTAGGTAATCATGATATGGGAACCTACGATCCGTTTTTCACCGAAGCTGACAGGGAGAATAATATATTGATAATGATTAACAAGATAAAAGCTTCGGGCTACCAGGTCCTTGAGAATGAATATAAAACGCTCAATATTGGTAAAGCAAGAATCGCATTTATCGGTGTTACAACGAAAGGGCGTCATCCTCATATGATCCATGGTAATGTGAAGCTTGCGATGGCGGGCTTAGATACTGACAGCGTTGATCTGAAAATACTTCTCAGTCACGATCCTAATCAATGGGAAGAGGAGGTGGCTGGGAAAACCGATATAGACATTACCCTGTCGGGCCATACGCATGGCATGCAAATGGGTATAATGACAAAAAAATTCAGATGGAGTCCTGCCAAATATTTCTATCCGCACTGGAATGGACTTTATACAGAAGGACGTCAATACCAGTATGTTAACAGAGGACTTGGATGTCTGGCTATTCCGTTCAGGATTTGGATGCCACCCGAAATTACGGTAATAACACTTAAAAAGGAATGAGGCTGTATCAAAGGTCCTCTGTGAGAGAGCTCCTTTTTATAAAAAAGAAACGGGTAGTACATGATATACTACCCGTTGATATTACCCTAAACCTGATTTCTATTCTAACCTTATAGCCTACTAACCTGTTATGAAATGGTCCTTAATAATTATGGATAATAATTTAATGACCACTACCGGTTAGGGTAATATGTTTCATTAATTTCTTCTTATCAATCATACGATATCCCGGCGGCAATTCCATTTATTTCAAAATAGAAATTCTATTTATTTGTATAAGACAAACCAAAACGAAAATATATTCCTCACAATCGTATTATTTTAAATTATTTCAAAACTGACAATTCCACAGCTGAATATTTTAAAAATCCTGTCTTTGTGATCAATTCATATTTTCATTCAATTTTTACTAAATTGCGTCTGGCCATAAAACAGATTATCTTCAATGAAGAATATGTATATATCATTAACTCTCTGCATTTTAAGTAATGTTGCTCTATATGGTACCGGGTCCAATGAATGGATTAGGATAAATCAGCTTGGCTACAGAAATGAAGATATTAAAGTTGCTGTTTTATTAAGTAAAAAATCTATTGACCTAAGGTCGTTTAAAATAATTGATGCTAAAACGGGCGAAGTAGTTATGATTTTTAAGAATGTCATTAAAACAGAGCCATTAAATCCCTTTTTAAGCTGTTACCGTCTCCCCTTCACAAGCCTTAAAAAAACCGGAGTCTACAAAATTATTGCAGGTAAAGCTGTCTCCCGGGAATTTCCTGTTGCCGAAGATGTATACGACAGAACAGCTGATTACCTTCTAAACTATATGAGGCAGCAGAGAAGCGGATATAATCCTTTTATAAGAGACTCGTGTCACACCCACGACGGTTATGAAATTTATCGGAATTCAGCCGACTCTGCCCATATTAATGTTTCGGGAGGGTGGCACGATGCT
>WSSedB1CaDRAFT_10000073_pt1 | contig 49577 bp, 44 predicted proteins | sample WetSurSB1Cattail_FD_9460 | JGI IMG/M metagenome (IMG submission 9460)
TTCGAACCCCGGGTGAGCCACCAGTTACGGCGCGCTGGTCAAGCGGTTAAGACACTGCCCTTTCACGGCGGTTTCATGGGTTCGAATCCCATGCGCGTCACCATAATGACTCACTAGCTCAATTGGTAGAGCAACTGACTCTTAATCAGTAGGTTCACGGTTCGATTCCGTGGTGGGTCACCATTTGATTTTAACTTCAGTTTTATGCAAAAGATGATTTTTGACAAAGATTGTTTATGAGACTGGATGTTGATATATGTCCGGGCGATTAGCTCAGCTGGGAGAGCGCCTGCCTTACAAGCAGGATGTCGGCGGTTCGATCCCGTCATCGCCCACCATTTTTATGGCCCGGTAGTTTAGTTGGTTAGAATGCCGCCCTGTCACGGCGGAGGTCATGGGTTCAAATCCCATTCGGGTCGCCATTTGTATTGCCTCGGTAGCTCAGTCGGTAGAGCAGGGGACTGAAAATCCCCGTGTCAGTGGTTCGATTCCGCTCTGAGGCACCATGTGTGCTGGTGTAGCTCAATTGGTAGAGCAGCTGACTTGTAATCAGCAGGTTGGGAGTTCGATTCTTCTCGCCAGCTCCATTTATTTTTATTGGTTTAGACAATCATATAAGTTCGCTTAACTTTTAGATGAAATTGTAATTTTGTCTATATTATGCGGGTGTAGCTCAATGGTAGAGCTCCAGCCTTCCAAGCTGATCACGTGAGTTCGATTCTCATCACCCGCTCCATTTGATATTTATTGCCGGGGTGGCGGAACTGGCAGACGCACGGGACTTAAAATCCCGCGGTTAGAAATAACCGTACCGGTTCAATTCCGGTCCTCGGCACCATTTTTATATATTTGTTTTTGAATTGAATATGCGGCCGTGGCGAAATGGCAGACGCGCTAGCTTCAGGTGCTAGTGAGGGCAACTTCATGGTGGTTCGAATCCACTCGGCCGCACCATTTTAAATATTTATTTTAGTTTATAACACCTCATATAGAGAGTATGACATGCGGTTGTGGCGGAATGGCAGACGCGCTATCTTGAGGGGGTAGTGTTCACAAGACGTATGGGTTCAAGTCCCATCAACCGCACCATGTGTATTTTGTGTGTGGTGAAGAGCTGTAAAAGGTTTTTATGAAAAATTAAATATGCGGTTGTGGCGGAATGGCAGACGCGCTACCTTGAGGGGGTAGTGTTCACAAGACGTATGGGTTCAAGTCCCATCAACCGCACCATATGAAATGTTGGCTCAAACAGAAATGTTTGGGTTTTTTTGTATGCGCAAAAGAATGTCTGTAAATATTAAATTGTGTATATGATTAATATGTGCATTTTGAAATTATTATAATACATAAGTTTTATTTATAAATGGGTTAATAGATGAGAAATAATTCATATAAATGAATTATCAAATAATACTAGACAATTGATTATAAATCGATTAAAATAATAAAGTAAGCGTTAGTAAAACGGTTTCGTAAGGTAAAATTTTAATTGCTGCAAATATTTTCTTGGGGTTGTTTTTATGGAGAAGAAGAAAAAAAATATAACGATTGTGGATGTTGCAGCAAAAGCGGGGGTATCAAAGACAACGATTTCCCGGTATCTCAATGGAAAGTTTGAATACATGTCCGAGGATTCGCGGAAGAAAATTGCCGGGGTTATTGAGGAACTTGCCTATCGACCTAATAATTTGGCTCGCAGTCTGAAGTCACAGCAAAGTCGAATGCTGGGGGTAATTGTTTCAGACATTACAAGTCCGTTCTCGTCTATATTGTTGAAAGGGGTCAGTGATTGCTGTGAGCGGTATGGATATCGCATACTTATTGCAAATTCAGATGATGATCCGAAAAAAGAACGAGAGTATATATTATCAATGATGGATCAGCAGGTAGATGGAATCATCCTTAATACAACAGGGAAGAATGCAGAGTTTCTTACGCAGATGCCACAGAATGGATTGCCACTTGTACTCGCTGATCGCCCACTTGAGGTTAAGCTTTTTGATACGGTGCGGACTGCAGATTGTGATGCTACTTTTGATGTTTTGAGATATCTTAAGGAAAAAGGCTATACGAGTGTTGGTATTTTCATGGAGCCATTGAATAATGGTACGCGTATTCGGCGCTGTAATGCATATCGTGAGGCTTATCCGGAGATTTTTTTGTCAACACCTCAAGTTTATTTTCTTGATACACCTGAGCGTGATGAAACGCTTTTGCGGCGTTTTATTACTGAAAATGAAGGTGAACGAAAGGCTATTTTTACAGCGAATGGTGTTACAACGCTACGTGTTGTACAGGCAATGAAACGTATGAATTTGCAATTTCCTGAGGATATTGGAATTTGTGGCTTTGATGATTGGGAATGGATGAGCCTTATTGATGGTGGTATCACGGTTATAGCGCAGCCGACTTATAAAGTGGGTCGTGAATGCGTAAAACGCATGATGTTCCGTCTTCATCGCAATAGGAATGCGTTACCGCGTAGTATAGAACTTGCATGTGCGCTTATTATTCGTCAGTCTACGTAAGGATGAGTAATAAGTCGTTTTTTAGCAACAATGTAAACCGGTAAACGAAACTGTTATGTACAAAAGCTTTAATGGATTATTAAATTAATTTGGAGGTTAAAAAATGATTGAAGTACTTACAATTGGAGAACCTATGGGACTGCTTGTAGCAGAAGAAGTAAAACCACTGAAGGATGTTGAGCATTTTACACGTTATGTTTGTGGGGCAGAAGTAAATTTTGCTGTAGGTTTAGCAAGACTTGAACATGGAGTTGCGTATGTCAGTAAAATTGGTAATGATCCTTTTGGCAAACATATTAAAGATTTTTTATTGGAAAATAAAATTGACAATTGTTATGTCGGCTATGATGACGATCATATGACGGGAATGCAGCTTAAAGCTAAAGTTGAATCAGGTGATCCTGAAGTTGTGAATTTTCGCAAAAATACAGCATTTTCAAATCTTACAGCGAAGGATATAGAAAATATTGACTGGACAACGCTTAAGCATATGCATGTGACAGGCATTCCGCCAGCACTTTCTCTGTCTTGTCGTGAAACGATTTACAAACTTATGGATATTGCACGTGAAAAAGGAATTCGTATTTCTTTTGATCCGAATCTGCGTCCAGCTCTTTGGAAGGATAAAGCAGAAATGGTACGTGTAATTAATGAACTTGCAGCGAAGGCTGATTTGGTGCTGCCGGGTGTAAGTGAAGGAAAGATTCTTGTAGGAACCGATGATCCGGAAGCAATTGCTGATTTTTATCTGAAAAAGGGAGTAAAGACTGTTATTGTTAAAGTGGGTGCTAAAGGTGCCTTTGTAAAAACACAGGATGATAAGTTTATGTCACCAGGCTTTAAGGTGGAAAAGGTTGTTGATACGGTTGGAGCTGGTGATGGCTTTGCTGTTGGTGTCGTCAGTGCATTGCTTGAGGGACAGACACTAAAGGATGCTGTACATCGTGGTGCTGCTGTTGGTGCTTTGGCCGTGATGTCTCCTGGTGATAATGAGGGGCTGCCAACAAGAGAAGGTCTCAAAAAGTTTATGGAAGCATAAACTATTTCAATAGAGAGATAAAATTTAGGAGGAATCGTAAAAATGGATATTCGTTATTCAGCAAATCAGCGTGATTTTAAGCGTTATACAACAGAGGAAGTACGTGATGAGTTCTTTATTGAAAATCTTTTTGTTGCAAATGAGATGAAAGCGACATACTCACATGTCGATCGTATGGTAACACTGGGCTGTATGCCAACGACGGAAGAAGTGTCGATTGATAAGGGAATTGATACATGGAAAAATTTTGGTACGCACTTCTTTCTTGAACGCCGCGAAATCGGTATTTTCAATGTTGGTGCTTCGGGAAGTATTATAGCGGATGGCAAAGAATATAAGCTTGCATATAAAGATTGTCTTTATATCACAATGGGAACAAAGAAAGTTATATTCAAGAGCGATGATGCAAATAAGCCAGCAAAGTTCTACATGGTATCAGCACCGGCACATAAGCCTTGTAAGACAACTTTTATTTCAATCAAGGATGCAAGAAAAGTCCCGTGTGGTACGATGGAATCAGCTAATGACCGTGTCATCAATCAGTTTATTCATCCGGATGTTCTTGAAACGTGTCAGCTTTCTATGGGGATGACAGCTCTTAAGCCGGGAAGTGTTTGGAATACGATGCCAGCACATACACATGAACGTCGTATGGAAATTTATTATTATTTTGAAATTCCCGAAGAAAATGTTGTATTTCATATGATGGGTGAAGGTCAGCAGACACGCCATATTGTTATGCAGAATGAACAGGCAGTCATCAGTCCCTCATGGAGTATACATGCCGGATGCGGTACATCAAACTATACGTTCATCTGGGCTATGGGCGGCGAAAATAAGGCATTTGATGACATGGATAATATTAAAATTACAGATATGCGCTAAGGAGTGTAGAAATGGATTATTTAGAACAGTTTTCACTTAAAGGAAAGGTTGCACTCGTTACGGGTGCAGCATATGGCATTGGATTTGCAATAGCAAAGTCTTTTGCTAAGGCTGGTGCAAAGATTGCATTTAACTGCCGTGATCAGAAACATATGGATAAGGCTTTGGCTGATTATAAAGCAGAAGGTATCGAAGCGCATGGCTACATCGCTGATGTAACGGATGAAGTCCAAGTTGTGAAGCTTGTAAAAAATATTGAGGGAACACTTGGAACGATTGATATCCTTGTCAATAATGCCGGAATTATCAAGCGCATTCCAATGTGTGAAATGAGTGTAGAAGATTTTCGTCAAGTAATCGATATTGACCTGAATGCACCGTTCATTGTATCAAAAGCGGTTATTCCGGGTATGATAAAAAAAGGTCATGGCAAGATTATTAATATTTGTTCAATGATGAGTGAACTTGGACGTGAAACGGTATCTGCATATGCTGCAGCCAAAGGTGGTCTCAAGATGCTTACACGTAATATTGCATCAGAATATGGTGCAGCTAATATACAGTGTAATGGTATTGGCCCTGGCTACATTGCTACACCACAGACGGCACCGCTTAGAGTTCCTGGCAATCCGTTTAATGAGTTTATTTTGTCAAAGACGCCAGCTAATCGCTGGGGAACTCCAGAAGATCTTGAAGGCCCGGCAGTATTTCTTGCATCAGATGCATCGAACTTTGTCAATGGGCATGTACTCTATGTTGATGGTGGTATTCTTGCGTACATTGGCAAACAGCCAAAATGATTGAAGTACCAGAGTAAAGTTATATTTATTTTGTTTTGTTGCATGATGAGCAGTTGAAAGACTGCTCTTTATGCAGGTTATAATTATATTTTATAAAAAATAATTAGGAGGAGTTCTAGTTGAAAATCAAACAGACAGTTGAACGTATACCGGGTGGGTTGATGCTGGTTCCATTATTTCTTGGGGCATTATGTCATACATTTACGCCAGAAGCCGGTAAATTTTTTGGTTCTTTTACAAATGGTTTGATTACAGGAACGGTACCGATTCTTTCTGTATGGTTTTTCTGCATGGGTGCAGGTATTGATATCAAATCGACAGGTATGGTGCTTCGTAAGTCAGGGACGATTGTTATTACAAAGATCATTGTAGCTTGGATTGTAGGGATGATTTGTGTAAGCTTTATGCCAGCAGGTATGATTCAGACAGGATTCTTTGCAGGTCTTTCAACTTTAGCAATTGTGACGTCAATGGATATGACAAATGGTGGTTTGTATGCATCGATCATGCAGCAGTATGGAACGAAGGAAGAAGCTGGTGCATTTGTATTGACTTCGATTGAATCGGGTCCTCTTGTAACTATGGCCATTCTTGGCAGTACAGGTGCAGCTTATTTTGAACCTCGCTTGTTTATTGGAGCAGTTCTTCCATTTATCATAGGTTTTGTTCTTGGTAATCTTGATGATGAATTGCGGGCGTTCTTTGGGAATGCATCAATGACGATGATTCCTTTCTTTGGATTTGCTTTAGGTAATACGATTAATCTGGCTGTTCTTGGCCAGACGGGTTTTCTTGGACTTTTGCTTGGTGTAGGTGTTATTATCGTAACCGGTATACCACTGATCCTTGCAGATAAGTTTATTGGCGGTGGCCATGGTGGAGCTGGTCTTGCCGCATCGAGTACAGCAGGAGCTGCTGTTACGAATCCAATTATTATTGCACAGATGGTACCGTCATTTGAACCGATCGCTGCAGCTGCGACGGCACTTGTTGCAACTTCGGTTATTGTAACATCAATTGTTGTGCCGATTATTACGGCCGCCTGGTGCAATCATTTCAATAAAAGCAATAAAGAACCAAGAGCTGCTATAAACCAATAAGGGATAAATATAATATGTTTTGTCAAGGGCTTTTCCTTATGGAAAACTTATGATAAAATATGTGAGAATGACATGGGAGGTTTTTGAATGGAAAAAGAAATCGTTATTGCAAAAATAAAACAGCAGGGTGTTGTTTCAGTTGTCCGTGGTAAGAATGCAGAAGATGGTGTAAAAATTGCTGATGCCTGTATTGCAGGTGGGGTAAAAGCAATTGAAGTGGCATTTACTACACCACGTGCGCATGAAACAATTCGTACACTTGTCGATAAGTATAAGGATGATCCGGATGTCGTTATTGGCGCGGGGACAGTTCTTGATGCTGTTACAGCACGTATCGCAATTCTCGAAGGAGCACAGTTTGTTGTTTCTCCAGCATTTGATTTGGAAACGGTACGTCTCTGTAATCGTTACCGTGTAGCCTGCATGCCTGGTACGACGACACTTAATGGTGTTATTGCGGCGCTTGAAGCGGGAGCGGATATTGTTAAGATCTTCCCAGGCGAAATTGTTGGGATGGGTATGGTTAAGGCAATCAAGGGACCATTGCCACAGGCTCAGATTATGCCTACAGGTGGTGTAAGCGTAGAAAATGTTGGCGACTGGCTTAAGGCTGGCTGCGTAGCTGTCGGTGCGGGAGGCAGCCTCACAGGAGCTGCGAAGAAAGGCGATTTTGCTACAGTTACGGAACAGGCAAAGAAATTTGTCAAGGCAGTAGCAGCTTCGAGAGCATAAAGAAAATCAAAACAGGGGTCAGTTTAATCGATAAAAAAATTATAGAATTATAATTTCCTAACAACGCACAACGCTTCGACGATTGTGCGTTGTTTTTTGTGCTTAGTCAAATAATCTAACTTATAAGTAGGATGAAGCATTTTATATAGAAAAATGGCTGATACTTGCGTTAAAGGGCAGGATTGTTTACAATAAGAAAGAAACGGAGGCTGATGATAATGCAGATAGATAAAATAGATAAAGCACTCAGTGCGGTGGAGGCACTTTGCGGCAAGTGTCCGGTGTGCAGTCAGCAATGTCCTGTAGCGATAGCACAACGTGCATTACAAGGACTGCGTTATGATATGAAGGCGGCCGAGCTTTTGGAAAAGTAGTTGGTAGGGGGATTTTAGCATATGAAAAAAATTTGTTTACTTGCAACAGGAGGGACGATTGCATCAAAGCCGGGGCCGGATGGCCTTGTTCCTGTGCTTACAGGTGAAAAAATGATAGAGATGATCCCAGAGCTCAGAGACCTCTGTCAGATTGATTATAGAGAGATTCTGCAACTTGATAGTTCGAATCTTCAACCGGAACATTGGCAGCTTATGGCCAGACAGATAGATGTATACTATGAGAAATATGATGGGTTTGTTATAAGTCATGGGACGGATACGATGGCATACTCTGCGGCTGCTATTACATATATGCTGACAAATCTGGAAAAACCAGTTGTCTTTACGGGGGCGCAGCTTCCAATTGAAGCAGCGGGAACGGATGGTAAACGGAATTTACTGGCGGCTTTTTCTGTTGCAGTATCGGATCATTTTGGTGTGTACTTGGTTTTTGCGGATAAGATTATCCATGGAACACAGGCTCGAAAAATGTATACAGAGAATCTTACTGCTTTTTGGAGTATTAATCGGCCGGATGCAGGTTGGTTTACGGATGAAAATATTGTTGTATGGGATGAAATAGTAAAGGTAAAATCAATGCAGCCATTGAAATGCCAGACAGGGATGGATAAACGCGTTTGTGTGCTCAAAATTATTCCAGGGATTGAGCCAAACCTTTTGCGGCTTATTGTTGACGCAGGTTATGCTGGAATTATACTAGAAGGTTTTGGTGCTGGAGGGGTACCCAACGATGCTTGTGCAAGAAGCTTGTTGCCAGGGCTGCACTATGCGCAAGAAAATGGCGTTGTAGTGGTTTGTACAACACAGTGTGTATATGATGGTGCCCACCTTGATCGTTATGAGGTTGGCATCACGGCAGAGCGCATGGGCGTGATCTCCGGTAAGGATATGACAATTGAGGCACTTGTGCCAAAGTTGATGCTTTCGCTTTTGCGTGGCAAAGATAGGGAAGAAACTAAAAAAATGCTATGGAATAATGCCTATGGTGAGGTTGAATAAAAAATGGAGTCTGCTGTATAATTTACAGCGGACTCCATTTTTGTTAATGTGTTTTATTTGAGGCTGATATGTTCAGACAAAAGTTCTTCCAAGTGCATTTGTTTTGACTTTTCCAAATAGCGGCGGGCAAAAATATTTGGGACAGCTACGCCAACCGCTATGCCGATGATAATCAGTATGGCAGTGACACCGCTTTGGACGGCGGTCATCAATGTAGCACTGTCCAAGGCATTCACATTGATGATGGCAAATAACAAACGATATAAGAGAACTCCCGGAATCATTGGGATAACTGAAGGAATTGTAAGCACATGAACGGGTGTATGAAACCAATGAACGGCCTTTAAAGCGATAAGACTGACAGCAGTCGCACCGATGAAGGAACCGGCAACCTGAGTCATACCTAACTCTAAAGTGAAGAAATTACGGAGGCATACAGAAATAATACCACCAACCGCGCTTACTGCCAAAAGACGGGGCGGGACGTTAAAAATAATAGAAAAGCCTGTAGCAGCGATGGCAGCAGCAATGGCATAAATCAAATACGTGCTGTCAGGAACTACACTCAAAGAGGTAAAGTCATCAACATTGCAAAGACGAATGGCAAAAACAATGCCAAAGGTCATTCCTCCGACAATAAGCAGGGTATTGATCGAACGCGTCATTCCAGCGACGATAAAATTGTTGAGCATATCATCAACGGCATTAATAAGAGGAATACCTGGAACAATAAAAAGGGTACAAGCAATCATTGGATGCCATGGAGTTGATGATGTGGCGATAAACTGTGTCAGATAAGCCAGACAGGTTGTTACAAAGGCGGAGACTGCAATGCCGGCATAAGCATTAATCTGAGCTTTATTGCACAGACAGCGAAGCCAGAAGCCTATGGAAGCACAAATAATTGTGAAAAAAAATGCTGTCCAGTCACAGCCAAAAAGCTTGCAAAATCCGCCACAGGCCAGTCCGGCCCCGATAGCAGAGAGGAGAGGGGAGTAATGNGATTTGAGAATCTGGATGCGGTCAAGTTCAGATTCGTAGGTATCTAACGAGTAATGACGCTCCATTGCTTGCCAGGATAGTTTNCTGAGTGCCGATATAATGGTCATGTTAATACCNTGGTANTCACATTTTTCAAAATTTGTATAAGAATGATCACCATCACTGACATTGAGCATCAATGTCGTCCACATGATGTGCAGATGAATATTTTCTTCCGGAATACCCATATAAGCGGCAGCACGCTTCATATCTCGTACGATACGATTTGTATCAGCACCACTCTCCATAAGCATCTGGCCAGTTCGCAGCAGCAGATGAAGTTTACGTCCGATATGAATATAGGCATCCTGTAGCAGAGGTTCGTTGTTTGTCATAATAATGTCTTGCTCCTTTTTGTGTCTATATTAGAGTAAGCCTATTACATGTATAAATCAAATTCGATTTTTTCATACTAACGATTACTTTTATTAATAGCTGGTTCGCAGAAGTCTTTATTTCGAGAAAATGAAGTATGAAAAATAACTCTGTAAAAATGGTGTATTAAATAATTATATCGGGATTATACATTATCCAGCGGTTAAAACGGTTGATATCAGGTCCACATCCATTATTCGGGATTGTTTAAAAATAAATCAGGTGGTGAATCATTTGAGTTTAATTTTGGGAAAAAATGTGAAAATGAGGTCACCGTTTTTATCGACGGAACTCAAGTGTTTGATGTAGAAACGGGCGATACTTCCGGTAATGAGGGCAGAGATGAGGGTGCCTTCGCGAATACCACGAATCTCATTAAAGTAAATGTAGGAAAGCAGCGCAGCGATGATAACGAGTGATGTATCAAATACGGTTTTTATTGTGCCGAAATCGATATGCCAGCGTGTTGATATGGCATAGACAATACCTTCACCAGCAAGCATGATAACATTGGCAATAACTTGCAATGCGACCCCGAGCGCGATCAGGGCGGCACCGATAAGCAGCACAAAGACTTTTGTAATGTAGTTTATTGGAATAACTGCAGCAAAGAGAAACATTGTAAGATCAATGCAGGAAGCAAAAATAGCCGTTACTGGTATCTGAAACAACTGGAGTAAACGAAATTTTCTCTGCAGGATGAGAATCTGCCCAAGCAGGAAAAGCATGTTAACAAAAAATGTTGTTTCACCAAGAGAAAAAGAATATTGGGAACTTAATGTATAGGGAATACTGGAAATTGGTGACGTACCAAGAAAACTTTTTATAACAAGTGAGATTCCTGCAGCCTGAAAAAGAACTCCCACGAGAAAAATAAAATAACGTTTAGATATAGCCAAAGTAAAAGCTTCTTTCTGTTTATGATATACGTTCATTTTAGCATGAATTGTTTTTGTAAGTCAAAAAAACGACTGCTGCGGTTGCAACAGTCGTTTTCTAATCTACTTTTTGTTAAATTTACTAAATTCATGTTCTTTTTGTACCTTGTGATAATGAGTGTGAAGAAGCTCATGTGCCTTTTTACTTAGAGGTTCACCGAGAAAATCTTTATAGAGCGCGATGATATCCGGATTTTCGTGAGACTTGCGGAGTTTCATGCCTTTATCAATTGCATAAAGAGATGCCATGCGCTGCTTTTTAATTTCCATTGTAGTACCAATGGGTTGTCCACCGCCGCCAATGCAGCCGCCTGGGCAAGCCATGATCTCGATAAAGTCATAGTCGCATTTACCAGCCTTGATCTTTTCCATGATTTTTTTTGCATTAATTAATGTATGAGCGATTGCAATTTTTACTTTACGAATTCCGAGGTCAACTGTAGCCTCCTTGATTCCCTGAAAACCGCGAACATCGGCAAAGTCAACCGGATCAAGTGTCTTTCCTGTAACTTTTTCATAGACTGTACGCAGTGCTGCTTCCATAACACCACCAGTCGTGCCAAAGATTACAGCAGCGCCGGAGCCGGAGCCGAGCGGGCTGTCAAAATCGCTGGCATTGAGACTCTGGAAGTTGAGACCAACATATTTTATGAGCTTTGTGAGTTCGCGTGTCGTGAGGACGATATCAACGTCTTTCATGCCATTACGGCCCATTTCCGGGCGGGCTGCTTCAAATTTTTTGGCTGTGCATGGCATGATAGATACAGTAACAATGTCTTTTGGATCAATACCAATCTGCTTTGAGTAGTAAGTCTTGGCCATAGCACCAAACATTTCCATTGGTGATTTCGCTGAAGAAAGATGATCGATATAGTCACCATAGTGCTTTTCCATGAAATTAACCCAGCCTGGGCTGCAGGATGTAATCATTGGCAGTTTGCCGCCATTTTGGATGCGATCAAGAAGCTCAGAGCCTTCTTCCATAATGGTAAGATCGGCACCAAAGTTTGTATCAAATACGCGATCAAACCCGAGCATGCGAAGTGCTGTAACCATCTGGCCAGTAACAATAGCGCCTGTTGGCAGTTTAAAAGCATCACCAAGGGCTACACGTACAGACGGTGCAACTTGAACAATGACATGCTTCTTCGGATTTTGAAGGACGTCAATGACCTTTTGGGTATCATCTTTTTCGACAATTGCACCTGTAGGACAAACGAGGCTGCACTGTCCGCATAGGATACAGTCTGTTTTTTCCATGGGTTTATTATAAGCAGTCGTGACTCTGATTTTATCGCTTCGACCGGCATAAGTCAGGGCACTGATGCCCTGAATATCTTTGCAGGCGCGAATACAGCGTCCGCATTTGATGCATTTAGATGGGTCGTGGACGATACTTGGATTTGTATCCTCTACTGGAAGATGTTCACTTACATCCGGCAAATGCGAAGTAAGGATGTTAAAGCGACTGCAGAGTTCCTGAAGGTCACAGTTCTGGTTGCGTGCACATGTAAGGCAATTTTGCTCATGGTTTGCAAGTATAAGCTGCAGGATGCCAACCTGAGTGTCACGAACAATAGGTGTATCTGTATGGATTTCCATGCCATCCCAGACATCTGTTGAACAGGCAGCAAGCAAACGACGCTTGCCAACGACTTCAACAGAACAGATACGGCAATGTGCCTTAACTTTTTGATCCGGATGGTAGCAGAGGTGCGGTATATCAATGTTGAGCTTCTTTGCCGCCTGCATGATCTTTGTTCCCTTTTCAACTTGCAGAGGAATGTTATTTATTTTGATGTTTACCATTTCCATTATTTAGCACCTCCGATTGCAAATGATTCGGGAAATACCTTCATGGCAGAAACAAGTGCATTTTGCGCTGTTTCACCCAGCCCGCAGAGGGAAGACATTGCCATAATCTTTGCAATCTTTTTCATTGCGTTAATATCGTCCTGTGTTGCAGTACCGGCAGCAAGTTTTTCAAGGAAAAGCTTGATATGACGATTGCCTTCACGGCATGGTACACATTGACCACAGCTTTCGTGTGAGAAAAAAGCCTGTGTTGCCCGGAGGAAATCAATGACGCTTGTACGTTCATCAATGACGAGTATAGCACCAGAACCGACGATAACACCAGCTTTTTGCAGGTCATCATATGTATATGGGATATCAAGAAGGTCGGCGTTGGCAACTTTACCAGAGGCACCACCAAACTGAATGAGACGGATTGCACGGTCTTCTTTAATGCCGCCAGCATAGTTATAAATAATCTCACGTACTGTTGTGCCAAACGGAATTTCAAAAACACCCGGAGTATTGACGTTACCACCGACGCTAATAAGTTTCGTGCCAATAGATTCACCGCTGCCATAGTTTTGGTATTCCTTTTTATCATCAAGCAAAAGATGTGGGACGATAGAGAGACTTTCTACATTGTTTACGCAGGTAGGCAAAGCAAAAAGACCACTTTGTTTCATGAAAGGCGGTTTCATACGAGGACGCCCGGCTTTGCCCTCGATGGAGCGAATAAGTGCGGTGCCTTCCCCGCAGACATAGGCGCCCGCACCAGAGTAAAGATGGATATTAAAGTCAAAGCCCTTGCCAAGAATGTTCGTACCCAGAAAGCCATAACTTTTTGCCTGCCGGATTGCATTCAGAAGAAGTGGGCGCAGATGTGAATATTCTTCACGCATGTAAATATAACCATCCTGTGCTTTTACGGTGTAGCCGGCAATAATCATACTTTCAATAAGATTGAACGGGTCCTTGGTGATGAGCTCACGGTCCTTGAATGTACAGGGCTCACCTTCATCAGCATTACAGATAACGACTTTTTTCTCACCTATAACAGCTCGGGCTTGTGACCATTTGCGGCCCATATCATAAGCAGCACCACCGCGGCCTTTGACTTTGGCTTCGGCAATTGTTGCAGCGATATCTTCACCATCCATTGTGACTGCTTTTTTTAGTGCTTCAAAGCCGCCAATATTCATATAGGACCCAATGGAGGAAACATCATACTTATCAAAATTCTTTGTGATAAAGTGTATCGGTTTACTCATAAACGCTTAATTCTCCTTTACTTAAAGTAGTTTATTCAGTAGCTCTTCAATTTTTTCATGGCTGTCAAGATGTCCATAGACATTCCCATTGATACGTACAGCCGGTGCCTGATCGCAAGCACCAAAACAAGGTACGCTCTCAAGTGTGAAACGGCCGTCATAGGTAACCTCGTCAATATCAATGCCAAGAAGTTCCTTAAAAGTAGAGAATATGGACTGGTTGTCATTGACCTGGCAAACAATGGAATTGCAGATTTGAATTGGATATTTTGCACGGGGACTTTCTGAGAGGCTGGAATAGAATGTGATGCAGTCATAGATGTTTGAGATCTTTACATCAAGTTTTTCAGCAACGTAATAGGCAATAGTTTCTGGAATATAGTGTTGTTCGATAAGACCCTGTACATCGAGCAGAACGCCAACAATCTGTGTCTGATCATAATCATGCGATGCCAGTACAAGATCGATTTTTGCCGCGAGTTCTTGGGTCAAGGCATAGTCTTGCTTTTGAGCGGTTAGCATACAAAAACCTCCTGTGATATATAATACACAACATACTCTCTTATTATATACAAAATTAAATCATTTGCCTATATAATATAAGAAAATATTACGAAAAAACAATAAAAAACGAATGAAAAAAAGAAGAAAGAATACAGAATTGTATAATAATTTATGTGTAAAATTGCAAAATTTATCATATTCCGATATTTTAAAGGCAGAAAAAGAAGAACTGTAAATTTACAGTATACATATTTACAGTTATATGCTATAATATAGGTGTCTTCGTAGATGAACTGTAAATGCGGCTCACACAATAGTGATGGGGGGATATTTATGGCAATTAAAAATGTTGCAATGGACCGAAGAGATAGTGCAGACTATCGTAATCTTTTAAAAAGAGGAGGTTTCATTTCGGCTAGTTATCTATCAATTAGCGGTTTTGATGCCAGTCGGCTGAAAAGACTCGCGCAGCAGGGAAAGCTTGACGCAATTCGGTGTGCTATTGGTAAATCCATAAGATGGTATTATTGTGAGAAGCAAGCAGAATTGGCTCATTTACGTGGCGAAGTGTAAAAATGTTTTATTTGGATGTCTATAATTGAGAATTTATGGAACCGGTAGCACCGGTTCTCTTTTTTTTGCAATAAAAGCAGAAAAACAGATTTTAATTTGTACTTTACTGAACAATCATTGAACTGGATCTTCTTGGTCGCAAGGGTGTTCTGCTTTTTTTCATATAATTATGATATAATACGAGAATGATAAATAAGATTTGGAGGAATAAGGATGAGAGGTCCGGGGACTTTGTTTTTTGTGATTATTGTAGTTGTTATGTTGGTGGTGACAGCACTTTTTAGTAAGACACTTGATTATATATGTACAGCAAAATATAGAAGCTTTGTCAGGAAAATGTGTTTGGTTCTCAATGGTGCGTCAATGGCAGGACTTCTCATGGGCAAGTGGTTGTTTGGTGATTGGGCTTTTACCGGGCCTTTACTGCGTCTCCTGTCGATGTGGTTTATGCTGCAAGTGCTTATGATTGGAGCGGTGTTTTTAATTGTATTTGTGCGATTTGCTTATCGTAAATTGAAAGGGACAAATGTTCCGGTTGATAAGGATCGACGGCGTATGCTGCAGTATGCTGCAGTTTTTCCCGCGGCAGCGTTGGGGACGTCAGCTTATGGGGGTCTTTGTGAAAGTGATCATATTGAGGATACACAGAATGACATTTATATAGAAGGAATAGATAGTTCCATGGAAGGTTATCGCATTGCACAGATTAGTGATGTGCATCTGGGCTATTTTTTTTCAGTGGAAAAATTGCGTGATGTGCTGGATCGTATTGTAGCAGCAAAACCGGATGTGCTTGTTGTGACAGGAGATCTCTTTGATGATCGCAGCCAGAATGACACTGCAGCAAAGCTGCTTAACATATATACGGATAAATTCCCCCAGGGAATTTATTTTTGTCGCGGCAATCATGAGCATATGCGGGGGATGGAAGAGATTGAAGCAGCCTTGCAAAAAACAGCAGTGCATGAGCTTGTCAATGAGAATGCTATATTGAAAGCAGGATGTCCGGCACTTTATCTTGTCGGGGTGGAATATCCGATGGAAAGGGAAGAACATGAGAGCCTTTGCCGCAGGTATACAGCAGAGGCTTTGGAGGAAATCCCGAAAAATTCAATAACGGTTCTTTTGGCACATCATCCTGATTTTATTGATAATGGAGCAGATCATAATGTAAATCTTATACTTACAGGTCATACGCATGGCGGACAGTTTGGCTTGTTTGGCATACCATTAATGCCAATGTTCAAATATATGCGTGGTATGTATAAAAATGGCAGGTCCTACGGCTATGTGAATCGTGGTGCGGGTAGCTGGTTCCCAATCCGGTTTGGCTGTTCACCGGAAATTGCTTATTTTACATTACGAAAAAAATAAGGGAGAATTATTTTCCCGTTCCCATGAAAATAAGACGTATACCGAGAGCAAAGACGGCACAAGAGAGCAAGGTAAGGATGATTTTGGGCCGTGTGCGCCTTGATAGTTTTGCACCGATTTGGGCGCCGATAATGGCACCAATACCGATACTGATGGCTGGAATCCAGACAATGTGATCAAGGAAAAAATGTGAGATGACACCGATGAAGGATGAGACAGCAAGCACGAAGTGTGAGGTAGCTGTCGAGACATGTACAGGGAAGCCGAGAACGTAAACCATAAGTGGAACGTGAATCGCGCCACCGCCAATACCGAAGATGCTTGAGAAAAAACCAACGAGCGTGCTGCTCGCAATGCCGATGATTTTGTTGTATTGAAAGGTATTTGGATTAAAGACGATAGCGCACTCTTTTTTATGGGAGGAGTTCCAATGCATCATAAACGCCATAAGGAGCAGAAAGGTACCAAAAGACAGGTTCAGTGTTTGACCATTGAACCTGTCGGAGATATAGGAGCCGAGAAAAGCTCCAGGAAGTGTAGCAATGGCAAAAGGAATTGCTGCATTGAAAAAAACACGGCGCTGGCGTATATAGGCAAGTGTGCCGGAAAGTGCATTGAGAAAGACAATGAAAAGTGAAGTACCGACGATTTGCGGGGCAGTTGTAAAGGTCGATGGTGTCATGAACATGATGAAGAATGGAACAAGGACGAGGCCGCCGCCGATACCAACAAGTGTGCCGAAGATGCCTACACCTGTACCAAGAAGAAAAAAGAGTAAGAATTCCATAGAAGAAACCACCTTTATTGAAGTACATTTATTATATCATATTTTCCTAGGTGGTACGGAAGAATCAGCGGTGCAAAGTTTTTTCAAATAAATAAAGAGTGCCACATCCGGGGGGATGAAGCACTCTTTATTTTTACTTTTTTAAATCAGGTGACTTTCGCGATAACGGCACCAACGACAGCACCAACAATAGCAGCTGTATTAACTTCACCCTGCGAATGTGAATCTTCTTCGTAGTATGAGCGGTTATGACGTGACGATGCTTCTGTAATACTTGTTGCAGCACAACCAGTAAGCATCATGGCACTCAAAGCAAGAGCAAAACATTTCTTAGTAAATTTGCTTGGCATGTTTATCAGCTCCTTTCAGTTCTTTTAGTATAGCAAGCAAAGATTAAAAGAAAATGTATATTTGATTAGAATTGGATTAGAAAATTTTTATTATGCCGCATGATTATGTGAAAAAGGAGTTTATGAATGTGATATAGGCTGTGACAAGTGCTTTAACCGTGAAGTACAGTGGCAGCAACTGTTCTGGCTTGGAATTGTTATGCAAAGTATTTGTAATCGTAGTATAATATAATTTGTTGGGATTTTAGGAGGTTTTTATGAAAGTACTACTTGAACAAATGCATGCTTGGATGCATGATTATATGAAATCATTTTATAATGAAGATAAAGAAATACAAAAAGGAATCCTCATAAAGGAAGAACATACAGGCTATGTCACGAGAATCAGCCGGGAACTTGCAGAACACTTGGACATGAATGCACATGATTGTATGTTGGCAGAGATGATGGGGCTTTTTCATGATGTTGGTCGATTTCGTCAGTTTACATTATATAAGACATTTAATGACAGCCTTTCGGCAAATCATGCTTTGCTCGGTATTAAGGTACTGAAGGAACAGTCCTTTATTGACGGGCTGAATGAGGAAGACCGTGATCTTTTAATGTTTGCAATTGGTAACCATAATGCAAAGAACATTGAAAATACGACGAATAAGCGGGAACTTCTATTTGCCAGATTGCTTCGTGATGCTGACAAGCTCGATATTTACAGGGTGCTGTCACCTTATTTGGAGCCGTCCGATGGTACAGGCGGCTGCAGCCCGGATTTTGTCCATAAATTCGTCAGGGGTGAGCAATGTGATTATTCACAGATACGGACATTTGATGATCGTAAGCTCGTACGTCTTATGTGGATCTATGATATCAATTTTGCATGGACGCTTCAGCGGGTGATTGACAGGGGGTATCTTGAGAGAATTGTTGCCTTTTTACCAAAGGACTTGCTTATGAATCAGGGGATAAAGCGCTTGAAGAAGCATATAGCGGCGAAACTGCAAACGGAGGATGGAGTAAATTTTTCAACAGATAGAGCAGGAGATTTTCAACAAAGGGACGAATAGTAGAGAGTTATCATGGCGATTATAGTAATTGTATAGTGGAGGGGTAGAAGAATGACAGAAAATACAGTAGCTGCTTCGAATTTTGTGCAGAATGCAATAGACGAAGACTTAAAAAATGGAAAATATACAGAGGGAATACACACACGATTTCCGCCGGAACCTAATGGTTATCTTCATATTGGGCATGCAAAATCAATTTGCCTGAATTTTGGTTTGGCAAAAAAGAATGGCGGGATATGTAATTTGCGTTTCGATGATACAAACCCGACAAAAGAAGATGTTGAATATGTTGACTCTATTCAGGAAGATGTCAAATGGCTTGGTTTTACTTGGGAGGATCGCAAGTTTTATGCATCAGATTATTTCGATAAGCTGTATGGTTTTGCTGTGGAACTCATCAAGCGTGGTAAGGCCTATGTCTGTGATCTTACAGCTGAACAGATTCGTGAATACCGTGGCACGCTTACGGAACCGGGAAGTGAAAGCCCGGAAAGAAACCGTAGTGTTGAAGAAAATCTCGATCTTTTTGCTCGTATGAAAGCAGGAGAGTTTGCTGACGGTAAACGTGTCCTTAGAGCAAAAATTGATATGGCTTCACCGAATATCACGATGAGAGATCCTGTCATTTATCGTATTTCTCATACAACGCATCATCGTACAGGCGATGACTGGTGTATCTATCCAATGTATGATTTTGCGCATCCGCTATCGGATGCTATCGAAGATATTACGCATTCAATCTGTACGCTCGAATTTGAGGATCATCGTCCTCTTTATGACTGGTTGTTGGAATCACTTGGTTTCGATGTGAATACGCGTCCACGTCAGATTGAATTTGCACGTCTTAATATAACCAATATGGTTATGAGTAAAAGAAAGCTTCGTCAGCTCGTTGAAGGCGGCTATGTGAGTGGCTGGGATGATCCGCGTATGCCGACGATATCAGGGCTAAGACGCCGTGGTTATACACCGGAATCGATTCGCGATTTCTGTGAACGTATTGGTATTGCTAAGAGCAACAGTCTGGTAGATGTTGCAATGCTGGAGCATTGTATTCGTGAAGATCTTAATGTAAATGCGGACCGTGTAATGGCGGTTTTGCGTCCGCTTAAGGTCGTTATTATGAATTATCCGGAAGATAAAACAGAATATTTGTTAGCAGAAAATCACCCCTATAAGGGTGGGCATCGTTTTGTGCCTTTTGCACGTGAAATTTACATTGAAAAAGATGACTTTATGGAAGAAGCACCAAAAAAATTTTTCCGTTTAAAACCGGGCGGTGAAGTGCGTCTCAAGCATGCATATATCATCAAATGTGAGGAGGTCATCAAGGATGCAGCAGGAAATATCACAGAGCTTCACTGTACCTATGACTTGGACTCAAAGACGGGCGGGGCGACAAGCGGACGGAAGGTCAAGGGAACACTGCACTGGGTTGCAGCAAAAATGGCGCTTAAGGCAGAAGTACGACTCTATGACTATTTACTTGAAACTGGAGAAAATGGTGAAGAACCGGAGGACTTTATTGCGGCTTTGAGCAAGAATTCAATTGAGGTCATTGACAATGCACTTATTGAACCAAGTGTCGAATGGACAGCGATAGGTACGCATTATCAGTTTTTGCGTGAAGGGTATTTCTGTGTAGATAAGGATTCAGTAAGAGATCATCTTGTATTCAATCGTGTCGTTGGACTGCGGGATTCTTGGGCAAAGGTAAAAAAGGGGTAAATTGGCATGGCAAAGATACCAAAAGATTTAGCAGATAAAGATATGTTTAAAGATTATAAGGAAGATAAAACGGTTGAGTCAATATTTCTTGATTCGGAGGAGAAAATAGATAAGCAGCCAAGACCGAAAAAACGTTTCGAGCGAGAAGAATTGCAGCTTGCTTATTTGACACCAGTACTACAGGAAAAACTGGGAAAGGCACTTCTTGATTTGAAGATGGTTCTTTATAAAGAAGGTATTGTTGATTATGATATAAAAGTAAAGCGCGATGGACAGCAAATTGTTCTCTTACCGATTGAGTATAAGAAAAAAGTGCAAAAATAACAGCATAAGATTGACAGTAAAGCTATATGTGGCCTTGTTTTTTTATAGATGGTATGCAAAAGTAAACCTTACATAAGAAAGAAGTGAACATTTTGGAGACTAGTACAATCGTGGCAGTTGTGATTTTTGTTCTTGCCTATGCATTAATCATATCAGAAAAGATACATCGCACAGTTGTAGCACTTGCAGGGGCTGTTTTGATGATCTTGTTTGGTGTCCTGTCACAGGAGATGGCAATCAGCCATATTGACTTCAATACACTGGGGCTTTTAATCGGGATGATGATTATTGTAAATATTACAAGCGAAACAGGATTGTTCAACTATTTGGCAATCTGGGCAGCGCAGAAGGTAAAGGCAAAACCGATTGCTCTTCTTATGGCTTTGGCAGGAATTACGATGTGCTGTTCTGCTTTACTTGATAATGTAACAACAGTGCTGCTGACGGTGCCGATAACATTTAGTATTACAGCACAGCTTAAAGTGGATGTAAAACCATTTCTTATTGCGCAGATTCTTGCTTCAAATATTGGTGGATCGGCAACACTCATTGGTGATCCACCGAACATTATGATTGGCAGTGCAGTAGGACTCGATTTTATGTCCTTCATTACGAATCTTTCCGCAATATGTTTTTTAATTTTTATCATAACAGCATTATTGATTGTTTTGGTTTATCATAAAAAACTCCATACAACGGAGGAGCTCAAGGCAAAAGTTATGCATCTTAATGCCAGAAATCAGATTAGTAATCCGAAGCTTTTGAAAAAATGTCTATTTGTACTGGTCATCACGATTTCACTTTTTGTTATGCATAGTGCACTCCATTTACAGACTGCAACAGCAGCACTTACAGGAGCCAGCTTGCTTATGCTTATTACAATTTCTACGAATGAAGTGATGCTGACGAAGGTGTTGAGCAAAGTGGAATGGCTTGCAATCTTCTTCTTTGCAGGTCTGTTTGTCCTCGTTGGAGCACTTGTTGAAACGGGTGTCATTAACATGCTTGCAGCGGAAGCGATGAAAATCACACAGGGTAACCTTACTTCGACAACGATGCTCGTGCTTTGGATAAGTGCGATTTCATCAGCGTTTATTGATAATATTCCGTTTGTTGCAACCTTGATTCCGCTTATTAAGGATATGGGAGCAATGGGCATGACGGATCTTACACCATTATGGTGGGCACTGTCGTTAGGGGCTTGTCTTGGTGGTAATGGTACACTTATTGGTGCCAGTGCTAATGTTGTTGTAGCGTCAATGGCTGCACAACGAGGACAACAGATTTCATTTATCAAATTCATGATGATTGCATTTCCGTTAATGATTCTGTCGATTATTATTAGCAGCGTATATATTTATTTTAGATATTTATAGGAATTAAAAAAAGACCGTATGAGCAAATTGTGGTATGCTCATACGGTCTTTTTGATGAATAAATTTTATTATATTTTGCTGCTTTTTACTGTATCATAGATATCCGTTATGTTTTTATCCGGGGCTTTATCAAATTTGCTTATAATATAAATGGCAAATATCGAAAAGACAAAGCCGGGGACGATTTCATAGAGGCCGAAGAAAGCAAATTGCTTCCAAATGAGTACGGTAAGGCCGCCAACGATGATGCCAGCGAGGATACCATTGCGTGTCGCACGGCGCCAGAAAAGAGCTGCAAGAAGAGCTGGGCCAAAAGCAGCGCCAAAACCAGCCCAGGCATAGGCAACCATATCGAGAATAAGGTTGTCAGGATTAAGACCAAGGATAATGGCAATGAAGGAAATGACAAGGACAGAGGCACGACCGACCCAGACAAGTTCCGACTGACTGGCATTTTTATGGAAGAGTGAGCAGTAGAAATCCTGTGCAAAGGCTGATGCTGCTACGAGGAGTTGAGAAGACGCAGTGCTCATGATGGCGGCAAGTACAGCAGAGAGAACAAGCCCGGCAAAAAATGGAGAAAAAAGATCGTTTGTCATAACAAGGAAGACGGTTTCTGTTTCGCTGCCAAAAAGGGCTGTAGACAGGTAAACCTTACCGACCATACCAACGAGAACGGAGGCAATGAGAGAAAATATGACCCAAGTCATAGCAATGTGTGTTGCCTGCCGTATTGCACTCGAAGACTTGATGGCCATGAAGCGCACAAGAATATGCGGCTGACCGAAGTATCCGAGACCCCAGCCGAGCAGGGAAATAAGTTCAATAAAGGAAAGGCTTGATCCGTCTGCTTTTGAAAAAGGATTGAAGTAGTCTGGATTCATGGTATAAAGTGCCGTGGCTGTTGTGGTGATTCCTCCGAGCGTGTAGCAGGCAACAACAGGAACAATGATGATTGCTAAAAACATCATTACGCCCTGAATAAAATCAGTCCAGCATACAGCGAGGAAACCGCCAATAAATGTATAAAACACAACGACAAAGGCTCCAAGGAAAAGAGCATATTCATACGGAATGTCAAAAATCGTATTAAAAAGTTTGCCCCCGGCAACAAAGCCAGAAGATGTATAAATAATAAAAAATATCAGGATGAAGATTGCTGGGATGACGCGTAGAAGATTGCTTGTGTCTTGAAAACGATTCTGTAAAAAATCCGGCAAGGTAAGTGAGTTGTTGGCAATTTCAGTGTATTTGCGCAGACGAGCGGCAATGAAGCGCCAATTTGCAAAGGTACCAAGGCCAAGACCAAGCGCAATCCAACCGGCACTGAGTCCGGCAAGGTAGGCATAGCCAGGCAGCCCCATAAGCATCCAGCCGCTCATGTCTGAGGCTTCGGCACTGAGTGATGTGACCCATGCACCAAGCTTGCGATTACCGAGAATGTAGTCTGACATATTGCGCGTCCGACGATAAAAATAGATGCCAATAAACATCATAAGACCAATGTAGAGAATAAAAGCCATAATAACAGGAATATTGTTTGTCAAAATGAGTCCTCCTTAAAGATGATAAGTATAATTATACGTGAAATGCAGGAAGGAATGCAAGGAGCTTTCGTATTTTAGCGTAAGAAAATACAAAAAGCTAAATTGTTGGCATAATTCTTTATTTACTATATAATAGAGTATGAAATCATGATATGTAATCAGAGGAGCGGGTATTTGTTGAAAAAATACGATGTGATCATAATCGGAGCAGGGCCGGCAGGAACATTCGCGGCATATGAGCTTATAGAAAAACAACCGAAATTGAAGATCGTTGTGCTCGAAAGCGGACAGGATATTTATCATCGTGTATGTCCGCTTTCGGCGGGAAAGGTCGATACGTGCATCAATTGTAAGCCGTGCAGTATTATGCGCGGTTTTGGCGGTGCGGGAGCGTTTTCGGATGGCAAGTATAATTTCACGACGAAATTTGGTGGATGGCTTAATGATTATCTGGCAGATGATAAAGTCATGGCGCTTATCGACTATGTCGATAAGATCAATATGAAACATGGTGCACCAGCCAAGGTTTTTAGTACGGAAAACAGCAATCTTGGGAAGAAAGCACTGGAACATGATCTTCATTTACTGGACGCACGTGTACGTCATCTTGGAACAGAGAACAATCTTAAAATGCTGGAGAAAACCTATGAATATCTTAAGGATAAGGTAGAGTTCCGTTTCAATTGTCCGGTAAAGACGATTTTACCGGAAACAGGCTGTGTACAGATTGTGACGGAAAGCGGCGAAGTGCTTGATGCGGATTATCTCATAGCAGCTCCGGGGCGGGCTGGGGCTGAGTGGTTTACGGATGAATGTAAGCGGCTGGGCCTAGAACTTTTTAATAATCAGGTGGATGTTGGCGTGCGTGTTGAAGTGCCAGATGCTGTTTTTAATCATATCACGGATGATGTCTATGAGGCGAAGCTCGTTTACAGGACAAAGCGTTATGGTGATCTTGTGCGGACGTTTTGCATGAATCCACATGGACATGTTGTTATGGAAAATACGGATGGTATTGTGACGGTAAATGGACATTCCTATAGTGATCCGAAGCTACAGAGTAAAAATACGAATTTTGCGCTGCTTGTCAGCAATCGTTTTACACAGCCTTTTAATGAACCGCATCAGTATGGTAAGCGTATTGCATCGTTCTCAAATATGCTTGGTGGTGGTATTATTGTACAGCGTTTTGGTGATCTTTTAAAAGGTCGTCGTACGAATGAACATCGTTTGGGTAAAAGTTTCACGAAACCGACACTTAAGGCGACGCCGGGAGATCTTAGTCTCGTTCTGCCAAAGCGTCACCTTGATAATATTATTGAAATGATTAAGGCACTCAATGAAATTGCTCCGGGCATGACAAATGATGATACGCTTCTCTACGGGGTTGAGGTTAAGTTTTATAGCTCGCGTTTGTTACTCACGAAAGAACTTGAGACAAAAATTGATAATGTATTTGCCGTTGGCGATGGCGCTGGTGTAACACGTGGACTATCGCAAGCCGGTGCTAGTGGTATTTATGTAGCCAGAACAATACTTTCCCGTATAAAAAGGCAGGATAATGCAGGGGTATGAAAAAGATTGACAGTACTTTACAATGCAGATAAGCAGAGCTGGTTCTTTGTGCGGAGGGGAAGATGCATGCTGGGTGTGATAGTGTAAAAGGTTACTGACAATACGGATTTTTATAGTATTCATGGTATACATGAATACAATTTTAAATCCGTTGACAAGCAGCGTATGCATGAGTATAATAAAAACATCAACAAAGCAAATGGGCAATGAAGCCTTTATGAATCCGAAGGGTGGGTTTATGGGGGCTTTTTCTGTTTTCTGCTTTGTAAAGTGAATCAATTATAGTGCTAAACACAGAAGACAATGGCGTCTTGTTCGTTGGCATGCTTTTGCATGCAGACGGGCAGGGCGCTTTTTCTTTTGGAATATTTTATGAAGGGATGGATAAAAAATGAAAAAGATAAGCACAGCAATTATAGCGATGTTCATGTGTATGGTAATCGCAGCTCCGGTGGCGCTGGCTGCGGATGGAGTGCCAGCAAAAATTGATACGGGGGATACGGCCTGGGTTCTTATAAGTGCAGCCCTTGTATTCCTGATGACACCGGGATTGGGATTTTTTTATGGTGGTATGGTAAGAGGAAAGAATGTATTGACGACGATTATGCAGAGCTTCTTTATTGTCGCATTGATTTCAGTGGAGTGGATTATTCTTGGCTATGCAATGACATTTGGTACAGATATCAATGGCTTTATTGGTAGTCTTGATAAAGTAGGTCTTGCAGGTGTTGGGATGAATGTTCTGGCAAACGGGACGATACCAGAACTGGCTTTTGTAGCATTTCAATGCATGTTTGCTGTAATTACACCTGCACTAATTACAGGTGCGTTTGCTGAACGTATGAAGTTTGGTGCATTTGCTGTATTTATTCTTCTTTGGGCAATTTTTATTTATAATCCAATGGCACACTGGGTATGGGGTGGTGGCTTCCTTGCACAGCTTGGTGCACTTGATTTTGCCGGCGGTCTTGTTATCCATATTCTTTCAGGTGTATCAGGGCTGACAATTTGTCTTTTGCTTGGTAAACGCCATGGTTATGGTAAACTGCCGATGCTGCCACATCATTTACCAATGACGGTGCTGGGCGCGGCACTTCTTTGGTTCGGCTGGTTTGGGTTTAATGCTGGTAGTGCACTGGGGGCAAATGCTCTTGCAGCAAATGCTTTTGTTACATCACAGGCAGCAGCAGCTTCAGCAACGCTTTCATGGGTTTGTATTGAATGGATTCATAATGGCAAGCCAACGATTCTTGGTGCAGCCAGTGGTTGTATAGCTGGTCTTGTAGCAATTACTCCGGCAGCTGGATTTGTTGCACCAATGCCTGCAGTGATTATTGGCCTTGTTGGTGGTGTAGTTTGCTATACGGCTGTCGCTGTCGTGAAAGGCAGATTGGGCTATGATGATTCGCTTGATGCTTTTGGCGTACATGGCGTCGGTGGTACCTGGGGTGCAATTGCAACAGGTCTATGGGCAACGAAGAGTGTCAATGAAGCAGGTGCGGATGGGTTGTTTTATGGCAGTTCGGATCTTTTGATTGCGCAGCTCATTTCTATTGTTATTGCTTATGCACTTGCAATTATTGGTTCTTATATCATATTTAAGGTGGTTAGTGCCTTCATGCAGGTGAGAGCTGATGAAAGTGAGGAAGTTTCCGGCCTCGATATTGTAGAACATGGCGAACGCGGCTATGCGCAGGCAATTATGACAGGGAATCCTCTTACGGGATCGGTAGAAGCATCTGCGATCACCATGCAGAGTATTGATATAAACAATAGGGCTGAGATTAGATAAAAAGTGACAAAGCAGCGAGGGGTGATGAGATGCGTAAGCTGACGAAAATTGATATCATTACACGACCAAGTAAACTGGAAGAAATTAAAGAAGCATTGAATAGTATTGGTGTGAAAGGTATGACGGTGAGTCAGGTTTATGGTTGCGGACTACAGAAAGGGCACACAGAGGTCTATCGCGGACGTGAATATGCAATGAATTTGCTGCCTGGGATAAAGGTAGAAACCGTTGTTTGTGAGGTGCCAGTGGAGAAAGTTCTGAAGACAGCAGAAAAAGTTCTTAAGACGGGTGAAGTTGGGGATGGGAAAATTTTTGTCTTCAATGTTGAAAATGCTGTACGTATTCGTACGGGAGTTGAAGGCGATGAAGCTATTCTGGACGAAAAATAGTCTTTTATCGTGAATTTGAATAAAAAGTCCTAAAAAAGAAGAGAATTATCACAAGAAAGTCATTATTTATCTTGAGATAGTTTTCTTTTTTTTGTATACTATAAGTACATACTGCATTTGGAAATTATAAGAACGGTGTAGACGAAATAATGCTTAAAACACTAGAAAAAGCAGGTGAGATTTTGTGGAAAAGATCAAAGTAATGGTCGTAGACGATTCTAGAGTTAGTCGTGCTATGCTAGCGGAAGTTCTTTCGAAAACAAATTTTGAGATTTGTGAGTATGCACAAAATTGTATGGAAGCCGTTGAAAAGTATCCAAAAGCAAATCCGGATATTATTACAATGGATATGAACCTTCCGGATGCAGATGGGATGGAGTGCAGCAGACAAATTCTTAAAATCAATCCCAAAGCGAAGATTGTCATGATCAGTGCCATGAAAGATGTAAATCTTATGATGCGGGGACATGCGGTTGGGATTAGTTCTTTTTTACAAAAGCCAGTGAATGCGAATGAACTCATTGATACTTTGCTTATGGTTTGTCAGAATAGAAAAGGGACGATTGATGTCTTAAGAGAGTCTTATGTAAAGGCATTTGTAAAAGCATTACAGAAGAGCTTGTTTAGTTTGGCAGGTGTGCACAGCAAGGTGAGCCTTTGTAGTGATGAGGGTCACGTTCTTGATATCGATGGAATCGCTGTAATTATTGGACTTACGGGAAATCCTGTAGGAAGAGCAATTGTGCATATGGATGCAAATACAATGAGATGTTTTTCCAAGGTAATTCTGGGGAAAGAGAATAATGAGGAATTATCAGAAGAAGAAGCACATGAATGTATTGAAGAGGCTGCGAATATTATTGTGGGCAGGGGTGTTTCCAGGGTTAATGACGTATTTAGTGATAAGGAAATGCGTATAACACCACCAGGAACGATTTGTGGAGCAAAGATCCGCATTGCGAATCCGAAGCTTACATCTTTTAATATTGTTGCTAAGACACGTTTGGGTGATTTTAAACTGAATATCGGATTTGCGGAGGGGGAATAAGAAATGGATGCGAAGCTGGTAAATCCATTTATGGATGCGTTTATGAATATTATGCCGCAAATTGGATTTCAAAACTTGAAAAGAAATAAGATTTCTGTACGGGATAAAGCGACGATGAGTCTTGGAGTTACTGTACTTGTAGGGTTTACCAAAGAAATTCGTGGAAGTGTTGCTTATAATATGACAGATGATACAGCTAAATTTATTGCTTCGACAATGATGATGGGGATGCCTGTTACNGCTTTTGATGAAATGGCACAGAGCGCGATCTCNGAGTTGTCGAATATGTTGACAGCAAATGCGGCAACAAATCTTACAGCAATGGGATTGGAAGTGGATATATCGACACCGAGTCTTTCGATTGGTGACAATTTTATGGTTAAGATTAGTAGTGAACAGTATTTATCAATCGAAATGGAGATTGATGGTCATGCTTTTGAGATAGACATTGCTGTACAATGATTTAAATATAAAAGCATAATATCCTTTAGACATAAAACAAGAATCTGCTGCATACGGTGGAGATTATCGTATGCAGCAGATTCTTGTTTTATGCATGTGCTTTAAGGTTGATGGATGGAATTGGTATGTTTGTCCAGCCGGTCGAATCGTGTGATCCGACCGGCTGGGCTTCTTTTTATTTTTTATGGTGTTTGACAAAGTTTTCAATACGGGCAAGTGCCTCAGAGATGTTAGAAATCGAAGTTGCATAAGAGCAGCGTACGTAGCCTTCACCGCAGTCACCAAAGGCATTGCCTGGTACAAGAGCGATACGCTCACTCATGAGGAGTTCTTCAGCGAACAATTCAGAGCTATAGCCAATAGAGCGGACGCTTGGGAATATATAGAAGGCCCCTTTGGGTTCGAAACATTCAAACCCGATCTTTGTCAGACCGTCATAAATGAGATGACGGCGCTTGTCATATTCGGATACCATTTTTTTCATGTACTTTTCACCATGGCGCAGTGCTTCGATTGCGGCAACTTGTGCCGTGATGGGTGCGCAGAGCATGGTGTATTGGTGAACTTTTGTCATGGCGGCAATGACGATTGGATTTGCAAGTGCATAGCCGATACGCCAGCCTGTCATTGCATAGGCCTTGGAGAATCCGTTCAAAAGAATCGTACGATCTTTCATGTGAGGTAGTGCAGCAAAGCAAATGTGCTCTTCATTGCCATAAGTAAGATCACCGTAAATTTCATCGGAAATAACGATAAGATCCTGTTTTTCAGCGAAGTCAGCAATTGCGAGTAAATCGGCACGGCGCATAACTGCACCTGTCGGGTTGTTCGGATATCCAATGAGAAGCGCTTTTGTTTTTGGTGTGAGATACTCTTCGAGCTCAGCTGGTGTGATGCGGAATTCATTTTCGATTTTTGCTGGTACAGCTACAGGTACGCCTCCAGCAAGAATCACACATGCTTTGTAGGAGACATAGCATGGCTCTGGTATAAGAACTTCATCACCAGGAGCGATAATCGCACGCATTGCGAGGTCGAGTCCTTCGCTGACACCGACTGTTACAAGGACGTCCTGGGCAGCAGAATAATCGAGGTTATAGCGATTTTTATGAAGCTGCACGATTTCCTGACGAAGTTCCATAAGGCCGCGATTAGCGGTATAGGAAGTATAGCCCTGCTCAAGGCCATAGACGCAGCTCTCACGGATTGACCATGGTGTGACGAAGTCTGGTTCGCCGACACCAAGAGAGATGACGTCATCCATCTCAGCGGCGATGTCAAAGAATTTGCGTATGCCGGACGGAGCAATGGAATTTACGGCTGGTGAGATGCAATTTTCCCAGTTCATGGCGAGACCACCAGCCTGTGATCGCGTTCCTTGTCATTTATGATGACACCATCTTTTTTGTAGGGCTTAAGCATGAAGTGACTGCGTGTTGTTGTGACGCCTTCAATTGTCGAAAGGCGCATAGCAACAAAGTTTGCAACATCGCGTAGAGATTTTCCTTCAATAATGACAAGCAGATCGAAACTACCTGACATAAGATAGACAGTGCGGACTTCATCAAAACGATAGATGCGTTCGGCAATGGCATCGAAACCAACTTCACGCTGTGGTGTTACATTTACCTCAATAATGGAGGTAACCGTATCATCACCAAACTTTTCCCAATTAATAAGCGTGGAATAGTTTAAAATGACCTTGTCCTTCTCAAGTTGCTGTATTTGCTGGTCTACCTCATATTCGCTGCGATGCAGCATCGAGGCAAGTTCACTTACGGGACGGCGTGCGTCATGCTCCAGAAGTTCCAGTAATTCTCTCATAAAAATTCCTCCTATCTTTTTTTGTATATTTTGTTAAAAGGAAACAAAAAAGCCCTCATCCAAAAAGGACGAGGACAATTGTTCCCGTGGTACCACCTTAGTTGAGCCTTAGGGCTCACTCAATACCCTTAACGCTGGTATGCGGCAGGCTTTTATCTCCAGAAGGAGGCCGGCAGCTCGTGAGTAGCTTTCCATTTTTATTTCTGACGATTCGCAGCAACCATCGTCTCTCTGAAAAAAATTAAAATGTACTCTCTCAGTCATTGCATATATTTGTATATGATAATATCATAGGTAATAGTAATATTGCAAGAACATTTTTGTGGAATGGAAAAACATATACAATAATTGCTAAAAATAGTACAATAATGGGGAAATATGTTAGCTAACAGGTGCTTGTTGCTGTTTTTGCTTTTATTCCCGATAACTTGCATCGACACCTGTCTTTTTGAAAAAGAATTTTGAAATGTATGCTTTCACTCATTGCATATATTTGTATATTTGTATAAAATAATATTATAAACAACAGGACTGTTTTATGAATGAAAAAGGGAGCGATTTTTAATGATTGTTGGCAGCATTAATAATGTTGGCGAGGAAATTGTAAAATATGCGGCAACTATACAAAAAGCATTGGTGTTTTTACAGAGCCACGATTTTACGAAAATGGCTATGGGAAAGTATCCGATTGATGGAGAACGTGTTTTTGCACTTGTACAGAGCTACAATACGCGTGCTTTGACTGACTGCAGACCGGAAACACATAAAAAATTCCTTGACATTCAGTATTTGGTGAAGGGCAAAGAGTACATGGGTTGGTGTGCACTAGGCCATGCCATTAAGGTTGCTGAAGTCTATGATAATGACAAAGATGTTACTTTTTATAAAGAACTTATTCCGGAAAGCAATATTCTTTTATCAACTGGGGTCTTTGCTATTCTTTATCCAAATGATGTGCATCGTCCAGGTGGTGCTGTCGAAGGGAAATCTTCACCAGTAATAAAAGTAGTTGTTAAAATTGCTGTGAATACCTTATAATAATAGCCAGATGCGGTGGAGCTTCATGCACTACTGCATCTAATTGCTTTAGTGGCATAGTACCAATAAGTTACTCTTGTAGTGAATCAATTTTTTGGAGGCTGGTAATTTCATGACTGTAAGAAGAATTTTTGTAGAAAAACGGCAGGGATTTTTTGATATCCCGGCACAGGCACTTTGTTCAGATCTTCGGGAAAGCTTTGGTCTTACTGATTTGAAGGCAGTTCGTATAATTAAACGTTACGATATTGAAGGCTTAAGTGATGAGGAATACCGCCAGACAAGATCCGTTGTTTTTTCTGAACCACCGGTAGATATTGTTTATGATGAAGGTTTACCGGAGTTTTCGAATTCGCGTATGTTTGCTGTAGAATATCTGCCGGGGCAGTACGATCAGACAGCAGATTCAGCTGCTCAGTGTGTACAGCTTGTTACACAGAAGGAAAGACCTGTTATCACGACAGCAAGAGTTATAGTCCTTGTAGGTGATATTGATGATGTAAATTTTGCAAAAATCAAAGAGTACTGTATCAATGCAGTAGAGTCGCGCGAAGCTTCACTGAAAAAACCGGAAACGCTCAATATGCAGCTTGAGGTACCATCAGATGTAGAGCTGCTAACAGGTTTTGCAACGATGCCAGAGGAAAAACTGCAGGCTTTTATGGATGAACGAGGGTTTGCTATGAGCTTTGAGGACCTGAAATTTTGCCAGACGTACTTCCTTGATACAGAAAAAAGAGATCCGACGATTACAGAACTTCGTGTAATCGATACATATTGGTCTGATCATTGCCGCCATACGACTTTTACAACAGCAATTGATCTTGTCGATATTGATGAGGGCTATTTTGCACCCTCAATCGAGAAGGCCTATCGGCAGTATCTGCAGGATCGGGGAGAACTTTACACGACAAAGCGTGCTGTCACACTCATGGATATTGCTGTTATTGGTATGAAGGTGTTACGGAAACAAGGTAAGCTGGAAGATCTCGACAAATCTGAAGAAATCAATGCCTGTAGTATTGTTGTAGATGCAGATATCAATGGAAAAGATGAAGAATGGCTTGTCATGTTTAAGAATGAAACGCATAATCATCCGACGGAAATTGAACCGTTTGGTGGTGCAGCGACATGTCTTGGCGGCGCGATTCGTGATCCGCTCTCAGGAAGGTCCTATGTCTATCAGGCGATGCGTGTGACAGGTGCGGCAGATCCGCGCCGTAAGGTATCGGAAACACTGCCTGGCAAGCTGCCACAAAAGAAAATTGTCTTGGGCGCAGCATCAGGCTACAGCGCTTATGGGAATCAAATTGGGTTGGCGACTGGGCAGGTAACAGAAGTTTATCATGAAGGATTTATGGCGAAGCGTCTTGAAATTGGTGCAGTTATCGCAGCAGTTCCTAAATGCAATGTTGTACGCGAAGTTCCGCAGGTGGGCGATGTCATTGTGCTTGTTGGTGGCCGCACGGGCCGCGATGGCTGTGGCGGAGCAACAGGGTCTTCGAAGGAGCATACGAAAGAATCTCTTACGTCCTGCGGTGCAGAAGTTCAAAAAGGGAATCCACCGACGGAGCGTAAGATCCAGCGAATGTTTCGAAATCCGATGGTAAGCCGTATGATTAAACGCTGCAATGACTTTGGTGCCGGAGGTGTGGCCGTTGCTATCGGTGAGCTTACTGATGGGCTCATTATTAATCTTGATAAGGTGCCAAAAAAATATGAAGGACTTGATGGCACAGAACTTGCTATTTCAGAATCGCAGGAACGCATGGCGGTCGTTATTGATGCCAGTAACCTGGATGATTTTATAAGATATGCCGATGTAGAAAATTTAGAAGCGACGATGGTTGCACAGGTTACGACGAACGAACGTTTACTTATGAAGTGGCGTGGAAAGGATATTGTAAATCTAAGTCGTGCTTTTCTTGATACGAATGGTGTGCGTCAGCATGTCAATGTAAAGATTACATCACCGGATGAAAAAAATTGCTATTTTGATAGAATCCCGTTAGTGGTGAAGAAGTGTGGTAATGATCTCGAAAAGGCATGGCTGGAAAATCTGAAGGATCTCAATGTCTGCAGTCAGAAAGGGCTTGCTGAACGCTTTGATTCAACGATTGGTGGTAATACCGTCCTTATGCCATTTGGTGGCAAGCATCAGATGACACCAGCTGAAGGTATGGTTGCAAAACTGCCGGTACAGGGTGGAGAAACGACAACAGCTACGGCAATGACCTTTGGCTTTAATCCATATCTTATGGATTGGAGTCCCTTTCATGGTGCTGTCTATGCAATTGTTGAAGCAGCAGCGAAAATGGTGGCACTTGGCGGTAGAAGTGACAAGATTCGTTTGACATTCCAAGAGTATTTTGAAAGCCTTGGTAAGGATAGTGAAAAGTGGGGAAAACCTTTCAGCACGCTTCTTGGTGCGCTGCTTGCACAGCATGCGCTTGAGATACCGGCAATTGGAGGTAAGGACTCCATGTCAGGAACTTTTATGGACCTTACAGTGCCGCCTTCAATTGCAGCTTTTGCCGTAGCTGTGATGAAAGCGGATGGTGCAGTTTCACCGGAATTTAAGTTTGTAGGCAATAAGGTATATCTTGTACCGGCATCGTACGATGAACAGAAACTGCCGATATTTGCGAAGCTGAAGTTGAATTTTGCGAAAGTCAGCCAACTTATTAGTGAAAAAAAAGTATTTGCTGCACAGAGTGTAAGAGTCGGTGGTATTGCGGCGGCTGTTACAAAAATGTGTCTGGGTAATGGAATTGGCTTTACCTTTGGGAAAGCTATTAAGAAGGAAGAACTTTTTAAATGCAGCTATGGGTCGATTATTCTTGAGATTTCTGATCAGACGGATGTATCGACAATCTTTGCCGGGACAGACTACTATGAGCTTGGCACGACAGTGGCTGTTCCAAGTATCGTTTGCGGGAATGCGGTCATCAGTATTGCTGAAGCAGCGAAGGCATATTGTTCAACACTGGAAAAAATTTTCCCGACGAAGACGAAGGAAAACATGAAGGCAGCGAATTCCGTATTCTACAAACAGGGTAATAAAGTTACGGCAGAGACATCTTATGCGAAGCCGCGCATTTTCATCCCCGTGTTCCCAGGAACGAACTGTGAGTATGATTCAGCCCGGGCGTTTGAAAGAGCTGGTGGCTTAGTTGAGACACTTATCGTGCGCAATCTTGTACCAGCGGCTGTCGAAGAATCGGTTGATGCAATTGTCCGGGGTATACGGGCATCACAGATAATCATGTTGCCAGGTGGATTTAGTGGTGGCGACGAACCGGATGGGTCGGGCAAGTTCATCGCGGCAATGTTCCGTAATCCGCGCATCAAAGAAGAGGTTATGAAGCTCTTGCAGAAGAGGGATGGACTTATGCTTGGTATTTGTAATGGTTTTCAGGCGCTTATAAAGCTTGGTATTGTACCGTATGGTGAGATTCGCGATCTTAGTGAAGGTTCACCAACGCTTACGCACAACTCGATTGGACGTCATGTATCGTGTATGGTGCAGACGAAGGTTGTATCTAATCTTTCACCTTGGTTTAATAACGTCAAAATTGGTGATGTTCATACAGTTGCTGTATCTCATGGAGAAGGTCGCTTTGTTGCGGATCATGAGGTTATTGCATCAATGCGTATACGTGGACAGATAGCAACACAGTATGTTGATGCGCTTGGTAATCCGTCGCTTGAAATCCCGTACAATCCGAATGGCTCTGTCAATGCGATTGAGGGTATCACGAGCCCAGATGGACGCGTACTTGGTAAGATGGGCCATTCAGAGCGCATTGGCGAAAATATATCGGCGAATGTTCCGGGACAAAAAGATCAGCAGCTCTTTGAAGCTGGCATCCGGTACTATAAATAAAATCGTAATAATGAAAAAAGGATGTTGTGAAAAAACAGCATCCTTTTTGTTGTTAAATTGTTTTTAGATCAGGGAAAAGCAGGCTGCAAACTTGACTTTATCGGTGAAATATGATTTTATATTACTATGAGTTTAGTATTACTAAACAAAACTTATAGTGAAGAGAATTTTTAGAGAAGGGTGTTTATGGAGAAAATTGGCGGGAAAATTAAGCGGATGCGTGTTCAGAAAAACCTTACACAAGAAGAATTGGCCGACCGCTGTGAATTGTCTAAAGGCTTTATATCACAAGTGGAACGGGATCTGACGTCGCCGTCGATTGCGACGCTTGTCGATATTCTTGAGTGTTTGGGATCTAATTTGCGTGAGTTCTTTGCCGGAGGGCAGGATGAGAAAGTTGTATTCAGAGTATCTGATGTTTTTGAAAAAGAAAATTTGGAAATGGGACAAAAAATAAAATGGCTGATTCCAAATGCACAGAAGAACACGATGGAACCTATTCATTTGACCTTAACCGCTGGAGGCCGTACGGATATTGAGCTGCCACATGAAGGTGAAGAGTTTGGCTATGTGATAGGGGGCACTGTTTTTTTGCACCGGGGACAGAATAAATATAAGGTGCAAAAGGGCGAGAGCTTTTATTTTATACCGGATACAGAGCATTACATATCAAATGAAGGTAAGTATGCGGCATTTGTATTGTGGATAGCATCTCCGCCCAGCTTTTGAGAGAAAGGGCAGATCTATAGTAAAAAATGGACTTATAAATTTAGTTAATATCGGTAAGGTTTTTGTTGAGAAAATGGTACTGAAGAATATGAAAATACTTGATGATTTTGCGAAAAATATCGTAAGTTCTAATAAAGCATGAATAGAAGTTAAAGCAGCAAGGTGATACAAAATAAATAAGGCGGCAGACAATTGATCTTCATCGATTGTCTGCCGCCTCGTTTTATAGTAAAAGAAAGAGTATAGATTTATTTTGTTGGAGTACTATCTTTGTCAAATATCATATTGTCGAAGGTACCATTTTCAAGATAGTTAATCTCCATCGGTTTTACATTGTAAAAATGCAGATTACGGAAAACAAGATCCTTATGCGGCATTTCGGCTAAGCCTTGTACTGTTATGGATGGACCGCCTGTTTTATCGATAGTGCAGTTCTCGATAGTGATATTCTTGAATTGCCCTGGAACGGCGGCTTTTTTATATTCAATAACGGAATTTGGATCGAAGTAGCCGGAAGTAAAGATGAAGGCTTGTTCACCGATATCTTTCAAGGCATTGTCGCGAAAAAGAATATTTCTAGCACCACCGCCCATAGGCGGGGTTGTCTTGGCACGGAAACCAACATCTGTTTTTTCAATGATATTGTCTTCTGCAAGAATTTTTTCAATCCAGGCGCCCGTGTGGCTGCCAGTAACAATTGCACCATGACCATGATGGAAATAGTTATTGAATATCCAACTGTTTGATGTTGGGCGTTCTTTTGCCGCTGCATCGCCCATGCCGGCAGCGAAATTCATGCCATCGTCGCCTGTGTCAAAATAGTTATTCATGACAATAAGCCCATTGCTGAGAACGGATTCAATACCATCGCCATTATTGCAGTCAAATGTCTTGATTGTTGCATTGTTTACCGTAATATTTTGGCATTTAATATTGACGATTGTATGATTGGCTGGATTTTGAAAAGTAAGACCGTCACCATAGTAGACATTTTTTACACCGCGAAGCGTGATGAGATTGGAACGGCGCGGGTAGGCCTGCTTGAAGGTCATGCCAGAGGCTATGAGCTTTTCTACCTGGTTTTTTGCGAGTGTGCCGATATTGAGAACATGGTTTGGGTCATATACACCATTTTTATCGGTTTTGTTATTTGCTTTAGAATAACTGCCTGTTTCTGTTTTCTTCCAACCGTTGCCATCGATAGTGCCATTGCCGATGATACGGATGTTTTCTATAGGAACATTATCCGTTGAGCTGGCATTGATAAGGGCATAGTAACGATCGTCTGAATAGGAATAAAGTCTGTAATTGAAAGGATAGGCTGCCGGATCTTCTGAACCGAGAAGTATTCCGCCTTTTGCAACTTCAAGTGTCATATTGCTGTGCAGCCAAAGAGCGCCGCTCTTATAAGTTCCTGACGGAACAAGCACAGTACCGCCTTTTTGGCAGGCATCAATCGCTTTTTGAATCGATTTTGTATTCATCGTTATACCATCGCCGACAGCACCATAGTCCGCAATATTATAAATCGGTGATAAAGCTGCTGTCTTTTGGATAATACTCTTACTATCGGACGATTCTTTACCATGTGCATCAACGGAACGTACGGTAAAGGTATAGGATGTGTTAGGCTGCAGGCTTTTTACCATATAATTGTGCAAAGATATTTTTTCTGCGTGTTGATTATCTGTTGCAGCATAAAAAGCATGAATATGTTCTGTAGCGGCTGTAGCAGGTGCTTCTTTTGTATTGCCGATACGTTTATCATTCATATAAATGTTGTAGGAAACGATATCTGTATAATTTGAAGGCTTTTCCCAAGTAAGAGAGAGTGAAGCGTTATCATAGGCCAATGCTGGTACTGTAAGATTTTGTGGAGCACTTGGATTTGCACTGACAGAAAGTGCGGGTGAAAGTACAAGTGCTAATGCAAGACCTGATAATGTGTGTTTCAGCTGTTTTTTCACAAGAATACCACCTTACTACTTTATTTGGACTGTTTGAGTCAGCCTGATTATTTTGCTTTAGAACGTGATTTGTTATATCAGAAGAAGTATTCAATCTGTGTGCGCAGCCATTTTTCACTTGTTTTATCTGCACCGGTGAGGTCTTCACTCTGCAGCCAGCGGGTTGTCCAGAGAACATTTTTAGTTGGAACGTATTTATAAATGAGCTGCCAGCCTTTGCGTCCATAGTTATTATCTTTGATATCGAATGAAGATTTAATATAGGAGGCTTTTTCCAAATGAATATAATCAAGCGAGACGGCCCAGGAATGCGGTATGTTTTTATCGGCGATATGATAATCAAAGCCGAAATTATAGCCAGTGTTTTCAGCACTTCTACTGGATTTTGCATAGTCCGCACCAAAAGTCAGATCTTTGGTGAGCTTCTGGTCAAAGGCAATTTCACCGATATTTGTGTCTTCATATTCTTTTGTGCCAGAGTATCTGCCGTTACCCATTGTATGATAGAAGGCACCGTAGAGCGTTGTCTTATCTGTAAGCGGATATTCGGCATCAATCTGGAAGTAGTTAATGCCGAAGTTTCCCGGGTTAAGATCGGACTTATTGATGCCGCGGTCATCTGTCCACGTGGTGTTTGTTGTATCACGCGTACTTGAATTATAATCTGGTTTACCATAGGTTACATTTACTTTTGCTTTATTGCCGAAACTGTAAGAAAGTCCTGTATAGTATTCATTCATGACCATACTATTGATTTCACCGGCTTTATCGCGTCCGACTTTCAAGGTGCCACTGCCGAGTGGACCTTTAACATAAAGTCGTGACATATCAAACTGACCGTTTGTATTTTCCTGACCGCCGCGATCCTGACCGTCGCCATCACGGGCACCAAGAAAGCGAACAAGTGCATTCCAACCGCTGCCGAGATGGGTTTGACCGGTTAATTCATAATAGTAAGAGGTATCCTTAACACCTGTGCCGGTGTAGTCACCTGCTTTATGGTTACTGTCTGTTTTATGATCATAACGAAGCCGAGCTTCACCACTCCAGGTAACTGCATCTGGTTTTTTCGGCTCAGCAGCTTTGGCAATATCGCTTGAATGAATGACAGGCGCTGTACCAACACGGACATGCATGTCACCGAGTTCATCTTTGAATTCGTTTTCAAGGCTGAGAATTTGTTCTTTATCGGCATCGTTAGCCTTATTGATGTTTGACATCGCTTTGGCAGCGAATACGGCCATTTCATAGCGAGTCAAAGGTCTGTCTTTGCGAAAGTCACCTGCGGTGTAACCATCAATCAAGCCATCCTGTACAAGTGTATCAACGGTAGAATAAGACCAGTTGTCGAGTGGTATTGAAGCAAATGGATTATCTGTTGCTGCAAATGCAGCACTTTCCATACCTAAAGTGACCATGAATGCTAAACTCATTGCTAATTTTCTTTTTTTCATTCTTTTTCTCTCTCCTTTGATTTTCCTTGGTATTGTTTAAGTAAATTACTATTGCTAAATCCCTTCTCTAAAAGTATAAACAAATGATAACTTTCAGTAAATTGAACATATTTAGACAAATCTGTAATATATTAAGTTATTTTCGGTTTTTACGTTAAACTGTCTAAATATAAATAAATATCGATAAAATAATCTGAAAAAAATTGCCGGGGAGAAAGCTGGAAATGAAAGCTGATTGAGCTTTTGTTACATACAGAAATAATGTAAAAATAAACAGAAAATGTATAATGAAGTGTAAGCAACTTTGTTTTGTGCTTATTTAACTGAATATTATGTGAAATGAATAGCAGAATGTTTGATAAAATAATATAGGTTTTAAGATGCGGGGTAAATATATATAATATGACTTTATAAAAAGCACCTAATCCTTTGTATATCAAGGCGTTTATCGCTGATTGTGTAAAGACAAAAACAAATAGTAAAGTGTAAAAGATGATTGATCTTTCTTGGTTAATTTAACAGAATAAACAAATAATAATAGATAATAATAGAAAAATAACAAATATCTATAAAAAAAAATACAAAACAGTATTGAAATTTTGATAAAATAAGATTAAAATAAAAAGTGTGATAACGAAAGAAACAGAAAAGAGGCTGTTAGTATGAACGCAAGCGAAAAGGCAGATGTTGTCATCATCGGCGGCGGTGTCACGGGGACAGCTATTTTGCGTGAGCTATCGAAATATGAGCTTAAGTGCATCTTAGTTGAAAAAGAACTGGATATTGCTTCGGAGACGACAAAGGCGAATAGTGCAATTCTCCATGCGGGTTTTGACGCGAAGCAGGGAAGTATGAAGGCAAAAATGAATGTAGCTGGCAATAGATTATATCATGAGCTCAAGCAAGAGCTGGATCTTGATATTGAATGGACGGGTTCTCTTGTTGTAGCCACGGATGCAGTGGAAATGGAAACAGTGAAGGAACTTTTTACACGGGGCAGAGAGAATAGTGTTGAAGGGTTGGAAATCTGGTCGGCAGAGCAGGTGCTTAAGACCGAGCCAAATCTCAGCCAAGAAGTAAAAGGGGCACTTTGGGCACCGACTGCTGGTGTTTGCTGGCCGTTTGGAATGGCAATTGCCTTTGCGGAAAATGCTGTAATCAATGGAGCTGAAATTGTACGGAATTGTACGGTCGAAGGTCTTGATGTTGTAGATGGAAAGATTTGTGGTGTACGGACGAGTCAGGGGACGATTAAAGCAAAATATGTCATTAATGCAGCTGGTGTACATGCAGATGAAATCAGCCGTCTGGCTGGTGATAATAGCTTTACGATTCATCCACGCAAAGGGGAATATGTTCTTTTTGATAAAACGGCACGTGAACAAATGGTGAAAGGAATAATTTTCCCGACACCGAGTAAGACATCGAAAGGAATTCTTGTGTGTACGACAACACATGGCAATACATTTGTCGGCCCCAATGCACAGGATATGGATGATGATGATAAGGAGGATACAGCCGTTACACCGCAGGGTATGCAGGAAATCTTGTCATCGGCGCGCAAACTTTTGCCGAATATACCAGTTGGTGCAGCAATTACGGAATTTAGCGGGATTCGTGCCGTATCCAGTACAGGCGATTTTATTCTGGGAGAATCTGAAAAGGTTAGTGGCCTTATTCAGGCAGCTGGTATACAATCACCGGGTTTAACCTCGGCTCCGGCAATTGCAGAATACATTACATCTATTGTTTTAAAAAAAGAACCTGATATACAAAAGAAAGCAAATTTCAAAAGAAACCGACCGAAACATAAGATGTTCCATCGCTTATCGCATGAAGAACAGGCTGAACTTGTAAGGGAAAACAAACTGTATGGACGTGTAATTTGTCGATGTGAAACCATCACGGAAGGTGAAATTATGGATGCAATTCACAGGCCTTGTGGAGGCTGTACAGTTGATGGCGTTAAACGCCGGACAAGAGCAGGAATGGGGCGCTGTCAGGGTGGCTTCTGCGGCCCTCGTATTACGCAGATTCTTTCGCGTGAGCTTGGTATACCTGTGACGGCAGTGCGGAAGGAAAGTGCGGATTCCCAGATGTTTTATGAGAAAGACCAGAAGAACGGAGGGAATGCATGATGGAAAATTTATATGATGTAGTAATTGTCGGCGGAGGCCCGGCCGGGCTTTCTGCCGCATACAGTGCATACAAAAATGGTGCGAAGAAAATTCTGGTCCTTGAACGTGATCGTGAGCCGGGGGGGATTTTGCAGCAGTGTATCCATAATGGTTTTGGTTTGCACCACTTTAAGGAAGAGCTTACGGGTCCTGGTTATGCACACCGCTGTATGGAACTCGTCAAAGATAAACCGGAAATTGAAATACTTGTTGATACAATGGTACTTGATGTACAGGCAGATAAAACGGTTATTGCAGTTAATCCGGAAAAAGGTCTTATGACCATCAAGGGGAAAACGATTATTCTTACGATGGGGTGTCGCGAAAGAACGCGTGGTGCAATCCGCATTCCGGGTGAACGTCCGGCGGGCGTATTCACAGCGGGGGCGGCACAACGCATGGTTAATATGGAGGGTTATCTGCCAGGCAAAAAAATTGTTATCCTTGGTAGCGGAGATATTGGTCTTATTATGGCACGTCGTATGTCACTTGAAGGATGCAAGGTACAGGCTGTTCTCGAAATTTGTCCTTTCTCCAATGGGTTAACACGTAATATTGTACAGTGCCTTAAGGACTATGATATTCCACTTTATTTGTCACATACGATTACGAAGATTAAGGGGAAAGGGCGAGTCGAAGGAATTACAGCTGCCAAAGTAGATGATAAAATGCAAATAATCCCAGGATCGGAATTTGATATTGATTGTGATACGTTGTTATTATCGGTAGGCCTTATTCCGGAAAATGAACTTTCGCGTGGGTTGAAGCTTAAGATGCATCCCCTCACGAATGGTCCGATTGTTGACCAGCATCGCGAGACAAGTGTAGAGGGAATATTTGCTGCCGGAAATGTTGTCCATGTCCATGATCTTGTCGATTTTGTGTCGGAAGAGGCGGAAATTGCCGGTAAATATGCTGCAATTACAGCAATTGGTAGTATAGGAGCGAAAACACAGGATGTTGAAATACAACCCGGCGAGGGGATACGTACGTGTGTACCACAGCATATTGCTGTGTCTGAAGCTGGCGAAACAGTACGTCTTTTTATGCGTGTGCGGCAACCAATGCGCAAGGTGGGGGGGGGGGAAATGCTTTTCACTAAGATGCTGCCAGTTGCAAAGCCGAGTGAAATGATAGCTGTTAATCTGCCAGCAGAAAAAATAGAACAGATAAATGGCACGATTCAGGTTGTCATTAAGGAGGTGTAAGCATGGCAGTAGAAAAAAAAGTATTGACTTGCATTACTTGTCCAATCGGTTGTGAGATAACGGCTGAGCTTACGGATGGTGTAATAACATCAGTTGTGGGAAACAGTTGCCCGCGTGGGGAAAAATACACAAGGGAAGAACTCACTGCACCACGCCGTATGTTAACTTCTACGGTTCGGCTGGAAGGCGGCAGAATGTCGTTGCTGCCAGTTGTATCGGAGAAAACTCTCCCAAAAGAGAAAATTCTTTCCTGTGCAGAAGCACTGCGCAGCGTCAGAGTAAAAGCACCGATAAAAGAAGGTACTGTTATATGTGAAAATATTCTGGGGCTTGGTGTAAATATCATCGCAAGCCGGGATATGGAACGTGTGTAAAAAGCATATTTATGTTAGCTATGTTTATTAGGTATATGATATGGTATCCTTAAAAAAATAAGGAGGCTGCTTTATGCGAAGAATAGTATTGTTGTGTTCAGCCGGGGTGTCGACGAGCCTGCTTGTAAGAGAGATGCAAAAGGAAGCTAAACGCCTGGGATATGAATGCAGTATAAAGTTTTATCCGCTTTCCGGGGCAGAAGAAGATTCTGAGGCAACCGATGTTTTTCTGCTTGCACCGCAGGCTGCATATGCTCTTGGCGAGATAAAGCTAAAGTATCCCGAAATTCCCGCTGCAGTTATTCCACAGGAAATGTATGGCGAAGCAGATGCAGTGGCTGTTTTGGACTTTGCTCAAAAAATGGTGGGAGATTATTGAGCATCAAAAAAATTTAGATTTTGTTTGATGAAGATGGTTTGTTTTAAAAAAGTGTATACCATATCATTTATTTATACGACCTCGTTCTTTGTACGGACATAGTTGGATATTCTGTCACACCTGTTGTTATGGGTGGTACAGACAGAGAATCCAATAAGTGTAAATTAAAAGGAGGACTTTGAAAAATGGCAAAACAGTATGTAATGGCAATGGATGCAGGGACGACAAGTAACCGGGCAATAATCTTTGATAATAATTCAAAGGTTATTGGTGTATCGCAAAAGGAATTCACACAACATTTTCCGAATGCAGGCTGGGTAGAACATGATGCAGAAGAAATATGGAGCACGATGTCGACGGTTATGAAAGAAGCTGTGGAACAAGCTGGTATTGCTGCCAGCGATATTTCTGCAATCGGTATAACGAATCAACGTGAAACAGCTGTTGTCTGGGATAAAAAAACTGGACGGCCAATTTATAATGCAATTGTCTGGCAGTCTCGTCAAACTTCTGAAATATGTGAAGATTTAAAAAAGCGCGGTTTAACAGACGAATTTAAAGAAAAGACAGGACTTGTTATCGACGCATATTTTTCTGGTACAAAGGTCAAATGGATACTTGATAATGTAGAGGGGGCAAGAGAACAAGCAGAAAGAGGAGAGCTTCTATTTGGTACAATTGACACATGGCTTATCTGGAAACTTACGGGTGGAAAAGTACATGTCACGGATTATTCAAATGCATCACGTACGTTGATGTTCAATATCAGAGAACTTCATTGGGACGATAAACTGCTTGAATATTTGACAGTACCAAAGTCAATGCTGCCGGAAGTTCACTCTTCGAGTGAAGTCTATGGCAATACAATTCCATCGATTCTTGGAGCAGCTATACCAATTGCAGGTGCGGCCGGTGATCAGCAGGCAGCTCTTTTTGGTCAGACCTGCTTTGAACCGGGCATGGCAAAGAATACGTATGGAACAGGCTGCTTTATGCTTATGAATACAGGGACAAAGATTCATACATCTGAAAATGGTCTTGTTACGACAATTGCATGGGGGCTTGATGGAAAAGTTGAATATGCACTTGAAGGCTCAATCTTCGTTGCAGGTGCAGCAATACAATGGCTGCGCGATGGTATTCGTCTGATTGATACAGCACCAGATTCTGAATGGGTTGCTAAAAAGGTAAAAGATACGGGTGGTGTTTATGTAGTGCCAGCATTTGTTGGTCTTGGCGCACCTTATTGGGACATGAATGCGCGCGGTATGATTATTGGTATTACGCGCGGCACGACAAAAGCACATATTGTTCGTGCAACGCTGGATTCGATGGCATATCAGACGCGTGATGTACTCAGTGCAATGGAAGCGGATTCACATATCAAACTTGCTGCACTTAGGGTGGATGGCGGTGCTGTAGCGAATAATGTTCTCATGCAATTCCAGGCTGATTTACTTGGAGTTCCTGTAGATCGTCCACAAATTATTGAAACGACGGCTCTTGGTGCAGCTTATCTGGCTGGACTGGCTGTAGGCGTTTGGAAATCAAAAGATGAATTGAAGCACACATGGAAGCTCGATAATCGTTTTGAACCGCAGATGCAGTCGGAAGAAGCAGATACACTTTATAAGGGCTGGCGTAAGGCAGTAAAACATTCTATGCATTGGCTTGATGAAGATTGATAATTGTTTTTTAGTGCCTTTTGGAAAGATGTTTAAGTGTTTTATTATTGAAATTTTATTAAACAGAAGGAAAGAGGGACAAGCATGGATAATTTATTAGGTGAATTCTTTGGAACTTTGGTACTTATCATATTTGGGGCGGGTGTCTGTGCAAACTGTAGTTTGACAAAATCAAAGGGGCAAGGCGGAGGCTGGATCTGTATAGCAACAGGCTGGGGATTTGCAGTTCTCATGGGAGTTTACACATCGGTTTCATTAGGTGCGCCGCAGGCGGATCTCAATCCGGCTGTTACGCTGGCAAAATCATTTATCGGTATCTATACGGCATCGCAGGTAATTACTACTTCGCTTGCACAGATAGCGGGAGCATTTTGCGGTGCAGCCATTGTTTGGCTGGCATATCTCCCCCATTGGGCAGCAACTGAAGATAAACCAACGAAGCTTGGTGTATTCTGCACAGCCCCGGCAATCCGCAGTGCGGGAGCGAACTTCCTGTGCGAATTAATTGGTACGGTAGTTCTTATATTCCTTATTTGGGCAATTTTTAATAAAGCAAACGGTCCTTTGCCACCGGCTTTTGGCCCGTATCTTGTTGGCATTCTGATTTGGGCAATAGGCCTCAGCCTTGGTGGTCCTACGGGTTATGCAATTAACCCGGCTCGTGACTTTGGTCCGAGACTGGCACATGCAGTTTTACCGATTGCCGGTAAGGGCGAATCAGACTGGGGCTATGCCTGGGTGCCAATTCTTGGCCCGTTGGCCGGTGGCTGTGTAGCCTATGCCATTGCGGCAATGATTCATTTGGTTTGAGACACTGTTATTTGTAAAAGAATAAGTATCTGCGTTGTAGACAGACATAGGACATAAACGAAAAGATGTTTATGTCCTAGCGTCTTTTTACGGTTTCATAATGATGCATTTTGTCTAAGTATATTGTTATAATATAGGAGGAATATAAATGAAGAAAATTATTAATGAGGTAGATAAGGTTGAGGAGCAAATGACGCTGGGTTTGGTCAAGGCATTTCCCCAAAAACTGAAGAAACTGGATTGTGGAACTGTGATTATAAGAGCGGAGAAAAAGCAGGGGAAAGTTGCTCTTGTAAGCGGCGGCGGGAGTGGTCATGAACCGGCACATGCTGGTTTTGTTGGTGAAGGTATGCTGGACTGTGCTGTTGCTGGTCCGGTGTTTACGTCACCTACACCAGATCAAATCTATGAAGGCATAAAGGCTGTTGTAACAGAAAAGGGTGTTCTTTGTGTAGTAAAGAATTATACGGGCGATGTCATGAACTTTGAAATGGCAGTCGATATGGCAAAGGATGAAGGTATCAATGCACAGTATGTCGTTGTAAACGATGATGTTGCTGTCAAAGATAGTTTGTATACGACAGGTCGTCGTGGTGTTGCCGGAACAATTCTTGTTCATAAGATTGCTGGTGCAAAGGCGGAACAAGGCGCGAACCTTGATGAAGTCACAGCCGTTGCTAATAAAGTTATAGGTAATGTTCGTACGATGGGGATGGCAATCAAACCATGTACGGTACCGGCAAATGGTAAACCGGGTTTTGAACTGGCTAATGATGAAATGGAAATTGGTATTGGCATTCATGGAGAACCAGGAACGCATCGCGAAACAATTGCTTCGGCTGAAGCGATCGTTGCAACACTTTTAAAAAACATACTTGCCGATATTGATTATAGCGGTCATGAGGTTGCTGTGATTGTAAATGGTATGGGTGCTACACCCCTCATGGAACTGTATATTATAAATAATTGTGTCCATGATTATCTGCTTGCACACGATGTGAAAATTTATGATACCTGGGTTGGTAACTATATGACGTCAATTGAAATGGCGGGGTTCTCTATTACATTACTGCGTCTTGATGATGAATTGAAAAGACTTTATGATGCAAAGGCTGATACTCCAGCATTGAAGGTGTGGAATTTATAATCGAGTGAAGGAGCTGGCTGGAAATGACAGATAATAAAAGAGTGATTGCAATTTTACTTGCAGTGGCAAAAAAAATTGAGTCTGAAAAAGTTTTTTTAACGGAACTTGACACTGCAATCGGCGATGGTGACCATGGGATCAATATGGCAAGAGGCTTTCAAAAAGTTGGGGAAAAGCTTCCTTCTCTTGCAGATAAAGATATCGGTGTTATACTAAAAACTGTGGGTATGCAGCTTGTTTCAACGGTAGGTGGTGCAGCAGGACCACTTTACGGAACAGCATTTATGAAAGCGGGGGCTGCATGCCAGGGGAAGATGGAACTGGATTTGGCTGGCTTTGCAGTCGCATTTGCAGCGGCAATTCAGGGGGTTAAAATGCGTGGTAAGGCGGAGCCTGGTGAAAAAACAATGCTGGATGCGCTCTGCCCTGCACTGACGGCAATCAATGCAGAAGTGAAGGCTGGCGGTAATGCCAGAAGTGCTTTTACAAATGCGATTCAGGCAGCAAACGATGGTGTTGCATATACAAAAACGATTATTGCAACGAAAGGCCGGGCCAGTTATCTTGGCGAACGCAGCATTGGACACCAGGACCCGGGTGCGACCTCTTCACTTTTAATTTTACAGGCAATTGCAGAGTGTATCTGAATATTTCCAAGAGAAAGCATATATTGGGGGAACTGAAATGGTAGGGATTGTAGTAGTATCACACAGCCAAAAGTTGGCCGAAGGAGTGTTGGAACTAGCTAAAATGATGGCACCGACAGCAAATGTTAGTGCTGCTGGTGGTATGGAGGATGGTAGTGCGGGGACAAGTTTTACAAAGATCAGCAAGGCAATTGATGAAGTATATTCAGACGATGGTGTGGCGGTTCTTATGGATATGGGAAGTGCCGTCATGACGACAGAAATGGTCATTGAAAGTATGGAAGCACGTAAAATTAAGATGCTTGATTGTCCGGTTGCCGAGGGAGCTGTTGTGGCAGCTCTGGAGGCAATGGCTGGTGCAACGCTTGAGATTTTGGAAGAAAAAGTACTGGCAACACGTACGATTAAAAAAATCAATGACTAAAATATAAAAGCAAAGAATTGAGGTGCTTTTAAATAAAAAAAAATGAACAACTAGAAAATCGCTTATGCCAGATTAAGTGCTTTTTGCTGGATATGGATGGTACGATCTATCTTGGTGATAAGCTTTTACCGCGAGTAAAGGAATTTATCGAATACGTAAAGTCCTCTGGTCGTGAGTTTCTTTTTCTGACGAATAATTCATCAAGGGATAGAGAAAGCTATGCCAATAAGCTTAATCGTTTGGAGATTATCTGTAATGCGGATGATATTCTGACATCGGGGGAAGCGACGTGCAGCTATTTGAAGTCATTAAAGCCTTCTGCGCGTGTGTTTCTTATGGGGACACCAGAACTGGAAATGGAATTTAAAAAATGGGGATTCGTTCTTACTGATGAAGAACCGGATTATGTTGTTCTTGGCTTTGACAAGACACTGACATATAAAAAGCTTTCAACGGCATGCACGCTCATCCGCCATGGAGTTCCTTTTATTGCGACGCATCCCGATTTTAACTGTCCAACGGAAAATGGATATATCCCGGATTGCGGAGCAATGATTGAACTTATTAAGGCATCAACAGGGGTATCGCCGAAGGTTATTGGTAAGCCAAATAAAGAAATCATCGAAAGCGCTTTTAGAAAGCGTAGTTATGCATTGAATGAATATGCGATTGTTGGTGACCGGCTTTATACAGATGTTGCTGCAGGGAATAATGCGGGTATTTGTTCGATTCTTGTGCTTTCAGGGGAAGCCACCAGGGCGGATGTTGAAAAGTCAGAGGTGAAGCCGTTCGTCATAGCAAAGAATGTAGCAGAAATTCTGGAATGTTTGCAGCAAGGAGATAAATAAAGCGATTGCTTTCTAAAACAAAGAGACGCATCTCGTGAGAGATGCGTCTCTTTGTTTTAGAAAGTAGAGAAAGAATGTGAAAGTTTATCTATAAAACAAGCATCAATCGACCGCAAGAAATGTAGATATAAGTGCGACCAAATGCGTTATTTTTGTATTGAAATACCAGTCGGCAAAAAGAGAGCAAGCCATA
>WSSedB1CaDRAFT_10000074_pt1 | contig 49569 bp, 51 predicted proteins | sample WetSurSB1Cattail_FD_9460 | JGI IMG/M metagenome (IMG submission 9460)
CGCCGTATGCGATACGCCTGCCGGTCACTATGAATTCTACGGATACGTCCATTATTCCGACGGAACGAGGCTCGGAGAACGAAAAGGCGACGAACCTCAGTTTGACCCGGGCGTCCTGACGGAAGGAGACAGAACCTACCTGTATACGGGATTCTGCGCAGTGGGAGATACGTCCAGAAGCGGGCCGATGGCAACCGTACTGGGACCTGATATGCTGACGATAATAGAAGATCCCGTTTTCATCGCACCAAGCGAACCGGACAGCGAAGGCAGTTCGTTTATCGAACACGAATTTTTTGAAGCCCCGTCAATCCGTAAACGCGGCGACACTTATTATTTTATTTATTCATCAATCGTCATGCACGAATTATGCTATGCAACGAGCAAGTATCCCGCGAAAGATTTCGTATACGGCGGTGTCATCAGCAGCAACTGCGATATGCATATCCATTCCTACAAACCGGCCCGCAAACCAATGTTTTACGGCGGCAATAATCACGGCAGCATGATAGAGATCAACGGGCAGTGGTATGTTTTCTATCACCGCCATACTGACGGTACCAATTTCAGCAGGCAGGGATGCGCAGAGCCGATCCGGTTCAGGGAAGACGGATCGATTATCCAGCCGGAAATGACATCCTGCGGTTTAAACGGCGGCCCGCTGGCCGGAAAAGGCGAATATCCTGCATATATCGCATGCAACCTCTTCTGCAGCCATGAAGCACTATATACTGCTCCCGGCGGTTTCTGGATGGACAGCCGTTTCCCGAAAATAACACAGGACGGAAAGGACGGCGACGAAGAAGACGGTTATATTCAGAATATGTGCGATGAAGCGACAGCAGGGTTCAAGTACTTCGACTGCCGCGGAATTGAAAAAATCGCTATAAAAGTGCGCGGCTACTGCAGGGGTTCCTTTGAAATCAAGACGTCGTGGAACGGCACTGCACTCGGCAGCATTCCCGTCGAATTTACGAATATATGGAAAGAATACACGGCAGATATTTCCGTCCCCGACGGCGTTCATTCCCTGTATTTTACCTACCGGGGAGAAGGCAGTGCCGCGTTAAAATCGTTCACTCTTATAACGCGGAAGAGAATGGCTGTCCGGAGCATTGTTTCTGGAATTCAAAACGGCATTTCAGGATGCTGAAATACATATTGCCACATCAATCGTCAACGCAGGAGCGAACCCCGTTTTCTGCAGCAGCTTCAGGAAAAATCATTCGTCGGGAAATCTGACGGAAACGATGAGTGGATCATGGTCGATCTTGAAGACCTGCACGTATCGGCAGACAGGAAAACGGTGACCAGTTATTTGTCTGCCTGTCCGCTGCGGTATGTAAAAGTATCTTTTCCAGACAGACTGCAGGAAATGGAATCAGTCAGTTTATTTGTATAAAACGAGTAACAAACCGTCAATAGAATTTCATAACAGGAGAAAATCCGGATGGAAAAGAATATTCTGCGTTATAACGAGCCGGCACATTATCAGCAGTTCGTACCGGACAGCGAAGACATATGGAACGAAGCGACGCCCATCGGCAACGGCAGTATGGGTGCTATGGTATTCGGCGGTGTACAGAAAGAAAAACTACAGCTGAACGAAGATTCTGTCTGGTACGGTAACGGCGGAAGAAACCGCGTCAATCCGGAAGCAAAAGACAACTATCTTAAGGTCCGCCGCATGCTGCAGGACGGTATGATCGATCAGGCGCAGCGTCTTGCCGAAGATACGATGATGCCGGTTCCCGATCAGCAGCGGAACTACAGTACGGCCGGTGAAATACGTTTCGATTTCCACGACGACAAGGAACCGTATTGTAATTACCGGCGGCAGCTGGACCTGAACCGTGCCGTCGTCGGGCTGCAGTATACGCTGGGCAGCAGGGAATACCGCAGGGAATATTTTGCAAGCGCCGCACATCAGGTGATTGCCGTTCATCAGGAGGCACTGCAGAACGGAGTGGCCGGCGGATGCCTGTCTCTTGCCTTTTTCAGGAGTAATGCGGAAAGTGTGGAAAAACTTTCCGACCGTATCCTTTGTCTGACAGCAACGGAAGGTGCGAACGGCTGCAAATATTGTATTCTTGCCGCAGTCAAAAACGAGAGCGGCACTGCGGAGATTCACCGGGACAGGATTCGTATACAGGGTGCGCGGGCATTTACCGTGTACCTGTCGCTCCGGAGCGATTTTTATACCGGTAATCCCGCCGGCTGGGGAAAGGAAAAACTGGAAACAGTGCTGAACCTCCCGTATGAAGACGTAAAGGAGGCGCATATACGCGACTACCGGACATATTTCGACCGTGTCCGGTTCACGCTTGGAGATACCGATGACGAAAAGGAACAGATGTCAGTACCCGACAGGCTGCTGGCACTGAAACAGGGAAGATCAGACCCCGGACTGACTGCCTGCTATTTTCAGTTCGGGAGATATCTGCTCATTTCCTGCAGCCGCCCGGGAACGCAGCCGGCAAACCTGCAGGGTATCTGGAACCGGAACGAACACCCGGCATGGGGCAGTAAATATACAATCAATATCAACACGGAAATGAATTACTGGCCGGCGGAAAGCTGCAATCTTTCGGAATGTCATATGCCCCTCTTCGATTTAATCCGCCGCATGCTGCCCAACGGTAAAAAAGTTGCACAGGATATGTACGGACTTTCCGGATTCGTGGCGCATCACAATACCGACCTGTCAGGCGACTGCGCTCCGCAGGATGCGGTTATAAGTGCCACTCTCTGGCCTATGGGAGCGGCCTGGCTTTGCACCCACATCTGGAATCACTACGAATATACGCTTGATACCGGATTTCTGAAAGAAAATATGGATCTGCTGAAAGAGGCAAGCCTGTTCCTGGCGGAATATCTGTTTGAAGACAAACACGGAAAACTCATAACAGGACCGTCAGTATCTCCTGAAAACACCTATATCTATCAGGACGGACAGGAAAGTCCCCTGTGCATCGGGCCAACCATGGATACGGAAATAACGAGGGATCTTTTTGTGGCATGTATTAAAAGCGCGGAGATTACCGGCTGCGAAGACGCGCTTACGGAAAGACTGAAGACGCTGCTTCCCCGGCTGCCGGAACTATCAGTAGGGAAGTACGGGCAGATACAAGAATGGTCGGAAGATTATGAAGAAAAAGAACCGGGACACCGCCATATTTCCCAGCTGTACGCTCTGTATCCGTCAAATCAGATTACCTGTGAAAAAACGCCCGGGCTGATGAAAGCCGCACGGACAACGCTTGAACGCCGGCTGAAAAACGGAGGAGGACATACAGGATGGTCGAGAGCCTGGATAATCAACATGTGGGCACGGCTTCGGGATGGAAATAAAGCAGAAGAGAACATCAATGAGCTGCTGACAAAATCGACCTATCCGAACCTGTTCGACTGTCATCCGCCGTTTCAGATTGACGGCAATTTCGGTGGAACGGCTGCCATTGCGGAAATGCTGCTGCAGAGCCAGAACGGCGTCATAACATTTCTGCCGGCCCTTCCCCGGGACTGGGACAAAGGGAGCGTCAGCGGTTTAAAAGCAAAAGGCGCGGTGAGTGTGTCTTTCTCGTGGAAACAAGGGCAGGTAAACAGCGGCAGCATATCGGTTGAAAAAGGAGGAACCTGCTGCTTTATAAAGCCGGACGGCATTCAGCATATTGCCTCCGCCCCCTGTGTTCATATTACGGCAGAGGGACAAAGAGTCGTCTGCAACGCCAGAACCCCGTATGAAATACAGTTATCGGAATAACACAAAATTTAAGGCACAATCATAAACACGCCGCAGCATGCACGAAACTCCGGATATTTCACAAAACAGGACTGAGAAAGCCGTTCCGAAAGATTTACTTACGGGACGGACTCACCTCACCGTGTTTATTTATAAATTCTGATCCTGTCCTCTACCGGAAGGAATGTTTTTTCATCAGGTTTACCAAGAGGTTTCCCGAACGGCATTTCCGCAAGAAGCTTCCAGCCGGCGGGTACGTTCCACTTTTCCCTGACTTTCTCGTCTATCAGCGGATTATAATGCTGTAAATTCGCCCCGAATCCGGCGGCTTCAAGCATCATCCACACGTTCGACTGGAGCATACCGGAAGACTCCAGCGACCAGATTGGAAAATTATCTTTGTAAAGCGGATACGCTTTCTGCAGTGTGGTAACCGTATCCTGATCTTCAAAATAGAGTACCGTACCCGATCCGTTTTTGAATCCGTTTATTTTTTCCTCTGTAGCAGCAAATTTATCTGCCGGAACAAGCGGCCGGAGCGTTTCTTTCGTCATATCCCATAATGTATCGTGCTGTGCTCCGAACAGCACGATAACCCTTGAGCTCTGTGAATTAAATGCCGACGGTGTATACTTGACAGCGTCAGCTATAATCGCCTGAATTTCAGTATCATTAATAACAGGTTCTTTTCCAATAGCATAAAAAGACCTGCGTTCTTTCAGGGCATTTTCAAATGTCTTTGCAATAACCATTTTGAACCTCCGTCTTTATACTTTAAAGGTGCGTAATTCTGCTCAATAAGTCAATCTTTTTCTGCAGCTGCATACAAAACCTTTTTCCTGACGGGCCGCCTCCCCTTGTTTGAAACAGCAGCTTGCTGATACACTACCGGCATAATGAAAACAGACAGGCTTATCGGAATATTGTCACTCCTCCTTCAGCAGGAAAAGTGTACCATCAAGTCGCTGTCTGAACGATTTGAAGTCTCGCGAAGAACGGTCAGCAGGGATATACAGTCGCTGTGCATGGCAGGCATTCCCGTATGCACCGTATCAGGACAGAACGGCGGCGTATCAATCATGGACGGGTATAAGATAGACAAGACACTGCTGACCAGAGCTGATATGCAGGCTATCTTCGCCGGATTACAGAGTCTGGACAGTATCTGCGGTACAAAAAAATACCAGCAGCTCATGGGCAAACTTTCCGTTGCAGAGCAGCCTTCCCGGCATATCGATATAGATTTAGGATCATGGTATAAAGATTCGCTCATCCCGAAAATTTCACATATTCTTGCCGCCATCGAAGCAGAAGAACTGCTTTCATTTACCTATTATGCACCCGGCAGGGAAAGTACCCGGATTGTGGAACCGTACAGCGTGGTTTTCAGGTGGTCATCATGGTATTTGTGGGGATACTGCAAGACCCGAAGCGGCTTCCGCCTGTTCAAACTGAACCGCATCCAGGATATGAAGCAGACGGGGCAGCGGTTTGACCCCCGCCCGCTTCCGGACTTCGACTGCGACGGTACGCCCCTGTTTCCCCAAACTATTCAGGCGGTAATTCTTTTTGACCCGTCTTCAAAATGGAAGCTCATAGAACAGTTCGGCCCGGAAAGCTTCAGCACACAGCCGGACGGAAGACTGCTGTTCCGCTCGGGATTTGCCGACAAGAATAATCTGTTCGGATTCCTTTTTAGTTTCGGTGTCACGGCTGAACTGGCAGAACCGCAGGAATTCCGGATGGAATACGGGAAAATGCTGCAGGCAATGGCAGAAAAACATCTATCGTGACATACAGGTGTCATGATAGGTGCAGTATGCTGTATACATCAAACAGGAGGTATACAGTATGGAATATGAAATTATTGAACTGGAAGAAAGAACGGTAACCGGAGTTATGGCACGAACAAATAACGCAGCTCCCGACATGCCGGCTGTCATTGGAGATTTATGGGAGCAGTTTTTCACCCCCAGTGTCTGCCAGACAATAACCGGCAGAAAGAGCCCGTTCACGCTCGGAATATACACCGATTTTGCGGGAACCGAAAAAGACGATTACACTGTAATCGTCGGCTGCGAAGTAAATGCGGATACGACTGCATCTGCACCGCTGATACTACGGAAACTGCCGGCGGGAAAATATGCGCGTTTTACAGTCACAGGAAACGTCCATACCGCTGTCGCAGAGTTCTGGCAGCAGTTATGGGCAATGAACCTGCCGCGCGCCTTTACCTGTGACTTTGAAGAATACAGGAACGACGACATGGAACATTCCGAAATATTCATATATATCAGTCTTCTGTAAAGGCATCCGCAGTACCCCCTCTGCGGACGTACTGCGGATCTGTATCAGTATGGTTCGGATAAAACAGTATCTTCAAAATTCGTCTGACTTCTAAAATCAACAGATATCTGTTTTATATAGTTATCTCTGTTTTGAAGACTATTACAGCCTCCCCGAATATCGTTACTGTATCCACCTTTCCTGCAGTACCTGTCACTTCTACGTCTATTTTTCCCGGCCGCTTAGTTGCCTCTCCCTGGTATCCGGAAAACCGAAATACATCCTTTGCAGGCTCCATTATTTTGTTCTCAATCAAATATCCGCCCAGCGGTCCGTTTGCATTTCCTGTTACTGGATCTTCGAGTATTCCTATTGCGGGTGCGAACATCCGGCCTTCTGTCAATATTCCTTCTTTGTCCGTATCAAATGTGAAAACAAAGTAGCCGTTGCAGTTAATTATGTTACTCAGTTCTCTGAGTTTATCATAATCAGGAGCAAGAGCATTTAAGACGTTTCTTTTCTTAATTCCAATCATTACTTTTGAATGCCCTGTCGACACCACCTGTACCGGACAACGGTCATCAACGTCTTCGTCCGAAAGAAACAGGGCTTCACACAGTAAAGACTTTTCGGTTTTTGACAAAGTATGCAGTATTTCGAATTTACCCTGGGTCATGGATACATAATATCCTGATGATTTTTTCCGTATTCCCATCGCAAGAGTGCCGATCTTCGTTTTAATGTTCAGCGTACAGTCACCCGGATTCTTTTCATGCGCATATACGGTCATCGCCGCTATTGTGGCATGCCCGCAGGTAGGAACTTCAACTGTTGGAGTAAAATACCGCAATTCGCCGTCACATCCCTTTTCGCCGGAAGAAAACAGAAATGCCGTTTCCGAATTATTCAATTCCCGCGCGATATTCTGCATATCCCCATCGGATAGTCCGTCGGCATCAGGAACAACACCGGCAGGATTTCCTTTAAATAATTCCTTTGTAAATGAATCAACCTGATATATCGTATACTTCTTCATAACTGCTTCCTCTGCATCAACATCATGCTGCTCTGCATCTGCCGCAGGAGTTTACTATGCTGAATATTCTTTTATTAATTCAACGGCAAGTTCCTTAGACGAATCGATTACTGCTATTTTTCTGTCTTCATTTGAAATTACCGCCAGGTCAGTACAGGCAAAAATTATTGTATCCACACCTGCATTTGCTGCCCTGTTTTCAAGTTTCTGATAGTCGGCCGCTATTTTTGAATAATCATCCTTGCTTTTTATTCTCATTATTAACTTGTTAATTTCTTCCTGCCATTCTTCATCATAACAGAATTCCTTTTATTCATGTAAAGGCTTCCATATATATTGTAATCACTATATATACTGTTAAACAAGTTCTATGGTATCTATTCCCGAAAACTCTTCCACCACTATTGATTTTATTTTCCGTTTTACGTCTTTCTGCAGGCACGGATATATCATCTCTTTTTGTTTCAGCAAAACGACTATCGATTCAGGAAGAAATTTATACCGCTCTTTTATCATAGCACCGATTGATTCACAGTCATCTTCTATTATGATATCGGGTAGCTCAGACTTAACTATTTTTCTATATCCCCGGAAAAAAGATCTGTGCACAATTTTTCCCTGCGGAAAATTATATCTTTGAAGCGCCTGCGGCATTCTCTTAACCTGTATCCGCCGGACTTACTTCTTTTTATATATTCCTCATACATTTCTTATAATCGGAATTCTGTTGATAATTTCGTAACAGGCAATCGTCAGTAAAAAAGAGCCCGACATAATAATAGTTATGCGCAGAATTGTATTATCAACATACGTTATTGTATAGTCTGCAGCAACGACCAATATTGACTGGTGCTGTATATAATATATTATATGACCATGTTGCTCCACTAATTGCATCAATTCCTGAAATATTTTTGGTTCTCCCGAATTCTGTAATATAGTTACCATTCTTTGGTAACCATTGTGTCCAACAATACATTTCGCATTCCCCAAATTTCTCAATACCTTGTACAATACCATTTTTATTTTGTTTGTCCCAGAATTCTGCAATCCTTTTTGCAATATAGAGCGAATTTCCGGTTCCTGAAAAATAATATATTTTTGTATTCAAGGTTCTTCCTTATTGCAGCATACCTGCAACAGCACCTGATATATAAGGAACCAGCCAGATACACCATACTAATATGCTGAATTTATGAAATTTTTCTTTTATTTTCTGATTATCTTTTGCCAGCACTACTGTCGCCCATATTACATGAAGTGCCATTAAAACTATCGCGGCCAATCCCGTTATACCGTGTGCATTTAATGTAAAACCATCTTTTGCTATTCTGCTCATCAATGTTGTGCCAAGTGTATCAAAACATAAGCCTGTCCAAAATAGTATAACATGCCATGTCTTTAAATACCTCTGGATCTTTTCACTCCAAACTCCAATCGTGTAAAATATAAGCGCAAGAGTAATACTTATTACAGCATATAAAGTCATTTTTCAACTCCTTATATCTTCTACGCCAGCAGACGCCTTCACCTGACTATATTTTGTCAGTTCCTTACAGAATATCTTTCAGTACATAATTTTAAAACATCTATAATTCCTTCAGGGTTAATTATTTTCCCAAATGTAAAGTCTTTTCCGTCTTTATTAATTGTAATCGTCTTTCCCGTTTCCAAGGCTGTATCCCAGAATATTTCCGGTGTTACACCCGGATATACCTGGCATGCAAGTGCATAGACACCCGCTATATACGGGACAGTCCAGCTGAGTCCGCCTTCTTCATCAAATGTATAATCAGAAACACCTGTCGGCGAGGCGGTACAACGCGAATCGGACGGAATTAATAATGGCTGCAGTTCATCAGCAGTCTGTCCGTTTTTATAAAATTTATTTGCCCAGTATAATCCTGGTCTATATGAATCAAAATCATTTGGGTCTGACAATGGATTACGATACAAACCCCTATAGTCTTTACATCCGACATAAACAACGAAAATATTCTCTTCCTCCGCTTCCTGAACTGCTTCCATCATCAAATCATAATTTGGTCTTTCCTTTTTTATTCGCAATGTAATTGTAAGGACGCGTATTTTTTTTCCTTTTGGAATATGCTTATTTATTTCACATATTCTTTTAACTGCCTGCGCGAGAAATAAGTAGTCATAGTCGAAAGACTTATTTTTAAAATATCCGGACGTTACTGCAATATAGTATAAGTCAGCATCCGGGGCTGCCCCAACGTTTTTTCCAACCGCAAGTGATGAAACTGAGGTTCCATGTGTCCCGGGTTCTTCAAGTGCATGGATTTCCTCATATGATTTTAATTGCTTTATATATTCGTCATGATCAACAAAAAGCCAGGAATCAAGTATTGCAATACCGATATTTTTACCGGTTATTCCTTTTCTTTGAAGCTCCCGAATATTAAGCCCCGGATCTTTTCCCTTATTCATAATTAAATCCGGATTAAAATTATCGGGTAATGCTTCCGGCCATTTTGTCTTTGTGTTAAAAGAAGAATGTATCAAATCATTATATCTATTGCTTAGATCATATTTCCTCAGGTCGGCGCTTATCACGTCAACCTGGTACATTTCATTTAATGACTCATCATATACAGGAAACGGTTTGTTTGAGTCATATTCTCCGGAATAGTCAGCAGGGGAAAAATGCTTAACTATTCCTATCCTGTCATCCTTATTAAGAATCGTCCGGTAATCAACGACCGCAGAACTGTTTGACTGTGCTGTAGTATTAACTAATGGCAGCAGGCAAATAATCAACAATATTTTTTTCATTTTCCCCTTTTTTCTGCCGCGTATGCAACACTGTACGCCCATAGCTCCTTCCGCATACTGATATCATTGTATTTTTCAGGTATTTTATGTTCTCTGCATTTTACGAAATATTTTCCGCTTGTATTTTTCACCTCTTCTGAAGTCGCAAGATATATGCTTGTTTCAGCGCCTTCGTGCGGTTCAACAAAAAAAGGAAGTAATATCAGTTTTATTATAGAGTCATACCATTTTTTATTATACATTATTCTGGTTCTGACTATTCCCGGATGCACGGCGTTCACTTTTATTGTTGTACCTTTTGTATATTCTGCAAGTTCCAATGTAAACAATAAAATCATATATTTTGATACCGCATACGCTTTTACCCAGTGATACTTGTTAATCCTGTTGATTTTGAATGATCCGTTCTTATATATGTACGAAGTCAGGTTTATAATCCGGTCATCGGCATTTTTTTCAAAATACGGCAGCAGATAATGTGTAAGCAGAAAGGTTCCAAAATAATTTGTTCCGATATTTATCTCGATTCCATCGACAGTCTCCTGCCTCCTGCTGGACGATATTCCCGCATTATTTACCAATATATTGACTTTCTTAAATCTTTCAATAAATTCAGCGACAAATTCAGTAATCGATTCTGCGGAAGATACATCCAGTTTCATAACAAAGATATTTTCGTTTTCAGTCATTTTTCTAATTTCCGAACATACCTGACTGCTTCCTGCAACATCCCTGCATGCCATTATTACTGTATATTTTTTTTCTGCCAGACCTATAACAGTTTCTTTACCAATACCACGGTTTCCGCCGGTTACTATTGCTGTAACGTTATCCATTTATACCCCCTGTCCTCTTCTGTTAATCAACAAAATAAATATTTTCTACACGGAGCATCAAACAACCTGTATATTTTATATTAAGTATATAATAGAACGTAGTATACTACAAGTTCATGAAGCATTCTGCAGAATAGCCGGAGTACAGTGATGAAACACATAATAAACCCAATGCCCTTCCAGGGTAATCTCCATAAAAATAAATATTTTGAAGGATGGTACCTTAAACATGTGTCAAAAGACAGATCCCGAGTCATTTCCTTCATTCCCGGAGTATCTTTAGCTCCGGGAGACAGGCACTGTTTCATACAGGTCATAGACGGAATCAGCGGGAAAACGTGGTATGTCAGGTATCCGCTGGAAACCTTTCAATGGAGTAAAGATACATTTTCCGTTTCTGCAGGGGGGTCAAAGTTTTCTCTGGACGGATGTTCAATCAAAATTGACGAAAAAGATCTGAAGATTGAGGGCACTCTGAATTATTCAGAGATGGAGTACTATCCGCGGACACAGGGCCACCCGGGCATTATGGGGTGGTTTTCCTTTATCCCCGGCCTGGAATGCAGGCACGACGTACTTTCCATGAATCACAGTACATCGGGAACGCTCCGGATGAACGGAGAACTGCTTGATTTTACACAGGGCGGCGGCTATATTGAAAAGGACTGGGGATGGAATTTTCCTTCTTCCTATATGTGGATTCAATGCAACAGTTTTGATGAACCCGGCGTCTCTTTTATGCTGGCAGTCGCACACATTCCCCTGTTTTCCTTCAGGAAAAAGGGATTTACGGGTTTCTTAGGCTTTCTGCAGACCCGGGGAAAGGTTCGGACATTCGGAACCTGGAACAAATGGAAAATAAAAAGCTGTCAATTTCCCGGAGACGGCAGAGGAACCGTTGAACTTTCCGACGGCCATGAGCGGATCATCTGCCGGGTCGAAAGCAATACAGCAGGCCTGCTCAAAGCTCCCGAAAGAGGCGCGATGAGTCAGGTGGTAAAGGAAAGTATCAACGCTTCCGTATATCTCCAAATTAACGATGGAAACGGTAAAATACTTTCTCTGGAGGGACATCCCGGAGGATTTGAACAGCGCATATAATGGAACACTATTTACTGGACTGCAGGAGTTGTAAAAAGTGTTCATCGTCTGTACATTTACAATAAAAAAAGAAGCAGATATGTACAACCCATAATACCGCAGAGCACTAAAGAAGGCACTACCGGTGCCACTCTTTTTTCTATAAGGAAACGTATCATATAAACACCTCTCAATAAACAGTATAACGCAAAAATCCGGTAAAACATCACCAGGACGCTTTACCGGATTTTTCAGGTACACAAACTACAGCATCCTGCGTACGCCGAAATATCCGGATTCTTGAGCAGCAGTTTCAATATTCCAGGCAGGCAGCAAAATTCACTGATGTAACAGCCGTATAACCAACAGCTAAAACCGCAGGAACTTCAAGTACAAGGAAAAACTTATCCCGAGAATTCTAAATAATCAAAATACTTTAATATATCAAATACAATAATTATTAATGATAATATTGACAAATAATTAATAAGTTCTATAGTAATATCCTATGTTAGATACATCAAAAAAATTATCAATCTGTATTTTTTTAATCTGTTTACCGGCGGCATTATTATTTTCGGCGCCGCTGCGCAATTATGTCTGTATCGTCCGCGGTAATCTGTCTGAAGACACTGTTAAGTTCCTGAAAGATTACAGCGACACGCTTGACAGCCGCGGCTACTCAACTTATTCAAAAGAAATCAACGACTATCTGGAAGGATCTTTCGGTTCCGGTTTCGTTTATTACGGGCCGGACGGGAAACCCTATGTGGTGACAAACAGGCATGTCATTGCAGAATCAGAAACGGCGACTGTACAGTTTGAGAATGAAGACGATTCAACGTCCGAATACAAAGAACTGAAAATCATTGCCGCCGACGACGATATAGATATCGCTCTTATAGCACTTCCCTCTTCATACAGCAGGAAAGGACTTGAACTGAGCGCAGAAACAGTTACAGACGGCGAAGATGTCTGGTCAGCCGGTTTTCCGGGACTTGGCAGCGATCCCGTATGGCAGCTCGGAAAGGGTATTGTTACCAATTCGCACGCAAAAATAAAAGACCTGCTTTCCCCGGATATTTCGACAATCATCCAGCATTCAGCACAAGTCGACCCGGGTAACTCCGGAGGACCGCTCATGGTTGCCGACCAGAAAGCTCAGGCAGGTTTCCGTGTCATCGGACTCAACACATGGAAAGCGGCGTACCGGGAATCAACAAATTTCTCAATACCGGCTCCGGTAATTCAGTCCTTCGTTTCAAAGACTGTGACCGGTAACAAATCCGCTGATGATATCAACAACAGAATTAAACAATTCGTAAAAGCTGCCGGAGACAAAAATGCTGCTTTCTTCGCTCTTGGCAAATACGTTTCAAACAGCATAGTCTCAAAGTCCGGAGGAGACGCATTTCTTTCCGTCGTTGCCAAAGCTCCGGTTTCCGTACGTTCAACAGTCATAGACATATTTGAATACGATCCTATTGAAGGCCTGCGTTATGCAATCGCATATGACATCTGGAAAGAATTTCAGGATGAAAACGGAACACTTACAATAGAAGCCGGGACACCTGAAGATTCTACGAATGGTAAAAAAATTTCTCTGACACCGCAGGGTAAAACCGGCATCAATACACTTTGGAATATTGAGCAGGGAAACTGGAAGATATTTGAATTCGATACGATTCAGAATTCAAAACTCGGGAAAAAAGATAAAACCGCTGCAAATAATAATTCCGGTTTTTCAGTCGGAGAACCTTATTTTATTTCACTGTCGGGAGGACTTTTACTTCCGTACGAAACCGGAACCCCGGGGTTTTCATCTTCGCTTTTGTTTAACAGCAGTTTTGTGGCTTTTGGCATTTATTTTCAATCTGAAAAGGCAATTATTTCAACGAAAACAGATTCATCAACGGAATATTCAGACAACCCGACAACAATGACTTCGGCCGGCTTTATTACCCGTTTTCAGGTTCCATTATCATTCGGAAAATTCGAGATTAACCCTTACGCTGCTTCACGTTTGGGATTTTCAAATATCACTTCGTTTCTGACAGACGGTTCATCCCGCATTCATTTTACGATCGGCGGCGGGCTGGAAATATCATACAATATCAGTTCAATCCTGAGTCCCGTTATAGGGGCAGAATATATGCATGAATTTTATAATCTGACGGAAAAAAACGACAGCATCGCCATTACCGCCGGACTCAAATTTTTCAAAATAAATAATTAAAGGAGTTTTCCATGAAAAGAACAGCAATGTTAATCATTGCAGCGTCATTAACCGCTGCAGTGTTGTTTCCAGGCTGCATGACTACAACATATCGTGCAGGTGACAGTAAAAGTGAAGTAAAGAAAAATATTTTAAACGGCAGCTGGGAAAAGCCTGAGAATTCCGTCATTATTTTCGGAAGTGAATATACCAGTTTTGAAGTCTTACAGCAAAATCCGAAATTCGGCTATAAATTATACGAAGCTCAGATGCAGGGAAAGTCAAATTCAAATACCATTGGCTTTTTGACCCTCATAAAAAGCACATCCATGTTTTTCGTTCAGCCGCTTCCTGTCGGCAGTGAGTTGAAAGTGTATTCCTACACGGATATGGAAGGAATGCAGTCTGTATGCAATTACTGCGGAATCGGCGGCGTAGATATTAAGTTAACAAAACCGGGGCTTGTTTATTACGATAAAAATGATACCGGGCACAAAAACGAACTTGCGTCGCTTAAAGTAATGCAGTCTTATTTTACCGGAACCGACTGGGAAACCGTAATTGTAAACCGTATACAGGAGATAGAAAATGAAAAAAAATAAATTCATTACAATGCTGATTTGTTCACTTTTTTTATGTATTTCCGTTGTTTCTGCAGATGATGTAAAAGCGGGATCAATAAAAATCCCTTCAGGGAACAAGGTAATTCTGGTCGGAAGAATTTCATTTAAAAATCCTGTTGATTTTGCATCCAGAAAAGACGCGCTGGCTGCTGCACAGAAAGGTACAATCAGCATCGGCGTTTCAAAAGACAAAAATTATTATGTCATCGGAAAACCTTCCATAAGTACAATGGGGGAAATGTGGGAATTGGGAGAAACGTTCTATTTCTCAGCAAAACCGGATAAAGACGGAACTATTACTCTTGAAACCGCCAGAGGAATCCTTTTCGGATTTGCATGGAACTATTTCATTCTCCCAATGCAGGTAAAAATATCCGTACCGGAAGGAGCAAAATTTGTATATGTAGGGGATTTTCAATACGATCTCGACTATGCACTGCGCGTAACAGGATTCAAGCACCTTGATGAATTCGACGATGCACAAAAACTGATAAACCGCGCGACAGGCAAAAACGTAGAACTCATGCGGGGGGAATTGAACTTTATTAAATAAATCCGCAGTTCGGCTGTGTACTATAAAAAAGAATCAAAAATGTGCCGCATACAATAGAGCAAAGCAATAAGGATGGCACTACCGGTGCCACCCTTTCTTCTATTGCCGTGTATGTCAAAATAACTATAGTACGACAATATCTTTTTTTCCGGAAAGAAGATAACATACCTGAATAAAACATTTCCTGCCGTTTTTTACAGCTATAAAGTCAATTTCTCCTTTCTGAGTTTTACCGGTGTATACACGGTAATCACGAAGAACGAGTTCATTGTAAACAATATTCTCAAGATAAAACGTATCCTGATATTGTACGGTATTCGTATTCAGTAAAAAAATCATCGTCGATTTTCATACCGCACAGTATACGCATATTGAACAAAAACTGACTTTCTGCTGCAAAGCCAGCCAGCTCTTTAGAACACAAAATGTGTCACTTTCTGCCGTATTTATTTTTTATGCTGCTGCCTGTATTTTCCCGGTGTAGTGTTAAATTTTTCATAGAACATGGTACGGAACAGTTTGTAATTTGTAAAGCCGTGCATTTCCAGAAGCTGCTGCAGCGTATAGTCTGTTTCAGATAAATCGTGGTATATGTGTGCAAGCCGGATTTCATTCAAATAACGTACATACGTAACCCCTATGTTTTTCTTGAAGAAATGACAGAAATATTCCGGCTGCAGGCACGAAATTTCTGCTATCTGAGAGAGCGTTATCTGCTCGTTATAATGGTCATTGGAATACTGGAGAACGGGTTCAAGACGGTGAAATTTCTTTATGTTGTTTTTTATCAGCTCCGCGTCTATCGGTACGGCAAAACGCGTATACAGCACATCAAGCATTTCAAAAACAACGCTGTTGAACAGCAGATTAGTTCCCCGTTCCTTTGATTCAAAACAGCTTTTCATTTTCAGAATTTTTTCTATAAGACACTCCATATCGGCCTGCAGCGCAGAATTTCCGCTGTGACAGTCGAAAGAAAACGTGTACGCGTCTATATCACGGATATACCTTTTGAGCCAGTCATAGGGAAGCTGCAGCAAAATCGCCCTGTTTCCGTTCAATGATTTCGTCGAATGGGGAACTCTTGAATCAGTTAAAAACACATCCCCGGGGACAAGCACGATGTTCCTGTTTTTGTATGTAATCGTAACTTCACCCTGCATAATGTACATTATTTCAATTGCCGTATGCCAGTGCGTGGACACATAACTGCTTGCGTCGTTAAAAACCCAGAAAAATATGTCAAAACCGTCGGTAATCCGGTCTTCTTCAAAAACTGTTTTTGTGTCCCCCATTTCCGTTCCCTTTATGTACAGGAATAATACCATATACGCAAAATAAAGCAAATTTATAAAAAGCAATTTTGACCGTATTAAAGGCAAATACGCCCCTTGCAGGGTGAAAAACGGCTGGTATACTTTTTACTATATGAAAGAAAAATCAGTACATCATATTCCTGCAAAAAATTTTGCAAAGGATTTCCGCAGGCAGCTGCCGCTCCAGTCTATGGTTCTGCCGGGAATCGTTTTCATGATCATCTTCAGTTACATACCGATTTATGGACTTACGATTGCATTCAAAAATTACACCGTCGTGGATACGTTCAGCTCGGCACAATGGGTCGGGCTGCATAATTTTGAGATTGTCGTAAAGGACAGATATTTCTGGCAGTCAATAGTAAACACCCTCGGTATAAGTTTCCTGAAACTCATTATCGGTTTTCCGGCTCCCATCATTTTTGCCATCATGATTTATGAACTGTCGGAAGGAACGTTTAAAAGGGCAATTCAGACAATATCGTATCTGCCTCACTTTCTGTCATGGATAGTTCTGGGAGGCATGCTCATCAAGTGGCTTTCTACAACCGGATTCATAAATCAGGCGCTGCTGCGTCTTGGGTTTATTGATAAACCGGTCAATTACCTTCTCAACGGGAAAGCGTACTGGTGGATTGCAGCTCTTTCCGACGTATGGAAGGAAGCGGGCTGGGGAACCGTGTTGTACCTTGCAACGATGGCGGGAATCGATCCGACATATTATGAAGCAGCAAAAATAGACGGAGCAGGACGCATGCGCCAGATTTTTTCCATTACGCTTCCTTTAATGCGTAACATCATCAGCCTGAACTTTATTCTCACCGTCAGCGGGCTGCTGCATTCAAATCTTGACCAGGCAATGGTACTAATGAATTCACAGAACCAGGCTCAGTCGGAAGTTATTGATTCGTACGTATACAGGATGGGACTTACTCAGGGAGATTTCTCCTATGCCACCGCCGTGGGGCTGGGTGTGTCTATTGTTTCGGTAATCATTCTGTATGCCGCAAATAAAATAACGAACCGAATAAACGAAGAATCGGTATTCTGAGCCGGAGGAAAAATGACTAAAAAAATCAAAGAAAACAAAACGTTTTCCTATATAAACTATTCTTTAATCATACTGTTCACCTTAGCAATCATCATACCGCTGCTGAACATAGTGTCGTCATCTTTTGCGGGAAGCAAAGCACTCGCGGAAGAAAATTTTATCTTTTTTCCGTCAGAATGGTCGCTTGATAATTATCGTGCCGTTCTTAACGACACTTCAATGTGGAGCGCATTCTGCGTATCTGTTTTAAAAACGGTACTGGGCGTCATTACGCACGTCTTTTTCTGTTCAATGGTTGCCTACGGGTTAAGCAAACGGTACCTGCTCGGGCGGAAAGTATACACAATTCTGGGAATCATCACGCTGTTTTTTTCGGGCGGAATGATTCCGACGTACCTTCTTATGAAAGATTTGCATCTGCTGAATAACTTCTGGGTATATATCATTCCGCAGCTGTTCAGCTACTACGACGTCATCATTTTAATGAACTTCTTCAGGCAGCTCCCCGACTCTCTCGAAGAAGCGGCCATTATTGACGGCGCAGGGGCATGGAGAATACTTCTTACCATAATAATGCCGCTGTCAAAACCGGCGCTTGCAACGATAGCCCTGTTCAACGGCGTTTTCCAGTGGAACGATTTTATGACGGCAAAACTGTACATCACGACAAAACGGACGCTGTATCCGCTGCAGATGAAACTGTACGAAATAATCGTGCAGCAGCAGGCGGCGACCATGAATAATATCGGCAATTTCGTGGTGCAGACAACGTCAAAAGGAATACAGCTGGCGACAATCGTCGTTACGACGGTCCCCATTCTGGTGATTTACCCGCTGCTCCAGAAACACTTCGTTTCCGGCATGATGCTCGGTTCTGTCAAGGAATAAAGAAACTATGCGCCCACAGGCGCACCGCTTATACATACTTTTCACAGGAGGATATATGAAAAAGGGTATGAAACTGGCCGAAGGTCTGGCACTCTGTCTGCTGACAGCAGCTGTTTTTACCGGATGCGGCAAAGGAAAGTCCGGCAATACGAAAGCCGGAACATTGGAAAAAGCGCGCTACACGCTTAATCCGGAAACACCGGCATGGAAACTTGATCCGGAAAAGGACGCAAAGCTTACCTGGTATGTTAATGCAGAATGGTGGAACACCGGATGGGGTGAAGACGTTGTTACAAAAAAAGTAAAAGAAGACCTGAACCTTGACGTCGTCTTCCTTACTGGTGACGATACGAAGCTCAACACATTCTTTGCAGGCGGCGATATTCCTGATATTATTACAACGTTCAACGCTTCTTCGCCGATGGCACAGAAAGCGCCGTCATGGGCGTACTCCCTGCAGGACCTTGCAGATGCCTACGACCCGTATTTCTACAAAGTTGCTTCAAAGGAAACACTTGACTGGTTTAAACTGAGCGACGGAAAAACGTACGGTTATCCCGATTATTCCAATACGCAGAAAGATTACGACAGCAATATGATTTACGCAAGAACTGCTTTTGTAATCCGCAAAGACGTATGGACGGCACTGGGAAAACCGCAGATGAAGACGCAGCAGGAATTCCTTGCCGTTCTGAACAAGATCAAAGCAGCATATCCCGACATGATACCGCTCGGATTCAATGCACTCGGCGGCGGAACGGGTTCTCTTGCAGAACCGCTTCAGGATTTCCTCGGCGTGCCGCTCGTAACAAAAGACGGTTCGTTCTACAACAGAAATCTCGACCCTGACTATCTTTCATGGATTAAGACGTTTAATACGGCATACAAAAACGGCTGCATCAGCGACGATTCATTTACCGACGACGGCAACGCATTTCAGGAAAAACTGAGCATCGGAAAGTATGCATGCGTACTTGTCGACGGAACACCGCAGATGTCCGGCTTCTTTACGACATTCGCAAACAGTGAACCTGATGCAGTGTATACAGCAATCGACGGACCGCAGAGCACAACGGGTAACAAACCCAAGCTCGGTCAGGCGGGAATAAGCGGCTGGATGATTACGTACATCTCCAAAAAATGCAGGGATCCGGCAAAGGCAATTCAGGCATTCACGTACCTGCTCAGCGACGAAGGCCAGATCCTCTGCAACTACGGTATCGAAGGTCAAACATACACAATTAACGCAGAAGGCAAATATGTGCTTACTCCTGAAATGAAAAAACTCCAGTCACAGGACAACGACAGGTTCAAGAAAGAAATCCGCATCGGCGAGTTCATTCCTTTCGGACACGACCGCTACAAGGTGCTCAGCAATGACGCATTCCCGGATTCCATTAAACAGATGCAGGAATGGGGCAAAGGAAAACTGTATCCGCATTTCATTCTGGAAAACACCGACCCCGATGCCGGAACACCGGAAGCACGCGCAAACAGCGCCATAGCTACGAACTGGGCAACAACGCTCGTCGGGCTTATCCGCGCAAAAGATGATGCGCAGTTCACTTCCATTACAAACGAATACAGCAGTTTCCTTACCGCAAACGACTGGGACGCGATTGTTAAAATCCGCAACGGAAAAATTGCGGAAAACAAGAAAAAACTCGGCATATAAGCACCAACACCGGCGCACGAATAAACGTAACGACCTGAGCTGCGTAAAAACGAACTGCCTGAAACAACGTGTTCAGGCAGACGTTTATGTATGCAGTGTTTTACGACAGGCTATGGACACAACATGAAATACTATGTAACGAACATATCGGAAAATTTTGTAGAAGGCTCAAAAGAATTTGTTTCAAATCCCGGCAGCGAAATGAAGCAGATAAAGGTGTATCCTTCGGTAACGTATCAGACCATGCTCGGTATGGGAGCAGCCTTTACGGAGGCGGCTGCATACACGTGGTCTAAAATGAGCCGGCGGAAAAGAAATGAACTGCTCGATGTATACTTCGGCAAAAATGGTTCACACTATACCTACTGCCGCACGCATATCCAGAGCTGCGATTTTGCGCTCGGAAACTATGCATACGTCGAAGACGCTGCAGATGCAAAGCTCAGGACATTCCAGATAGACCGCGACAAAAAATATCTTATTCCGCTCATCAAAGCAGCCCTGAAAAAGGACAGCCATATTTCACTCCTTGCCTCACCCTGGAGCCCGCCTTCATTCATGAAAACGAACGGAGAAATGAATCACGGCGGCAAACTTAAAAAAGAATATTATGAACGCTGGGCGTCCATAATTGCAAAATACGTACAGGAATACCGGAAGAGCGGTATTACCATACAACACGTAACGGTACAGAATGAACCGCTTGCAACCCAGACATGGGATTCATGCATTTTCACCGCAGAGGAAGAACGAGAATACGCCTGTACCTGTTTACACAAAGCACTTGATTCCCCGGACGGAGAAAAAACAGGCATCTTTATCTGGGATCATAATAAAGAAAAACTCATAGAACGCGCCGGTGAAACACTCGCTTCAAACGATGCTGCAGAAAAGATACAGGGCATTGCGTTCCACTGGTACACGGGAGACCATTTCGAGGAAGTACGGGAAATACACCGCATGTTCCCCGACAAAGAACTTATTATGAGTGAAGGATGCGTTGAATATTCACGCAATTCCGCAAAAGACCCGACAGCATACGCGGAAATATACGCACACGATATCATCGGAAACTTCAACGCCGGTACAAATGCTTTTATAGACTGGAATATGTATCTCGACGCGCAGGGCGGCCCGAATCACGCAGGAAACTACTGTGACGCGCCTGTCATGTGCGATACGGAAACCGATACCTTCACGATACAGAAGTCATACTATTACATCAAACATTTCAGCAGTTTTATACAGCCCGGTGCAAAGCGCATACTGCTTTCGCGGTACACCGACAGAATAGAAGGGACTGCCTTTAGTAATCCCGACGGCAGTAAAACAGCCGTCCTCCTTAATAAAACAGACGAACCCCAACCGTTCACGTTCTGCGAAACCGATAAAACGTGCGACTTCGAACTTGCCGGTCATTCCATTATGACCGTCTGCTGGTAATAAACATATGTTTTTTCTGAAGAAACTGCATTGTAGTGCATTTGTAAAAAGGAATGCTCCCACAGAAAACAATCCGCTTAAGCTCCGCCTGGACGGCTCCGCCGTCACTCCTAGAGGAAATCTATATACAGCCGTGCTCACGCACGATGAGAGTCGCTTCGCTCAGGGTCGCACGCGGGCTTGTTTTCTGTTCCGCATTTCTTTTTACACACGATGTTCATACTATTTTTCCCAAAAAAGGTATGAACTAATAAACAACGGTTTTAAGAATAAACAAACGGGGTCCAGGGGGTGTCCCCTGGTCATGCTGAGAAAAGTAAGAGGTTTGGAGAGAGAAAAACACCGCTTTGAAGGTAGAGGGGTTTTCTCTCTCCAAGAAAACATATGAAACTTTTAATCGTTATGACTGCCGTCGTACTGCTATGCCAGGCAGGATGTTCATTACATTCAGGAGCAATTACGGAAAACTCATTTTTGAAAGCCGACGGAAAAGAACTGCGCACCGGCAGCGGCAAAGGGAAAAAAATAAAACTGCACGGAACAAACGCAGGCGGCTATCTGCTGCAGGAACTGTGGATGACGCCGACGCTTAAAACGGTACACGTACAGGACGAATCAGGCATATACGCACATCTTAAAAACCGGTTCGGCAGCGATAAGGCGGCTGAACTTATAGCAGCGTATCAGGACTCATACTGGACAACGAAAGATTTTGACAACGTCCGGGCGCTCGGCGCAAACTGCATCCGGCTTCCGTTCTGGTACCGCAACCTTGTTGATGAAAACGGAGTAGTATACCCCGGGGCCTTTAAAAGAATCGACTGGTTCATAAGCGAAGCGCAGCGGCACGGCATATACGTTATTCTCGACATGCACGGCGCACCCGGCTCTCAAAACGGCAGCGACCATTCAGGCAGGGACGGCGGGCAGGATAAAAAAGACTCATCGGAATTTTTCTTTGGAGACAACGCGCTGCATAATCAGGAAAGCTATTACGGCTTGTGGGAAAAAATTGCCGGTCACTATAAAGGCAATCCTGCAGTAGCCGGGTATGATATTCTGAACGAACCATTCTGCACATACCGTTACAATTCAGGACTTTCCGACGAAGATCTGCATGCACTGCTGTGGGGTATCTACGACAAAGCATATAAAACAATCAGAGCTGTAGATCCTGACCATATCATCATTATGGAAGCAGTGTGGAATCCGGTCGATCTGCCGGAACCCGAAACGTACGGCTGGGAAAACATCATGTACGAATATCACAATTATCTGTATGACGATTACGACAACGTGCAGGGCAGGCAGCTTTCAAACATGAAAGACAAGCTTGACGCCATAGCTGCAGCCGGTTTTCCTGTCCCGTCTTTAATGGGCGAATTCAGCTATTTTACCAATTACGATGCATGGGACAAAGGTCTGTCGCTCCTGAACAAATCCGGAATTAACTGGACCACCTGGACATATAAAACGACTGCCGGCTGCGGCAACTGGGGAATGTACCATCATGCGAAAACTGTCGGAAAAATAAATCTGGAACACACATCATTTGACTCCATACGAGATTTCTGGAGTTCAATGGACGCAGAAAGCCCGAATACTGAGCTTATAAAAGTACTCAGAAAACACATGCAGCCGTAAAACGCACCGGCAGCACGCGCATTCACAATAAGAAAAGCAGCAGATACGTAACGCCACGAATAAAGACGGCAGGGCTGTTATTCCCGTGGAATACGATATTCTGCCGTCGCAGTTATTCTTCCGTCTTCATCAAAATCCAGCCGGATATATTTTTTCACTATTTTATAAAAATGCCTTTGACGAATTTTCTACGATAATTCCCTTGTCAACAAACAGCAGCTTGTCACAAATTCCCAGGAGTTCTTCCATGTCGGAACTGAAAACAATGATTGAACTTCCCTTTATGACAAGACTGTTGAATATGTTGTAAATATCTACTTTTGACGGTACATCAATGCTCTGAGTCGGATCATCCAGAATATAGACCTTTGCCCTGTTAATAACCCACCGCATAATAAGCAGTTTCTGCTGTTCTCCGCTGGACAGCTTTCCCGTAATTGAATTCAATGGCTGATGGATGTTCAGGTTTCCTGTAAATCCGGTGATTTCATTCCGCTGCTGTTTTGTTCCGAAAAATAAACGTTCATCAAAATTACCTTTTACGGAAAGGGCATTGTCCAGAACCGGAAGATTATAATAAAGCCCCGAATCCATATGCTGATTTGACACTAAAGCAATTCCCAGTTCAATTGCCTGCTCCGGTGATTTCAGATTTGTCTTAAGTCTGTCAAAATAAAGCTGCCCCTGCTGTACCGGTTCAAGCCCGAACAGCAGCTTTTCAAGATCATTCTTTTCATTGTTGTTATAGCAGAAAATTCCAAGTATTTCTCCCTGATGTAAGGAAAACGAAACATCGCGGATGCTGTTTTTTCCTCCGATATGTTCGGCGCAGAATATTTCCTTGCCGGGAGAAATTTTTATTTTAGGATAGCGGTCTTTTGATACATACGTAAGCAGCAGATCATCAGAAGAAAGTTTTTCTGAAATTTCATTTTTATCTATGGAAATGAAATTCTGAGGGCTGTTTATAATTGAAACTTTATCCACATAGTCAATAAACTTCCGGTAATTATGGGAAATACAAAGTATTGTAGTCCCTCTGTTTTTGAAATGCTGTATCAGCTTAATAAACGCATCACTGAACGTGTCATTGAGTAACGCCAGTGGTTCATCAAGAATAAGTAATTTCGGTTGAAACAGGTAAAGCCTGACAAGTTCAATCGTTCTTTGTTCTGCTGAACTGCACTCTTTTATAAGTCTTGAAGAATCAATTTTAAGTCCATGGCTTTCCAGAAATGTATTTGCATTTGCTATAAGTTTTGCCGGCGGACGGCCCTTTCCGGATACAGTCCCGCCGGAAGGGGCAAAGATATTTTCAGCAACAGACAGGTTCGGGTAGAGGCAGGGATCCTGATATAAAGTGACAATGCCGGACTTTAGTGCATCTTTTGGCGACCGCAGAAAGAGTTCTTTATTTTCAAAAAATATCTGCCCCGAATATGTCCCCGCAGGGAAAAGCCCGCTGAGTATTTTGATTACTGTTGATTTCCCCGAGGCATTGTTTCCAAGCAGCAGATGAAACTCATTTTCAGGAATTGAAAAATTGATGTTGTCCAGAATTTTTGTACCATCAATCACAAGCGTCAGATTTTTACATCGTACCAGTTCCATACGTCACCCCTTTTTGCCGCCTGCGTCAGATATTGATTGCCTCATATATTTTGATATTATGGTCAAAACAATACTTCTTATACATATCAGGGATATGTCCGTTCGTAATCACCGTGCTGCATACATCAAGATTACCTAATACGACGGCTGATTCAGTATTGAAAATCGTAAACGGAAAAACGAGAAAGCTGTTTTTTGTAAGTCCGCTTACGGATTTTATGAGCGAATATTTCTCTATGGAAGAAACGGAATACCCTCTCGTCATGGTAAGGCCGTCAATGTCAAAAAAAGCAGCATTGAAGAAATAACTGGAAAGTTCGTTATTCGTTATATAACCGGAAACCTGCAGCGTTGTTGTATTCAGTCTGCCGCCGGTTGTCGTAATGGCCACATTAGGGCTGTACAGCGCACAATCATGAGCGACCATTAAATCTGTCGTAATAACAGTGATATTTTTTTTTGCATTCAGTTCCCTTGCAATAAATCTGCTGGAAATTCCGGGACCAAGAAAAATAGTCGTATTGTCTTCGATAATGTGGGAAGCAATTTTCCCGATTTCTTCATAGGGCTGTGTATTCACATTTTCCAGGTGAAACAAAGAAATTTCTATGTTTTTTTGTTCGTTTATGACTGCTCCGCCGTGCGTTCTTGTCAGAAAATTTTCGTTTTCAAGCTTTTCAAGATCTCTCCTGATTGTGGCTTCGGTTACATTAAGATGTCCGGCAAGTGTAGAAACATCTGCCTGTTTATCGCTGGTCAAAATCTTTTTTATCATTTCTATACGTTTTATCGGTATCATAACGAGAAGTATAGCACATATTGCAGTGAGAAAAAAGAATGAATGCTGTACTGATGGGAAAAAAGGCTGTGTTCCGGCCGGATTCAGACGGATGATTTTCATAAAAGTTCATTTTTTCAAAAAAACGCAAAATAAATTTGACAAATAAACATTTAGTGGTATCATAAATAACGTAAACAAACATAAACAAAACTTTATGAACATTTGTGTACAACAATACAGGTGATACGATAAAAAGTACGTCCGTGAACTTTTTATCACAGACGCAGTCCGATGCGCGGACTTTTACAGGAGGTAAAAATGCAGGGAGACTGTATCCTTGAAATGAAAGATATAGAGAAACACTTTGAGGGTACGTATGCCTTAAAGGGTGTATCTGTAACTTTACGGAAGGGTGAAATTCATGCTCTTGTCGGTGAAAACGGAGCCGGAAAATCAACTTTAATGAATATCGTTTCCGGAGTTATTCACCAGGATGCCGGTAAAATTTATATGGCAGGAAAAGAGGTACATTTTACCAGCCCCAACGACGCCCAGATGGCAGGAATCGGGTTCGTACATCAGGAACTGGCACTCTGCCATGATCTTTCGGTCGGAAATAATATTTTCATTTCACATTTACCGGATAAACGGGGACTTGTTAATACTGCTGCATTGAACAGAAAGTCCAGAGAGCTTATTGATAAATTCGGGAAAAGCGGTCAGGGAATTGATCCGAATGCGCCGGTAAGTTCGCTCAGCGTGGCCCAGCAGCAGATTGTTGAAATTGCAAAAGCGCTGTCAATGGACTGCAGGGTGTTAATATTTGATGAACCGACATCCAGTCTCAATGAAGAAGAGGCAGCCGGATTATTTGCCGTTATTAAAAAACTGGCCGGCAACGGCATTGCAATTTTTTATATCAGTCACAAGATGGATGAAATTTTCAGCCATTGTGATGTGATTACCATACTGCGGGACGGAAGACTGATTGAAACTATAAATGTTGCGGACACATCGTCAGAATACGTGGTAACTAAAATGGTGGGCAGGGAGCTTGGTTCTCTCTATCCGGAAAAATCAGAAACCAGAGGCGAAGAAATACTCCGGGTTGAAAATCTTTCTCTTTCTCCGAAATTCCACGACATTTCTTTTTCGACGTATAAAAAAGAAATTCTCGGTTTATGCGGTCTGGTCGGAGCAGGCAGAAGTGAAATTGCAAGGGCAGTATGCGGCATTGACAGAATTCAGCACGGCAGAATCTTCCTGGAGGGGAAACAGGTTAACGCCAGATGCTGCAAAGAGGCTTCAAATGCCGGAATCTGCTACCTGACAGAGGATCGTAAAGCCGACGGGCTTTTCCTCGATATGTCCCTTACGGAAAACATAATAGCCCCGCAGCTGCACAGTTTTGCTTCTCACGGATTTATCTCAAAGAAAAAAGTGTTTGACGTATTAACGTACTACAAGAAACTCATGCACGTAAAATTTTCAGAACCGCAGCAGCCGATAAAAAGCCTTTCCGGCGGAAACCAGCAGAAACTGATGATTGCAAAAATTATTGCCATGCACCCGAAAGTTGTTTTTCTTGACGAACCGACAAGAGGCATAGACGTCGGAGCGAAGGCGGAAATACACAGTTTACTGAGGGAACTCAGCAACCGCGGTATCAGCGTAGTAGTTATTTCGTCTGAGATGCCGGAAACGGTGGGAATTTGCGACCGGGTAATTATTATTAATAATGGAACTAAAATCGGAGAGCTGGCCGGAAAAAATTTAACACAGGAACAGATTATTTCGAAAATCTCCGCAGCAGACGGAGTAAACGTAAAGGGAGGAATATGAATATGCTAAACGAAAACGGACTTACAAAAAAATTAAATCTTCAGAAATTGAGGTCCGTGAAAGAACTGTCGGTTGCAATCGTACTATGCGTACTGCTGCTTTTTGCTTCTTTGATTTCACCGGCGTTCTTTTCCGGAGCAAACCTTAAGACAACGGCAGTCGGTTTTTCCTGCAGCGGAATCATTGCCATTGCCATGACATTAGCCCTGGTCAGCGGCGGATTCGATCTTTCTGTCGGATCTGTACTGGGATTAAGTTCAATCAGTGTCGTTGTTTTGTCCAACAGCGGCGTCCCCATCGGTGCGGCCTGCGTTTTCGGATGTCTGGTCGGCGTTCTCTGCGGCATGATCAACGGATTCCTTATAGGGTACGTCCGGTTGAATGCTTTTATTACAACACTGGGTATGCAGCAGATGGCCAGAGGACTGGTATACGTACTGACTAACGGAGGCTCTGTAGGATTAAAAACAAAGGCAGGTATAACGGCTTTCCGTTTCCTCGGTTCCGGTACAATCAGGGGCTTTCCCGTCATTGTAATTATATTTCTGGTATTTGCGGTTCTGGGCGATATTATCGTACGGAAATCAAGCATTGCACGGAACGTCTTCTTTGTCGGCAGTAATGAAAAAACGGCGATGCTGTCAGGAATCAATACGAAATTCGTCAAAATGATGGTATATACGATGACCGGTACATTATCCGGTATTGCAGGCGTATTAACACTGTCAAGGTTCGGCACCGCAACAGCCAGTACCGGTTCAGGAGTGGAAATGACCGTTATTTCTGCCGCAGTAGTAGGCGGAGTAAGCCTGTCCGGAGGCAAAGGAACCGTCGCGGGAGCAATCATCGGCGTCATACTTCTGAGCATAATTACGAACATCCTTGTCATCATGAACGTTTCGGTCCACTGGCAGAATTTTATTACGGGTATGATTCTTATTCTGGCAATTATTTTTGATGCGGTAAGCAATATAAAAAGACGTTAATAACTGAACGTCATAAAAAAGGCAATTTGCAAGTTGTAAATATGGATATAAGGAGTAACCTATGAAACTGAAAAAATTAATGACGGTAGTGCCGGCAGTCTGCCTGGTACTTTCTATGGCTGCTTGCTCGTCAAAGAACACGGCAAAAGTTTCAGCTGCCGAACCGGGACAGGGCACCGCCGGCAACACGCTGACCGGTATAGTGTCTGCCAGCAGCGATCAGACGTATTACATGGTAACATTCCTTTCAGGATATTCTTTCTGGACGGAATGCTGGCGCGGTTTCAAAGATGCGGCCGACCTGCTGGGTGTCAAATCGAAATACGGCGGAGCTACCGATTACGATGTCAATTCTGCCGTCACTTCCCTCCAGCAGATAATTGCACTAAAACCCACGGCTATGGCAGTAACGTGTATGGATGCCGCCGCATACAAAGAACCGATAAACAATGCGATAAAAGATGGAATCCCTGTCGTAACATTTGATTCCGATTCACCCGATTCCAAACGGACGACCTTTATAGGTACATCAAACTATGCGGCCGGAGTTGCTGCAGCAAATTATATTGCTGAAAAGCTTTCAGGAAAAGGCCGCGTTGCCTGCCTGACAAGAACAGGACAATCGAATATCAACGAAAGAATTCAGGGATTTACGGAAACTGTCACACATAAATATCCCGGAATCAAAATGGTACAGGTTGTTGATGCGGGAAACGATGAAAATGAAGCAGCAACAAACATTGCAAGCCTGCTGTCAAAAGACAGTAATATCGACTATATTTTCGCAGCTCTACAGCAGGCAGTACTGGGAACCGAGACGGCACTTTCTGAATCAGGATTAAAAGGGAAAATCAAAATCGTCGGCTTTGATACCGACAAAACAACGCTTGATTCGATTAAAAACGGCACTGTCGAGGCGACCCTGTCTCAGTCGCCGTATGCAGAAGGATACTGGAGCATGATTTATCTGTACATGCTTGTAAACAATCAGTGCATAAAATCAGCCGATGACTGGTATGAAAAAGGATTCCCATCGCTGCCGCAGACCTGCGATTCCGGCTGTACAATCGTAACAACACAGAACGTGGATTTATTCTATACAGACAAATCAAAATAAGGAGTATTACGATGTCATTTGAAATTGGAAAAGACAGGCTTATATACAGAAACAACGGGGAAAGCCTGCAGATAGAACCCTGGGGAAAAAACAGTCTGCGTATCCGCGGAACAAAAAATTACGCACTTACCGATACGGCCTGGGCCCTGCTTAATCCTGCTGACTGCAAAGCCGACATTGCAGTCACCGGCGGAAGTGCAACTATCACCAACGGCAAACTGACTGCCGCATTCAATGAGTACGGCTGGCTCACTTATTCCAACCAGAAGGGCGAAATGCTCCTGGAGGAACGATGGAGAGTCAACGACGGAGGTGCAAAAACAAGTCCGCTTGCCGTTCCCGGCCGGGAATATAAACCGATAATCGGCTCAAGTGATTTCAGGCTTGCCCTCAGATTTGAAGGATGTGATGATGAAAAGTTATTCGGACTGGGGCAGCGGCAGGAAAGGCAGCTGAACATTAAAGGATGCGCACTGGAACTTGCACAGCGGAACACGCAGTCAAGCATCCCGTTTGTACTCTCAAGCAGAGGATACGGAATGTTATGGAACAATCCGGCAGTCGGCCGGGTTACGTTTGCAAACAATGTAACAGAATGGACTGCAGAATGTTCCGACCAGTTTGATTTGTGGATTACTGCAGGTGATACTCCAGCGGAAATCGAAGAAGCATATGCAAATGCCACCGGCAAAGTACCGATGATGCCTGACTATGCCAGCGGATTCTGGCAGTGCAGGCTGCGCTATTCTACGCAGGAAGAACTGCTGAACGTAGCACGCGAGTATAAAAAACGCGGATTACCGATTTCCGTCATAGTCTGTGACTTCTTCCACTGGACCCGCCAGGGTGAATGGAAATTCGACCCCGAATTCTGGCCTGATCCGAAGGCAATGGTCGACGAATTAAAGAGCATGGGGATTGAACTGATGGTGTCAATCTGGCCGACAGTCGACGTAAACAGCGAAAACTACGAAGAAATGAAAGAACGCGGATTACTTGTCCGTTCGGAACGGGGCAATGCCGTCCAGATGCAGTTCATGGGCAACGAATACATGTTCGATGCATTCAATCCCGAATCGCGCCAGTATGTATGGGATAAGGCAAAAAAACATTACTATGACAACGGTATACACATTTTCTGGCTTGACGAAGCAGAACCTGAGTATATGTTCCACTATGACTATGATTTGTTCAGATACTGTGACGGTCCCGCCGTCAAAATTACGAACTATTATCCGGTAGAATATGCAAAGACTTTCTATGAAGGCATGGAAGCCGAAGGCCAGAAAAACATTCTTAATCTTATCCGGTGCGTCTGGGCTGGAAGCCAGAGATACGGAACGCTGTTGTGGTCCGGCGATACCCACTCAACTTTTGAATTCCTGCGCTATCAGCTCGTAGCAGGCCTGAACGTCGGGCTTTCCGGCATTCCCTGGTGGACAACCGACATCGGAGGCTTCACCGGCGGAAACATTCATGATCCGAAATTCCATGAACTGCTTGTGCGCTGGTTCCAGTTCGGCTTGTTCTGCCCCGTCATGCGGCTCCACGGCTTCAGAGAGCCGATTGACTTTTCCATCTCCGATGCAGCAAAGCTCTTCAACGAACCTTTCGGATGCGGTGCCGAGAATGAAATATATTCATACGGCGAAGACGTCTATAAGATTCTCCGGGGAATTCTTAACACACGGGAAAAGATGCGCCCCTATGTTACGGAACAGATGAAGGCTGCTCATGAAAAAGGCACGCCTGTTATCCGCCCACTGTTTTACGACAACCCGTCCGACAAAGCCTGCTGGGATATAAGCGACGAATATATGTTCGGCCCTGACATTCTGGTAGCCCCCGTTGTGTATGAAGGTATGCGGAAGCGTGAGGTCTATCTGCCTGCCGGAAGAAAATGGAAAGAAGTACGAACAGGAAAAATATATGACGGCAATACGACAGTCAGCTGCGATGCCCCCATTACTGAAATTCCGGTTTTTACCACAAACAGCTCTGATTTTACGTTCGTAAAATAACCCGCTCTTTGTACGGATATGTGTACACTTTCCCTGCTGCAAAAAATATGACAGCAGGGATTGTTAATTATACCGATTTCCGCAATGTGTCCCCTACCGCAATACCGGATCTCTTTTCGCAGGAAAAACACGAATAAACTTTCCGTGAAAGGCTGAAAAAACAAAATCAATTTCAACAAGCAGACGGGCTGTACTTTCGGAACAACTGCGCGTATAGTAAATATAGTAGTTTTTCAGGAAGGCTGGTATCCATTTTATTTAATATTTACTTATGATGTATGAAAACAATTTTCAAAACAGGGAAGAACTTACAGAAGTAAATGTAAGTTCCTGCCGCTATAAGACAAAATCAGCCCGGGGGTTCCCGCCTCATTGCCATTCTTTTTTTGAAATGGATTATTCAGTGAAGGGTGACCGTCTGGCAACGTTACACGGAAAAAGCTTTTTTTTACCGGAAGGCAGTCTCTATTTTGTTCCGATTCTGGCCGCTCATGCAACTACAAATACTGCTTCATATACGGAAAATATTATCATTCAATTCTCCCGGGAGTTTCTTTATACAAATGCAAAGACACTGCCGCGGACATCTATTATTGTTCCTGAAGGTGAACTCGCGGAGAAAGGATACATTATTCCTAAAAAAGACAGTCATATATTGAACTGTCTGGAACAGATGGCAGAAATTTGTCCGCTTCGCTGTGTAAATGACTGGGATGTCAAAATACGGGTAAATGAGAATGAACTGGCACGACTGCAATCGTGCAAAGATGAATATCTCAAATTTTTATTCCCGTTTACCTATACGCCGAGTATTGAATGGACTATGAACGGACTGACAATGGAGCTCATTGCATCGCTGTTTGAAGAACATCAGCTGGGAATTGCAGCCGATATGGGAGATCCGAAGGATGCCATTCGTATACAACCTGTTCTTAACCAGTTAATAGCACATCCTGAAACCAAATTAAGTCTGCATAAAGCAGCTGACATTGCCTGTATGAGTTACAGCAATTTCAGCTGCACATTTAAAAAATTGATAGGTTATAATTATGTAGATTACTGCAATATTGCACGAGTCCGCTATGCAGAAGAATTACTGCAATATTCGAAATTTTCCGTAACACAGATTTCTGAACAGCTCAATTTCGGGTGTATAAATTATTTCAATAGAATTTTTAAAAAATATAATGGTGATACTCCGCTGCATTACCGGAAAAAGATACAAAGTTAAAAAACGATCAAAACATAATAAAAAAAGATAAGTTCCCGACAAAATTGTTAATAGTTCTGTGGTTATTTCACCTCTACAATCAGAAACATAGAAATACAGGAGGAATGAAATGACAAAAAAACTATACGGAGTGCTTTTTGCAGGACTACTGCTTTCTTTTACGACAGGCTGCAGCAGGCAGAAAAATACCGCAGACAGTTCTTCATCCGGTAAAACAGCTACCGCCACAGAGGCAAAATCAAAACTCTCCGGCGATCTTGTTATTTGGGCCTGGGGCGCGGATCAGGAAGCAAAGGCCCGTGAAAAAGCTATTAAGATTTTTATTGCAGAACACCCGGAACTGCATATAACCTATTCGATTATACCGACGGCTAATAGTGCATGGGATCAGAAAGCCTCTGCTGCCCTGGCAGCCGGTACCGGCCCCGATGTAATTCAGATGAGTCCTGATTATTTCGGTATGAATACAAAATATTACAGAGATCTGCGGCCTTATGTAAAGGCGGACGGTGTTGATTTAAATACGGTTCTGGTAAAGGGAATGCTTGACGGATACTATGATACGGATGGGAAACTTGAAGGATTCCCTTTACTGGCAAACTGCTTCTGTCTGGCATATAACAAGGACATGTTTGATAAAGCAGGAGTCCCGTATCCGACAAATGGATGGACGTTTGAAGATCTGCTCAAATGGGGCAAAGCCTTTGTCGGAGGAACGGGAGTTAACAAAACATATGCAATGGCAAAACACTGGGTTACCAATAATGTAATGGCATATGCCGGCGGCGGTACTCCGTATTCCGACGATTTAAAGACGTCGCATTTCGACAGCAGGGAAATGCTGAAGGGACTGGAATTGTACCAGAAACTGGTACAGGGCGGTTATGTACCGACCGATGCAGCGCAGGAAACGATGGATGCATCGACGCTGTTTATTTCGGGAAAAGCTGCAACATATTTTATAGGCGGTATGGATGCCGGCGATACTATTACCGATGCGGAAGAGAACGGTATAAATCTTGGTTTCTGCACTATGCCGTGCGGAGTTTCTGACGGAAAAGAAATCAATATTCAATTTGCGACGGGATGGGCTGTCACGACGACAGCGAAAAATCCAGACGCTGCATGGCAGTTCCTCAAAGAATCGGCCTATGCAAACGACGATATGGCAAAAGCAACATGCGGTTCCGGAATGACTTCCAATAAGTCCGTCGCGGAAAGCTATTATGAAAATATGGTATACGGAAAATGCAGATTTTCAAATAAAATATTTGTAGACCATATGGGTATTACTCATATAAATCCGTTCGGAGGAACTCTTTCTCCTGCAGGAGATATTTGGGCAACTATGATCTCTGCTGTAACTGACGACAACCAGAATGCTGCTGCTGCCCAGGCAGAGTATGCACCACGGGTAGAAAAAGAATTTCAAAACTTTTCATTTAATACTGCACGAGGCGGAAACTAAAGTCTTGTAAAAACAGTATGTAGTATTACTGCCCCGCTGAGGCTCCTGAAAGAGGTATTATATGAAAAATAAGAAAAACAAGTTGAATAAAAAATGGAGTGATATAAAAAATTTTTACATCTATATTTCTCCCTGGCTGATATATCTGATTGTATTAATCGTGTACCCGATGATTAAATCTTTTATACTGTGTTTTACGGATTCGGATTTCGGCGGTAAAGGAAATTTCATCGGACTGGCAAATTTTGTAAAGGCTTTTCAGGAGGATCCTCTGTTTTTTAAAGTCTTCCGCAATACACTCTGGTATGTTGTTTTATTTGTACCGGCCAGTCTGGTGTTATCTTTTTTCATCGGCTGGCTGTTAAGCCGGAAAATACACGGACGGGGATTCTTCAGAACAGTTTTTTATCTTCCATATATTACGGCCGGTGTTGCGGTAACAATGTTGTGGGGCTGGATTTTTAACGGTGATTACGGCCTTATCAATTATATTCTTTCTCTTCTCGGAATTCCGGGGCCGCACTGGCTGACAGATAAACGAATTGCCATGGTCTCTATTGTTATAATGTGTCTGTGGTCTATAGGGAACAGTATTCTCATCATGCTGTCGGGAATTCAGGATATACCGGCTTCTTACTACGAAAATGCACGGCTGGATGGAGCTTCAACATTCCGCCAGATTTTTTCAATTACCATCCCGCTTTGTACACCTTCTATTTTTTTCAATCTGATTATCGGTGTTATCGGAGCATTCCAGATATTCAACCAGCCGTACATTCTTACGAAGGGCGGACCGGTGGATTCCACAAGAACAGTCTCAATGTATTTGTTTTCCAATGCGTTTGAATACGGAAAGATGGGATATGCTTCTACGATTGCATGGTGCCTGTTCGTTATAATCATGCTCGTGACCATACTTATCCAGAGCAGTTCAAAGAAGTGGGTCTTTTATGATAATTGACACATATAACAGGGGATTAAAAAAATGAAAAAACTTCATTCCAGACAACAGTCACGGAACATCGGGATAACTGTTACCTATATCATTCTGATTCTTTCAGCAGTTATCTGCATTGTACCTTTTATATGGATGATACTGACTTCTTTTAAAACAAATGCCGAAGCCCTCCGCTTCCCACCGACTATTTTTCCGAAAAAAATCGTGCTTTCAAATTACGTGAAAGGATGGGCACAGGCAGATTTTTCACTTTTTACAAAGAATACCACAATCCTGGCGCTGATCTGCACTACCGGTACGGTAATTTCTTCCGCACTTGTCGGTTACGGTTTTGCACAGTACAATGTAAGAGGTTCCAAATTTCTCTATATTGTACTGCTCGCAACCATGATGCTTCCGGCTCAAGTGACACTTGTTCCTCAGTATCTTCTTTATTCGAAATTCAAAATGCTGGACAGTTACTGGCCAATAATTATTCCTGCCCTGCTCGGCGGAGGCGCGTACAATATATTTTTGTACCAGCAGTTTTTTAAGTCGATGCCGAAAGAATTATGTGAAGCTGCAAAAATAGACGGAGCTAATTCCTTTCAGGTTTTCAGCCTTATACTGTTTCCGACTGTAAAACCGGTTGCTTTGTGTGTTGGTGTTATGGCTCTCGTCTACAACTGGAACGATTTCTATACTCCCTTAATATATTTGAATTCGACCCAGAAATACACGATTTCGATAGGCCTTCAGTTTCTTAACAGTACGCAGGGGACTGCAAAGATTGGCATGATGATGGCCGTCGCTGTTGTTACGATGCTCCCTGTTTTAATTATTTTCTTTGCTGCGCAGAAATATTTTGTCGAAGGCATAAAAATAACAGGCATGAAGGCCTGATGTAAAGATAAAAAGAAAGATTTTATATGTTGAAATTTACTATTGATACCACAGGGAAAGAATCTCCTTTTATTCATTACTGGGAGAAGTGTGCCGGTTCCTGTCATGCATAGACTGCTTTACGGGCGGATTATCAGAGACAGTTGGAAAAAGTTCATAAAGAATGCGGTTTACTGGACGACGAGATGATTCCTTATGGAGAGACGACAGCCCCGGAAAGTACCATCGTTTCGTTTAAGATGGGGCACGCCGGAAGAACTATATCCGTAATTCACTTATCATACCAGGCATTACAGTTCCCTCTCATATCAGCACTTCTTTTTAGATGCAGCAGTTTTAACACTTATGAAAGAGGGAACTTTATTGGTATTCAGGTTCTGTGTTTGTGCAAAATATTTTTATTTCGTGTTAAATTTCTTTCTATTTTCACACGGCTGTTTAACGCCGAATATCAACAGCCATATAATTGTAGTGACCTCTGCGATGACTGATATAAACAGAAAATGTTCTGAAGTACCAGGTGACATAATTTGAAACACCGCATGGATTACATAACCACAGCTTCCGATTAGTAAGATGAACCCTACAAATTTAGACATAAAATCCGACTTAATGCATACATACCCAAAGGGGAGCATCCAGAGCCCAAAGAAAAATGTTGCTGGAATACTGAGAGTTTGAAAAACTTCGAGTAACAAAAAACCATGAAGCTGATCAGTAGATTGAAAAAGGTTAATCGCTGCTATTTCTATTCCAGTATTAAAAACAGTCATTGTGACAGCAATTAAAACCATTGAGAGCATGGCTTGAGACGCACTCCGCCTTACATCTTTCAGGAGACTGTATAAACACAGTGCAAGAAAGAGAAAAGAAATTTCGGTAACAATATCGCCGAGTATACTCAATCTAAGAATTGAGAGATTTGCCAATATGTTGTTAGATGTAGCAACAGGATCATTTGGAATAAATAGTCTTTTTCTCAAAATATCCGGTAGGGCGGCAAAAGCAAGTATTAAGTACCCTGTCCCAGCCAGTCTTGCCTTTCTCCTGCGGTTCTTATAAATTGTCAATTCGTCCATATCTGTCCTCCTGAATTGAATAAGCTTGCCGAAATAATGCATTTATACTATACTGTGTAGTGTAAATAAAGTCAAGAAAAATACACTGCTCAGTGTACACTGCTATCAGACAGAGGTGGAAAATGGAAAGTAATGAAGCAAATAGGGAAAAAAGAGACAAAAGTACAAAGCGAAAATCTATTTTAAATGCAGCTATAAAGGTTTTTCTGAGTGTAGGATTCGAGAATGCCAGTATGGATCATATAGCTGAAGTTGCTGTCGCGTCAAAAAGAACGGTTTATAATTATTTCCCTTCTAAGAAAGAACTTTTACGGGCGGTTATTGAATTATTTAATGATGAAATGAAAGATCTGAAAAACATTCCTTACAGTAGCAGCCGAACCATGGAAGATCAACTCGGGGATTTTATCGATGCTGAAATCCATGTCGTTCAGAATCCAACATGGATGGGGATAATCAGGTTCCTGGTTTCGGTGTTTATCAGTTATCCTGATATCGCAAAAGAAGCAATGGCGGCACATGCTGATTCTGAGAACGGTTTAACTTCATGGATGCATGCTGCGAAAGACGATGGGAAACTCGCTACAGATGATTATATTCTAGCCTCAATGGTTTTCTCCGCATTGATTGGAGGCGCTTTCACATGGCCGTCGGTGTATCAGGGAGAATTTTCGGGACTCAGGGCAATGGACCTAAAACAAGAAATTATTAAAACATTCCTTGCTCGATACGGCTTGAACCTGCAACAAAACAAGACGCACAGTATTATGGAGTAAAGGCTGTTTATTATCTTTCCCGTAAAACCGCTTTCGTTACTGATTTTCTTCCTGAATTATTATTTTACAAGCGGTCTATATACAGAAGGTTTCCCTGTATGCATACGCTATGTGTCAGGATAGATGACACCTAAACCGATAGAAGTATTTTGAAAAGACTGCCTATTTTAAATTCGACAACAACGCCCGGCTTTCAACTTTTTTCGATGGCGATTATAACGTCAACCGTATTATCCCTCTTCTGGAACTGGAAGCGGGATTTAAGTTTGACCCTGAAAATACATTGCTTATTTTTGATGAAATCCAGATTTGTCCGCGTGCAATAACTTCCCTTAAATATTTTAGTGAAGATGCAAGAGAATACTATATTGCTGCGGCAGGTTCTATGCTTGGTGTTGAAGAACATAAAGGCAGCGGCTGGCCGGTTGGAAAAATTGACAAGCTGCTTCTTTACCCTATGAGCTTTTCCGAATTTATGGTTGCCAGCAAAAATGAACTTATGCTGGAGCCATTGAAAAACTATGATAAAGCAATTATCAAAACCTTTATGGACAAATATACTGAACTTCTGAAAAACTATTACTTTGCCGGCAGCAATAATAATGTTCCTGCAACCCATTACCAGCATTGGAATATTCAACTCATTAACCGCATTTGTGTTAACACATTCTTCATCAATGGTTACATCGCCGATACCTTTATCGGCCATTACTTCAGCCATCGTATTCCATGAGCCTTTGCAGCAAGCCAGCATTTTTCACTTGGGTAAGTCGGCTTTATGCCCATTAAAGTAAGGTTCGCCGTCCCGTTTTTCACAAGCGGTTCGAGCTTTTTTTATGCTTTCGTAATAAGAATTTTCAACATACGGGTCTACAGAACAGACAGCTACACATTCATCATCTGAAACATGGAGAACGTCAGAAAGGTAAGAAACTGAAAGAGCAATTGCAGGAAACGTATCACGGCGGTACGGTTCTACAGAGATTGAAACCCTGTCTCCAAGCTGATTACGGATAGCAGGTACCTGCGAAGCAGATGTTGCTACCGTAATTTCAGTTCCTTTGTCTACAGTCTTTATCTGTTTATATACCCGGCTGACCATAGACTCATACTGCCCGTCACTACCTTTGAAAAGTTTTATGAACTGTTTTGATCTTATATCATTTGAAAGCGGCCACAAACGTTTTCCCGAGCCGCCTGATAATAAAATAATATGCATTGCTGTCTCCTGAAAAAAATAGGATTATAGTATCGGCCTGTTTTCCGGCGGAAGTACCTTGTACAGTGTCAGCTCATTACATAACCTGTAAACAATAGTTATAAAATAGCCGAAATATATATAGTAATAAGACCGAAAATATAAGTAAAATATAGCCGAAAACATATTGTAAATCTAGCCGATATACAATATGTTTTATTGTATGGAAAATAAAAACTATCGGAAACGTATTATCGATGAAAAATTGAAAACATATCTTGAAACTTTCGGAGCTGTCTGTCTTGAAGGTCCTAAATGGTGTGGTAAAACCTGGACTTGTCAACAAACTGCCAGATCAGAATTCGAGGTTGCAGATCCGTCAGGAGATTTTCAAAACCGAAAGCTTGCCGAAATGGATCCAAAGGCAATCCTTGAAGGCGAAAGTCCAAGACTCATAGACGAATGGCAGGAAGTTCCTGCTATATGGGATGCAGTCCGTTTTGATGTTGATAAATCTGAAAAGGTCGGGAAGTATCTTCTTTCAGGCTCTTCAACACCAAAAAGAAAAGGAATACGCCATAGTGGGGCCGGTCGTATTGCCCGGCTGCGTATGAATACAATGTCTCTCTATGAGACCGGTGATTCTTCCGGAATTGTATCGCTTGCAGGTCTTCCTGGCTCAACTCCAAAAACAGTTCTTACCGGAGAAAGACGACTGTCTGATCTTGCTGATTACATTGTAACAGGAGGCTGGCCGGGACAGTTTAAAAGTAAGTCACGGGAAAACGGCGGACTTCTGGCAAAAGAATATATAGAGGCTTCAATAAATGATGATATGAACAGGCTTGAAGACAAACAACGGGACATTGAAAAAATGAAACGCCTGATCAGGTCACTTGCCAGGAATGAATCTACAACAGCATCCATCAAACTTTTGAAAAAAGATATGGAGAATGCAGATGAACGCGGACTCGATGAAGACACCATTGCAGACTATCTTGAAGCATTGAACAGAATGTTTCTGCTGAGTGACCAGATGCCGTTCAGCACAAATGTCCGGTCTTCTGTCAGAATAAAGCAGTCAGCTAAAAGGCATTTTACAGACCCTTCAATTCCCTGTGCTCTTTTAGGACTTACAGGAAAATCATTGATTGGCGATTTAAATACTTTCGGATTCCTGTTTGAAGCATTGTGCGAAAGAGACCTGAAAATTTATGCTGAATCAATTGGGGCAAACCTTTATCATTATCAGGACTACAATAACAGAGAAATTGACGCTGTTGTTCAATATCAGGACGGAAGATGGGGAGCCTTTGAAATTAAGCTTGGTGCAAATCAGATTGATGCAGCTGCAGAAGGCCTGCTGAAAATCAAAAAAGATTTTGCAGAAGATAAAAAAGCGACTCCCCCGGCATTCTTGTGTGTTTTATGTGGAATGTCAAATTCAGTATATACCAGACCCGACGGTGTTATAGTAGTACCTATAACGGCTTTAAAAAACTGAGGAAACGAATAATGACAGCAGCATCCTGACTTACAAATATCAATCAGATCTTCCGTTAAAGTAAAACGGACAGAAACCGGTTCAGACACCTCTCTGTCCGACGATATAAACACTCAGACAATTACTGGAGTATCATACATTAACGCTTACGAAGCTTCTTCCCGTCCCTGACGTTTGCTATCATAAGCGGCAGCAGCTTTTAGGGAACGAGTAAAACTCCGATTATTATCATAATCAGAGTTTTACTTAAACGGCCCGTAGTTGTCCGTACAGTTCGACAGCGTCACCGGCAGACCTAACGTATGGTAATTTACGTGACATATTTTCCTCTTTCTATATTCCGGAATCAGTACTTTACAAGCGATCTATATACAGGAGGTTTTCCTGTATGCATACCGACTACAAACTGAACCGGTACCGTCCGTCTCCGGATGCACTGCTCAATCCATGTAGCGACGAAGTGTTCAAGGCGCTCTTTACAAACGAATCGGATGAATCCCGTACTGCCCTGCGCTGTTTCCTTAACAAATAATCAAAGCGCAGGAAGCGCGTCCCCGTTCTGCAAATGCGTTCCGCCACAAATATCCGCTTAAAAAGCATTTGCATCCATACAAAAGTACACGGATGTACTTTTGTATGGCTTACCGCATGCAGAAACAACGGGCATCTGCTGTCAGGTATACAGACTGTCATATTCCTGGAACTGCCTAAAATCGACGCACTGGGAGACGTGCCGCCGGAAACCTTGCATTCTGAAGAGAAATGGTGTAAATTTCTGGTTGATGCAGACAATCCTTCAAAACAGAATTATATTAACAAACTTACTGCATCTGACGGAGGCATTATGGAAGCTAAGAAAACGCTGGACAAAATAAGCTCCGACTGGGTACTTTGGAAGCGCGAGCTTGACCGTGAAGTTATTGAACGTGACCGGATCTCGGAACTTCATTACGCGCAGGGCAAAGGACTTAAAAAGGGATTACAGCAGGGGACTCTTCAGGCAAAGCGGGAAGATGCGCGTAATTTTAAAGCACTTGGTGTACCGGTACAGACGATTGCACAGGCTACAGGGCTTTCCGAAGATGAGATTGCAGATTTATAGATTTTCTATCTGTTACCGCACCATCTGCCGTGTATGTCAAAATAGCTGCCGTTCCTGTCAAAGTTCTGATGTTTCCCGTCCTTTTCAGACAGAACGGGTGTCATGCCGGGGGCAATGCAGTCCCAGCGGATACCGATCTGCGGATCATTCCACATGATACCGCCCTCTCCTGCAGGAGGCCTTCTTTTGGCGCTTACAAAAAAGACGTCATTTATACTCTAAAGGATATACTTCGGGAGTATCTAAAGCGTCCAATTCAATATCGGCATCAAGTGATGTCCAATGCAGATTTCCCTCAATATCAGCTGTTGCTTCTGCAATCTGACGGATAGAAGCATTTTTAAAAACCGGATAATCATTATAATCGATAAAATACTCTTTCCCACCGGCAAGCAGCCAGAAACCGAATGGAGAAATATTTGTGATTTCAACTGCTCTTTTTTCATGCACCAAAGTGTTTGATCCAGAATTCATCTATTTCCTCCTTTCGTGATTTTACAATTTCCAGAATATCATTGACCTCTGTATCCGACATATGAACTATCTTCGATACCTCAATATCGGGTTCAAGCCATATTTTTACTTCTCCATCGGGTCCGGAAACATGAATATGACGACGATTTTCTTCCCGGGAAAAAAAATAAAATCTATAAGAACCTTGAACAAAAACAGTCGGCATATCTTTATCCTCTCTTTTATAATATAATAGAAGACCTGATAAAACAAGTGCGTCCTGCTGCAGATGAACGATCCCGGTATAACAGGTTCTGCATTTTAGTCCTTTACGTGTACGATTGTCTTTTCAACTTCCGCCGTATCTTTTCTCAGTTCCGCACAGATAAGTTCTATAACTTTATGCAGCAGCATGATGTTCTGCCATTCGTTCTCGCCGCCGATGTTGTACTTTTCTCCGGTGCGTCCCTTATTCACTATAAGCCAGACTGCGCGGTTGTGGTCTTCCACGTAAATCCAGTCCCTGATGTTTTTCCCTTCACCATATACCGGAAGGTCCTTTCCGTCCCTGATGTTCGCTGTCATGAGCGGAAGCAGTTTTTAGGAAACGTGTGAAAGTTTGATTATACTAATCAAACTTTCATTTAAACGGTCCGTAGTTGTTCGTGCAGTTGGACAACGTTACCGGCAGCCAGAACGTATGGTAATCTGCGTGTCATATGTTCTCTTTTTTCTTCCTGAATCAGTACTTTATGAACGATTTATATACAGGAGGATTTCCTGTATGCATACTGATTACAAACTGAACCGGTACCGTCCGTCTCCGGACGCGCTGCTCAATCCCTGCAGCGACGAAGTGTTCAAGGCGCTCTTTACAAACGAATCGGATGAATCCCGCATTGCCCTTCGCTGTTTCCTTACTGCAGTCCTGCATAAAAATGTTAAGAACATAGAACTACGGCCCAACGAACCGCCCGTACTCGACGACAGCGACAAGGCAGTCAGGTTCGACGTTTCTTGTACGTTCAATAACGGAGAAGCAGCCGATGTCGAGATGCAGGGAGTGAATAAATACAATTCTTTCGGCCCCCGTGCAGAATACCTTAGTGCACGGCTGCTTAACACAGTGTTCCATAAAGGTGACGACTGGCAGACTATACCTAAAGTCTATCAGATATCATTATTAAATTTTATCTTCGATAAAGACGATCCGGCAGCCATTGGACACTACCGCATGCAGAAAGATAACGGTCATCTGCTTTCCGGCATACAGACTGTCATATTTCTGGAGCTGCCAAAAATCGACGCACTGGGAGACGTGCCTCCGGAAACCTTGCATTCTGAAGAGAAATGGTGTAAATTTCTGGTTGATGCGGACAATCCTTCCAAACAGGACTATATTAATAAACTTACTGCATCTGACGGAGGCATTATGGAAGCTAAGAAGACTCTGGACAAAATAAGCTCCGACTGGATTCTCTGGAAGTGCGAGCTTGACCGTGAAATCATTGAGCGTGACCGCAATTCGGAACTTCATTACGCGAAGGAACAGGGACTACAGCAGGGGACACTTCAGGCAAAGCGGGAAGATGCACGAAATATGAAAAATGACGGACTTTCTGCAGCAAAGATAGCCGAGTATACAGGGCTTTCCGAAGACGAGATTGCAGGACTATAGGATCAGGGTATCTGCCTGTTTCCGCACCATCTGCCGTGTGCGAATCCTTCGGGGATGTAGAACTGGTTCTGTTTTTCACTATTTAGAATCACTCCGTAATACAGGCCGAACGTCTTTGATCCGTTCCGGAGATCAACGGCCACGTCGTATACCTGTCCGGATACTGCACGTACAAGCTTCCCCTGCGGATGCTGTGTCTGGAAATGAAGCCCGCGCAGCACGCCTTTTGACGACGACGACTGATTATCCTGTACAAACGTCATCGTAAGGCCTGCAGCCTTAAACTCTTTTTCACTGTATACTTCAAAAAAATATCCCCGGTTGTCCCCGAAGACTTTCGGCTGTACTTCAAACAGTCCGTCTATTACAGTTCCTCCGGCTGAACATGTTGTAAAAATGAACGGCATAGTCAAAATGCATCCCAAGCCATGATTGTGTCAGGGAAAGGTTCAGGAGTGTTTAGTCTTTCTCTTTTTTATATCCCGAAATCAATCCTAAAATACCGGGTTTTGCAATCTTATATGATTCTGCAGACAGCTGGTTAAGTTCTACAAGAATATCTTCGAATCGTTCATATTTCCGGAAAAATATCTCTGGCTGACTGTTTTCCTGTTTTTTTTCTCCGGTAATGAGATAATCGACAGAAACATGTAAGGCTTTTGCTATGCGTTCTGCCATATCGATGGATGGCAGTACTTCCCGGGCATTTATATATGAAAGGAACGTATTATAACTTATCCCGATTTTTGCAGCCAGTTCTTTCTTTGAAATATCCCGGGAATCTATTTCATAACATAAATTCGTTTTGAACGACATAAGATATGATAGCATTATAATATCATTTTTTTATTGACAGCAGTATTATGTTACTGTAATATGATTATGTAATGATAATATATTATTGTTAGTGAGATTGTAGTGATACTATAGTATGATTGACTACTGCAATGGTAGTGGGTAACTCAATGCGTTAACGTACACCTATTAAAAGCATGCTGTCTGTATAAAAAAAGGACTGAGGCTCTGTTTTAATTCTACAGGAGGAATACTATATGAAACGAATGATATTTATCCTTTTATCAGTACTGCTGGTGCAGGGAGTGTGGGCAAAAAAGTCTAAGTACGGTACGGCAACCGGACAGATTGTAATAACCTATCAGAATGGTTTTGATCCTGCTACAAGTGGTGATGGCAGTGAACATGAAAAAAAATATGCTGAATACTCAAGCATCTATCCGAACATCAAAATTGTTCATAATATTATGACCTACGACCAGAGCCGGCAGAAATTCATTATCAGCGGACAGGCCGGCAGCGGCCCCGATGCCATCCATATGCTCGGGGAATGGGTTCCTGATTTTGTAAAAATGGGACTACTGCAGGACATTACCAATGAGGTAACATCGTGGAAGGACTACAGTTCCTTTCCAAAAAGTACATGGAAGGTCGCGACTGTTAATGGAAAAATTTATGGTATTCCCTCAATAGCCTCTACCCGTGTACTGATATACCGTGAAGATCTTTTAAAAGCTGCCGGTTGTACAGTTCCCGTAACATGGGACGATCTCCGAAAAACTGCTAAAGCCATGACAAAAGATACTGACGGCGACGGAAAGACAGACGTATACGGTTTTGCTTTTTGTTCTTCAAGCAAAGCTGTCAGAGGGCCGCAGGAATTCAGTGTCTTTCTGAATTCCGTCGATCACGGTGAACTGGCGGTTGAAAAAGGCGGAAAATGGATTCCGGGTTTTACGCCTGATCAGGTAGAAAAAGTCTTTCAGTTATATTACGACTTACTGTTCGTTGATAAAAGTGTTCCTCCGTATTCCGTCGGATGGGAATGGGATGAACTTGATCCGAGTTTTTCATCGGGGTCTGTTGCCATGGTAATGGACGGTGCGTGGATTCAGCAGCGTATAGACGGCGGATATAAACCGGAGACATGGAAAACGGCTTCGTTTCCGTATTGTTCGAATCCTGCAACTTATATGGAAGTAAAAGTAGAAGGCGTTGGAAAATTCAGCAAATATCCGAAGGAAACTGTGAAATTCCTTGAATGGTTATACGGAAGAGACAATATGGTTGCAATCACACAGACAGACAATCTTCCTTCCCGCAGTGATGCTGTCGATTCTCCTCTCTGGGTATCCGATTCAACGTGGAAAGAAACATTTCTTAAAAATATTAAATATGGTTTTTCATTTCCGTCTATTCCGCTCGGTCCGGTCTTTGAGTCAACAATGAAGTATACGCAGGAAGTTCTGTACAAACAGCTTACCCCGCATCAGGCTGCGGCAGGTTTCTATAACGACACAAAGAAATATCTGGATTCCGAAATTAACAAATAATACTGTAGAACATCTCTGTCAATCCGGCAGAGATGTTCTTTCCGGAGGTAATGATGACGCAAAAGCAATCCTGGAAAGCATACCTGTATTTTGTACCGGCGGCTGTTCTGATTATAACAATTTTTATCTATCCGCTGGGATATTCCATAATCCTCAGTTTTTTCAGGCACAATCTTCTCAAACCCAGTGCGACAAAATTTATCGGACTGGGAAATTTTATTAAGCTGTTCCATGACGAGCTGTTTGCAAAGTCACTTCTGCATGGAATTGCATTTACCTTTTTTTCGGTTTTATTCGAATATGCCGGAGGTTTGACGGTTGCACTGTGTCTGAACAGTAAATATGCAAAGTTCAGAAACGTTCATAAGGCACTTCTGATGCTGCCGTGGGCAGTTCCTATCGCCATCAATTCCATGATGTGGAAATTTCTGCTTTCGCCGAACTTCGGTTTTTTGAATCAGGTACTGGCAGCAATCGGTGTACCCGGTGTAATTGACAGGGAATGGCTTGGAAATATCCACAGCGTACTGCCTGTGATTATCTTCATAAATATATGGAGAAGTTTTCCTTTTTATACAATAACCCTTTCTGCAGGATTATCGTCAATTCCCAAAGAACTGTACGAAGCAGCGGAAATAGATGGTGCTAATGGATTCCAGAGGTTCCGTTCGATTACTATGCCGGGTATACGTATCACATCTGCAGTTATTGTTATTTTTCATATAATTTGGACATTCACTAATTTTGATGTGATTTACCTGCTTACTGCCGGAGGACCGCTCAATGCATCCGAAGTTTTACCGACGCTGATGTATCGTCAGGCCTTTACCAATTTCAACATGGGGTATGCCAGTTCTATCGGAGTGTTTCTTTTTGTTATCCTGCTTATTACGGTCGGACCGCTGTATTCACATTTTGTTTCAAAACAGGGAGAATAATATGAACTCAAAAGATCATTTTTCCGTGCACAAAGGAGATTCCACAAAAACCGGCTGTATCGCCGTAATAAACCTGATTTTTCTGGTTATTGTACTTTTTCCGTTTTTCTGGCTTATAACGACGAGTTTTAAACCGGATACATATATTATCAGCAGAACGTTATACTGGCTGCCGCCGGAACTGACGCTCGGTCATTATGTTAAAGTTTTCACGTTCGGCAATCTCGGGCGTATTTTTCTTAATTCTGTCATCGTCTCTTTTTCTACGGTGCTTCTTTCATTCATTGTCATAATACCGGCTGCATATGCACTTGCCATACTTCGTCCACGGGGAAAAGAATTTATTTCAAAATTCATTCTTTCGCTTCAAATGCTGCCGGGCATTCTGCTGGTAATTCCCCTGTACATGATTATGCAGAAACTGCATCTCGTAGACACCTATCGTTCCCTGATAATAAGCTACACAACATTTACGACACCCTTCTGTTTCCTGCTGTTGTCTTCATATTATTCCGGACTCCCGATAGAATTATTTGAGAGTGCCTATATAGACGGCTGCAATTCGTTTCAGGCTTTACTGCGAATCGCACTGCCTCTGACGGCACCCGGTCTTGTAACGGTCGGAACGTATTCTTTTCTGAATGCATGGAACGACTTTCTGTTTTCAAATACGTTTACATCATCTTCTGCATCAAGAACACTTACTGTTGAAGTCGTTCGTCTTGTCGGGTCATGGGGAACAAGATGGGGTGATCTGACTGCCGGTGCAACCGTAACGGTTATTCCGGTCATTCTTGTATTTCTGTTTGCAAATAAATATATTATTTCGGGCCTGACGGCAGGCTCCGTAAAGGGGTAAAAATTGAGTATGTCTACGTTAAAAAAAATAAGCATACATGAAAACGGATTGTATGTTGAATTTCGTGAAAATGAAAAACATTTGATGCAGCTCGTTCATTTTTCGAGTATGCCTCTGGAAGAATCGAATCTGGAAAAAATCAAGTATCCGGTATCCGAATTCTCGGACGAAACTGTTTTCCGGCCGGTAGAACTCCAGGTCACCGGTATAAACAGTCCGAATGAACGCGAAGGCGGCAAGTATACCGGAACAAATGCCGGTTCAACGCTTGTATACGAATCCCATAAAGATGACCGGAATAAATCCGGCAGATTGCTTTCCATTACATCAAAAGACCCGCAGACCGGACTTACCGTCATAAGCTTCTACCAGTTTTACGATACAATCCCTGTTGTACGTTCCTGGACGGAAGTCAGAAATGACGGAGCCGAAACTCAGGCGCTGGAATATGTGTCTTCATTTGCGTATGCGGGTCTCGACAAGGAAGGTTTGAAACCGGCCGAACAGAAATGCCGCCTGTCCATACCGAGAAACAGCTGGCAGAGGGAAATGCAATGGCAGACTTTTACGCTTGAGCAGCTCGGTATAGTTCCGTCTGAATTGACCGGACATCCGCATTCTGCCAATACAATTTCTGCAACAAACACGGGGAACTGGTCAACGAAGGAATATCTTCCAATGGCCTTTTTTGAAAATACAGAGACAGGATCGAATCTGTTCTGGCAGATAGAACACAATGGTTCATGGCATTGGGAAATAAGCGATCACAAGGGAACGCTCTGCCTCGCACTCAGTGGTCCTGCGGAAACGGAATCTCACTGGTGGAAACGGCTTGAACCGGGAGATAGTTTTACCACCGTACCTGCTGCCGTCGGTTCGACTGCCGAAGGGTTCGACAGTGCAATGGCTGCGCTGACGCAGTACCGGCGGCTTATCCGCCGTCCGAACGTAGACAATAAAAAGCTGCCGGTTATTTTCAACGATTATATGAACTGCCTTGAGGGCAATCCCACAACGTCGACAGAAATGCCGCTTATCGATGCAGCAGCAAAAGCCGGTTGTGAATATTATGTTATAGACTGCGGCTGGTACAGTGAAGGATTCTGGTGGGATGGTGTCGGAGAATGGATGCCCTGTGAGAAGCGGTTTCCGGGAGGACTGGCAAGTCTGCTCGGATATATACGGCAGAAAGGTATGGTACCCGGATTATGGCTTGAACTTGAAGTCGTCGGAATGAACAGTCCGCTTGTAAAAAAAGTTCCGGCAGAATGGTTTTTCCAGCGGCACGGAAAACCTGTTCTTGACCGCAGCAGGTATCAGCTTGACTACCGGAATCCCGATGTCAGGGCGTATGCAACAGGTGTCGTAGACCGGCTGGTAAAAGAATACAATGTCGGGTATATCAAAATGGATTACAATATCGAGCCGGGAATAGGGACCGACTACAAGTAAGCGTCAAAAGAGCTACACCTAAAAACCAAAAATGAAAAGCAGTACACTTCCAGAGTAAGGAGTGTACAATGAAATACCGGAAATACAGCAGAGCGGAAAAA
>WSSedB1CaDRAFT_10000075_pt1 | contig 49131 bp, 43 predicted proteins | sample WetSurSB1Cattail_FD_9460 | JGI IMG/M metagenome (IMG submission 9460)
CGCAAGCAGCGGGGTATATTGTTCTCTAAAGGTATCGCAGTCGGGATTTAATACCCTTCATACGCCCCAAGGGGCGGGGTATTAAACCCTCCGCACGAATAAAAATAATGAAGGAGCAAATCATGATTCATAATCCGATTCTGCCGGGATTCAATCCCGATCCGTGCATCTGCCGCAATGGCAGTGATTATTATATTGTAGTTTCATCTTTTGAATGGTTTCCGGGGCTGCCGGTTTATCATTCACGGGATTTGAAAAACTGGGAATTATATACACACATTCTCACCGACGATACCGAAGTGGATTTAAAAAAACTTCCGTCTTCAAAAGGTATCTGGGCACCGTGCCTTACCTATAACGAAAAGGAAGATACCTTTTACATCGTCTACGGCGTGATGAATTCAATGAACGCACGGTATTTTGATATTAATAATTATATCATGTCTGCAAAAAGCATTACAGGTCCGTGGAGCAGGCCTGTCTACCTGCATTCGTCAGGATTCGATGCTTCGCTGTTTACCGACGATGACGGGAAAAAATATATAGTCTCGCTCGAATGGGAAACGAGGGAAGGATACGAAAAGCCGGGCGCCATATGTCTTGCAGAATACGACGATAAAAAGAAAGAAATGACCGGATATCCGAAACGAATCTGGACAGGCGGCACCGACAGAGGGTGCATTGAGGCACCGCACCTGTACAAGAAAAACGGGCGCTATTACATTATGTGTGCGGAAGGCGGGACCGGCTATAACCACTGTGTGGCAACGGGACGGGCGGAAAGCGTATGGGGGCCGTATGAACGCGATCCTGAAAATCCGATAGTTACTTCAGTACCGGGTGAATCGAACGAACGGCACAATCCCGACCACCTGAAACCTGTCTACTATAATCCTTCCTCCATCCTCCAGAAATCGGGACACGGCAGCCTTGTTGAAACTCCTGCAGGGGAGGCATATCTTGCCCATCTCTGTTCACGCCCGTTCGTGCCCGAACTGTGCTGCACGCTCGGACGCGAAACGGCAATCCAGAAAATGATGTGGACTGACGACGGCTGGCTGCGCATGGCTGACGGCAGCAATCTTGCAAAAACGGAAGTTCCTGAACCCGATCTGCCGGAAGCGCCCGTACAGCTGCTTCCAGAACACGACGACTTTGATTCAGGCACTATTGCCCTGCAGTATTACGCACCGCGTCAGATGCCCTCCCGTTTTGCGGATACGCATGCACGTCCGGGATACATACGGCTTCGCGGTGAAGAGTCGCTTTCATCGCTTAACAAAGTAAGCCTGCTTGCGAGAAAACTTACGTCGCTGCATGCACAAGTCACCACAAAACTTGAGTTCGTGCCGGATGTATACCAGCAGAGCGCAGGGCTCACCCTGTATTACGACAATATGAATTATGTCTTCCTCCGTAAATATTACAGCGAAACGCTTGGACAAAGCGCATTGTCAATCATTCTTCTTGAAAACGGAACGAAGACGGAATTTGTCAATACGCGCACTCCGGTAAAAGACGGTCCGCTGTACCTTAAACTCACGGTCGACGGCAGGGAGTCGTATTTTTCATGGAGCAGTGACGGAGCTGCATTCGCACAGATAGGGCGGAAATTTGCAACCGCACATTTCTCAGACGAATACAGCAGATACGGAGAGTTTACCGGAACGATGACCGGCATTGTATGCGTCGATTCCGTCTTCCACAAAAAATATGCCGACTTTGATTTTTTTGAGTACAAAGACGAAGAACAGGACTAAGAAGGCCTGTTGACAAACTGAGCAGCATAGATTAATAATAGAAGGTATAAAGCGCAATGGAGCGGTTCAGCCCCTTTGCGCTTTTTTTATTTTAACAGCAGCACGGCTTTTCTTTCTTACTGACATGGAAGGAGAATACTATGAAACCGATACAGCCGTATTTTGCCTTATGCGCATCCCGCTATTTTAAACGGATAATCAGAGCTGACGGCATAGCTCACATCTACGGATACACCTGCGACCATCCTCAGGACAATACGACGACAGCTGTCCCCGACAGCTGCATCGATATCGTGTTCAACTCTGACGGTTCAACGATTTCTGCACAGGTCTGCGGCACTGTCCTGAAACATAAAACGATTCTAAACGAACAGGGGCATGACTATTTCGGCATCCGCTTCATACCGGGAGTGAGTCCTGCAATACTGAGAGCACGCTTTCCTGATTTCATTGACAAACAGATTGCGCTCGAAGACTGTGTCATGGATAAAACACTGGCAGAGCAGATAATGACGTGCGGGACGTTTAAGGAAAAGGCGGATACATTCCTCAGGTTATATAAAAAAAGCCTTGAAGGTTTTTCGGAAGATGAATCAAAAATCAATCTTGTTAATGCCGTAAAGGATAAAATCATTTCATCGTACGGAAACGTGCGGATGGAAACGATTGAAGAATATACCGGATACGGGAGAAGGTATATCGATCACGTGTTCAAGGATATTACGGGACTGAAGCCGAAAACGTTCTGCCGCATAGTACGATTTCAGAATACGATTGATCATCTTGATCACGATAATACTATAACAATTTCGGAACTTGCGGCAGAGCACGGCTACTTCGACCAGCCGCAGTTCATCAGGGACTTTGAATATTTTACAGGCATGACGCCGCGCAGTTACCGCCGCATAATCATCGGCGATAACTACACGGATAAATTCATCCTTTCATAAATGCAGAGCTCCTCTCAGAAGCCTTATGAGCGGGATAGTACAGCTCGTTTTCCATTGCCATAACTTTTTCAATTGGCATTGCTTTGAACACCGGTATTTTCATTTTTAGCTTTATCCACAGAAAGGCATACACTCCGAGTATGACGAATATACATCCCGTAAGCAGCCAGATTTTATTACGTACTGCAGGATCGGGAGAAATATTAAGTATCATATATGCCGTTCCTATAATACCGATAACCGGAAGGACCGGGCCGAACGGTGTTTTAAAACTGCGCGGAGCTTTCGGAAGACGCTTCCTCATAATAAGTACGTTCACATGCGCCAGTATATACGACACCATCCAGAACACCGAACCCGTAAGCAGTATGAATGAAATTTCCGTCGTTGTTGAAAGCCCTGTCGATTCGACAAGCAGTATGCCGCCGCCTATCAGCAGTATACCTGCTACGGGCGCACCGAATCTGTTCGTTTTCATAAATATTCCGGGAAGCATTCCGAGCTTCGACATTCCCTGGCATATTTTCCCCAGACCGCTGATGACGGAATTAAGCGTACTCACTGCTGCAAACACGGATACAAGCGCCATCCATATACGTCCGGGAGTTCCAAGCAGATTCACTCCGTACAGCATGTGCGGAACCGGCGATGACGCCAGGTCGCTCCATTTTACGTAGCGGCGGAAACCGAACACCATAAGAGTCTGCATCAGAAGGACTGTGGCAAGGCTTATGAACATACCCAGCGGTATATTCTTTCTGGCATTCCGCACATCTTTCGCAATGGGAATAATAAATTCCACACCGATAAAAAGCCAGAAGGCTGCTGCCGTCATCCCCAGGATATCTTTCGGCGCTGTTGTGAGATTTGCGGACTGTTCTACAAGCTGTCCTGAACCGGCTCCGATTACGCCGACAATTCCCAGCACGAGCAGAGAACCGATGAGTGCATATGCGACAACGTCCTGCACTTTTGCAAACATATCGATACCGAACAGATTCGCAGCAATAAGCAGAACGATAACCGCCACGGAAATAACAGTCGCCGGAACGGGTAACGCAAGTGCCTGCTGAAGCACGTTGCCGAACATAGCAGCTTCAACGCTTGCAGCAAGCGAGTTGCATACGACATAGCCTCCGATCATCGACACGATTGAGGGAAAGGGTCCCAGGCAGGCAAGCGTATACTGTGCCAGTCCTCCCGACAGATTCGGCATAAGCGCGTTCAGTTCCGCCAGAGAACCTGCCGTAAGCATATTGAGCGCACATGCAATCACCATGGCAATAATGAATACGCATCCGACTGCTCCGGCTCCCTGGCCAAGAGACATAAGACATGTTGTCGCTACAATAAGACCGACACCTGTAGAAACGACACTGCCGAGTCCAAGTTTTTTGTTATCCATACGGCACCTCCTGCCATCGGGTCTATTTCAGCGCGACAATTCCTTCTTCACCGGTGCGGACGCGTACCACGTTTGTAATATCGGAAACAAAAATTTTTCCGTCTCCGATATGTCCCGTATACAGCGTCTGCTTTACAGCCTCAATAACTTTCGGCACGCGCTCCGTTTCGACAACAATACTGATAAGCTGTTTAGGCAGAAGTTCCATGTTTACATTCACATCTTTTGCATATTCGCGCGCACCTTTCTGTACGCCGCAGCCGAGAACCTGCATGACAGTCATTCCCGTAACGCCGATTTTGCTCAGTGTTTCATTCAGTTCCGTAAATTTTGAAAGACTCGTTACAATTTCAACCTTTGATAATTTTGTTTCCATACATCGTTTCTCCTATAAATTAATAATCACGCCAGAGCAGGCTGTTTCCATAAATTAAGTTTCGTACCGACTCCCAGTTCGAGGGCCTTCCGGTATACGGCCGTTCCCCACGCGACGTCCTCAACGGGCATGCCGCCGACAGAATAAATAATTATTTCATCATCGTTTCTGCGGACGGGAATTTTTCCGGTAAGGATGTCGCCCAGATCATCGATATTTTCGGCGGCCATCTTCTTTTCCGCTATAAGATCCATGCAGTGCACTGCAGGTATCGGAATTGTGTTGTAAGCAGGGAACGGCATTTCCGCTTCCCAGGCTTCGTACAGCATGATGTTGTCTGTAACGGTACGTGCGCGGTGCAGTATAAAGTCATCATCAAATCTGGCGGCTGCGGGACAGCTGAAAACGGCGCCAGGCTTTATCCACGATTCCTTTATATACGGATATTCCGACGGATCTCCTGTCGGACTTGACGTCGCAATGCTTATAATGTCCGCATCCCGGACAGCTTCTTCCTCACTGTCCACGATTTTACAATTCGTTACCTGCGGGTATTCTTTTTTGAGCCATTCTGCAAAAGCTGCGGTAGATTTCGATGACGGAGAATGTCCTTTAATTTTTACCGTATCTATGCCGGGACGTTCCGTTATCATCGCCATGAATGCGGTTTTATTCATAACCCCGGGTCCGATTATACCGGCGGTTTTTGCATCTTTTTTTGCAAAATACCGGAATCCTACACCGGGCACGGCACCTGTCCGCATGGCGCTCAGTATGTTCGCCGACATGTACGCTACAGGCGCGCCGGTATCTTTGTCGTTCAGGGTAAGCATGAGTATAGAACGCGGCAGCCCTTTATTTTTATTTTCCACATTCGAACCGTACCACTTCATTCCGGCCATGTCGAACTTTCCGCCGAGATATGCGGGCATTGCCATAAAACGGCGGTCGGGGCCGTCATGGGGCATTTCAGGAAAAGCCGGATGTTCGGGGAACGACATCATAACTCCGTGCGAATTATGATTCGGGCCTCCCATGACGTAATTCCCTTTTTTCATCAGCTTGAACATCTCTTCAATCGTATCGATGCACGACTTCATATCCATCACGCCCGCCCTGAGCATATCCGCTTCGTTCAGATACAAAAAGTCTACTTCGGGATATCCCATCTTGAATCCTCCATCTTTCATCTTTTTTCAACGGGAAAAAAAAGACGCCGGAGAACTACATTGTTCTCCGGCGTCTTCGCCGTTGTTGTAAAATATGTTAATCAGTTATTGGCAAAAAATATTGTAAATTTGGGAGCAGGGCTGCCTTATATTACGCCGTTTCAAACTGACTGTTGTATAATCCGGCATAGAATCCGCCTGATGCAAGCAGTTCTTCATGTCTGCCGGATTCTATGATATGCCCGTCTTTCATAACGAGGATTCTGTCCGCATTCCTGATTGTAGACAGCCGGTGCGCGACTACGAAACTTGTCCGCCCTTCCATAAGTTTGTCGAACGCCTGCTGAATGCATATTTCGGTTCTTGTATCGATTGACGAAGTTGCTTCGTCAAGAATGAGCATAGGGGGGACGGCAAGCATTACGCGCGTAATACACAGCAGCTGCCGCTGCCCCGCAGAAAGGGAATCTCCGTCCTCTCCGATAACCGTATCATATCCGCGCGGCAGACGTTTAATAAATCCGTCCGCATACGATTCTTTTGCGGCGTACAGTATTTCTTCGTCTGTTGCATCAGGTTTTCCCATGGCGATATTTTCTTTTACCGTTCCGTATTTGAGCCATGTGTCCTGGAGCACCATACCGTAGGAAGCACGGAGACTGCTTCTGGTCACTGTCCTTATGTCGTGATCGTCAACGGAAACAGTGCCTTCATTTACATCATAAAACCGCATGAGCAGATTAATAAGCGTCGTTTTGCCGCACCCTGTCGGTCCGACTATTGCGATGCGCTGCCCCGGCTGTACGTCAAGGTTCAGGTTCTCAATGAGAGGGCGGGAACGTACATATGAAAATGCAACGTCTTTCAGAGAAACCTTTCCCTGTACGCCGGAAAGATCCGTTACATCAGGATGTTCGGGAACAATTTCTTCCTCGTCGATAAGGTCGAACAGACGCTGTGCGCATGCTATTGAATTCTGCAGTTCGGTTACTACGCCGGAAATATCATTGAACGGTTTTGTGTACTGCGATGCATATCCCAGAAAGGCTGCAAGCTGTCCGACGGAGATACCTCCCGACAGTGCAGAAACAGAACCGAATACTCCCACTCCTGCATATACAAGTGCATTGAAAAAACGGGTTGCGGGATTCGCAACGGAAGAATAGAAAACGGCTTTAAAACTTGCAGTCTGCAGCTCTCCGTCCGCTTTATTAAATTTACTGCAGACCGGATCCTGCATATTGAACGTCTGGACGCACGACATGCCTTCCGTCATTTCCTGTACGATAGATGTCATGGCTCCCCGCGCCTCTGACTGGTGCCTGAAATGGACATACGATTTTTTTGCAATGAAGGCAGACACAAGAAGAGACAAAGGTGTCAGGAATATGACAATAAGCGTAATAAACGGATTAAGGCGGAACATAAACACAAGCGTAATAAGAATCGTAAGCACGCCGGTAAACAGCTGGGAAAAGCCCATGAGAAGGCCTTCGGAAAACTGATCAACATCTGTAATAATTCTGCTTACAATATCACCGCTGCTGTGCGAATCGATATACCGGAGCGGCAGCCTCTGAATTTTTTCAAAAGCGGAAATGCGCATATCCTTAACAATTTTATATGCGACATGATTCGTGACCACTGTCATAAACCATTGAGAGACAGCTGTCGTCACGATAACGGCACACATCTGCAGCAGTATCTTCCTGAGAGAGATAAAATCGACTCTTCCTTTTCCGACAATATCGTCAACGGCGCGGCCGGAAAGGACGGGAATGAATAATGTTGATACGACGACAACCACGGCAAGGAACAGGCTCAGTATGAGCAGCGGCGTATAGGGCTTCATAAGGCCGAAAATCCGGGAAAGCGTTTTTTTATCAGCGGAATGTTTTGTTTTAATATTTTTCATCATATACCCGCGGCCTCCTTTTCCGACAGTTGGGACAAGCATATTTCTCTGTAAATCGGGCAGTCCTTCACAAGCTCTGCATGCGGACCGTACCCGGCCATTTTGCCGTCGTCCAGAACAATAATATGGTCGGCGTTTTTTATTGTCGTTACCCGCTGCGATATGATAAACACGGTGGAACCGGCACAATCGGTCCGGATGGCACGGCGCAGCGCTGCATCGGTTGCAAAATCAAGAGCCGACGACGAGTCGTCAAGAATCAGTATATGCGGCCGCCTGACAAGCGTACGCGCAATCGACAGCCGCTGTTTCTGGCCGCCGGAAAAATTCCGCCCCAGCTGTTCAACTCCGGAATCAAGCGCATTTTCCTTTCCCGAAATCACTTCGGACGCCTGCGCCGTACCGGCAGCTTTCATGAGAGCGGCGTCGCCTGCGGAACGGTCGCCCCAGCGCAGATTGTCCCTGACAGTGCCGGAAAAAAGCCGTGCGCTCTGTTCCACAATACCGACAGTTTTACGGAGCGACTCAAGCGTATATTCCCTGATATTCCTTCCGCCGACAAGAATCTCTCCCCGGCCCGTATCGTAAAAACGCACAATAAGATTTGCAAGCGTCGTCTTGCCGGCACCCGTTCCCCCGATAATTCCGACAGTCTCTCCGGGCTGCGCTTTGAAGCTTATGCTGCTCAACGATTCCTCAGGCGCTCCGGGATACGAAAAGCCTACATCTTTGAATTCAACTGACGGCTCTGCAGCTGATGCGTCGGCGGTACCGTCGGCCATAGAATTGGTAACTGCGAATATTTCAGAGATACGCTTTGCGCATGCTGATGCTTTTGATAAAAGGATAATGAGATAGGCAAGTTTAAGGAGTTCCACCAGAATCTGGGAAATATAATTGACAAGCGCTACAACCTCTCCCTGGGTCAGCCTGCCCGTGTTTACGTGAACGGCTCCCGTTTGGAGCACCGCAACAAGTGCAAGGTTTATGACTATGTATGTCAGAGGATTCATAAGTGCAGAAATTTTACCGACAAGAATCTGTTCTTCGGAAAGGTCTTCCGCAGCATTCCGGTACGATGCCGTTTCTGCTTTTTCCCGCCTGAATGCACGGATTACTCTGACGCCCTCAAGATTCTCCGATGTACTTCTGAGCAGTCCGTCAAGTTTTTTCTGCACTCCGCGGTAGAGTGCCACGCTTTTCCTCATGATGAAAAACACTATGACGAAAAGCACTGCAATGACGACTGAAAACAGAAGCCCTTCCCGCCCGTCTATCATATACGCCATGACCATAGCACCGAAAACGATAAACGGCGAACGGAGCACAAGGCGGAAAAACATATTCACGCCGTTCTGTATCTGGTTTGAATCGTTTGTCATCCTCGTAACAAGCGTTGACTGCCCTATTGAATCAGTTTCCGTACGTGACAGTCCCATGATGTGGCGGAACAAATCGTTGCGCAGCTCAGTTCCGAATCCTGCTGCTGCTTTCGACGCAAAATACTGCGCAGTGACTGCACTGCACAGACCGACAATTCCCATAATGACAAGCAGTGCTCCCCTGCTGTAAATATACCCGCGGTTTCCCGTCCCGATACCCGTATCGATAATTGCCGCCATGACAAGGGGGACAAGCAGTTCAAACGACGCCTCAAGCAGTTTAAAAAGCGGTGAAAGCACAGCTTCTTTTTTATAATGCCTGAGATATCTCATAAGTTTCAGCATCTGTATAACTCCACTGCAAATTGTAATTATTTACAGTATATTGAATCAGGTGATATATAACAAATACATATTTTAACGGTAATGTATACAAAACATGTATGTATTTTAGTTTCACAGGGAGGAGCCGTGAACCTTAAACAGCTCAGGTATTTTATGGCGATTGCAGAAGAACATCAGATAACGGCAGCGGCAAACAAACTGCATATTGCACAGCCCCCGCTCAGCTACGAACTGAGCTCGCTTGAACGAGAACTCGGCGTGACGCTCATAAAACGGGGACCGCGGAATGCGGAACTGACAGACGCAGGGCAGCTTTTATATAAACGCGCAGACCAGATTCTTGCCATGACGACTGCAACGGAACGGGAAGTACAGAATTACGGCAGAGGTATGAGCGGTATTCTCTCCGTCGGTGCAATATCTTCATCGGGCGGTATTCTGCCGAATGAAGCCATGCTTGAATTCACAAAACACTATCCCGACGTCAGATTTGAAATTCACGAAGGAAATACGTTTGCAATAATCGATATGGTCGAAAAAGGAATAGTCGACATCGGTATTGTGCGGACACCCTTTCACTGTGAAAGGTATAACTGCCGTTTTTCGGACAGGGAACCGATGGAAGCCGTAATGACGAAAGAAAACGAATACGGCAGGGACAAAAATTTCATAACGCTTGCGGAACTTGCGGAAGCACCGCTGATTATATACCGCCGGTATGAACAGGTATTCAGCGAAACGTTTTCGGCAGAAAATCTTGCACCATTCATCGCCTGCATCAACGATGACGCGCGCACGACGTATATCTGGGCAAAAAAAGGATTCGGGGTCGGTCTTATGCCGAAATCGATTTTGCGCGTCCTGAATCCGGCGGACATGCTGTGCAAGGATATTGAAAGCGATGCACTTATGACGCAGATTGCCGTCATCTGGAAAAAGGACAGGTATCTTTCTCCGCCTGCCGGCAGGTTTATAGAACTGTTTGAAAAATAATACATCAGCGAGGAAAACTGACCAGGATGCTGTTCACGGCGTCAAGGAGACAGCAGAAAAGCGCATCGGCTTCCGTTTTTTTGAATGCGGAAACGGCATACAGCCTGCATTCTTTTTCTGCAGTTATTTCCGCATATACGCGCGTTTCCGGTTCCGCATATACATCGGACACATACCGCGAAACGCTTACTGCCTTTATACAGAGCGGATTTGCAGACAGTTTGTTTACTGCGTCAAGTACGGCCTGTTCAAGTGCAGTGCCTCCGCCGTTCAATATCATTCCCTGTACGGAAGCCTGCACGCTGAACCTGTTGTTTTTGTACGACACAGTAATTGACTGAGGTATGAACGGTTCAGTGTTTGTAATTTTGAGCCGGTACATCATACTGCAGAGCGATGTAATTCCGGTTTCATTTTCAGGCGACATCTTTATGAGGGCGAGCAGCGAATCAGCCTGCTCTGCAGTGAGGCTGATGCTGCCGTCCCACAAATCATTAACTGCGGCAAGCAGGCCGGCCTTACCGGAATGACGGCTCAGCACAAAGCGGCGGTGCACAATGCCATACGGTTCTGCAGGGTTTTCAATGTATGAACGGGGATTGACGCTCATTCCCTGCTGATGAAGTCCTGCGGCATGCGAATCGCTGTTCCAGCCGGTAACGGGTTTAAGCGGGGAGAAGGACGTTCCGCAGTAAGCAAAAAGCGTGCGGAAAAGTTCTGCAAAATGTTCCGGCCTGAGATTGTGTGTAACACCGTATTCGCTGCGTCGTGATGAAAGCACATGCACAAGTTCTTCAAGCGGCGTGTTCCCGCACCGCTCGCCGAGGCCTGCGGCCGTTACTTCCGCCTGAGACGCCCCGGCTTTTACCGCAGCAAGCGTACATGCAAGAGCAAGCCCCAGATCATTGTGGCAGTGAATGCTCAGGAGCACGCTACCGTCCGCAAAAGCCGGAATCTCACGCATGAGAAAGTCCGTAAGATCCCCACACTCTTCCGGCAGCAGGCAGCCGGTCGTGTCTGCAATGTTTATAACCGATGCGCCGGAAGATACGGCAGCGCGGCAGCATGCTGCAAGGAACGTCCTGTCGGCGCGTGTTGCATCCTCAAAACCCGCTTCGACATTACTGACAAGCGATGCGGCAAGACAGACTGATTCTTTTATAAGATTCAGGATTTCATCATCGGTTTTATGAAACTTCGCTTCTATCTGAATCCTGCTGACGGGAACGGTCAGGTGAAGGACGGCCTTGGAAGTATTGTGCGCTTCCAGAAAAACGCCGGCACTTTTTATTATTTCCGGACCGATGCTGCGGGTCATGACGGCGATATCCGCAGACAGTCCGGCTCCGGCAATCTGAAGGCAGGACGAATAATCGGCGGGGGACGAACAGGGGAAACCGGCTTCTATACAGTCGGCGCCGCATGCGTCGAGCAGCCGTGCAAGATGCACTTTCTGCTCCGGCGTGAATGCGAAACCTGCCGTCTGATCTCCGTCGCGGAGAGTGGTATCAAGTATTCGCAGTTTCCCTTTCATTACCCAGCTCCCTGTCCGCAACAGCTGCGACGTCATCAAGAGCTTTCAGAAACTCAGGCACATCACAGGGAGATGCATCGGTCAGCTTGAAATTTTCAAGCGAGCAAAGCTGCATCTGATCGTCTATTTTCAGCATCGTCTTTTTAAGACCGGGCTCGATGGAAAACAGTTTTTCCGCATCTTCCAGCAAATCCTGCATCGTATGATTGCGCGGAAGCAGCCCGCGGTGCATAAATACGGCCATAAAATATGCTTCAATACCCATTGCACAGATATTGCGTATAATTGACGGGGTGAATACAGCTGTGCGGTTCTGTGCATTGTGAGCTGTTTTTCTGTATCCGTTTCCGGAAGAATATTTTTCTTCCCATCCTTCTACCGGTCCGTACGAACCTGATGATATCTGTTGTTTCATGCTGTAATTATTGTACACATCAACGTGAGCGTCAATGAGTGCACCGAAAAATTATTAAATAAAAGAATTGCAAAAAACTACAAAAATGTAGTTTACACATGGAGGTAAATCTTTTACGCTTACGGCGGGGTTGCAGGGAGTATACATGAAAAAGATTATTTCTGTATTATTTGTACTGCTGGCAGCAACATGTCTTTTTGCCGGCGGAACAAAAGGTACATCAAAAAAAGAGAGCGGCGGAACGATTGTTATTTCCGCAGCAGCAAGTCTCACCAACGCAATGAATGAAATCATTGTACTTTACAACAAAAAAGATCCGTCGCTTACCATTACGCCGGTGTACGGTTCTTCCGGTTCTCTGCGGAGTCAAATCGAGCAGGGAGCGCCTGCAGATATTTTCTTTTCCGCATCCGAATCTCATATGAAAACTCTTGTTGACGAAGGACTTGTCATGGACGGCACCGTTACGAATCTGTTGAAAAATGAAGTCGTGCTTATTGCTCCGAAAGACGGAACGAGTACAGTTACTTCGTTCGATTCTCTTTCGTCCGGCTCCGTTAAGCAGATTGCAGTCGGGCAGCCGGAAAGCGTACCGGCAGGTGCGTACGCGAAAGAAACATTGACAACGCTCGGCACATGGGACAGCCTTTCTGCCGCCGGTAAATTCGTTTTTGCAAAAGACGTGCGGCAGGTACTTACGTATGTCGAGCAGGGAGAAGTTCAGGCGGGCATTGTCTATTCAACAGATGCGGCCATATCGGATAAAGTGACTGTTGTCTGCAATGCTCCGGACGGCTCCCATAAACCGGTTATCTATCCTCTTGCAGTCATAAAGGCAACACAGAACGAAGCAGGAGCAAAATCATTCTACACGTTCCTGTGCAGTAAAGACTCGCTCGCTGTCTTCGCGAAGTACGGCTTTCTTTCCGCAGCAGCGAAATAGAGCCGGCTGCTTATGGACTTAACGCCGCTTTATATTTCACTCCGCGCATCAGCATACGCAACTGTGTTCGCATTTATTCTGGGCACACTCGCAGCATGGGGAGTCGTGCACCTGCAGGGAAAAATGCGCGCAGCTGCAGACGGCGTTTTTACGCTTCCGCTTGTCCTGCCGCCCACTGTGCTGGGATTCTTTCTGCTCTGTATATTCGGAACGAAAGGATTCCTGGGGCAGGTATTATTAAAAACAGGAATACGCATTGTCTTTGACTGGAAGGGAACTGTTGCCGCAGCTACAGTCGTTGCCTTTCCTCTTGTGTACAGAACCGTGCGCGCGTCTTTCGAGCAGATTGACAAATCGATACTCGACGCCGCCCGGACGCTCGGTATAAGCGAATGGAAAACATTTGTCTGTATAATGATTCCGCTCGCGAGGCCGGGCATTGCAGCGGGAACGATTCTTGCATTTACCAGGGCTCTGGGCGAATTCGGCGCGACGCTTATGCTTGCCGGCGATATTCCCGGAAAGACAGAAACCATTCCAATCGCAATCTGGTCCGCCGCATACGGGGGAAATATGGAACGCGCATTGCTGTGGGTCGTCATCATCGTTGCCATTTCATTCATTACCATTACGGCTATGAACATTCTGGGGCAGGGAACCAAAAGAAAATGAGCATTGACGTCTCCATCAAAAAGAAACTTCACGACTTTACGCTCGATATATCTTTCTCCGCCGGAAGTGAGCATATGGGATTACTGGGCGCATCGGGCTGCGGTAAAAGCATGACGCTCAAATGCATTGCAGGAATTGAAAAACCGGACAGCGGATATATCAGAATCAACGGGCAGACCGTTTTTGATTCCGACGCACATATCAATATAAAACCGGGAAAACGCGGCTGCGGATTTCTTTTCCAGAACTACGCGTTATTTCCCTCTATGACGATTGCGCAGAACATCGAACTTGTCCTGCACAGGCTGCCATCTGAAGAACGCAAAAAAAAGACGGAAGAAGTCTTGGAACAGTTCGGAATCACTGATCTGGCAGACAGAAAAAGCCCCGAACTGAGCGGCGGACAGCAGCAGCGTGCGGCACTTGCACGCATCATGGTAAACAATCCTGAAATAATAATGCTCGACGAACCTTTTTCCGCACTTGATTCATTTATTAAGCAGCAGATTGAAACGAACCTTGTAAACATGATTTCAGACTTTAAGGGAACCGTACTTTTTGTCTCGCACAACAGGGATGAAATATACCGCATATGCGATAATATCGCCGTTATTTCAGACGGTACGATATGCAGAAGAGGAACATGCCGCGATGTATTTGCCGACCCGCAAACAGTCGATGCCGCGCGTCTTACAGGATGTAAAAATATTGCAAAATATAAACGTATCGGAAAACAGAGTATTTTTATTAAAGACTGGAATATCGATTTGCACACAGCCAGAGACGTACCTGAGAAAAACGGATATGTCGGAATCCGCGCGCACTACATACGCGAGGCAAACCAGTATGATTTTGTTAATTGCTATACGTTCGCCGTAAAGCAGCGGAGGAATTCTCCGTTCGACATTTCGGAATATATTGCCATCTCCGGAGCATCGTTACCGATAGAACGGAAAATTTCAGTTGACAGCGGAACAAACAATATCGAAGACACTGCAGACGGCACACTTGAAAAAATCTGCATTCCTCCTGAATCGATACTGTTTCTTGTTGAATAAAGGGGGAATCTGCCGGAACTTCAGACAGACTCCCCAAAACAGGAGGAAACTGAAACATATTTCAGCCTGCACGGCGGATTCATTTCCGTACAGGTATGAAAACAGACTAATCAATAACCCCGCAGCACGAATCAATCGGACAACAAATGAACAGCATCGGGGCGGCCGTTTTCGATTGAATCGAGGACAGCATCCATCGCATCTTCGCTGTCTATGTGACCGTAGTACCACCCCTCTGGATAGACTATAACAGCCGGCCCCCGGTCGCACAACTTGAGACAACCGGTGCTCGACACTGCGGCATCAATCCCACGGTCTCCGATTTCCTGCTCAAGGTACTGCATCAGCTGCATTGAACCGCCTTTGCTGCAAACGCCCTGAGGTGTTCCGTTCATGCGGAATGAACCGCATACAAAAATGTGATGTGAAGGTTTACCCATTTTCTTACCTCTTTCTTCTATAATAAGATGCATCAGAACACTATCATTGGCAGCCTGCACCGCTGCCGCCGCACCCCTTTCCCACTCCGCACACCCCTGCCGGTTTTCTGTATATATGCGGAATTTCCCCCGTTTTTATAAGCGAGCCGGCACCCTCTGCAACAAGGCCGTCCATCACAATCACCGGAATGCCTTCTTTTTCGAGTACGCGTACGGGAGCCGCTCCGCAGCCGGCACAGAGAATGGCAAAGCAGTCTGTAAATTCTGCGGCAAGCGCCTGCCAGCGTTCATCGCCGGCACCGGGAGCGGGAGTCGGCCTTTCGGTTACAAGCTCGAGTGAGCCGTCAGCAGTCATGCGGTAGACCCACAATTCCGTTGCTTCTCCGAGATGCTGATTCACGAACAATCCGTCCCTGCTTGCCACGGCTATATACGGACGAAGCTCCGACGGACGCACTTTTGCAGCATCGCTGAGCATCTTCATTATTTCCGCGTTATTTTCTTCCCCTATCAGTCCGACGGCATCGGCACGGCAGCGGGCACAGTGGCACATCTGTTCAAGATATTTTCCGCAGGCAGTCCGTACTTCCGCCATCATTTCCGCAGATGGGGAATCATGATCCTCAAATGCACTTCCTTCGACGCACATCATGGGAATGCAGTTCTGAATAGATGCACCAAGATCTCTGCAGTACTGCGCTACAGCTTCCGCATGTTTATCGTTTATGCCGGGAATTATGATTGTATTTATTTTAATAAGTATGCCCGCATCGTGAAGGGCTTTGATTGCCCGGGTCTGGTTTTCGAGCAAAACCGCCGCCCCTTCAACACCGCGGTATACGTGAGGCCCGAAGCGCACCCAGCCGTAAATCTCCGCGCCGATTGCCGGGTCGACAGCATTGACGGTAATCGTTATGTGGGAGACATTCAGTCTGCTGATACGTTCCACATACGGTGCTATGTTCAGACCGTTCGATGCAAGGCATAATATTTTTTCCGGATACTTACTGCCGATAAGTTCGAGTGTATCCATCGTTTCATCAGGATTGGCAAAAGGATCGCCGGGGCCTGCAATTCCGACGACGCTGATATTCGGTACCTTTTCAAGCACTTTATCAAGATATGACAGTGACTGGGACGGCGAAAGCACGGAGCTTGTAACGCCGGGTCTTGTTTCGTTTACGCAGTCGTACTTTCTGTTGCAGAAATTGCATTGTATGTTGCATTTCGGAGCAACCGGAAGATGAATACGTCCTGTCGAATGACGGACTGCCGCGTTAAAACACGGATGATTTCCCAAATCAAATTGATGTTCACTCATACGTAACTCCAGCCCTTTCCGGCTTTTTCCTGCTTATACTCCATGAGTGCATTGCACACAAGATCGAACAGATTCAACGTTCCCCGGTAGCCGAGCGTAAGAATACGCTGGCCTCCGACTCTGTCGTGGATGGGAAAACCGCAGCGCACAAGCGGAACGTTCAGACGGCGGGAAAGATAATATCCCTTGCTGTTTCCTATAACGATATCAGGTTCAAGCGATTTTGATTTTTCAAGCATCGTCTCAAAATCAGTATCGTCGCTGATTGCTTCAAGTTTTTCGTCCGTCCCCGATTCGGTCACGATTTTAGGAGCACCGGTGGCGGCAAGAACGGGATTCATGCCGATTTCACGGAGAAAGGCACATACGGAAAGGACAAAATCCTCATCGCCGTATACAATCGCGCGCTTGCCGAAACAGTACTTATGACCGTCGATATATGCGTCAATCAGCCGCCCCCTGATTTCAGTCTGATTTTCCGGCGTCCTCTTTCCGCTTAGTATGTTAAGTGCATCAAAAAATGCATCCGTATTTTCAATGCCGACGGGAAGCAGTACCTGATGCAGCGGAACGCCGCAGACTGATTCAAGCCACAGACCGGCATTCTGCTCACTCTGTACGGCTTTTCCAAGATAGACGGTGCCCGCAGCTTTTCCCATGCTGCTGATGTCGCACAGTTTCGTGCCTCCGTCGGGAAGCTTTTCATATTCCTCCCAGGACGGACCGTCGAGACTTTTCGAATAGTCAGGGAGAATCGTATACGGTACGCCGTACTCTTTCATAATCGAATGGATTTCGCGTATGTCTTCCGGCGAAACAAAACCGGAAATAATATTTATGCTTTCTCCCGCCGTTTCGCGGCGGACAGCAGGGACCATACTGCTGACAACAGCATGAAGTGCGGTGTGATAGCCGTTGATATGCGTTCCCTTGTACGAGGGAGTGGATGCGTAAAACACAGGCGGACACACTGTTTCCGGATGCGCAGATTGAAACGCAGCACGTTCCGCAGCGTATTCGTGAAGAATCATCGGTATATCGTCACCGATCGTTTCCGAAAGGCAGGTCGATGTAATACCGATTGCCTCAGGCTTGTACTGCCGCGTCACATTGTCGAGCGCCGTATCAAGATTCTCTTTTCCGCCGAATATGGCAGTCGCCTCCGTAAAATTGGACGATGCAATGTCCACCGGTTCGCGGAAGTGGCTTATCGTATAACGGCGGATATACGTCGAACATCCCTGTGAGCCGTGAATAAGAGGGATGCATCCCTGTATTCCGCGGTACGCGATGCTCGCTCCGAGCGGTGCGCACATTTTGCATCCGTTGCGTGCAGATACGAAATGATGCGGAGGTACGGTTTCAAGCACCGTTTCCGGTGCAGCAGCAGATTTCATGTCCATCATTTCTGACCTCCCGCAGCGGCAGCAATTTTAGTATGTATATCAGACTCTCTTTCCGGATTTTCTTTTTCTTCAAAAAGTTCGCTTCTGTCGCGGAGCTGTGCAGCTCTTATGCGGGCCGGCGAATATTTCCATACGGGGCTCATAAGCGACGTATACACTTCCTGCGCAAAATTCAGCATTCCCTCATAACAGGCGAGCGGCTCCTTGCGTTCATGATTATGATCCACAAAACCGATTCCCATTTTGTAAGCAATCGGACGCTCTTTCACGCCGCCGATTAATAATTCGGCGCCTTTCTCAAGGATGAATTTTGACAGTTCCAGCGGATTCGTATCGTCGAGTATGACCGTCCCCGGGACTGTAATCGACTTGAGGTAGTCATAATCTTCTTTTGTTCCCGTCTGCGAGCCGACGACGACAGTTTCCATTCCAAGATGGCGGAGCGCCTTTACAAGGGAAAAAGCCTTGAACGATCCGCCGACATACGCGGCGGCAGTCTTTCCCTGCAGCGCCTGTTTGTACGGCTCCAGTTTTCTGAGCAGTTCCGGTACATCATGCTGCACGATGGCCCGTGTTTTTTCCACAATGGATTTGTCTTCCATGCGCTCCGCGACATCGTACAGAGCCTGCGTCATGTCTTCTATGCCGAAATACGATACCCGTATAAACGGAATGCCGTATTTTTCCTTCATCATTTCCGCAAGATGAATCATTGAACCGCTGCACTGTACGACATTGAGCGACGCACGGTGTGCGCGGCGGAGCTGCCCGATCCGCCCGTCGCCTGTTATCGTTGCAACGACTTCCACTCCCATCCGTTTATAATAATTTTCTATGAGCCACGTTTCGCCTGCAAGATTGAAGTCGCCCAGAATGTTGATGCTGTCCTTAGATACCGGCGTTGTGTCGTCGGTACCAATCAGTTTAAATAGCGCGTCGCATGCGGCCCGGTATCCGTCTTTTTTCGTCCCCTTGAAGCCTTCCGAATGAACCGAAAGGACGGGGATACCTTTTTCCTCCGAGACGCGGCGGCAGACTGCATCCATGTCGTCGCCTATAAGGCCTACTATGCACGTTCCGTAAACGAACGCACCATTCGGCTTATACTTGTCTATCAACTCGCATAAGACGGCGTACAGTTTTTTTTCGCCGCCGTATATAACTTCATTCTCCCTGATATCTGTGGAAAAACACATACGGTGGAGTTCCGGTCCGCTTGAAGACGAACCGCGTAAATCCCATGTGTATGCGGCACATCCGATAGGGCCGTGGATGACATGAATTGCGTCGGCAATCGGATACAGAACGACGCGCGAACCGCAGAAAACGCACGCACGCTGGCTTACAGCACCAGCCGTGCTTGCTTTATTGCAGGAAACTTCAAAATCATCCTGACCGTTTATAAATACCTGTTTTTTACGTGCTTCAAGAACTTCAAACATATTGTTTACTCCCCCGGTATACGAAACGGCACACATAAGGCGTACCGTTTCATGCCGGATTGCACTTACTCACATGATAAATTCCAGATCCTCTTCCCTGCAGTCGCGGTCCTGTCTGTCCATCAGTGTTTCCAGTACTTTGCAGAACAGCCTCATGCCGCCTCTGTAGCCCGTAACAGGCATATACTGCTGCCCCATTCTGTCATAGATCGGATAACCGATACGTATAAGCGGAATATCTTCGTCGCGGGCAATTCCCTTTGCATAGGTATTTCCCATAAGAAGATCGGGTCTCTCGTTTTTTATCAGCTGATGCAGATAGAACATATCAGCGCGTTCACCTGTTTTAACAACGGCCTGCGGCCCGCAGATTTCTCTAAGCCGTGCCTCCCACGCTTCTGATGTCGGCGTACCTGAAACCGCATGAATTACTTTCATGTCGTTTTCAACGCAGAACTGACACATACCGAGCACGATATCGGGATCGCCGACGATTGAAACCTTCCTGCCGCTCACATACTGATTTTTATCAATCATCGCGTCGAGCAGCTGGCCGCGTTCGAGTTCAAGAGTTTCCGGAACTGCAATACCGCATTTCTCGTGAAGAAGATTAACAAATTCATCAGTTGCCTTCAGCCCTATCGGAAGATCGCTTAGTTCCATCGGTACCTTGAATTTTGAATTCAAAAGCTTTGGTGCGGCCTCTGCGCCGATCTGTCCGAGCCCGATAGTAAGGCTGCTGTCTCCCATGCTGATAATCTGTTCTTTCGTCGTTCCGCCTTTGGGGAACATATGGAACTTTCCGTCCATCGGGCCGTTTACAACGTCGGACGTATCGGGAAGCATAATGAATTTTATTCCCATTTCCGTAAGCAGGCGTTTGATTTCCGTCATGTCGCTCGGTTCTATAAAAGAAGGAATTATATTTATACAGCCGTTCGGCTTTCCGCTTTTTTTAGTCATATACGAAACAAAGCTTGTCACCATGTTGGAAAAGCCGGTAATATGGCTTCCTTTAAATGACGGCGTATTTGTATGCATGACAACCTTTCCCGGCGGAACGCGTCCTTCCTGATATGCGTTCTTAATAATCTGTCCAAGATCATCCCCGATGACTTCCGACAGACACGTCGTATGCACCGCGATGATATCGGGATTGTACAGCGTAAAAATATTTTTAATAGCTTCGTTAAGATTCGACATACCGCCGAACACGGACGAACCTTCCGAAAACGAACTTGTCGTCGCCATGATCGGATCATTGTAATGGCGCGTCAGGCTGCTCCGGTGATACGCGCAGCAGCCCTGCGAACCGTGACTGTGCGGCAGGCAGTTATGCACTCCGAGTGCAGCATACATTGCACCGATTGGCTGGCATGTCTTTGCCGCATTAATTGTTAATGCATGACGCTCGATAATTTTTTCAGGTGTATGACGTAAGTACATTATCTGCCTCCATCGTTATAAACAAAGCTTCCGGTCAGTTCCGGATGTTCCTGCCAAGGCGCTTTTGCAAGTTTAAAAGGAGTCTGCGTCAAAAGCCGTGAAATTTCCTTATAAAAATTTACAGCGCCCTTATATCCCGCATACGGCCCTGAATAGTCGTAACTGTGCAGCTGCTTCATAGGAATGCCCTGTTTCTGTACAACATATTTTTCCTTTATACCTGCAGCAATTATATCCGGGTGATATTTCTCGATGAGTTTTTCCAGCTCATGATGATTCAAGTCGTCAATAATAAGCGTATTGGCCGGCATATCGTTCATCATGCCCTTGTAATCGTCAAAGCTGATGCCTTCCTTCCTGAGTTTCTCCATCTCCTCCGGAGTTTTACGCGGATGGAACTGAGCCTCGTCGGGATGAACGGCGATCTGTTCGATATTACGCGAATCGGCATCGACAAGGATGCTGGGAATTACTTTGCGTCCCTCATAATCGTCACGGTGCGCAAATTCGTATCCTGCTGCGACGACGTTCATTCCAAGTTCCTTAAACAGATTCTGATAATGGTGCGCACGCGAACCGCCGACAAAGAGCGCCACCGTCTTTCCTTTGCAGATCTCATATGCCTCTGCTCTGGCTTTTTCCACTTCCACCATTTCTTCTGCAATAACTTTCTCAACTCTGGCTTTAAGTTCTTCGTCTTCAAAATATTCGGCAATTTTTCTGAACGCCATGCTCGTTGCGTCAGCTCCGATAAATTCCACTTTGAACCACGGTATACCGAATTTTGTCTCCATCATTTCCGCGACATAATTTATTGAGCGGTGGCACATGACAACGTTAAGGTCCGCAGTCTGGGCGGCCGTCATTTCGTCATAACAGCTGTTGCCGCTCAGCGTACATTGGATGGTCAGTCCCATCTTATCGGCAAGACGTTCCATTTCAAACGCATCGCCGCCGATGTTGTATTCGCCGAGAATATTAAAACGAAATTTACCGGGTTTCGCCTTTTCACTTATACCGATGACTTTCATCATAAGTTTATTATTCGCAATATGATGTCCGGCCGACTGGGACACGCCCTTGTATCCTTCGCAGCTGAATGCAAACGCGTTGAGTCCCGGATGAGCTTCTTCAAGTTCACGGGCCACTTTATGGACGTCGTCGCCTATAAGACCGACAGGACACGTCGAAAAAAGAGCGATGGCTCTCGGATGAAAAATACTGTACGCCTCTTCCGCAGCTGCAAGCAGTTTTTTTTCGCCGCCGAAAACTATTTCGTCTTCCTGAAGGTCGGTGCTGAACATATACGGCATAAAGTTCTGATCTTCGGGGGAAGTGGGACGGGTCTTATTGCGTCTCGTGTTCCACGCATAGAACGAACAACCAATCGCTCCGTGCACTATCTGCAGAATATCGCGGGTAGGTCCGAGAACGACACCCTTGCACCCCGCGTAACAGCAGCCGCGCATAGTCAATATGCCCGGTATAGTCCGGCTGTTTGCAAGAATTTCCGGAACGACTTCGTCCGGTTCCCGCTTGTTTACAACGATCTGTCTGGATCGTTTTTTAGTAATCTTCGATGTATATGCCTCAAGCGCTTCTTCCTTAAATTCGTTCGGATCAAAAGGCATATAATCGGCAACTGGTAAGTCAGACATTGTATTCTCCTTTAAAAACTCCGCGTCAGCGGTGCGTCAGGAGGACGCAAATCGCGGATTTCGCAACGCGAAACCGCATATGATAAAAAGTACAGGAAGTACTTTTTATCATATCTCCTGTTCAGTCAAGCGTCTCATCGCCGTGTTCACCATCGCGGATCCGGTAACTGTCCATCACCGGCGAGACGAAGATTTTCCCGTCGCCCGGCTTTCCGGTTCTGTTTATATCAACTATCGCTTTTACGACAATTGATACCAGAGAATCAGGCACGACTATGCTTATCATCCGTTTCGGAATCAGAGCACCTGCAAGAGCCGGATCATCCATATGTTCCTCAAACTCTACCTTGTCTGCGCCGAGATAGCGGACTTCTATAAATCCCTTGCCGCGTCCGAAGCAGTCTTTTGCATTCATGGAACTGATGCCGGCATTAACAAGAGCTCTTTTCGTTTCATTCACTTTTCCGATTCGTATTACAGCGGTAATCTCTTTCATAGCCTGCTCCCGTTATACAGCCGGAGCCGCGGGGGTTTCAGACGCAGGCCCTGACGGAGACGTTTCCGCACCCGTTTCTTTTACTCCGGAACTTACCGTATACATTTCATCGACTGGTGAAATAAATATTTTTCCGTCGCCGAAAGCTCCTTTTTCCCCGGTACGGGCAGTTGCAATAATATCTTCAATGACAAGATCCTTGTCCGCTTCCTTTATAACGAACATAAGCATTGTCTTGGGAACTTCGTCATATGTAACTTCGCCAATCTTAATTCCCCGCTGTTTTCCGCGGCCCGCAACGTTCATTTTCGTTACGGACGGAAAACCGTCGGCCATCAGTTTTGCCATGACATCATTCGCTTTGTCCGGACGGATAATAGCTTTTATCATAATCAGCATGTTTTTCTCCTTAATTTTTTCTCAGCTGGCTAAACCGAATTCCATAAGCAGGCTTTCAAGCTCAGGCATTTCAAGAGGCTTCGGGATGACAAACTTTTTGTTGTTTTCTATGGCCTTTGCAAGACTGCGGTACTGGTCTGCCTGAGGGTCGGTCGGATCGTAATCGATGACTGTTTTCTTGTTGATTTCCGCACGCTGGACGACGTTGTCGCGAGGGACGAAATAAATCATCTGTGTCCCGATTTTCTCGGCAAGTGCCTTAATAAGCTCGTCTTCGCGGTCAGTCTTACGGCTGTTGCAAATCAATCCGCCGAGCCGGACTGTTCCCGTTTCCGCAAATTTACGTATGCCCTTGCATATATTGTTTGCCGCGTACATAGCCATCATTTCACCGGAGCAGACAATATATATTTCCTGTGCTTTACCGTCGCGTATCGGCATTGCGAATCCGCCGCACACAACGTCCCCCAGAACATCATAAAAACAGTAATCAAGCTGATATTTAGGATCAAATGCACCAAGCTGCTCGAGCAGATTGATTGAGGTGATTATTCCCCGCCCTGCACATCCGACGCCCGGTTCCGGTCCTCCTGATTCAACGCAGCGCGTTCCTTTAAATCCCGTTTTTACAACATCATCCAGATCCAGATCGTCGCCGTCATTGCGAAGCGTATCAAGAACTGTCTGCTGAGCCAGACCGTTAAGAAGCAGGCGGGTCGAGTCAGCCTTCGGATCACACCCGACAACCATCATGTGTTTTCCCATCTCAGCAAGAGCCGCAACGGTATTCTGTGTTGTAGTAGACTTGCCTATACCACCCTTTCCGTAGATTGCAATTTTCCTCATACTAATTTCTCCTTATCCGCACCGTCGGAATGTTTTATTATAACATTGCAGAAATCGTGCCAAACGTAAAAAAGAGGAAAATAAAAAAAAGAAGGAATTAAGGCTTATATAGTAGAAAAAACGGTTAAAAGAAGAATTTATTAATATTAATTTTAAAACAGTAAAAATTAATATTACATTTTTGTAGCTTACAGAGGCAAAACCTCCATTTATGTATCAAATTTCTTTATTGACATGTTTTTTTGTTTGTGTTTTAATTTGTATAACTTAGATCAGAATACAAAGGTGTATTCCACAGGAGAGACCTATGGACAATACACCCCGTGAATTACAGTTATTCTATGAAATAAGCACATTTCTTTCCGGCAGCATTGATCTTGACGTTTCAATGCAGACCGTTCTCGAACAGATTTCAAATTATCACCAGATAATCTCAGGCTCCATTACAATCCTGAACAGAACAGACGACCAGATTGAGACGGAATCATTTTACGGCATGAGTCTGGAAGCGGCGCGGCGCGGGATATACCATAAGGGAGAAGGGATCACCGGCAAGGTATACGATACAGGAAATCCCGTAATCGTCGATAAAATAAGTCTGGAACCGTCATTCCTTGACAAAACCGGCGTGCACAGAATACTTAAGACAGAACAATCGTTCATCTGCGTTCCTATAAAGACAGACACCGAAGTAATAGGTGCGCTCAGCGTTACGCTCAAATGGCAGAAAAACTTCGATCTCCAGTCCTATTCGCGCGTTCTCATGATCGTTTCATCAATAATAAGCCTTACTGTACACATGCGGCAGGAAAACATGGAGGAAGTTGAAGCGCTGCAGAAAGAAAATTTCAAACTGCAGGCACAACTCCACAGCGGCTATCGTCCGCAGAACATCATCGGCGAAAGCAAAATCATGAAGAACCTGTATATACAGATGCAGCAGGTTGCAAAAACGGGGACGACAGTTCTACTGCTCGGTGAAAGCGGTGTCGGAAAGGAAAAGTTTGCGCAGGCAATACATTATTGCTCGGGACGGGCAGACAAACCGTTCATCACGATAAACTGTGCAGCCCTTCCGGAATCAATCATCGAAAGCGAATTATTCGGCCATGAAAAAGGCGCTTTTACGGACGCAAAGACAATGCAGCGCGGAAAGTTCGAACTTGCAAACTGCGGTACTATATTCCTTGACGAAATAGGGGAGATGCCTCTTGCGCTGCAGGGAAAGTTTCTCAGGGTGTTACAGGAACACGAATTCGAGCGTATCGGCGGCACGGTAACGATTCATGCCGACATACGGGTAATAGCAGCGACGAACCGAGACCTGCAGGAACTTATCAAGCAGGGAAAGTTCCGCGTCGATCTTTTTTACCGTCTTAACGTCTTTCCTCTTGTCATACCGCCGCTCAGGGAACGTCGCACCGACATACCGCTGCTTATAAATCATTTTGTCGAAATGTACGCAAAGGAACAGAACAAGGAAATAAAAGCCGTTGCACAGCCTGCCGTTAATCTCATGATGGCGTACGACTGGCCCGGAAACATACGTGAGCTCTCAAACTGCATTGAGCGTGCGGTCATTCTTTCGACGGACGGCATCATACACAGTTATCATCTTCCGACCGTAATGCAGAAACCCGCAGAGGACGGGAACAGCCAGAAGGGGACGCTTGACCAGATACTTGATTCCGTCGAGCGTGAAGTGATTCAAAACGAGCTCGACAAAAACCACGGGAACATGGCAAAGACTGCAGCAGCCCTCGGCATAAGCGAACGGATTATGGGACTGCGTGTAGTTAAATACAAATTGAGGCATTAACAAAAATAATGCCTGATTCCTTTTTTACAGGAGGTTGATATGAGTGTCAGTAATGCAAAAAAATTTATCCTCAAATGCAGAAGCGATTCGACATTCCGGCATGAGGTGTATAAATGCGCATCGAAGCAGGAAGTACTCTGTACCGCAGAAAAAACGGGAATGCAGTTCACAAACACAGACGCTGCGCGCGCATTCACGGAACTGAAAACGCAGATGCAGGACGAAGACGAGCTTGACGAACTTGCGGAGTTGAAAATGTGGTACGAAATGCAGACAGGCGGAGAAGAGCCTGACCCCCTTTCAATCTGTTACGCATGTTCCGTTCACGACACGTGCACAAGCTACAAAAAACTTCAGAGCGGAAAAACGCCTGAAGAAATAAAACAAGAATCGTCCGCAGAAATACGGACAAGGAGCCGGTATGAAAATCAGCGCAAGGAATCAGTTTAAGGGAACTGTCAAAACTGTAACGGAAGGTGCCGTTAATGGAATAGTATCCATTGACATTGGCGGCGGCAATGTAATATCCGCGACAATTTCAATGGCTGCAATAAAGGAACTCGGTCTAAAACCGGGAGTTCCTGCGACGGCAATCGTAAAAGCGACAAGCGTTATGGTTGGTGTAGACTGACGTCGGAACGGGCTTCCGGGCTGTCCCTTCAGGAGCCCGTTCCAGTGCGCCCCCTGAGTAAGGCGCTGTATTAATTTACTATTCCTAAATAATTCCCTCATAGACAAGTCCTCTGTCCCCGTCTATCGTAACCGAAAGTCCGTTCTCAAGATTGCGGAGCGCATCAGGAACGTCGGTAACCCACACAAGCTGCTTATTAATTTCAGAAAGCGTTTCGTCGCTTAAATCGCTGCCGAATTCCGAGATAACACCGTCGACAAGCCGTAAAACGGGAATATAGCCTTCCGTAATCCGCCAGCAGACAAGGATAGGGGATTTTGTACTTTTTATAAGATTTACCGCATCTTCAGGACTGTCGGCGTGAATTACGCGCCCGCATGCCCGCGGCGACGATTTATCGGTACATCCGCAGCTGCTCCCGCGTGCAAGAACATTTCCCACAAGAATCACTTTTATCGTATTCGCCATAAACGGGCTGTGAAGCGGCATTCCGGCAACAAGCACGATACTGTCCGACAGTGACACAACTTTTTCGTCAAGCGCAATTCTTACGGACTTCTGCACAATCTCTTCCGAATCATCATTAAAGCTGCAGAATACAGGACACACACCCCAGTTCAGCATAAGCTGGCGCGCAATCTGCTCGTCGGGAGTTACCGCAATAACAATCTGTCCGGGACGGAAACTGCTTATCATCCGCGCAGTATTTCCCCTCAGCGTCGGGGTGATGACAGCTTTTGCTTTTATATCGGCAGCAAGCAGAAATGCGCTCCATGCGACAAGGCGTCCTATATCATTTCCCGTATCGTATGTACGGTCTATTTCCATCATGCGGCTCTTATATTCTGCAGATTCTTCTGTCGTTGTGACAATCCGGGACATTGTTTCGACAGCCTCGACAGGATATCTGCCTCCCGCCGTTTCCCCTGAAAGCATGACAGCATCGGTACCGTCGAATACGGCATTCGCCACGTCAGTAAGTTCCGCTCTTGTCGGACGCGGATTCGTTATCATGGAATCAAGCATCTGCGTTGCGGTAATGACAGGTTTCCCTGCCCTTCTGCATTTGCTTATTATGCTTTTCTGTGCAAGAGGAATTCTCTCAGTCGCAACCTGTACGCCGAGGTCTCCGCGGGCAACCATAACGCCGTCAGATTCTTCAATAATGCGCTCAATGTTGTTGAGTCCTTCTTCGTTCTCTATTTTTGAAATTATTCTGGCTCTGCTGCCAAGCTCTGCAAGATATTCGCGTATCTGCACGACTTCTTCGGGAAAACTGACGAAGCTTGCTGCAATGAAATCTATATCCTGTTCGACGCCGAACGCTATATCGCTTTTATCCTGTTCAGACATAATCGGCAGGCCCGCATGCACGCCGATAATGTTAACATTTTTTTTGCTGCTTATTTCCCCCGCATTATGAGCCGTACATACTATCTTTCCGCCGGATACGGTATCCACGTCAAGTTCAACAAGACCATCTGCAATAAGTATTTTATTTCCGGACGAAATCCGCTCCGCCGCATATTTCCACGAAATGGAAATATGTCCGGAATTTCCAGCGAAAGCTCCGTAGCATTCGCTGTCGTCCGCAGTCACTTCAAATTTATCGCCTGCGGAAATCTTAATAATTTTTCCGCATTCCGTCATACCTGTACGGATTTCCGGCCCTTTCGTGTCGAGCATCAGCGCGACCGGTATTTTCAGTTCTGCAGATACACGCTTTACCCTGTCCATTGCGGATTTATGCCAGGCATACGTACCATGGGAAAAATTGAAGCGCGCAACGTTCATTCCGGCAAGAATGAGCCTGCGCACAATTTCGTCACTGTCCGAAGACGGCCCTATCGAACATACGATTTTCGTTTTACGTGTCATCATACCGATAAGTATTTCTAATTCATACGCCGGAAATCAACTACAGAAATGTAGGATTCAACAGAGAATCGGAAAACTCACGGCAGTCTACCACTCGTGCACAATTTTTTTCACAAGCGCTGTAAAACCTGTTTTTACTTTTTCACCGGCTTCGAGTACTTCCTTGTGGCAGAGCGGCTGATCAAGAATGCCGGCGGCCATATTCGTAAGGCAGGAAATGCCGAGCGTGCGCATATGCATCTGGCTTGCAGCAATCGCTTCCGGTACTGTCGACATACCTACTGCATCGGCGCCGCACGTACGGGCAAAGCGCACTTCTGCAGGAGTTTCAAACTGAGGGCCGGTAAAATACTGATAGACTCCTCTGCGCAGCCGGATGCCGAGCTCCTGTCCGCAGCGGAGCGCAAGCTGCTGCAAATCTTTGTCGTAGGTGCGCGTCATGTCGAAGAAGCGCTCTCCGAGTTCGTCGCAGTTAGGGCCTCGCATCGGACTTTCCGCAACAAGCTTTATGTGGTCGGAAATGATCATCAAATCGCCTGCGTTCCACGACGTATTAACGCAGCCTGCAGCATTCGTAAGAAGAAGATTGTCCGTTCCGAGCAGATGCATTACCTGAACGGGAAATACAACCTGATCCATTTCGTATCCCTCATAGAAATGAAATCTGCCCTGCATGCAGATGACGCGTCTGCCTTCAAGCGTTCCTATAACAAGCCGGCTTTTGTGCCCCGGAACTGTCGAGACAGGAAAATTCGGAATTGATTTGTACGGAATGACAACAGCGTTTTCCACCTGGTCGGCAAGTTCTCCCAGTCCGCTCCCAAGCACAATACCGATGTCGGCATGTTCCGTTCCCGCACAGGAAACGATATACTCTTTTGCTTCAGTAAGTTTTTCAATCAGATTGTTCATATAAACCTCAACAATGGAATAATGTAATTTTAGTATACCATAATAATCAATTTTCTGTGTTCCGATTGCAAAAGATACCGCTTTTTACTACTCTATCGTGTATGAAATTACTGGAAGAAAGGATAAAAAGGGACGGAGAGATACTCCCCGGAAACATATTAAAAGTAAGCAGTTTTCTGAATCATCAGATAGATGTACAGCTTCTTGATGAGCTTGGTGCCGAATTCGTACGTCTGTACAAAGGATGTACCATAACAAAGGTTCTTACAATCGAGTCGAGCGGTATTGCAATCGCATGTTCCGTCGCACGACAGCTGAAAGTACCGGTAGTGTTCGCAAAAAAACACCAGAGCAGCAATGTAACCGAAGACTGTTATGTAACAAGCGTCTGGTCGTTCACACATTCCTGCAGTTACAACGTCGTCGTTTCAAAAAAATTTTTATCTTCTGCGGACAAAATCCTGCTTGTTGACGATTTTCTGGCAAATGGCAGCGCACTTTCAGGGCTGGCGGATATTGCACGGCAGGCAGAAGCACAGATTCAGGGAGCGTGCATCGTTATTGAAAAGGGATTTCAGGACGGCGGGAAACAGCTCCGCGAAAAGGGGCTGCGAATAGAAAGCCTTGCTGTTATAGACAACATGTCGACAGACGGCGGAATTACATTCCGCCGTTGAACCTGCCCGTCACTTTTCAAAAATACCGGCAAAAAGTTATACGGAAAATTTCGATGTTTCTGCAGACAGTTTGTCGGCAAACGTACGGTTGTCTGCCGCCATTCCCGACAGGGCACCGATACTTTTCTGGATAATCTGCGTTGACTTTTCTATTTCCTCTGTACCGCTTTCAAGGCCGTCCGCAAGTTTCGTCAGTTCCGCAATTTCCTTGCTGACATCATGGACGCTCCCGTCCATTGTGCGTGAACTCATTTCTATCGTATGCGCCGTATCCTTTATTTCGGTGAGCCCGGAAACAATCTGCTGGCTGCCCGCGCTCTGTTCTTCCATTGAACTTCTGATTTCGGCAACAATTGTTCCGTCTTCGGAAATTTTATGAACCATGCCCGCAAAAACGTTTCCGGCGTTGTTCGACGCCTCGGTAACGGACTGGATGTTGGAAATAACCCTGTTAAGCGTCTCCGTAATCGCACGGGACTGCTTTGCGGTATTCTCGGAAAGCAGCCTGATTTCACCGGCGACGACCGCGAACCCTCTGCCTGCATTTCCGGCATGAGCCGCTTCAATTGCGGCATTCATCGCCAGCAGATTCGTCTGAATGGCAACATCTTCTATTATCTTATTCGTATCGAGCAATGCAGCAGAGTCCGCCGAAACAGTTTTTACCATTTCTATAACTTTAGAAATTATTTTATTTCCGGCATCGGAATCCGATGAAAGGGTTTTAAAGCTTTCCTCGAATTTATTAATATTTTCCGTTATGGATTTTATGTTTGCAATCATCTCTTCAACGGCCGCGGACGACTGAGAAACGACAGTATTCTGTACCTCTATCTTTTTCAAAAGATCGTCAATCATCGATTCCATTTTCGTCATTGTAACAACAGTATCGCTTACAGTCTTCTTCTGGACTTTAGCATGACGCGCAAGACCGACAGAATTTTCCGTAATCTGCTTTATACCGTCCGTAATAATGCCGCTGCTCTCATCAAGGGAGCCTGCAATCTTATTAAGCGAAAATATATTGCCTCTCGCACCGGCAGTCATTTTGTTCATAGTTTCTGCAAACGAATTCAGCATTTCGCGCATGCGGCCGATTTCGTTTTCATGTTTTACAGGAGGAAGCCGTTGCGTCAAATCGCCGTCGTCCATCTTCTGGAGAATTGTCTCCGTTTCGACAATCGGATCCGAAAACCGCTTTGAAAATACGATTGCAACGCCCATCACAAGGGCAAACAAAATAAGGAAGACAATCATCGTCGAATAGTAGATTTTAATAAAACTGTTTTTTAAACCGGCTGATACCTGGTCAATCTGTGCATTTATATCATCATAATAATTGCCCGTGCTGACTACCCAGCCCCACGGTTTAAACAGCATAGAATATGTATGTTTCGGAGAAACTGTTTTTCCGTCCGACTTCGTAAAATAGAATTCGCTGAATCCGCCCTTATCAGATTTACCGGCTGTCTTTATTATCTCCTGGACAATCAGAACGCCGTTCTGATCTTTCAAATCGTATCTGTTCTGCCCTTCATCCTGCGGCAGAACCGGATGGGCAACAAGTTTATAATCGGTACTGTCTATCCAGAAATAACCGCTGTTGTCGTCACCGTAACGAAGACTTTTTACCAGCTGTTTCGCCTGCGCCTGAGCTTCCTTTTCCGTCAGTTCTCCCGCTGATTCCCGCTCATAAAATACATTGAGCAGGTTTACAACATTTTGAACCTGAAAACGTATAGAATCATCATATCCCGTCATACGCTGGGTACGAACGCTCTTAATACAATACTTTTGTATGTTGATGATATTCAAATGAACTATTGATGACACACCTGTCATCAATAGCATTACAAGTGCTGCACTGTATGCCAGCATAATGTGTCTAATGCTTTTCATGTTGATATGGTACCTTATTTAAAATCGTCTTTATTATGTACCCTTTACCTTAAACAAGTCATAACATATTAGTTTAATCAGCATAAACAGTAAAATAACGTAAACAGGACGATTATTACCCCTTCTTCTGTATATCATCCTGGCAGGCAGTGTCTTTCGCTCCGTGACGGACAAGCTTCATGAGTTCGTCGAACATAAAATCCATATCAATCACGGCACGGACGTTTCCGTCCGCGTCTTTCAGCGGGAAGGCTGCCGTAAGGATGAGGCGGCCGGTATACAGGGAAAAGAAAAGATGTGACACATACGATTCTCCCGTTTCAATCACTTTGCAGAACCATTCCTTTTCGCGGAAATTCTTCGTAAGAAGATTGCGGAACAGATACTTTTCACCGTGTTTTGCATAAATCTGGCAGATACGGTGTCCGTCTGTGTTTGTTACGGCGAGCAGCTGGATGGAACCTTCCCTTTTTACGATTTCCTCAAGACAGCAGTCCATCGACGAAGGCTCGAGCGATGCAAGTTCAGGCGCGTTCATCGCTTCCTCCGCGATTGCAAGCGCAATTTTTCCGGCTTCAGCCTTTACCTTGTCAAGTTCCGACTCGAACAATTCCGGAAGATACCGGCGTGCCTGAGCCGTCAGTTCGTCGGCAGATATGGCCGTCGTCCGTCCCTGCGTATACTGGGCGTCAACCCACAGCTCTATGTGGCGGATTCCGGGGGAGCGTTTTGTCAGTTTCTCGTGCACGCCTGATTTTATAAGCGGTATGTTTTCGTTCAGCCAGCGGGCTATACCTGACAGGCCCGATTTGTCGGTGACCATTGTCCTGACCGGCCTGTTGAGGAGTTTTTCAGTATCAAAAATATTGTAAATTTCCGGATTCTTCAGGATTCCGTCTGCATGGATTCCCGCGCGGGTTGTGTTGAAATCTTCCCCCGTAAACGGATAATTATCAGGAATCAGTGCACCTACTTCACTGCGGAAATAATCGGCAATTTCCGTAATAACTGTCGTATCGATTGAATCATCTCCGGTAAGCGACAGGTATTCCATGACAGCCCCTTCAAGAGGCGGATTGCCGGTACGCTCGCCGAAACCGAGGATGCTTGCATTAACCGACGCACACCCGTACAGCCATGCGGTGGACGCGTTGATATGCGCCTTATGAAAATCGTTATGCCCGTGCCATTCAAGATATTCTGCAGGATATCCCAGTTCGGTCCTGAACGCATGCACGAGCCTGGGAACGGAACGGGGAAGCACAGCACCCGGATAGGTAACGCCGTATCCCATCGTATCGCACAGGCGTATCTTCACCGGCAGGTTCGCTTCACGTGAAAGGTCAAGCAGTTTTCCGGCAAGCGGCAGGCAGAAACCGTAAATATCGGCACGCGTCACGTCTTCAAAATGGCAGCGGGGAATTATGCCTTCCGCAAGGCAGTCCTTTACAATTCCGAGATACAAGTCCATAATCTTTTCGCGGTCCGATTTGAGCTTGAGAAAAATATGATAGTCGGAAACAGAAGTGAGAATACCGGTCTCTTTTAGCCCGAGTTCCTTTACAAGCTTGAAATCTTTGCTGTCAGCACGGATCCACGACGTAATCTCCGGAAATTCAAAGCCATATTCCTGACAGAGGCGGAGCGCTTTGCGGTCACGTTCGCTGTAAACAAAAAATTCAGACTGCCTGATAAGCCCGTCTTTGCCGCCAAGTTTATGCATAAGGGCATATATATGCGCGATTTGCTCAGGCGTATAGGGAGGACGGGCCTGCTGGCCGTCGCGGAATGTGGTATCTGTTATCCAGATTTTATCGGGCACCCTCAGCGGTACTTCGACACCGTCAAATCTGATGCGCGGAACAGACGTATAAGGAAACTGTTCCCTGTATAATTCCGGCTCGCTGCGGTGTATAAGTTCAAATCGTCTGCTTTCCGGGATTGCAATATTCATAATATGCCTCTATTGATACATAATTTTTACAATAATTGCCATTTTTTGTCAATTATATGTACAACTAATATTATAAATCTGCGCATATTTATATAAAAACCAAAAAAAACATCTTCCGCACCGTTCCGGTGTCCTCTCTGCGGCAGGATGAGGCAGTATCTTCGATACAATCATCTGTCCGCCCGAAGCTGCAGGGGGCAATACACCCTGCACAAATCAACCGGTAAAATCAACCGTTCGGCTGATTCCCTTTTTCACAGGCCGCAGTATGTTAGTGCACAAGAGGTAAACGAAGTGGATACGATTATTACAGTCAGCAGTCTGGCAAAACATTTTAAGGAGCAGCAGGTACTGAACGGCATCAGTTTTGACGTGCGCCGCGGAGAAATACTCTGCATTCTCGGCCCGAACGGAGCGGGAAAATCAACAACAATCAATATCATGACGGGAGTACTTGCAAAAAGCAGTGGAGAAATCTCGTTTAACGGGCAGCCGGTGGAGCAGCAGCTCCGCAGATACAAACAGTCGCTTGGTATAGTTCCGCAGGACATTACACTGTACGAAGAACTCAGCCCTGAAAAGAACATTGCATTCTTTGCGTCTCTGTACGGACTTCACGGAAAGGCTTTGAAAAAAGCTGTCGATGATGCGCTCGTGTTCGCGGGGCTTGAGCAGCGGCGGCATGATAAGGTAAAGACGTTTTCGGGCGGCATGAAACGGCGCCTTAACATCGCGTGCGCCATTGCCCACCGCCCGGAACTTGTAATCATGGATGAACCGACTGTCGGCATTGACCCGCAGAGCAGGAATCATATTCTTGATTCTATAAAAAAACTGCGCAGCCAGGGAATGACGGTCATCTATACGACTCATTATATGGAAGAGGTCGAAGCGATTGCATCCCGCATTATTATTCTGGACAAAGGTTCAATCATAGCGGAAGGGACGACAGAGTCGCTCAAAGAGTCTGTGGCGAACGAACGCCACTACACAATAGAAGTTGAAGAGAACGGAAAAATTCCTGAGGAAAAATTCTATACGATTGAAGGCGTAAAGAAGGTTCATCTGGAAGGAAACACAATCAGCATATCGTCAATCAGGGGAATTGAAAATCTTGATCAGATTATTGCGCTGCTTACCGAAAACGGAGAAAAAATACGCAATATCACGAGTGAAACGGCAAGCCTTGAGACTGTATTCCTCAAACTTACCGGCCGCACGCTGCGCGATTAAAGGAAGTTTACGGCATCCCTGCCGTACCGCTGATGCGGAATTTTTACAGGAGGAAAATATGAGACGATTTTTTTCGATTTTATGCATGGATTTAAAAAATTTATTCAAGAATCCCGTCCTTCTCGGGTACAATACGCTTTTTGCGGTACTGTTTATCCTGATTATGGGATATTTGTGCGGCGGCGATTATGAACACATGAGCGACGCATATCAATATTACGGCGTGTCTTTCATGATATTCGGCATGCTTGAAGGTGCCATGACGGCATCAAACTGCTTTATGGAGCGCGATATTAAAAAACCGAACCTCCGCATCATTTATTCGCCAGTCGGCCCGACGGCTGTCTGGCTTTCAAAACTGACTGCATCGTTCCTGTTCGACTATGTGCTTCACCTTCTGCTGCTTGCGGTGCTCTGCCCTTCGCTTCATATTACGCTCGGCCTTCATCCGCTGTACTTCATTGCGCTCATGGCACCGGTGGAATTTGTTTCGGCCGCATTCGGAATTTTTTTCTGCTGCGTCTTTCACTGCGAAGAAACGACGAGCACTTTGCTGAGCACGGTCATCTCCATATTCGGTTTTCTCGGCGGTACGTTCTTTCCGACCGACGGGCTCGGCCGTACTGTCGCACTGCTGTCCCGCTTTTCGCCGGTACGGTGGCTCAACGATGCGTTTTTTTCACTTGCATGCGACAACAACAGTTCGTATGTGCTGCCTGTCCTTATCGGTACAGTCGTTATCTCGGCAGTCCTTCTAGGCGGATGCCGTCTGCTTTTCAAAACGGAGGATTATCTATGAACACATTTTTTACAGTACTTGCAAACGATTACAGGCGGACTGTCTCCCGCCTTGCAGGGACTATCATTATGACAATCGTTATGCTTGTTATGATTCTGCTTGCAGTATATATCACAGGGCTGCAGCAAATCAGGGGACACATTGCGTATATCACCGGCGGAACGGCTGCCGTTGTTCCTGTGCATCCTGCCTATCTTGAAATTACGGCAGTAAAAGAACAGCCGCCGCGTTCGGATTTGTACAAACAGAAGTACGACGCTTTCGTGACGACAGACGCGGAAGGAAACATACACATTGAAACGCTCAGGAACACAAAATTTAAAGAGATGATCGCATCCACGCTTACACACCGGCCTGATGCAGACGGATATGCAGCAGGTGGCGCGGAAGGCAGAAAAACAGGCGTGAATATTATAGGCTTCCTGCTTATGTTCCTCCTGATGCAGGTTTTTTCAAATCTGTTCGTCTTTGCAGACGACAAAGAACAGGGACAGCTCGTACGCATTACATCAACGCCGGCTTCGTCAGGGTTATATCTTGCCGCACACTGCGTCTACAGCCTGTCGCTTATCACGCCTGCCTGGTTTCTGCTTGCCGTACTGCACCTGTGCGGAATCAACATCGGATTCACGCTGCCGGAATACGCACTTCTCATTATAGTAATCGGCGTGTCCGGCATAGCGTACGCGCTGCTGCTTAATACGTTCATCAAAAAACCGGACAATGCAAACATGCTCGGCAACGCAACAATCATGCTTGCGTCGCTTCTCTCGGGCAGTTTTTACGCTGCACCTCCGGAACACTCATTCTTCAGCATACTTGTACGCGTCATGCCGCAGAAAGCGGTTATGGACTTTTCACGTGCACTTGCGGAAGGAACGGCACTTCAGCACACCGGTTATATTCTGTACATACTCTGCCTTGCACTGGCAATGCTTGCCGTATCGTGCGCAGTACTGCGCCGGATGAAGCGGTAAGCAGAAATCAAGCGGATACAAAACAGTCTGCACATAATTATTTTCTAACCAAAAGAAAACGGAATTTTTATACTGTACTGTCATACTGCGGCTATGGATTTAGACACTGTTATTTCAAAAAAAAATCTGTACCCTGTATTTCAGCCGGTAGTGTCGCTTGAAACAGGCGAGGTTTTCGGGTACGAGGCGCTTGCGCGTACGGAACCGGACGTATTTTCAGGAACGACGACGCAGCTGTTCGAACTTGCGGAAAAGCAGAAAAAGCTCTGGGAGCTTGATAAACTCTGCAGAAAGACCGCAATCAGAACAGCCCGTGCGCTCGGCCTGAAACACCGCCTCTTTTTGAACGTTAATCCTGAAAGCATGCGCGAACATAATTTTCAGGAAGGCTTTACCAGGCAGCAGCTTGCAAAATACGGAATCGATCCTGCCGAACTTGTACTTGAAATAACAGAAAATTCGGAATATGCGTCAGGAAAAACATCATTTTTAAAAGAAGTTGCGGATTATTACCGTCAGCAGGGATTCCGTATTGCCGTCGATGATGTCGGCTCCGCATATTCCGGGCTGCAGAGGGTCTGTTCCATCAATCCTGATTTTATTAAAATCGACATGAGCATCATACGCGGTATTGAAAAAGATCAGGTCCGTCAGGCAATGGTAAAGAGTCTTGCCGCATTCTGCACAAGTTCGGGAGCAGGTCTTGTTGCTGAAGGGATAGAAACAGCAGCTGAACTTGACGAACTGTTGTCGCTCGGCGTTATGTACGGCCAGGGATTTTTTCTTGCGCGCCCCGCACGGACTTTTACAAAGACGACAAGTGAATCATACGTGCGCATCATGTCGTCAAAGCGCAACAGGGACGCACTTTCGGGCAAAATTCCCGAAGAAAAAAAGAAAAAAACAGCTGCTGAAACCGATGCCGTATCAGATAAAAAACAGTCAAATCAGGAATCAGGCCAGGCTGTTTTAAAACTTGCTGTTCCCGGTATTACTCAATTCCCTGACACGCCCGTTATAAAAGTTCTGCAACTGTTCCAGGTTCATTCCGAGTGTATGCTTGTTACAATAGTGGACACGAAGGGAAGGATTCTCGGGATTATGCCGCGCGCCATACTGCTCGATTTATTCGGCAGTCAGTACGGATACAGCCTTCATTCGCATAAATTAATAAAAGATCTGATGATTACTGATTTCCTCACTGTCGACGGGACGGCACCCGTTGAACAGGTTGCCTCAGAAGCAACCTCGCGTGCCGAAGAAAATCTGTATGACCCGATTATAGTTAAAAACAACGGCTGCTATGCCGGAATCGTCACCATTAAAATACTGCTCGACAGTATCGTAAACGTGGAAGTTGCAGAAAGGACAAGGGAAATAAGCCGTAAAAACCGTATGCTTCAGGAACAGCAGATCATACATAAACGCGACATGCGCATGGCAGAACTTGTCCAGAAAAGCTTTTATCCGCCGAAAGCGCCGCATACAGAAGACTGGGACTGTTCATTCGTATTTAAACCGATGTCTTCTGTTTCGGGAGACGTATATGATTTTTATTACGACAAAGACGGCAGGCTTTCAGGCACCGCACTGTTCGACGTATCAGGACACGGCGTCGCATCCGGGCTTGTCGGCATTCTGTCCAAATATCTTGCAGAACAGGTCTTCACATCATACGGCAGCAAACCCCTGGATAAAATGCTCAAACAGTTTAATACAGTGCTTACAAAAGAAAAGGGCATGGTGGAAAATTACCTTACCGGCATCTTTCTGCGGATAAATGGAAATAAAATTGAATACGTCAACGCAGGACATACCGACGTGCTTGTGAAGAAAACCGATCAGGAGAAAAAAGTTTCCGTACTGGGAAGCAATGCAGGTAACTTCCGCGGTTCATTTATCGGGATTGACGGGCTGCCTGACGATTATCGCACCGTGACCAGCGAACTTACCGGTGAAACATATTTACTTCTGTATACCGACTGTCTCGCAGAAAGCAGAAACCTTGCAGGAGACGAACTCGGAACGGAACGCCTTAAAGATATATTCGCCAGGGCTCCCCGCGGCACCGCAAAGGAAGTACTGGCATATGTGCTTGATATATTTGAAGCTTTTACGGAAGCGGTTCCGCTCAGGGATGATCTTACTGCCGTCATAATGAAGTACTGCGGTACATAAAAATGTAGTTCGCGTAGAGTTTAAAATGCACTCAGGGTTAAAAAAAGATTGAGCCGTAAAAACCGGCTCAACCCTGTCGATAGTAATTATTATTAATTCTTTATATCGCCGTTATCTTCTTCTTTCTTTTTATCCATAAAATGTTTCGCAAGCAGGACTGCAAGGACAACTACTGCCGCAATAAGGACAATAATCAGGATAATGCTGAAGAGAGGCATTCCCGCTTTCTTTGCCTGGGCGGGCTCCGGTTCGGGAGTGGGTTCGGGCTGGACGGCCGGTGTTTCCGGCTCTTGGACAGGTGCCGGCTCCGGTTCCGTTACTGCAGGTTGAGGTGCCGGTTCAACAGCGTCGGGAACTGTTTCTTTAATCAGGACAAACGGGATGACAATACGCGTTTTCCCCGGCCAGTTTTTGTACGAACGGGCAAGTCCGATAACAGGTGTCCGGTTGGAAAACACTTCGCGAACACGCACTTGAAAATGATCGCGGAAATATGCTTTATCATTGTAGTGGTTCGTATTCCAGTAACATACTTTTTTTGCAATTACATCAGACTGTTCCATAGGAATGTCGTATGCACGTTCAATATACCCTGATACGACACGGCGCACGTTCTGAATTGTACTGAGCTTGGCGTTTTTATTCACATAAATAACATCAGCGCCGGCTTTTTTTCCCGGATAAATTCTCACAGCCTTGTACTTAAAATCAGGAGAACCACCGGCAAACGGTGATTCTGAATGATTCGTCTGTTCCTGATACTTTATTTCCGCACCAAGCCTGCGGCCCATGTCGCGGATTTGTTTCCCGGTACTGTATTCCTTCCAGGACACTGCTGCTTTATCATTGATATACGTTTCGGCATATGCTTTGTCAAGCAGAGATGTATCAATTTGTGCCTTTTCTGCATCTGCAGCAAAAAGCAGACCTGTTGCCGCACAAAGCAGCAAGGAAACGATTAATTTCTTAATCATAAATTCTCCTGCCTGTCCAACACGAACAGGCTATACTATCAATATCGGAAAGTGTCTCAAAAAAAAGAACCATTTTTAACACTCAAGCCCGCAGCTTTACTTTCTCTCCTTTTCGAGTATACTCGGAATATGACTGATTTTATTTCATCAGGCAATGAACGCCTCGACAAACAACTCAAATTTATTGCTGAAATTGACAAAATGACTCACGTACTCCGCCGGACTCTCCATGTTGACGGCAGCGGCCGTGAAAACGATGCGGAACATTCGTGGCATCTGGCTGTTATGGCAATGCTGCTCGGCGAATATGCGGAAGATTCTCCTGATATAAACAGAGCGGTGAAAATGGTACTCATACACGACCTCATAGAAATATACGCAGGCGATACGTTTGCATACGATAAAACCGGAAACGGTACAAAAGAACAGCGGGAGAAGGATGCTGCAGACAAGCTTTTTGCGCAGCTGCCTGAAGACCAGGGAACTGAGATACGTTCATTATGGGAAGAGTTCGATAAAATGGAAACTGCCGATTCCCGTTTTGCAGCCTGTATGGACAGGATTCAGCCGTTTTTACACAACACGCTTACAGCAGGCGCTACATGGGAAAATGGCCGTGTCCAAAGCGCAGACGCACGTATCCGTATGGCTCCCGTAAAAAAGTATATGCCGCGTATCTGGCCGTGGATTGAAGCAAATATCGAAAATGCCGAAAAAAAAGGGTGGCTGCGCAAAAGTGATGACTGAAAGTTTCCGCATAGGAGATGCTGAAGGCACTGAATGGAACTGCAGCCTGTCTTTTCCTCCACAGTACGATGATATATCCCGCCGCTTTCCGGTAGTTTACCTTATAGGCGAACCTGACGCGGAACCAATTGCAAAACTGCTTATACCGCATTTTGATTCCGACTGTGAACCTTTCATCCTTGCAGGCATAGAAGGAAAGGACTGGAATACGACATTCCCGCCCTGGGCGGCGCCAAAACTCGGAAAAAACCTCGGGCCGTTTTCGGGCGGCGGATTGCAGTACCTTTCGCTTCTGGAAAAAATCATAAAGCCCCGTATCGACTCTTCATACAGGACTCTGCCGGCTCCCGGACACACCGCTCTTGCAGGCTATTCTCTTGCAGGGCTTCTTGCATTATATGCGCTGTACAATAGCAGGATTTTTACAAGATTCGCAGGCATGTCAGGCTCGCTGTGGTTTCCCGGATGGATTGAATATATACATGGACGCAGACCTGTTTCACCGGCCCCTCTCATCTATATGTCCCTCGGCGACAGTGAAAGTCACAGCAGGAACCGTATAATGGCAGAGGTGGAGGACTGCACTTTAAAAACATACGAAGAACTCTCCGCCTTTCATCCTTTTTTTGAAATGAACACCGGCGGCCACTTTGATAATGTACCGCAGCGGATTTCAAAAGGTATTCTTTATCTTATGCATACCGCAGATATCTGCGGAAAACCGGAAAAAGAGCTGTAAACGGCAGAAAGACATACCGTACCAGTTTGATTCAAAGTGCCTTTCCTTACTTGATTTTTCTATGGCTGCTGAGTATCTTTTAACCATGAAACAGAAAAAACTTTTGCCGGTCATTATTCTTGTCGCGCTTATCGCAGCCTCATCAGCTTTTGCACAGAACATCAGAGAAGGCGCAGCCGCCCCGGATTTTGCGCTTATGCTTTCTACGGGAAAGCAGGTAAAATTATCAGATTACAAAGGAAAGGCCGTACTTCTTCATTTCTGGGCTACATGGTGCCCGCCATGCAGGGCTGAACTGCCCGAAATGAATAAACTCGCGGCAAAACTTGCAGATGAAAAAGACGCAAAACTTGCGTTTCTTGCAGTCTGCGTTTCCGATCAGGAAAAATCCCGTGCCGATTTCATGAAAAAGAACGACTATACATTTACAGGCGGACTGGACAAAGACGACTCAATCGCAGGTAAATATGCCGTACAGGGAATTCCAACGAGCGTACTTATCTCTGCGGATGGAAAAATCGAAAAAATTCATGTCGGCGCAATGTCTGCGTCAGGTCTTGCAGGTTTTATAAGTGCTTATGAAAAATAATGCTGTAAAGCATACCGCAGCTGTACGTATCATTCTTATAGCTGCGGCTGCGGTATTACTCACGGCAGGCATTCTGCTGGGAGATAATGCTGCGATATTCCGGAAAGCAGTCTTCATCTGTATGGAGTGTATCGGAATTGGCTGACAGGCAGGCGCTCCGCAGAAAAATGATTCAGTTTACCTCGATGCTTGTCTACAATGCAGACGCGTCAAACTGGTTCAGCGGAAAAATATCCCGTTCCCCTCTCAAAAACGTATGCGTACCGGGGCTTAACTGTTATTCATGCCCGGGGGCCATCGCATCGTGCCCGCTGGGTTCACTGCAAAATACCATCGGCAACGGGCGTTTTCCATTTTTCATAACCGGCTTTCTCATGCTTACCGGAACTCTTCTGGGAAGGATGGTCTGTGCCTTTCTCTGCCCCGTCGGGCTTGTGCAGGAACTACTCTATAAGATTCCGTCGCGGAAAGCAAAAAAGACAAAACGTACGCTTCAGATTACACGTAAAGCGTCGTTAGTAAAATACGTATTTCTCGGCTTACTGTGCATTGCACTTCCGCTCGCATACTATTTCCGGGATGGAATAGGTTCTCCGTTTTTCTGCAAACTCATATGTCCTGCAGGAACAGTCGGAGCAGGCATTCCCCTCGTACTCCTGAACGAAAATCTCCGCAGTGCAATCGGATGGATCTTTACATGGAAGACCGGGCTTGCAGCGGTGTTCATTGTCTGGTCGGTGTTTATGTACCGCCCGTTCTGCCGCTTTATCTGTCCGCTCGGCGCAATCTATTCGTTTTTCAACAAAATCGCCGTATTCGGAATAAAAGTGGACACTACAAAGTGCACGAACTGCGGCGCATGCACGGCGTCATGCAAAATGGACACGCTCAAGGTAAACGACCGGGAATGCATACGGTGCGGCGAGTGTCTCAAGCGGTGCAGATTCGATGCGCTTAAATAACGACAGCGACCTGCACTGAAAGGATTACAGAAGGCCGTATGCAATATTTGCAAGCTTACTGCGCAGCTCTTCATCTCCTGTAACGAGTACTATTGTCTCAAGCAGGTCATCACCTGTTGCCCAGCAGTCGGGATACATACCCTTTCCTTCTCCGTGCCACGATTCACAATCTGCAAGCTTTGGCGCATAATCGGCACTAGCTAGCTGAACAACAATTCTCGAATGAGGCAGTTGATAATTATAACAGGATACATACTGCAGACAGCCGCGTGTATTCTCACCGATGACCGTCACCTTTTTATCCTTGCCGAACAGGCTCCTGGCCATAAGCACCGTTATTTCGGCGGCAGAACAGGTATTTCTATCCGTAAGAATAAGTATCTGCCCGTCAAAGTTATTTTTCCCTGTACGCAGAGGCTTTTCCGGTTCCAGAAACGTCGTTTTAACGGGATTTTGTTTTTGAGATTTCAACAGACATTCATAATACTGCATGTCCTTTGTCCTGTGCATATTTTTATTCCATGCTATGGCAGCCTGTATAATTGCAGGGGACTGGATATATTCAGAACAGGAAAAATTATCTTCAAACGCGTACAGCTTTTTCTCTGTCTGCCTGCTGAAACTGTTTACCTTTCCGTAAAGGCTGTACAATAATGCAGCAGAATAAACCGAAACGCCGCCCGTATTGCTGCGTAAATCGATAATAAAGTTTTTTTTATTCCGATACCTGACTCCCAGCGCAGCATACTTGTCAAAGACAAGTTCTGCGCCTCTCCTGAACTGAGAACCTTCCTCCGGCAGCATGAATGAAGATATGCCGGCATACACGGAATCATTCGTCATCAGTTCATGATATTTTATTGCATCGGCATTTCTGACTTCTATAGAGCTGTCGGTACGTACGGGAAGCGTGAACGCTGTATCCTTTATATGTATGTCCATGCTGCCAGTTTTTCCGGATGCCATGACGCCGATTCTGTACACGTCTTTACCTGCTGCCGGGTAATAAAATAAGGTATCCTTTGAATCAGTGTATGCACATCCGACAGAAAGAGCCTCATTATCCGTACGGCAGACAGAAAGTGTATCACCGTCCTTGCGGACATAGGTATTGGAAAAATAGATATTGTATGCAGGGTTAAGGCTGCACCGATAGTTCCATGTCGACAGCATAAAGTGGGAATCACGGATACAGGGACGCAGTTCAGATTCGATAACATTCACGAACTTTCTGCGTTCTATCTGTTGCTGCCCGGAAAATGCAGCTTCAATATGCTGAACGGCGGTATCCATATCAAGTCCGTTTGCAGCGGCTGCATCATAACCCGCATATGCGGTTTCCACAAGATATTTCAACACAGCGCAGTCGCTGCTCAATTCTTCGGACGAAAGTATGGATTTCGTTTTGTTTTCCGGATTATATATCAGGACATCTTTGAACTCTACAGGAACGGATGACAAAAGGTCTCCAGTACCATCCTTTGTCGAAACACATCCACGGAACATAAAAATACAGACTAAGATGCAAAAGATTTTCAGATATGGCAGAACCGATTTCCGTCCGGACAGGTGATTATTCAAAATTACATTCAGCATATATACCATCCCAAAAAAAGAACGGCACCACCTCAGACTGAGAAGGTGCCGTTTATATCACGGTTCGGTTTCAGGCTGTTCAGTCTTTTTCCCCGAACAGTTCAGTCGTTTTAAGCCATTCGGAAACAGCTGTCGCTTCCTTATCAAGCTGACGATCGTTCACCACCATTGCGGACATTTTCCGTACCTCGCTGTACACCTTCTGCGTAAACGGACTGAATTCCTCTTTTCCAATAAGGTCGACAGCCTGACAGACGGCAAGAAGATGCACGCCGAACTGCAGGAATACAAGATCAATCTGGTCGCGCAGTTTGCGTGCGGAAATTGTGCCCATGGAAACTTTATCCTGATTGAGCGCTTCCGTCGGAGCGGATGTAACGCTGACCGGCGCACAGTAATGCTGGACTTCGCCGCGGATTGCAGACATGGTAATCTGGCATGCCTTGAAGCCGAAACGGAGGCCTGCTTCCGGGGCCGTATCTTCCGTAAACGGGATAAGATTTTCCGTAAGCCCGTTGAACTTTCCGTCGATGATGATTTCCGCCTGTTTATCTGCAAGGTCGCTGATGTTCGCAAGGGCGATGCGGAGATAGTCGCATGACGCACAGATATGCCCGCCGTAAAAATTGCCGGTGTTGTACAGTTCGTTCGTATCAACATTTACAAGAGGATTGTCGTTCGACGAATTGATTTCTTCTTCAATCCACTGTTTTGTCATATGAAGAGTATCGCGGAGCACACCGTTGATCTGCGGCGCACAGCGGATTGAATAGCGGTCCTGAATCTTTACATCGCGTTTTTCATACGCCAGCCCGCCTATTGAACCCATTTTCTGAAGCAGATCTTCATAACGATACACCCGTTTTGAATCTTTTACAATACTATAGATGTATTCGCCGCTTTCAATCTGACCTGCATGATTTTTCATTTCGGCAACTTTCCGGCGGAACGGAACTTCATTTCCGCGTACAATTTCAGCAGTTGCTGCCGTAATAAAATCGGAAATGATGGAAAGCCTCCGGGCATTCTGCCATGCAAGCGCGGCAACGGCCGTCATGACAGACGTTCCGTTCATAATGGCAAGCCCTTCCTTTGCGGCAAGCGGAAGCGGTTCAATACCTTCTGCCTTAAAAGCGTCCATTGCCGGGACAACCTTCCCCTTATAGTATACTTCACGCTCTCCCATAACAACGGCGCCCACATACGAAAGCGGCGTAAGATCTCCGGAAGCGCCTACAGAACCAATCTGGGGAATGACAGGAATAATATCCTTATTGAGAAGCGTTTTAAGCATATCTGCCAGTTCCGGGCGTATTGCGGAATGGCCGCCTTTCACATCGGAGTTAAGGCGGCAGAGCACGACAGCACGCCCTTCTTCGCGGCTGAATTTGGGACCAAGCCCGATTCCGTGAAAATGAACGATAGAACGCTGCAGTTCAGCAGCTTTTGCAGGATTAATCTGATTCGCGCAAGAATCACCGAATCCGGTCGTCACACCATAGGTGGGATATCCTTGTGCAATGTAATCTTCAAGAAATTTCCGGGAACGGACAAGTACGTCCATAAATTTTTTATCTTCGGGAAAATTTATTTCCGTCCCATTATATGCGACGCTGCAGACATCCCTGATGGTAAGTTCTTCGCCGCTGACCGTGATAGCCTTCATCCTTTTTCTCCATTTTTTTAGTATAAAAAAATGAGGTACAAGCCTGGCAGCTTCAGCCGCGAAGGATGACCTCATTTTTATTTCTCAGTACCTGTTGTTATAGCAGTCTATTGTTCAAACTTTTTAAAAATAAGCGAGGTATTTACGCCGCCGAACGCAAAGTTGTTCGACATGACATATTCCGCTTTCATCTCACGGCCTTCGCCTTTGATATAGTCGAGCGGTGCGCATTCCGGATCAACATTAACAAGATTGCAGTTCGGATGGAACCAGCCCTCGTTCATCATGTTGATTGTAAGCCATGCTTCCACGGCACCGCATGCACCGAGCGTATGACCGATGTAGCTCTTTGTCGTACTGATGGGCACTGCGCGGTTGAACACTTTATACACTGCGTCTGACTCCGACTTGTCGCCGTGGTCTGTAGCAGTACCGTGTGCATTAACGTATGCAATATCATCAGAAGAAATTCCTGCATCTTTAATTGCCATTTCCAGTGCTACGGCCTGTGTTTCCGGGTTCGGATTTGTGATATGCGTACCGTCCGAGTTCGTTGCAAAACCCGCAACTTCCGCATAAATCTTTGCACCCCGTTTTACAGCGTGTTCCATATCCTCAAGAATAAGAGTGCCGGAGCCTTCACCGATGACAAGACCGTCGCGGTCTTTGTCGAACGGCTTGGGAGTAAGTTCAGGAGTCTTGTTAAGAATGCTTGTTGCACCGAGCGTGTCAAAAATAGCTCCGTCGGGAGCTGAAAGCTCTTCCGCACCGCCGGCAATCATAATATCCGCCCGGCCGTCTTCAATCGCTTCGTATGCATAACCGACAGCCTGGCTTCCTGACGTGCAGGCCGTATCCGTAATGATGACGCGGCCGCGTATCTGGTAGTACACGCTCATATTGCATGCGCATGTCTGAGGCATAGCCTTTATGTATGTCTGCGAATCAAGTTTTGACGTATCACCTGTCTGAAGCATTTCCGCAATATCCATAATAGCATCCATGCTTCCCATGCACGAACCGTAGGCAATACCCGTACGTCCGCTTTTGAGTTCATCAATTACGTCGCCGTCTTCTTTCAGCAGACCCGCCATTTTGAGTGCGTCGTCAGTCGACACAAGCGAAAGAAGCGCAACGCGTCCCATACCGCGGATTTTCTTACGCGGAAAGGACGGAAGCTCTTCTTCATACGGACAGGCAAGACGTGTATTCATTTTCGTATAGCGTTCCCAGTCCTTCATGTACTTGATGCAGTTTTTTCCTGCCTGAAGTTTTGCGAATGCTGACGGCCAGTCGCGGCCGAGAGCGGTAAGCATGCCGCCGCCAGTTACGACGACGCGGCGTTTTCCATTAGGTTTTGTGTAGTTCATATAATACCACCATCTACGTTGATTACCTGACGGGTTATATAAGAGGCCCCGTCAGAGAGCAGGAATACGGCAAGAGATGCAACTTCTTCCGGTCTTCCCGCACGGCCCATAGGTACAGTCTGCATAATCATATCAAGAGGTGCATCCTTTATCATCTCCGTTTCAATCACTCCCGGTGCAATTGTATTGACCGTTATATGACGGCTTGCAAGTTCGACCGCAAGCGCTTTTGCCGCACCGATGATACCGGCTTTAGATGCACTATAATTCGTCTGCCCTCTGTTTCCCATAACACCGCTTACGGAAGAAATCGCGATGATTCTTCCCTGCTTTTTTCTTGCCATGGACATTGCAAGCGGCTGAATGACATTAAAGAAACTGTCCAGATTCGTATGAATGACAGAATCCCAGTCGTCGCCGGTAAGTCCGACAAACGTATTGTCGCGCGTAATTCCGGCATTGTTGACAATTCCCCACATTGCTCCGTGTTTCGCTGTCAACTCGTCAAGTTTTGCCTTACAATCCGCACGGTCGGCAATATTGAACTGGATAAGTTCACCCTGACCGCCGGCTGCGGTAATCTGGGCAAGCGTTTCCTCCGCTTTTTCCTTTCCGTGATTGTAATGGCAGATAACATAATACCCGGCTTCTGCAGTTTTCACGGCAATCGCACGCCCGATTCCGCCGCTCGCACCGGTAACAATGACCTTTTTTTGTGTTGTTTCGTCCGACATAACTCAGTTTCCTTCCTTTATAAATTAATCATCTTTAAACAGATTCATGATATCTTCGGTTTCCATAACAGTGATTGTAGAGGTTGCCGCAGGCAGCGTATCTGTGCGGGATGCATACAGTTCACAATTGTAGCTGTATGTCTTGTCCGACCGGAAATCTTCTTTTATTTTCATCATGATTGTCGTACCGCTTTTCAGATACGGAACGGCAGCCCTGAAATCGCGGACACTTAAAATAAAACCGGGACGGGGACGTCTGCCCAGTTCCTTATTCGTAATGCCTGTAATAGCTGAAATTCCCTGAGCCATAAACTCAAATCCAACCCATGTGGGAACGCCGTCCGCCTCTTCTTCATAAAAAATACAATCTGATGTAACGTCGTATTCGCTTGTTATTGTATGCTCATGCACATCGTGCTGCGTTAC
>WSSedB1CaDRAFT_10000076_pt1 | contig 48719 bp, 46 predicted proteins | sample WetSurSB1Cattail_FD_9460 | JGI IMG/M metagenome (IMG submission 9460)
GCAAAATAACAATATAATCAGGTTTGTCAATCCTGACCAGGACATTAAGTATCTTTGCGAGCCATATTGATGATGCAGTATTGAAATATTCCAGATCGAACCTCAAATTGGTAGTTGGCCTTGCATTTAATATATACTCTGTAACCCAATTCATTACCGGCTCATATAATTTACCGGCATTTTCAGGAATTGATCTGCCTGACAAAATAAGCTCCCCTGTTAAATGATCCAGATTTACTTCAGGCGTGTTAGGAGTCTGTTCAATTATTAATCTTTGAATTTTATTCATTTTACTTTATGATAGAAGTTTATTAAATATGCCAGACCAGTTTTAATTTTAGATTAATAATCAAATTTATTACATGTTTTTATAAGTTTAAAAATCCTCATCAATTACTTATGATCAATCATCAATAAAATCGTCTGTTCATCAATTTATTTCTCGATTTATCTCCAAGAAACGATTAATTTTTCTTTTTACCCGATTTTTTTGCCTCACTGATTTTGTAACAAATAATCTGGAAAACTCAAAATAATAAATCACTTTATAACCTGATGAACTCAAAAATCAAAGATCTTTATTCTGCTCTTACAAATTTTTCAATAATTATTATAGATAATTTATAACCTTGTCGCAAATTGCGGTAAGTTTAATTTTTATCCTGTCTTCAAAACTCAGGGATTTTGGATACAAAGAAAAGTATAAGCTGCTAACAATCTTATTGAAAACATTGCAGGGTTCTTATAAAATAGTCCTGTTTATCAATTACGAAATCATCATAACTGTTATTATAATAAACCCTGATTTTATTGATCGCATGGCGTTTCAGAAAATCAATACTTTCTTTTGTCATTTTTGAATAATCAATCAATTTTTCTCCTTCGTTTCTACAGATTATTTGTCCTGAGAGTGGTAGGGTAATGAAATCATTACCCGACTTTAAAGATATTTTGCTTTCCTTCCCAAAACAACTCTTATAACCAGGTTTCAGGAGAATGAAAAGAGCCATTGAGGTATCTCGGTATGTAATATTCTGTTCAATCTTCACTTTTAAATTACCCGGTATACTGGATACATTCTCGTAATAAGCTGAACGAGTAACAAGATCATCACAAGGGTCATTAGTTGTTTTTAAATTGCACTGTGCCTGAACTGAAAGAGAATACATAAAAATTAAAAGGAAAATGATTATTGATTTTATTTTAAAAAGCATACTTGCTACTGACATGTAATTAATAAAGTTAAGAATTCCATTTTTTGTTATGATTGTTTTAACTACCGTTTCAAATCTGACATACTTATAAGTTTTTAGAATCCCAGGCATTCTAAATGCAAGCAATGGATGTCCTTCTATTGTTTTCATGAATTTTTGTAAGTTTTAATATGATAAAAGTAGTTTGGAGTAACAACTTTGTCAAGCCTCTGTCGCCCATTTTGTGGGGAACTAAACTTGTTTTCAAACTATTTGTCTTTCAAAACCGGAAGAATATTTACCAGTATAAGCCACTGATGTAACAAAGAGTATTCTTAGTCAAAATAGAGTACTAATTTATCAGCAATATGTCAGAGAATTTAAAATAACAGATTAGCTGCAATACATCTTTATGATTGTCTGACTATTAACGAATCTGCCTGTAATTAATATAAGAATTTACGATTTTGACGAGTAATTTATTTGTAGGGATCAATTATATCAAAAAAGTTGAAAATTTGCCATTTAAACTGGCTTTTATGCGGAAAGTTGATACAAAAAAGCAAATAGTAAAAGTTAAAAATTGTAGAAATTGAATCACATAATGCATTAATGCAGTATTTTCACCCACTAAAATCTTAGAATAAGAAATTTAAACAACAAATCAGGAGGATAAACTTATGCTCTATCGTCAACTTGGTAAAACAGGCATTGATCTTTCAATTCTGGGATTCGGATGTATGCGACTTCCTATAATCGACCACAAACCTGAAAAAATTAACTATTCAATAGCAACTAAACTGCTTTATCATGCAATAGAAAATGGCGTTAATTATGTTGATACTGCCTATTTTTATCATGCTTCTGTTTTCGGACAACGTGGTGAAAGTGAACCTTTTGTTGGGGAGGCACTTTCCCGGGGACTGAGAAAAAAAGTGCATCTGGCCACTAAGATGCCACTTTTTCAACTGAGGCAAAAGGAACAGATGGAAACATATCTCTCGGAACAACTGGAAAGACTGAAAACAGATTATTTAGATTTTTATCTCTTACACGGGCTCAATGGTGATTTATGGGACAAAATGAAAAGTTTTGGTGTTCGCGAGTTTCTCGATAAAAAGAAAGCTGAAGGAAAGATCAGATTCCCTGCATTTTCATTTCATGGAAAAACGGAGGATTTTATGAGAATTTGCGACGAATATGACTGGACATTCGGGCAGATACAATATAACTATATGGATATAGATTTTCAGGCCGGATATAAAGGTCTTAAGTACGCAGCCGGTAAAGGAATCGGAGTAGTTGTGATGGAACCTTTAAAGGGCGGCAAATTAGGGAATAATCTCCCATCTGAAATGACACCTGTCTTCAAAGAATCTTCTGCTAAAAGAAGCCCGGCTGAATGGGCACTGCGTTTTGTGTGGAACGACGCCGCAGTAACAAGTCTTCTTTCGGGCATGAATAGCATGGAGCAATTGGAGGAAAATATCAAGGTAGCGAATAATGGAATTTCAGATTCTCTCAGCAAGGATGACCTATTGATGTTTGACAAGCTGAGAAGTGCAATGAGCGTAAGGATCAAAGCAGATTGCACGGAGTGCAGATACTGTATGCCCTGCTCCTCCGGAGTGGATATCCCTGACGTTTTAGCCGCTCTTAACAACGCTGCCATCTGGAATGACGCCAACACATGGGTAACCGGTTATGTACGTGTAAAAGGCAAAGCAGGCAAATGTACAGAATGTAAGGAATGTGAGGAAGTATGTCCTCAGGGACTTCCAATATCGACTTTTATGAAAGAGGCTGTTTCTTTATTCAGAGAATAATAAAAATAAAATCAGTGCCGGTATTTACATTTTATTTTAAAGAATTATTACTAACAATAATTTTGCCTTTATAATTATCTCTTTCTGTTACTACCCTGTTGGAATAAATGCTAATATCAGGATGAATAATAATATTATCATCTTAATCTTTAACTTTACAAAAAGAAACCGCATTTCATATAAAAGACAGATTATGAAAACTCTGATTCTCGTTTCATTGCTAACCATTCTCACATTTTCAGCATTTGGCCAGGGAAGAAGCTCTACCTTATATGTTGATGCTTACAAAAGGGATAAAAACATGGAAAGAATCGGCGGAGCATTAACCGTTTTTGGCGGAGTTACACTTTTTGTTGGTAATATATTGTACTGGAAAGTATATCATGATAATAACGGAACATCAACAGATTATGTGAATGCATACCGAAATATCATGCTTGGAGGTCTCGGACTGATGGTGATCGGAATTCCAATATGGTCGTATGGTAAAGCAAACGAGAGGCATATAAGAATTGATGCAGAACTTATTAACTTTAGAGGATTAGCACTTACGAATGGTGTTGGATTACGAATAAAGTTTTAATTAATACAAAAAGACAAACATGGAAAAGAAATCCGGATTATCTGAAAGCAGAAGGAGACTTCTTAAAGGTTTGGCAGTTCTTCCATTTGCAGGAAGCTTTTCGATTGCCTCAGCTGCAACACGGCTTATGTCAAACAATCAGGGGTATCTTACTGATGAAGCGAAGGATTCGTTAAAAAATCTGAAAGGAGTGCTTCCAAAAGGGAAACTTGGAAAATATGAGATAAGCAGGCTTGTAATGGGCTGCAATCCAATGGGAGGATGGTCGCATTCAAGAGATCTTTCTTATGTCGGGCAACTAAGCAAACACTGGCATACCGAGACGAAAATGAAGGAAACATGGGCAATAGCAGAACAGGCGGGTATTAATTTTTGTAACCTCGTGGAATTTCAATACAAGGCATTCAATGAGTTCAAAAGAGAGACAGGAAGTAAAATGATGAATGTGTGTCAGTGTTCTATTGGTCAGCCCGCTGACAGACTGGCTCCTGTTAAAAAAGCGGTTGCTGACGGAGCCGATTTCATCTACATCCAGGGTGAGAATGTTGATAGCCTGGCAAAAACCAACGCGATTGATGTCTTGCTGAAAACTGTCGATTATATACGGAGCCAGGGCCTCCTTGCCGGTGTTGGCGCTCACTCCATAAAAAGTATTAAAGCTTCAATTGATGTAGGTGTCAAACCTGATTTTTATTATAAAACTTTTCATCACGACAATTACTGGTCAGTTACACCTCCTGAAAACAGAAAAGAATACCCGACCTATCCAACAACTCCAATAACTGACCGTAATCAATGGAATGATAATATGTGGGATCAGTTTTATGAACAGACCATTGAAACCTTCAAAACCATCGATGTGCCTTTCTTTGGATTTAAGGTTTTGGCGGCTGGTTCGATAGAGCCGAAGAATGGTATTCGCTGGGCATATGAGAATGGAGCCGATTTTGTTTGTCTGGGTATGTACGATTTCCAGGTGGTTGATGATGTAAACACAACTATTGATATATTAGGAAGCCTTGGAAAACGTGATAGACCCTGGTATTCATAAAAAGTTCACCAGTATCTTATGCACTTATAATTTTTAACATAACAGGTTAAAAATCTTATTTGATTTAAATACCCGGAGAATTCACTTTTAAGATTAGTCTTTTACTCTGGTATATGTTTCAACTCCAAGCGATTTGTTATTCACTATTTCTTCACGTGTAACCAGATCAGGTGATTTGACATCGAATATTACTCTAAAACTTGCTTTTTCAGGATTTGAAGCAAACTCAAAGGGAACCTGTTCGCACCTGTTTTTGGCTGTGAACCATAAAATGCCCATCATAAAATTTGGAGCGTCTTTTACAAATCCGGCAGTAATCATTTTATCCCTCTTTTTGTCATATCCCCATAACTCCTTCATTTCCATCCAGAGTTTACCCTGTGTAACACTCTTTAGATTGAATTCAACCCCATCATTTCCATAGGGTTTAATTTCTGCTGTATAGACAGTGTCTTTAAAAGTTTTATTTTCCCAGGTGCCAATAAATTGTTTCAGAAGTTCAGCCTGATTGAGGTCGCTTTGCATAGTCTGTGCGTGTATTACATTAATACTTAGTAAAAAGAATACTGCAACCACTGCGATTGAATAATTTTTTCTCATAAGTTATATTTATTAATGAATGATTTGTAAAAATCTGATTACCAAACAACTTTTGGCTGATATTGTTCATAATCAGGTATAAGAATAAATAAAAGAAATAATTCACCATGTGTTACGATATATTACGATATATTGTTATAAATTTGTGAAATGTTTGATTTTAACTTAAATCTAAAGAACTGAAAGATGGCTGACAACCATTTTAAAGATAATCCAAAACAATCACGCCTCTTTAAGAAGGGTGATCTGAAATATATAATCCTTGATATAGTTAAAGATTGTCCGTCACATGGATATGATATAATATCAGTTCTGGAGGATCGTTTTCACGGACTCTATTCTCCTAGTGCCGGAAGTATTTATCCGATACTTCAGTTTCTCGAAAGTGAAGATTTTGTCACAGCCTGCAGGAAGGATGGGCGAAATGTATTTACGATCACAGATGCCGGTATAAAATATCTTAAAGAAGAGAAAGTTACAACAGACAAGATAAAGGAACGCTTCAAGAACTTGTGGGGGTGCTCCAACAGGGAATATCTTCAGGATGTAAGGACTGTATTGAATTATTCATCTGAATTACGACATATAATCGGCCGGCTGGCTATGAGTAAAGACACTGAAAAAGTCGCTATTCTTAAAGGGAAACTTTCCAAAGCATTGATTGATATTAAAAAAATAACCGAAGAAGATAATATATAATTAAAATATCCCGGTGTCATAATCGTCTAATTATAATATGATACTAAACAAAAACAAAAACAAATACATATGGGATCAGAAGTTTTAGTGAAGAATAAGGGGAAAAAAACAGGCAGTGGACTGAGAGAACTTCTTAAACTATATCGGTTTTTAAAGCCATACCGATGGAAATTTGCCCTTGGAATGTTGTTTTTACTGATTTCAAGCGGAGCAAGCCTTATGTTTCCAAAATTTCTTGGCAATATGGTAGATCTGGGAAACAAAGGAAAGATGATCTCTGAGATAACTCATACAGGATTAATTCTTCTGGCAATAATTCTTGTTCAGGCAATATTTTCCTACTCACGGATACGGATATTTGTTGAAGTAACAGAAAAAACACTGGCCTCAATACGTCAGCATTTATACAACCACCTGATCAAGTTGCCTATGAGTTTTTTTGCGTCACGAAGAGTAGGTGAGCTGAATAGCCGTATTTCCTCCGACATTTCCCTGTTACAGGATTCACTCACTTCAACCCTTGCCGATTTGTTGTCTCAGATCATACTGATAACAGGTGGAATTACACTAATGACTATAAGTTCCTTCAAGCTCACTTTATTCATGTTATCAATTTTGCCAGCTGTTGCACTCTTTGCTTTCTTTTCAGGAAGAGCTATCCGCAGGTATTCAAAGAAAGCACAGGGATATGTGGCTGAATCAAATACAATTGTTGAAGAGACTCTACAGGGAATACAAAATGTAAAAGCTTTTACAAATGAATTATTTGAAATAAACAGGTACCGCGATAAGACAATTGAAGTAGCAAAGGCCGGTATAAAGGGCGGTAAGTATCAGGCCGCCATGTCATTTATTGTTCTGGCATTTTTCATGGCCATGGGTGCTGTGATATGGAGAGGTGCAACATTAATTGCTTCAGGCCAGATGGCAGCCGGTCAGCTTTTTTCATTTGTAATTTATTCGGGGTTTATAGCAGGCAATATTGCAGGGATGGCGGGTGTATATACACGTCTTCAAAAAGCAATCGGTGCTGCAGAGAAATTGTTACTTCTGCTCGACGAACCTGCAGAAGCGGTGGATGAAAAGTATGATCATAAACTTTCCAATACATTGCATGGGCAGATTGTTTTTGACAATGTTGCATTCGAATACCCTTCAAGGAAAGAAAATGTAGTGTTACGTAATGTAAGCTTCAGAGTTGAACCTGGCCAGCAGGTTGCACTAGTTGGTCCCAGCGGAGCTGGAAAATCAACTATTGTTTCTCTGTTGCTAAAATTCTATGACCCAACGAATGGAGCAATTCTCTTCGACGGCCGCGACAACCGTAGTTTTCCAATTACAGCACTTCGTGCTCAGATGGCGATAGTCCCACAGGATGTATTCCTGTTCGGAGGAACCATTCTTGAGAATATTGCATACGGGAAACCCGGGTCAGGCGAAGAGGAGATTATTGAAGCTGCCAGACAGGCGAATGCATGGGATTTTATACAGACTTTCCCGGAAAAACTTAATACTATTGTAGGAGAACGGGGAGTACAGCTCTCAGGTGGCCAACGCCAACGTATTGCAATCGCCAGGGCAGTTCTTAAGAATCCGAAAATTCTGATCCTCGATGAAGCTACTTCGTCACTTGATTCTGAATCTGAAAGGCTGGTTCAGGAAGCACTCGATAAGCTTATGAATGGACGAACCTCAGTAGTGATTGCACATCGTCTGGCCACTATTCGTAATGCCGACAAAATTATCGTTCTTGAAAACGGAACAATAATTGAACAGGGAACACATAACGAACTTCTCTCCAATAAAAATGGTTTATATAAGACACTCACAGAATTACAGTTTGCAGTGTGAATAAAAAGAGACGCCCAAACCGGGCGTCTCAACCAACTAATATGCATGAAATAAATAGCTTATAGATTCAATCTAGATAAGAATCTGCCGGGCATAATGAGCACAGGTCCTAACCTCTTTTACTGAATTTGACCATGGTTTAACATCATATTCAAGTTCAATATCACAAAAGATAGGCCATCCCTTCTGTTTTATATTCAACAAAATATCCTCCAGAGGACATTCTCCCTGACCCCATACCTGATTTGTATTCGCCGGGTCAGTCTTAGGACCGGTTTTGTCTTTAATATGGATGCTGACAATACGATCGTGATACTTATCGATGATCGTATTCGGATGAATCCCCGTTGAACCAAAGAAGTGTCCTGAATCGAAATTAAACATAACAGCAGGTGAGATAGCCATAAACGGATCATAGCTGAACCCTGGTGTTGCAAACTGAAAATGAGTGTGGAATATTGCAAACATTCCATGTTTCTCAGCAAAAGGAGCGAGTTTCTTAACTGCTTCCATCCCAAGCTCTTCGCTTACTCCTTTGGCGCCAAGTGCTTTAGCTGCTTTAAATGCATAATCAATTTCCCCATCTGACCATCTTGCAGGTGAAAATTTAACTATATGGATGTTTATGCCTGCATTGTCGAACATTTTTCGGACATCTTCAATTTTTGATATTGGAAGAGCTAAGCGCCACTCTTTGATTTCCTTTTCATACTTTGCTATTTCAGCTTTCTGCTCAGGAGTAAATTCAGGTCTCTTGAAGGCTGGAGGTGGAGCGCCTGCAGGTGCACCTGCTGCAGGTTTTGGAGCTGCAGGAGGATGAGCAAACATTGCCATCATTGGATTCTTGGGTGCCCCGAGAGAATCTTCCACGTCACCACTCATCAACTCAATTGAATTGATCCCTGTCTCGCTGCAATATTTGATTATATTTTCAACTCCTCCTTCTCTGTCACGCCAGCTGTACGTTATTGTACCAATCTGAACGCCACCAAAATTTGAATCTGGTTTTGTTCCGGGAACCACTTTCCCCACTATTGTGCTTTTGCCAAACAAATTAACCGGAATCAGCGAAAAAGCAGCAACTGTGGCAGTGCTCCCAAGGAATTTACGTCTTGAGAGGCTCTGTTTTGATTTGTTCTTGTCTTCCATATTTTCTTTATTTGAATTAAAAAATTATTGCCTTTACAAAATTACAGGCTCCAGCCATTACGGTATTCATACTGAAACAGACTGTTTGCTTCAGGAAGATTTGTGATTTTCATATTAGCTGCATCATATTCCAGAGTTATATCATCAAGCTGATGTTTTACTGCAATATTGGTCAGCAACATTATCTCAGTAAGCTTTGATGAAATAGAAAAATCGTTACAGGATTTTTTACCGGCTTTGATAGCCCCTACCCAGTCTTCAAATATATTTCCGGTGCGGGGAAGCCATGCATCAGGACCTTTGAAGTCATCATTTCCGGGAATAAGCTCAGGCATGGCACCATGACTTGCATGAGTTAATATGCCTTTGTCACCATAATAAGTAGCATCTTTCATTGCCCTGCCTGGTTCCAGACTGTCAGGCCGGGGAGGTCTAAGTCCACCGTCACACCATGTAACCTTCACTGCCGGCATATCACCTCTGGCAGGGAATTCATATGTAACCATCTCACATAAAGGCATATAATCAGTACTATATGGTGAACTCGTAGCCTGAATTTTAGTAGGCATACCCAGATTCAGGGCCCATATCGGTGCATCAAAAATATGAGCCCCCATATCTCCCATAGCACCGGTACCATAATCCCACAATCCTCTCCAGTTGAAATGAAGTGCTTTAGGATTATAAGGTTTGTATGGAGCTGGTCCCAACCATACTTCATAATTCAGTTCTTTAGGAACAGGCATACCTTCAGGTCTCTTTATATCGCCCTGTGGCCAGAAACCCATTGGACGGTTTGTAGATAACTGCACGTCTGTTACCTTTCCTATTACTCCAGATTGTATCCACTCAACAGTCTTACGTGTTCCTTCTGTGGCATGTCCCTGGTTTCCCATCTGTGTAACCACCCCGGTTTCTTTTGCCAGTTCTGCAAGTTTACGGACCTCAAAAATTGTTTTTGCCATCGGTTTCTCAAGGTACACATGTTTTTTTGCCCGCATAAATGCAGCCGCAATCATAGCATGATTATGGTCGGGCGTACCAATTACAACAGCATCAATTGATTTTTCCTTGTCAAGCAATTCCCGCCAGTCATTATAAATTTTAGCCTTTGGATATCCTTTAAAGATATGGCCCGCATAATTTGGATCCACATCACAGAGAGCATAAATGTTCGCAAGTTTTATCGGGCCTTTATCTGCAGCGCCCATCTGCACAGGTGCATTTGTATTAGGGCCAGGCTTTCCTTCTTTAGAAGCCATCCGTTTCATCATCTCAGCCATCCTTGCCTGTTGGGCAGCAATCTGCTCTTTAGTCATAGGAGTGCCGTCAAAGTTTCTCACCGGCCTGATAATAGGAACATCCGGAGTGCATAACTGCTGTATATCTCCACCTCCCTGGCTTCCAACACCAATTCCGGCTACATTGATAATATCGCTTGGAGGAGTATACCCTTTACCACCCAAAACAAATCGGGGAACAATTGTAAATGCGGCAGCTGCGGTGGCCGTAGTACCCAGAAAGCTACGTCTTGACAGATTTTTTCCAGGTAAATCTTTCATGTTATCCTTTTTCTGACCCATAATAAGAGAATTATTGAAGTTTATAAAGAAATAAAGCTCCTAAATTTACTCAATATCTCACCCCTTATCAATGAATCGTTAAACAATTTGGCCTGTTTAATTATTTTTAACAAATGAATATTCCGGGCTTTTTACTATTCAACAGATATGGAAATAAAAATGAAAAACCCGGATATATTCTACCCGGGTTACAATGTTTAAAAACTGATAAACCTTAAATTGCAGTTCCGCCTCTCTCTCCTGTCCGGATTCTTATACACTCCTCAAGTGGAGTTATAAAAATTTTCCCGTCTCCAACACTTCCGGTTCCATCAGTACGCGCAGCTTTTAGTATCGCATTCACTGTTATTTCTACAAAAGCATCATTGACTCCTATCTCAATTTTGATTTTTGGGATAAGGTCAGGAATAATTATCTGCCCCCTGTACATTTCTTCAATTCTCTGCTGACCATGACCTGAGACACGGCTGACAGTGATCCTTTTAATATCAGCTTCAATAAGTGATTCACGAACCTTGTCGAGCTGAACTTCTCTGATAATTGCTGTTATTAATTTCATCTTATGACATTTACAAAATTACCTGATTAACTTGGATTTAACATTCCATATCCTCTTTCACCATGATAAGACCTGTCGAGTCCTGCCATTTCATCATCCTCTGACGATTTAAACTTAATAAACTTATTCAGTACAAAGATTATTATAAGAGTCATCACTGCTGCATATACAATTGCGATCGATACTGCCAGACCCTGTACACCAAGCTGATTCCAGATTGTCCATTTTCCTCCTGTAATAGTTGCTGCATCGCTCATCCACGAAGGACGAATAAAGAATGTAAGAAGCAGAGCTCCTACAATTCCTCCTACTCCGTGAATCCCAAATGCATCGAGACTATCGTCATACCCAAGCCTGTTTTTAAACTGGATAGCAGAATAACAAACGAATGAAGCCAGTAACCCTAATATCATAGCGCCATAAGGCTGAACAACACCTGCAGCTGGTGTTACAGCGACCAGACCTGCCAGAATTCCCGAGGCAAAACCCAGAGCTGTTGCTTTTCCCTGGTGGAAACTTTCAATGAGTATCCATGAAAGAGCACCAGTTGCAGCGGCAACCTGAGTTGCTGTAAGCGCTTGTGCTGTGCTTAATCCAGAAGAGATACTGCTGCCCGCATTAAACCCGAACCAGCCAACCCAGAGAAGACCTGCACCAAGCATTGTAATTACCATATTATTAGGACGGATCACCTGGTAGGGATAGCCTCTGCGTGCTCCAAGGAAAAGTACTGCAACAAGTCCACTTACCCCGGCAGAAATATGAACAACTGTTCCTCCTGCAAAATCTATAGCCCCTTTTGCTCCCAGGTGAAAAAGGAAACCATCTGAGCTCCAAACCCAATGGCAAATGGGATTATAAACCAGAAGACTCCATATAGTTATAAAAAAACAATACGCTTTAAAATTAACTCTTTCCGCGAATGCACCTGCTATCAGAGCCGGCGTTATAATAGCAAACTTGCCCTGGAACATAGTGAATACATATTCAGGAATACCGGCATCCATAATCTTAGTGTCAATTCCTTTTAAAAAGAAATAGTCTTTATTCCATCCAAACCACCCTCCTAAAACATTCCCTCCAAAACACATGCTATATCCGACGATAACCCACACAACGCTAATAATACCCATTGCCACAAAACTATGCATTATCGTTCCAAGCACATTTTTTGAACGTACAAGGCCACCATAGAACATCGCCAATCCCGGAATCATCAGTAAGACAAGAGCCGTGGATGTCAACATCCATGCCGTTGCTCCTGAATCAATGTGAGTATTATCAGCGGCAAATAAACCTGTACTGCTGATAAATAAAAATAAGAGTATCAAGAAGTATCTTCTTCCGGAAGTTTTCATCAGTCAATAATTTAATGTTGAAGTAATAAAAAAGTAATATTTGATACAAACATATGCTATTTTAGGGGGTATTTCAAAATATTTATATGTTTTTTTAATAATTATGATATTTTTTGAGGGGTATTTGTGAATTTTATATACTTTTTTATTAACTGCCTCTATTTTTCTTTGAGATTACTGATAAACTGAGATACATTCTCATTCAAATTTCCTTCCTGCCCTATGACTTTCACAAAGGCACTACCTATAATACCTCCCCGGGAATATTGCCCTGCCACTACAAATGTCTCACGGTTTGAAATGCCAAAACCAATCAATCCGGGGTTTTTCAGATTCATCTCTTGTATCCTTCTGAAATATGAAATCTGAGTATCAGTGAATTTGTCTTTTGTCCCGGTAATGGATGATGAAGACACTATATAAATAAATCCACGGCTTATCTTATCTATAGCGAAAATCCTCTCATCAGAGGATTGGGGAGAAACAAGTAATATATTATAAAGATCATAATGATTAAAAACACTAAAATATTGCTCACTATAGATCAAAGGGGGCAGGTCGGGAATAATAATACCATCTATACCTGTCTCACTGCATTTCAGGCAGAAATTCTCTACCCCGAACTGTATAACAGGGTTTAAATATCCCATGAGAAGCAGTGGTATTTTCACTTCATCCCTGATATTGTTTAACTGATCGAAAAGAAGATTAAGGGTCATTCCATTCTTAAGCGCTCTTTCATTACTACGCTGAATAACTGGTCCATCAGCCATTGGATCAGAGAAAGGTATACCGATCTCAATCATATCAGCACCGGCATTCTCCAGAGCTTTGATTATTCCGACTGTGGAATCAAGCTTTGGGTACCCGGCTGTAAAATAGACTGAAAGTATATTGCCTGTTTTCTGCCTGAAAAGTTTGTCAATCCGATTCATACTATAACGAACTAAATTTAAATTGCAATTTGTGATAGTCTGTAGATCACTTAATGTTTCTTGTGGGTAATTGAATTCATTTTTACCATAAAAGCAAACAAAGTATAACACTAAGATACACCAGGGGAATTCATAAATTAAATATTCCCTTTTCCATGTATTTTATATAGGTATCCATATCTTTATCTCCTCTTCCTGAAATTGTTACTACTACAACATCCTCTTTATTGAAACGATGTTTTCCTAACCATGCAAGTGCATGAGCCGATTCAAGTGCCGGGACAATTCCCTCAAGACGGGTAAGTCGGAATGCAGCCTCAAGAGCCTCATCGTCGGTTACATTATCGAAAATGACCCTCTTTAACTTATGAAGATATGAATGAATCGGTCCAATACCCGGATAATCGAGTCCGGCTGAAATTGAATAAGGTTCCGTTATCTGACCATCATCTGTCTGCATAAGCATAGTCCGGCTACCATGTATAATTCCCGGACGGCCCATTACCATTGTTGCAGCTGTTTCTCCACTTTTAATTCCTTTCCCTCCTGCTTCAACGGCAATCAATTTTACATGTTCATTTGTAAGATAATGATAAAAAGAGCCAATAGCGTTGCTCCCTCCTCCAACACAGGCTATTATGTAATCAGGGTTTTCTTTCCCGGAAACTTCCCTGACCTGAAGTTTCATCTCCTCACTTATTACCGACTGCAGCCTTGTAACCAGATCGGGATATGGATGCGGTCCTACTACCGAACCAATAATATAATAAGTATCAACCGGATTACCGATCCAGTCACGGATAGCCTCATTAGTGGCATCTTTCAGGGTTTTATTTCCACTTGTAACAGCGATTACTTCAGCGCCAAGCATTTTCATACGCAATACATTCGGTGATTGCCTTTCAATATCGGTTTGTCCCATAAAAACGATGCATTTCATCCCCATAAGGGCACATACTGTTGCAGTGGCAACGCCGTGCTGTCCAGCTCCTGTTTCAGCAATGATCCTCGATTTACCAAGACTCTTTGCAATTAATATCTGTCCTATTGTATTGTTGATTTTATGCGCTCCGGTATGATTAAGATCCTCCCGTTTCAGAAAGATTTTTGTACCATGATACGACGACAACCGCGAGGCAAAAAACAAAGGAGAAGGCCTTCCTACATAATGCTTTAACAATGAATGAAATTCATCTTTGAATTTTTCATCATCAAGTATCTTAATGTAATTATCTTTCAATTCCTTTATATTGGAATACATCATTTCAGGAATATATGCGCCTCCGAATTCCCCGTAATAACCCCGCTCATCTACATTAAAGTTCATTGCCTGTCATTTTAATTGTCTTAATAAATTCTGTTACCAGTTCAACATCCTTAATTCCCGGAGCAGTTTCAAAACGACTGTTTATATCAATAGCAAAGTATCCACTGTTTTCAATCAGTCTGAGTGCACCCGGGTCTTCGGGCCCTATTCCTCCACTAAGGAAAAATGGCTTCTCAAGGGAGTATTCTTTTAGTTTTTCCCAGTTAAACTTAGTACCACTTCCACCGGGCTTATCACTTTTAGTATCAAATAAAAAAAAATCACAAACAGGCATATATTGTTTCAGAATTTCAAAACTGAATTCATTGTCAATATTGAAAGTCTTAATTATAGCAAGTCCCGATGATCGTAACTGAAAACATGATACAGGTGATTCGTTTCCATGCAGTTGAATCATATCAAGTCCTGTCTGAGCCGATATTTCAAGTATCTTACTAATGTTTTCGTTCAGGAATACACCTACCCTTTTAATATCTGAATGCACATTACGGAAGAGTTCTATTTCCGGTTTGTCACCAACATATCTGGGTGATTCAGGATGGAAAATAAATCCCATGAAATCTGGCTTAGCTTCTGCTATCTCCTTTACATTCAAAGGATCATGCATACCACATACTTTGACTTTTATCATTGCTTCAGGTTATTTCTTTAACAAATTCAGAAAAAGCATTTACAGGGTCAGGAGACCTCATAAATTTCTCGCCAATAAGAAATCCGTCAAATCCTGCCTCTCTTAGCTTTTTTATTGCCTGTGGTGAAGAGATACCACTTTCTGAAATCTTTATAAACCCTTTGGGTATTTTATCGGCTACCTGTTCAGAGATATTAGTGTTTACATCAAATGTTTTCAAATTCCGGTTATTTACACCAACGATATTTACATACTGGTTTACCTTATCAAGTTCGGCAGGTTCATGTATTTCCAGAAGGACCTCCATGTTCAGGGAACGGGCTAATCTTGCAAGATTCAGAAGCTCCTTTCTTCCAAGAACTGCAGCTATTAAAAGGATTGCATCAGCACCGATTGACTTTGATTCAATGACCTGATATTCTTCAATTATAAACTCTTTCCGTAGAATTGGGAAAATACTCTCCTTTCTAATGCGCAAAAGGTCGGCATTTGAACCACCAAAAAATTGTGTGTCAGTAAGAACGGATACACCCGATGCGCCCTCCCTGAAATAGCCTGATGTAACTTCATCAATTGCAGAAAATGAATTTATTATACCTTTTGAAGGAGATTTTCTCTTGAACTCAGCAATAATGCCTGTCTTACTTTTATTCATAATAGACTCTGAGAGAGAAATAGCCTGCCGTTCAAACAATTCATTCTTTTTCAGATCGCTGAGAGGAGTTATACTGGCAAGTAATTTCACCTCTACCTTTTTGTTTTCAATTATTTTATCAAGTATGGTCATAGTTGCAATTGAATCAATCTAGTAAATGCTTTATAAGCCTTCCCGCTCAAAAGAGAATTGCTTGCGATTTCGCGACATTCTTCAAATGATTTTGCCGGGTAATAACATTTCAGTGCCATCTGGGTATTTACAATCACTACACTATTCTGGGTTGTTGTGCCTTCACCCTTCAGAATTCTGATAAAAAGATCAGCTGCTTCCTGTACACTTCTTCCACCACTCAACCCGGATTGGTCAACTCTCTTATACTCCATCTTTTCAGGTGAAACAATATGTTCAACACCATTAAGAATATACTTGAATTCAGATGTAAGAGAAACCTCGTCATATCCGTCGAGACTAAAAATAATCATATACTGCATTGATGATTGCTGGTACAGATAGTTGTACAAACGGGCAAGTTCTAGACTATAAACACCTATTAGTTGTTTCGTGGGAAATGAGGGATTAACCATTGGTCCCAGCATATTGAAAAATGTCTTAATTTTTAAAGCTCTCCTTACAGGTGCCACATTTTTCATTGCGGGATTGAAGAGGGGAGCATGTAAAAAACAGACTCCTGATTTATCAATCTCTTTTTTTAGTTTTTCGCTATCGGTGGAAAATTTATAGCCGAAATGCTCAAGAATATTAGACGAACCACACGTTGAACTTACTCCATAATTTCCATGCTTTGCTATTTTGATACCTGCCCCGGCAAGAACAAAAGTAGAGAGTGTTGATATATTGAAAGTGTCTTTCCCATCGCCGCCCGTGCCGCAAACATCCATAGGATCAAATTCTGACAGGTCCACTCTGATACAAAGGTTAAGCAGAGCATCGCGAAATCCGGTGAGCTCATCAACAGTGATGCTCCTCATAAGATAGACAGTTAGAAAAGCAGCAATCTCCGACTCTGAATAATTACCATTGGCAATGTTGGTAAGAACTTTTTCTGCTTCCTGCCGGGAAAGAGTTTTGTGGTCGAAGAGATGATTCAGTGTTTCACGCATGTTTTTTAGTATTTAACTTTTTCATCAGACTACTGTAAATGATTAACAATATTCAACCGGTATCTAATAATTAATCCAGTTCTCTATTATATTCATACCATACCCTGTAAGAACTGATTCGGGGTGGAACTGCAGCCCTCGTACATCGTAGACTTTATGACTTATGCCCATAATTATCCCGTTTTCATCCTTGCAGGTGATTTTAAAACATTCAGGTAAATCATCACCCGACACTACCCATGAATGATACCTTCCTCCTATAATTGAAGAAGGAATATTTTTGAAAAGAGGGTCATTAATATCAGTTATCAGCACCGGAGTGGCAATCCCATGAAATACAGAATTAAGATTCAGAATTTTGCCTCCGAAAGCCTCTCCTATTGCCTGGTGTCCAAGACATATACCCAGAATGCTTTTTGTCGGAGCGTAGCATTTTATCAGATCAATACAAATCCCTGCATTAACCGGAACTCCTGGTCCGGGAGAAATAACAATTTTTTCAAACCCCTCAACTTCATCTATTTTAATCTCATCATTACGATAGACAGAAGGGCATATCCCTGTCAGCTTTTCAATGTAATAAACCAGATTGTATGTGAATGAATCGTAATTATCAATAACCAATATCTTTTTCATATAATAATAATTAAGAATTACTTAATTTCTTCTGCCTGTTCAATAGCTTTTCGGAGTGCCCCAAGCTTATTATTAACCTCCTGCAGTTCCATCTCCTCGTCAGAATTGGCAACAATTCCGGCGCCTGCCTGATAATAAAGAGTATTGGCTTTGCTTAGAAAAGTTCTGATCATTATGGCATGGTTAAAATGACCCCTGAAATCGAGGAAGCCGATTGCTCCTCCATAATACCCGCGTCTTTGATTTTCCAATTTATCTATGATTTTCATTGCCATATACTTAGGAGCTCCTGAAAGTGTGCCGGCAGGGAAGGTTGAAGACATCATGTCTGCAACATTTGTACCTTTTTTAAGCTCTCCTGAAACGGCTGATACAAGGTGAATAACATGAGAATAGAACTGAACTTCCCGGTAGCTTTCAACTTTGACATTGTCTGCATGTCTGCTCAGATCATTCCGTGCAAGGTCAACCAGCATAACATGTTCTGCATTTTCTTTCTGATCGGTTGAAAGTTCCTGCGCAAGAAGCTTGTCTTTTTCATCATTGCCGGTACGCTTGAATGTTCCGGCAATAGGATTAATGAAAGCTTTCCCCTTAATAATCTTCAGGTGGGCTTCGGGTGATGATCCGAATATCTTATAATTCCCATAATCAAAATAGAAAAGATAAGGAGAAGGATTTATCGACCTCAAAGCCCTGTAAACATTAAATTCATCGCCAGTAAATTGCCGCGAGAATTGCCTGGATAAAACCACCTGAAAAACATCTCCCAGATAACAATGTTCTTTCCCTTTACTTACCATAGCCATATACTGTTTGTCAGAAATATTACGATGTTCATCCCCGACAGTTTTAAAAGAGTAGATAGCAACGTTTCTGCTGTTAAGTAATGATTCAATCCTGTCAAGCTCACTGGATTCGCCATTTACCTGATTTTCAATTATCTGCAGTGTGTTCAGATAATGGTTTATTGCTATAATGTATTTATAAAGGTGATATCTGGCATCAGGGATCTCATATTCGCAGTAAGGACTTTGTTTAAATTCAATCTTTTCGAAATATTCAACAGCGTCGTACGACAGGTAACCAAACAGTCCGTTAACCGGGATATCTTCCTGCAAATCTGATTGAACAAATGTGTCAGCAAAAGCAGAGAACCTTGTATTAAACGTCTGTTTATCTGCTATATCAGTAACAATTGTCGAACCGTCAGGGAAAGTTTCGGTAATAGTTCCTTTATCAGCCTCGAAACCTGCCACCGGTTTCATGCAAATGAAAGAATAACTGTTTTCATTACCGTGATAATCAGAGCTTTCCAATAACAGAGAGTTTGGATAGATGTCTCTGATTCTAAGATATATGCTCACCGGAGTTATTATGTCAGCCAACAGCCTCCTTGAAATTGTTTTAATCTTAAATTGTATCATAGTTTTTGTTTTTATTCTGTCACATCTACTTTTCAAAATTCCCTGTTTCTTAAAAATCAAAAAAGCCTGTCGTGATTACGACAGGCTTCTGATTAATATCTTATAATATTATATACAAATAGCTGGCAGTCTCACGTCAAAAAGTGAAAAATTCTTAACCACCAACGCCAATATGTACAAATAGTCTTCATTTTAAGTTCCGTTCAACTGCAAATATAGAATATGTTTTTAAAAAAACAAATTCTGACGGTTTTTATTGAAAATGACCGTTAACTACAAAGTTCACAAAGCAGGCACAAAGTACACTAAGAGAATGTATTTAGTTTATCAGTCCTTTGTGATCTTTGTGTTAACCTTTGTGTCCTGTGTGGTTAAGAGACTCCTTATAACATTTTACATTCCCATGACAATTGATGACAATTCTTTACACAACTATGACAGCGATTCATTTTCTGAAGTGCAACTTTGTATTACAAATTAAGAATCGTCATAAAAATGAATATAAATGATGACAAATTTCTATAAATACTAAAATTGAAACCTTCAATCATGAAAACAAAACATTACGGGTTCGTGGCATTTTTCATAATCTTATGTACACTCAGTCTTTCTGTGAAGGCTGATGATTTACGAAAAATTGTATCTCTCTCCGGATACTGGAAATTCTCAATAGGAGACGACAGCAAATGGGCAAATCCTTCTTACGATGATTCTGGCTGGGATCAGATTACTGTACCCGGAAAGTGGGAGGATCAGGGCTATAACGATTATAATGGATACGCATGGTACCGGAAAACATTCAAAGTTAACGGCATTCCTGAAAATACCACTATCTATTTAATGATGGGCCACATTGACGATGCTGATGTTGTATATCTTAACGGGAAAGAGGTCGGCAGAAACGGATCCTTTCCGCCAAATTTTGTAACTGCTTATGACAGAGTCAGAAAATACATAATCCCTGCCGATTACCTTAAAGATGGTAGCGATAATGTTATATCTGTAAAAGTCTATGACACTTATGGGGATGGAGGTATTGTCGAAGGGCCTGCAGGCATTTATTACGATGAGGATATCGATTTGCTCAGCCTAAATTTAAATGGAAGCTGGAAATTTCAAACCGGCGATAATAAAAGCTGGAAAGCAGTGGAATTCAATGACGAAGCCTGGAAGACAATTAATGTGCCTGCAACCTGGGAGAGCCAGGGGTATGAAGACTACGACGGATATGCCTGGTACCGACTTAAGTTCACTGTGCCTCAGAATCTGAGTAAGGAAGAATTGTTTCTGTCACTTGGAAAGATTGATGATATTGATGATGTCTATCTGAATGGAGAGCACATTGGAAATGTCTATGATCTTAGAAAAAAGTCATGGATAGGTGTACAAAACACAGGATGGGAATGGACAATGCCGAGAACGTATAAAATCCCGGAAGGTCTGTTAAACAGAAACGGATCCAATACAATTGCAGTAAGAGTCTATGACGGACAGGGACTGGGAGGCATTTACGAAGGACCGATTGGCATAATGACAACTGATAACTACCACATTTATAAGAAAAAACATCATTCATATTCTTATTCATACAGATCATTCTGGGGATTTGTGTATGACGTGATTTTTAATAATGATAATTCAAACGAGGAGGACGAACAATGATAAAATTTCTAAATAACCGGAGGACAGGAATCTTACTGGTTACCGCTTTAATACTTTTGTTCAGCCAGTCAACAAAAGCAAATCCGGCTGAAGACAATCTGGTTCTGCTGAAGAATCTGACAGGCCGCTGGCAGTTTTCCATAGGTATAAATAAAGAATGGATATCTCCAAAATTTGACGATAGTAAATGGGAGTCAATTCATGTGCCATCACCATGGGAAGACCAGGGGTTCAACGGCTATAATGGTTATGCTTTTTACAGGAAAAATATTGAGATCCCATCAGCTTATAAAGACCGTATGCTTTACCTGAATATGGGATATATTGATGATGTTGATGAGGTATATCTCAATGGACATAAAATCGGTGCATCAGGAGGCTTCCCTCCAAATTATAACACTGCTTATAATGCTGAACGCATTTATTATATCCCACAGGAGGACATCAACTTCGATGGCTCAAATCTTATAGCTGTAAAAGTATACGACTCGTACGACCAGGGTGGAATTGTAAGCGGTAATATAGGTTTATATGGAGGAAAGACATCCGTAAACCTTGATCTGAATCTTCAATCTTTATGGAAATTTCAAACTGGTGATGATCCCAGACGTAAAGAGTCGGATTTTGATGACAGCAGCTGGTCAGAAATTTTTGTCCCGGCAAAATGGGAAGATCAGGGCTACAGAGATTATGATGGCTATGCATGGTATCGCAAAAAATTCACATATCAGGGCAACAGTGATGAAAAAATGGTCCTGCTAATGGGTAAGATAGATGATATCGATCAGGTTTTCATAAATGGAATTTTAGTTGGCTCTACCGGAAAGTTCCCGGCAAAGAAATGGGATGATGTGTCAACAAGCGGTGAATGGACAGCCTTCAGGGGATACTATATACCCGACGGTTTACTAAAGAAAAATCAGACATATGTAATAGCAGTAAGAGTTCTCGATACGGGCGGAGACGGAGGGATTTATGAAGGTCCGGTTGGCATCCTCTCGCAAACTAAATACATCGAATACTGGAGAAAAATCAAGAAATCAGGAGACTAATTTTCGCATGTTGTTACCTGGGAAATGGAGGAGGTTGATAAACCTTCCTCCTTTCTTTGTTTTCACTGAAAAATATTCATCCGAAATTCTATATATTTAAAGAAATTATCTGTTCATGGGGTCATCATTACGCAAGGTGAGTTTATTAATCCTGTTGATCATTGTCCTGCCTGTTATGATATTCTCAGTTTTTGAGATCGGCAATCTAAGGCAAAATGAAAAGGTCATTCAGAATATTTACAAAAATCAGCTCGACGCAATTCTGTTTTCAATAAATCAATATTCCGACGATATCATAAGCAACTTTGCAAGCCGGATCGAGAATAATTTAAACAACTTCAACTCTGATTCAGCCGGACTAAACAAAATAATTAACGAATTTCAGGTAAACTGCCTTATCCATTTCGATAAAAAGCTTGAATTTATCTCATCCGAACCTTATTCATATCGTGATAGCACCTTGCTTCCCGATATCAGAGCAATGATTAAAAATAATTACACAGTAATTGATCAGTTAAGGACTTACTTAAGAGGAGGTTACCGAAAAATAATACCCCTGGGGAATATGGGCAAAGATATGCAATGTGTAGCTTTTTTAACACTCGTTAAGAATGAAGAGGTAACAAATGTCCTGGTTATTGATCCGGTTAAATTTATCAGCAAGGTCCTCGATCCCAGGATTCAGGAGATAGCACAGGGGAAATTTCATATTGCAGTCTATCACCTGGGAGGTGTTTTGCCTGTTTATACTTCAAATAAGCAATATATCCCGGGGAATATTGATGATAAAGAACCCTTCTGGCTGTTGAAAAACTACACAATGGGGATAGAACTCAAAGACGCTACAATCGCTGATCTGACGAAAGACAGGATCAGGAGAAATCTGGTTATGATTGGATTAGTAGATGTTATCTTAATTTTCGGAGCAGCGCTGATTTTCAGAAATGTCAGGAAACAGGTTGAGCTTTCACAGTTAAAGAGCGATTTTGTTTCCAGTGTTTCGCATGAAATAAGAACTCCGCTTGCACTGATAACAATGTACATTGAGACACTCGAAATGGGAAGATTGAAAAATGCGGCGAAAATTAAGGAGTATTATGCTGTTATTTTGAGTGAGACAACCCGTCTCTCGGGTATAGTTAACAGAATTCTTAATTTTTCTCAGATTGAAAGTAACAAAAGAAAATACTTCTTCAGCGAGACTGATATAAATGAAATCGTTGAAAACGCGGCTCTGTCTTTCCGGTATTCAGTAAAAAAGAAAGGATTCAGCTATACTTTCAGTCCTGATAAAACACTACCAGCAGTTATGGTTGACAAGGAAGCAGTTACCGACGCCCTTGTGAATCTTGTTGACAATGCTATGAAATACAGTACCGAAAAAAAGGACATTGTTGTCAGAACAGGAAAGTCTGAGAAGTATGTGTACATTGAAGTGGAGGATCATGGAATTGGAATCTCACAAAAAAATCAGAAGTACATTTTTGACAAATTTTACCGGGTAACAGAAACGAATCTGGCTAATAAGGTGAAAGGATCAGGATTGGGACTAGCTATAGTTAAACATATTATGGACTCTCATGGAGGTAAGATATATGTCAAAAGTTCACCCGGATCGGGATCACTGTTCAGACTTTTATTTCCGGTTAAATAACTTTACTAACTATGAAAAAGATACTGATAGTTGAAGACGAATTGCTTATGGTAAATGGTCTGAAAGATAATCTTGAACTCGAAGGTTATGAAGTAGAAACTGCAATGGAAGGGTCCACGGGTCTTCAAAAAATACTTCAATGCCGGTATGATCTTATTTTACTTGATATTATGTTGCCAGAAATATCCGGATTTGATATTTGTAAAACTGTAAGGAAAGAAGGAGTAAATACCCCTATTATTCTGTTGACGGCTAAGGGTGAGGAAATTGATAAGGTACTTGGATTGGAGCTAGGAGCCGATGATTACATTACTAAACCATTTAGCTTGCGAGAGTTACTCGCAAGGATAAAAACAATTTTGCGGCGTGCTCCAATTGGAAAAGAAGGAGGAGGTGAACCAGAATTTATACGCATAGGGAATATTAGAGTTAATTTCAAAAGTTATCAGGCCCTTGAGGGAACTAATGAAATCAAAATGTCATACAAAGAATTTGGAATATTGCATTACCTGTATATGAATGCAGGCAAAATTATTCAACGCGATGATCTCATGAGCGATGTATGGGGCATTGAATTTGATATTTCAACCCGAACGGTGGATAATTTTATCCTTAAACTGCGGCAGAAAATCGAAGTTGATCCCAATAGTCCAAAGATTATTCTGACAGTACACGGGATAGGCTATAAAATGATCTTGCCGTAATTTTTTGCACCCCTTCCCCCCTAAAGGGGAGTAAATTCTTAGTTTATCAATAATTTCATCAAGGACACCGAATTAGTCCCCATTTAGGGGGACTGCCGCGCAGCGGCAGTGGGTGTTGAATCCTATAAAAAATTCTTATCGAGGAATACCTGAAATTTCTCCTTATACTGATCGCTTATGGGAATATATTCCTTGCCAAAAACGATCCTGCTGCGTTCGATTGTATCTATTTTTTCAAGATTTACAATGAAAGAACGGTGGACCCGCATGAATTTCTCTTCAGGAAGCTTTGATTCCAGAAGTTTAAGAGAAGTAAGTGAAAGAACAGGCTTAATTGAATTTTTTGTGTAAACTTTTACATAATCCTTGAGCCCTTCAATGTATAAAATATCATTAAAATTTAAGCGCTTAATTTTATAATCAGACTTCAGAAACAGGAATTCATTATTGACGTCTACTCTTGCGGGAGTGTTCTGTTCGAGCCTTAGTAACTTCTGAACTTTATGCACAGCCATTAAAAATTCTTCATAGCTGAATGGCTTTAATAAATAGTCAACTATCTCAAGTTTATATCCTTCCAGGGCATATTTTTCAAAAGCTGTGGTAAAAATTATCTTAGGTCCTTTCTCCATTAACCTTGTAAACTCTATTCCTGAGAGGTCAGGCATCTGAATATCAACGAATATCAGATCAACCCGGTTGTCTGTAAGAAATTCGGCTGCGTCGAGAGGGTTGTCAAATTTCCCGGCAAGTTTCAATCCAGGAGTTTTTTCGATATAACCTGTAACAAGCTGCAACGCAAGAGGTTCGTCATCAATTGCAATAGTTGTAATCATTATGCTATATTAATCTGAAGCAGTACTTCAAATTCTGTTTCTGATTTATTTATTTTTATATCATGCTTCCCGGGGAATAACAGATTCAGCCTTTTTGTGACATTCTCCAACCCGATCCCTGAATAGACCGGGTCATTATCTTCCCTGACCTTAAATAAGCTATTGGCACATCTGAATTTTAACAACCCTTTTTCTATAGTCATGCTGACATCAATGAATGACTTTTCACGGTAACTGATACCATGTTTAAACGCATTTTCAATAAAAGGAATAAAGATCAAAGGAGGAATATTAATATCTTCGAATTTTTCAGGGAACGAAAGGTTGAGACTTATCTTATTGCTCATTCTGAGTCGCATAAGATCTATATAGTTATTCATAAAATCTATCTCATTACTCAGTTTTGTATTACCGTGCTCAGAATCATACAGCAGGTATCTCATTAGTTTTGAAAGCCTTAGCACAGCCTTTTGAGAATCCTCCGCATTGATGCTGATCAAGGAATAAATATTATTAAGAGTGTTAAAGAAAAAATGAGGACTAATTTGATTCTTAAGGAACGCCAACTCTGAATTTAGTTTTTCCTTTTCAAGCTCTTTTTGAAGTTTCTCGATTTGTGAATGACGTTCAAGAACTCTCATACCCACAGAGAAAAAGACAAGAAACAAAGAGGTAAACAAATAATTAAAAAGATGCATTTCCCTGAAAGGTGGATGTCCATGATGATCATCAGGGTTTAAAGGAGGCCGCTCTTTTCTCTCTGTTTCAGGTTTAACGACTTCTTCCGTGTTGTTTCGTCCAGGCACATATCTGAAAACCAGTTCATTTGATTTGTCAGAGATAAAATATAAAAATGTTAACAGAAAAATTACCGACAGATAGTATTTATAATTCCGGCTCCCGAAAAAAAATTTTGGAACCAGTATCAGATAATTAGTATAAAATATTATTCCATTGATAATGTTACCTATATAATAAATCCACATAAAATCCTGCCCGACTTCCCATCTTTTAAAAAAATATAAAGGAATACCCAGAATTATGGCCCAGGCCAGAAGGTGTAGCAAAATCTTAATTTTATTTCCCGTCAGAAAATTTTTCATGGATTTAAAAGTATAACAAAATACAATTGGTTTGTTGTTATATTATAAGAATTAAAACCAGATAAATATTCTATTCATATCTGAGCGCATCTATCGGATTCAGATTTGCAGCTTTCCGTGCCGGGTACCATCCGAAAAAAACACCAATAACAAAACAGACAACAAATGCAAGAACAACAGACTGTGTTTTTACAATGGCCTGGCTCGACATAAGTGATCCGGCCAGTCTGGCTAAAAGGTAGCCGAAAATAACTCCCATCATTCCTCCCAGAATGCTTAGAATAATTGACTCTGCAAGAAATTGCTTCATAATATCTTTACCCCGGCCTCCGATAGACATACGTAATCCGATTTCACGGGTGCGTTCAGTTACCGATACAAACATTATGTTCATAATGCCAATCCCTCCTACCAGAAGTGATATGCCCGCAATGGCTCCGAGGAGATAAGTCATAACATCTGTAATTGAAGTAACAGTCTGTAGAAGTTCAGTTTGTGACATTACCCTGAAATCATTTTCTGCCGATTCTTTAAGTTTATGTGTCCTTCTCAGGATTTCCTCTACCTCAGCTTTTGCAGCTGGACTCTTCTCTTCACTTAAGGCTGACGCATAAATTCCATTTATATAATCAATAGCCGCAAGCCTTCGCTGAACAGTTGTATAAGGGGCAATTATCAGATCGTCCTGGTCCTGGCCCATCCCACTTTCACCCTTGTCTTTCAGTACTCCGATTATCATAAAAGGGAGGTTCTTTATTCTGATTGAAAGGCCTACAGGATCTGCTCCTGCACCAAAGAGATTCTCAACAACCGTCTGTCCTAGTATACAAACTTTCGACATGTTTTTTACCTCATTTGCGTTGAAAACTCTACCGCTTTGTATTTCAAGTTTCTTAATATTTAGATATTCTTCGCTGACCCCGTATATAGTTGTCTGTGTATTCTGATTGCTGTAAATAACCTGTCCGCTTGCCCTTATTTCCGGAGAAACCGCACTAATTGCCGTTGCCTCGGCACGAAGGGCTGTAACATCACTGTACTTAAGGGCCATTGAGCTGGAAGCTCCCAGACTGACACCTCCACGCCTTTGAAAATTAGGCATCACCATAACCATATTTGTTCCCATTGATGATATCTGTTTCCTGATTTTCTGCTTTGAACCTTCGCCGATTGCTAACATGGCAATCACTGAAGCTACACCGATAATGATACCGAGCATAGTTAGAAATGCCCTCAGTTTGTTTCTTATCAACGCTCTTATAGCGATCCTAAATAAATTTGAATAGTTCATTTCCTTAAGTTTTTTAATTAATCAAATTCTTCAATTGCCTCAACCGGCAACGTCTTCAGAATTTCAGTGGCATTTAACCGTTCAGTAACAAGACTCTCACGGCTTATCTTCCCGTCCCGGAACATTACGTTTCTTTTTGCAAACTTCGCAATATCAGTTTCATGAGTCACAAATACAATTGTTCTACCTTTCTCATTCAGATCCTGGAATAGCTCCATTATTTCAAAAGAGGTCCTTGTATCGAGGTTTCCTGTTGGTTCATCAGCAAGAATAAGAACCGGATTATTTACCAGTGACCGGGCAATTGCTACTCTCTGTTGCTGGCCTCCCGACAATTGGTTGGGCATGTGATGCATACGATCAGTAAGACCAACTGCCTCAAGAGCTCTTACAGCCAATTCTTTGCGCTCTTTCGACCTGATCTTGGGATTATAGAACAAGGGGAGCTCCACATTCTCCAGAGCTGTTGTTCTGGCTAATAAATTATATGCCTGAAAAACAAACCCCAGTTTCATATTCCGGAGCCTCGCTATAGCATCTTTCTCCATTGAACTGACATTGATGCCATCCAGAAGATAATCGCCGGAAGTCGGTTTGTCAAGACAACCCAGTATATTAAGCATTGTTGATTTACCTGAACCGCTGGCACCCATTATAGCTAAGAATTCCCCTTCATGAATTTTAAGGTCAACACCTCTTAATGCATGAACAGTGACCTCCCCCACATGATAATCCTTCTTCAGGCTGCTTATTTCTATTATTGTGTTATTCATGATAACATTTATTTTAAAATTAATACTGCCTTTGTTTAGAAGGGGAATGGGCCACGTGGACCATTATCAGTCTTTTTTGTTGTACCTGCAACTTCTTTATCACCCATAGAAGTAATTACCTCATCTCCTTCCTTTAGACCCGAGAGTACTTCAATACTTGTTCCATTATCAATTCCAATTTTTATGATTTGAGGCCGTAGTCCCAATTTCTCGTCCTTTATCCATACGGTTTTTGTTTTAGGATCACTGGGCATTGCTGTCATAGCTGATGCCGTAGGCATACTACCAGGCATCCCTTTTGAACCTGAAGGACCAGCAGCAGGCATATTTGACATCGACCCGCTGACTTTCATTTTTTCAAACATCTTCTTCATATAATCCTGATCGGGAGTAAACCTGACAGCCTTACCTGATAAGAGTAATGTATTTGTTTTCTCTTCTACATAGATTATAGCACTGGCTGTCATACCCGGCATAAGTTTTTTATCAGGATTCGGAGCATTCAGAATAACCACATAGGTAACAACGTTGTTGGTTGTAACCGGCTGTAACCTTACCTGTGCGACTGTACCTTCAAATTTCAGATCGGAATATGCATCAACGGTAAATTCAACCCGCTGGCCATCAACAATCTTTCCAATGTCAGCTTCATCAACACTAGTCTGGACTTCCATTTGAGTAAGGTCGTTAACGATGGTGAAAAGAGTTGGTGTACTGAAGCTTGCAGCTACTGTCTGGCCTTCTTCAACAGCCCTGTTTAGAACAACTCCGTCAATCGGAGAAGTTATTGTGGCATACGCCAGATTCACTTCTGCTCTGTCGAGTGCAGATTTAGCATTAGCCAGTGAAGCCTTTGAATTCTCAAAATTGTATAATGCCTGGTCATAATCAGTTTGTGAAATAAGCTGCTTATCGAAGAGGACCTTTAACCTGTTATACGTTGATTCTTCAAAATGAAGCTGTGATGTCGCCTGATCAACTGCTGACTGGCTCTGAGAAAGTTGTGTCCTGAGAGGTGTCTCATCAAGCTTTGCAAGAAGTTGTCCCTGCTTAACATGATCATTAAAATCAACATAAATGTGCAGAATAATTCCTGATACCTGTGTGCCTACATTCACAGTTTTTATAGCCTGAATTGTACCTGTGGCAGTAACCGTATTGCTGATGTTACCCTTCTCAACTTTTACAGTATTGAAGTTAACAACTGCTTCCTTTTTTGAAAAGGGTTTCAGTGCAAGTATAGCAGCAATAGAAACTACAGCCACTCCTGCAATAATTATTAACGTTTTCTTTTTCATCATTTTATTTTTAAACTTTTATCGTAATTTTTTAGTCTCTTCTCTTTCGAGTTTTTAAAGTGTTAAAGGAATACCCATATAATAATCCATGATCTTGTAACTTACTATGAGGTTATATTTTGATTGCAGTAATTCGCTTTCTGCAACTATCAGATTTGTTTTTGACACCAGATAATCGACCGAGTTGATTACTCCCTGTTTGAATTTTTCATCCGACAGAACGGAAGCTTCAAGAGTTGCCGAATAATTTTCCTTGCTTGCTTCATATTTGATCTGAGCTGAACTTACATCAACACAGGCCTGTTCAACGTTTTTCCTAAGAGTGTTTTTTGTATCTGTCTCACTCAACTCTGCGTTCTGATAACCAATTTTCGCCACTGCGATACTGGTCTTAACCTGTTTTTTCTGATAAATAGGAATTGAAAGTGAGAGTCCTATGGTAGGATAAATCTGGTCGTTAAACTGTCCGGAATAAGAGCTGCTGTTAAGACTTGAATACCCCGAGCTTATACCAGCATTCGCTGAAAGTGTCGGAAAAAGTGCCGTTCTGGCAACTTTCTCATCATATGATGCAATTTCCCTGTTCAGAGCAGCATTTTTTATTTGCGGTTTTAATGTAAGTGCCTGTTCATATACAAGTTTAACATCGGGTATTCTTTTCTGATTTAAAGATTCTGCGATATCGGGATGTGCGATATTAAAATTATCAGAGACAGGGAGTTCCATCAATTGCTCAAGTGTTACCCTGGCAATAACAAGTTGACTCTGCGAATTAGCCAGAGTAAGCTTTTCACTGGCAAGCTGTGATTTAACCTGGGCGTAATCCGACTGTGAAATAGCTCTGAGCCTCAGCCTCTCCTCAGCCAGGTTTAGCTGACTGGAAGTAGATACAATCTGCTTCTCACTGTTACGTACCAGCTCTTCTGCATACAATATCTGAAGATATGCGTCGAGAATACTCAGGCTGATTGATTCCTTGGTAGTCTCCAGTGAATACTTGCCGCTTTCAATGCTGAGATTTGCCTGTATTATAAGGTCAGTAAGCTTTGATGCGTTGAAAATAGTGACACCCGTATTAATTGAATAACTCGAACCGTTGCTCCCTTTTAACCCTGATTCACCTGTTACAGAACTTTTAGACCAGTTAAAATTCTGACCTATTGAAGCATTTGCTGATGGGAAGCGCTGTGCCTTAGCCTGTTCAGCATAAACCATATATTGTTGGTTAATGAGTTCGCTTTTCCTTACCTGGATATTTCGGGTTAACGCGTAATCAATGCATTTTTCAAGAGTCCAGGCGCTGTCTTGTTGGGCGAAAATGTTTTCACTCATCATAAGCAGACTTAAGCTCAGTATCAAAATCAATTTTTTCATAAAAGTTTTTAATTTTGGGATAAATGTATGGTGAGACAGTACCCTGTAAAAACTTAATAGAAGTATTGACCTATTTTACCGACAGAAGGAGCTATTTCAGGTATAAATGATACCCGTTTAATTAGTTAACGAATAAAAAAAACAGTTTTCATGCATTCGTAAATTAAATTTTGGAGTAATTAATCATTAAAAATAATCCCAAAATGTGCTTACCTTTGAAAGAGATAAATGCACAGATTCGACCAAAGTTTTAGATTGTGATCTACTATATTCAGACAACATAAAAAGTAATACATAAACATGAAAAATATTTCCCGCCGCGATATGGTACAAATATCGGGACTGTCAGCTGTAGGTTCATTAATTGGAGTATCAGCATTTTCAAAAGCCTCAGGAAAAGACAAATCCTCAGGGAACAAGCTTAAAATTATTGTTATGGGTGCCCATCCTGATGACCCGGAAAGCGGATGCGGAGGAACAATGGCATTATTTTCAGCAGCAGGGCATGAAGTTGTATCCGCTTATCTCACCCGTGGAGAAGCAGGTATTACCGGCAAATCATACGATGAAGCAGCCAGAATAAGAACTGAAGAAGCTTTGAAAGCATGTAAAATTTTAAATGCCAGGGCAGAGTTTCTCGGACAGATCGATGGAAGTACTGAAATAACAAAAGAACGTTATGCTGAGATAAATACTTTCTTTGAACGTGAAAATCCCGATATAGTTTTTACTCACTGGCCCGTAGATAGCCACAGGGATCACAGGATCTGCTCTATTTTAGCATATGACGCCTGGCTTAATCTGGGGAAGAAATATGATTTATATTACTTTGAGGTTGATTCGGGAATTCAGACACAAAATTTTTTACCCTCAACCTATGTAAATATCGGTCCGGTAATAACAAAAAAGGGTTCAGCCTGTATGGCACATGCCAGCCAGGACCCTGAAGACTTTTATTTAAATATCCATAAAAAAATGGAAAAATTCAGGGGCCTGGAATATAATTGCGAATTCGCTGAGGCTTTTGTCAGACATAATCAAAATCCGCAGACACTGATCGGCTAATGCAAAAAGGATTATCTTACCGTTGTTTTAATCATTAACAAATTTGCTTCAAGCCCATCAAGGTAAATAAGGGCCCATGAAAGGGGATTCAGGGAGAAATTCATCTGTGATCCTGGCTCTCCTCCAAAACCGTCTTCCCTGTAATCAAAAATTAAAGGCGCATCCTTGGCAAGACTTTCATAGCCAGAACTTTTCCCTAATTCCAGAATAAGATTTTTTAGAGAGGTCTGCAGCTCATTTCCAGGAAATGGTCCCTCAGGATTCAAAATTGCATCTGCAGCCAATCCTCTTGCCTCAGGACGCCACAAATTTCCAGGATTACTATTCCATTGTTCTCTGGAGAGACCTTCCTGTTTTAATATCTTATCCTGATATTCATTCACGATATTTAATACTTCATCAATTTTCAGATTTACTGTCGATTGCTGATGCTTTTCAGGAAACTGTATCAATGCTTCTTCCTGCCTTTTATAGTCTCGTGATAAATTATAGCTGTCATCAATAACCTCCCTGGAAACATTCAATGCGAGCATACATGAAAAAACGGAATTGAGAGCCAGGAGCATGAGAACAAATACTGTATTGTAGATATTAAAATTCTTGTTTTTCGATGTAACAACCAAAAAGACTGGAAGAAAAACAATATATGGAAATGGAAGTGCAATCAGCAGTGCGAGGCCCGCAAAAGGCCAATGCTGTATTTTAAAAAGCATTCCGGTGAAAACAACAAAACAGGTAATATATGTTACAATATAAAGTAGCCTGTTCTGATTATTTCCTTCAGCTTTATAACTATTTATCAACGAAGCAGGAAGGAATATCAGAACGAGTATCAAAGTTCCGACAGCGATCAAAATTTGTCCCATTGGCCAATGCTCCACTTTAAGTATTAATCCGGTGGAAATGATCATAGCCGAAATTACCCCGAGAATATATAGCTTTTGTTTCATATTAATATATTTTTGATTTTAAAGAATTATGCATCCAACAATCTGATGCTTTAAACAATCGAACATCAGGTTTGTAAAAGCGTTGGAGTTCATAATCTTATGTAATTAGTTGTTATGATTTGCAATTGTATTTAATACATATGACTCAACAGTAAGAAGTCCGTTTTTCATAATTTCAAGAGTGTGAAGGCCAGCCATTAAAGATATTTCACCTTTGTAGGGGTTTCCTGAAGGTAGAAATATATCTGTATCAAGCATTTTTTTATATTTCAGCAAATCTTCTCCAGGAATTATGCTGGCTAAATAGCTTTCGTATTCTGCTATTGAAGAATTAAGTCCATTACGGGTAGTGCAGCCAGGGGTAAGAAATGCCCTTGCAGGGCCGGGATCGAAAGGTTTGGAAAGTTCGGAATACATTATTTCCTGACCGGTATCCGTCTGACTTATCTGGCGGGCACTTACTGCGGGCTTGCCAGGTTGTCCTTCCGATTCCTGAACCATCTTCTTCTGGATATTGCTTAGAATTGTAAGAATTTCGGTAGTTTTTGAATGCAGCCGTTCTATCTCATTGTAATGTAATGAGTCTTTAAATCTTGTGATCTCAGAACTGTTATGCCTGTACAGGTAATTATATAATGCCTTTTGCTGGTCATTATATGGATAGTAATATGCCTGGTATGAATGCTGCAGGCTCAGGGTTAACATGGCTCCCGGGACAACAATTAACAAGTAACCAATGACCATAAAAATGAACTTTGGATTAACATAATTTTCCTCCTTCCAGGTAAGCCTGGTATATATCGGGAATGCAATAAAGCATAAAAGTATTATCCCAATAATTATAAATATGGTTGCTAGCGGCCAGTGTTGTAACTTAAACAGCATGCCTGCAAAAAAAAGTGCAGTTCCGAGTCCTCCTAGCCAGTAAACCTGTCGCTTTGACTTGTTTTGCTGATCGGACGATCTGTTCTGGACCAGTGCCGGAATAAAAAACAGAATACCAAATAATGCAGCAAGGGTTAGAAGTGCTCCTGCAAAAGGCCAGTGCTGAACTTTAAAGAGGGTCCCGAAAATAAACAGCATCCCGGCAGCAAAAGCTGATGAAACCAGGAAAAGTCTTTTCCTGTTATGAGTCTCTTTCCAAAGGACACTAAGGGCTGAAGGCAGAAAAATAAAAGCAAGAATTAAAGCCCCAAGAGTCATCAGTACCCCTGCGAGAGGCCAGTGCTGAATTTTGAACAATGCTGCAAAGCCAAACATGACAGTGCCTGCAACGCCTGAAATTTTCATTGTGTTTTTCATATATCGGTATTTTGTGTCAACTGCATAAAGCGTTTCTTTCTGGATCTCTTTAAGCCGGCGTGACCCCATTTTTTGTCTGACATTCCTGTAGGCCTCAGAAAAACTCAGACCATTCTGCATCTCGTTCTCCACGTCACAACATACATGATCAATGAGATCCTCCAGCAAATGGGAAAATGATATCTCCTCTCTGCTAATGTCCCTGCTTATCTGATCAATATGTTGCAGACTAAGTTCAGGCATGGCTTATTCCTGGTTTGGTATCGACAATCTGCTGAAGTGATTCGATGAACTCGCTGAGTTCTTTGATTCTTTCAGCGACAACGGTATGACCTTTAGGCGTAAGACTATAGTAGATCCTTATTCTGTTATTAAAATTTTCTGAAGCAGTTACCAGGGACCCATCCTTTTCCAGTTTATGAAGGATTGGATAGAGTGCTCCATAGGTTAGTTTCATTTTCCCTGAGGTCAGTTCCTCCACTTTGCGTGTTATAGCATATCCGTGCATTGGCCCTTCCTCTTTTAACAGTTTCAGGACAATGGTTTTTAGAGATCCTTTTATCAGGTCTGATGGTATCATAGTTTAATATATTAATAGTATAATAAAATTATATATAATTTGTTTATATATTGCAAATATAAAATATTATATTTTATAAAAACAAATTAATCAAAAAAAAATTTTGTTGCATGAAACGGTGATATTATCATAATTCCTCTTATTCACTGTATTATTTTAAAAATCACTCCGGAATTCACAATCCGCTACTGATATACACTGGCTATAATAAGCAGGATCTAGATGAATTATCCCACGAATATGATCCAGCATTATGACAAATGAACATAATGCAATATATGGATATTGTTTCCCCAACCAGTTCCATTGTTCCTTTACTATAATTCCATTGTCAGACAAGTGCATCGATTTATTCGCAATCCAGCCAAATGAATTGTTGTGATTCCTTACACATATAGTATAAAATAGTGCCGTCCTGACGTATAATCAAACCCGGACAAGCTGTTAAGTTTCCTGTGCATCTGATTAAACAATAATATTGTTTCTGACCAGCGAGATCATATATAGCTAATTTTAAGCAAATTAGAAATTACAATCAAAATTTGTCTGAAAATATTTGTCTTTTATTAAAATGTATCATAAATTTGACCATTCGGTTAAACTCAATAGTTAAACTAACAGGTTAAAAAATGAGTGAAAATGAAAAACTGACTGAGGAAAAAATCTTCGAGGCTGCAACAGTTGTCTTTGAAGAGGAAGGACTATCAGGTGCACGAATGCAGACAATAGCTGACCGTGCCGGCATAAATAAAGCATTGCTTCATTATTACTTCCGGACAAAAGATCACCTTTTTGAAGCCGTCTTTACAAAACTTGCAAAGAAAATGTTTAGCAAATTCAATCCTATTTTTGAAAAAGAGCTTTCACTTGAAGAAAAAATCAGATTCTTTTTCAGGGAGCATATTTCTTTTATGCAACATAATCCAAAACTCCCGGGCTTTATAATAAACGAAATTAATCATAACCCTCAAAGGATTAAAAAGCTTCTGAGCAATATCGACTTTAAAAAATTATGGTCAACTATACTGGAACATCACGCTCATGAACTGTATAAATACAATATAACAGAGGAAAACCTCCCACAGATTATGACAACAATTGCATCTCTTAGTGTGTTTCCCTTTGCAGCAAGAGGTATTCTTGAAATAGTATTTAACAATTACGGAGTCAATTTTGATAAGTATATTGAAGATAGAAAGACCTTTGCAGCGGATTTTGTAATCAAAGCTATAACAAAATAAAGAAGACTCCTTCGCACGCAGCTTAGCTCAATTTTAAAATTAAAATACTAAATCTATATAAATGAGAAGAAGAGAATTGATAATAATGATTATACTGCTTCTGGGACAGTTTCCACTTCAGGCCCAGAAGATACTGACTCTGCAAGAGTGCTATGACCAGGCTATGAAAGCTAATGCCCTGGCTGCTGAAAAAAATGGCTATGCCGATATTTCAAAACTGAGAGATGAAAATCTGGCAAAGGGATGGCTCCCTACTCTAGATGCTAACGGAAGTTTCATCTATAATTCTTCCGTGCTCGATATGGGGAGTGTCCTGGGATCTCTTCCAATACCAGGTATAGCAGGTGCAATCAAGCCGCTCCCGAATGAACAATATAAAATTACTCTCGATATAAACCAGGTTATTTATGACGGAGGAGCTATCAAAGGCGCCAGGGCAATTGAAAAGGCTGACCTTAGCATTAATGAAAAACAGACCGAAACTGACCTGTATAAGCTTCGGGAGCAGATAAACGGCTATTATTTCAATATTTTGCTGCTGGCCCGACAGAAAGAGCTTTTGAATAATTATATGGAAATTATTAAAAAACGTATCGGGTCAATACAATCAGGAATAAACAATGGCGTAATAATAAAGTCAGATGAAGATGTACTGACGTCTGAAAAGATAAATCTTGAACAACAACTTGCTGAAAATGAGATCAGGAAAAATGCCTTTATGAAGATCCTGTCCGATATTACAGGTAATGAGATCAGCAGTTCAACTGAGTTAATTATGCCTTCACCTCCTACAGAACTGACAAATGAATTATCACGTCCCGAATTGCAGCTTTTCGATTTAAGGAAGGAACAACTGGATGCGGGGATGAAGGTTATTGAAAGCAAAAGAATGCCTAAAGCGTTTGGATTTGCTACCATCGGTTATGGCAATCCTCCCGGAAGTAATTTCTTTAAAAATGAGTTTGCTCCTTATTATGTTCTCGGAGCAGGCATAAAATGGAATATATTCGACTGGAACAAATCAAGAAATGAAAAACAAATTATCTCATTTCAGCAAAATATTATGCAGAACAGGAAGAATGATCTTTCTGATAACTTAAAAAGACTACTTGATTTAAAATATGCCGAAATAGAAAGTCTCAAAACTCTTAATGAAACCGATTCCAGCCTTATAGCCCTGAGGAAACGAATAACTGCCTCTGCCGAATCGCAATATCAGAACGGCACTATTACAGCAACTGACTACCTGAATCAACTTGACGCTGAACGACAGGCTATGATAAATTCAGAGATCCATAAAATAAGCCTTTCAATGAGAAGAATCGAATACCTGAATATCAGCGGAAAAGAGATAGAATAGCCCAACTGTGATAGCAGGACCCCATCCCCCCTTGGGCCAATCTCCACAGATAAGGTTATGTATAATAAAAGATCAATAATTAACCCCCTTTAGAGGGGCAGGGGGCAAAAGGTGAAAATAAATCAATAAAAAACTAACAATATAACAACATGAAAACCAGATCACTAATAATAATCACAGCAGTGCTCTTAGTCGGATGCAAAAACAATACCGACAAAGCTGATGCATACGGCAATTTTGAAGCAACAGAAGTTATTATTTCTTCTGAAACAAACGGAAGAATCCTGCATCTGGATCCCACTGAGGGCTCAAAGATTGATGAAGGCTCTGCAATAGCGCTTATCGATACAACCATATTTCATCTGCAGAAAGAAGAAATAAATGCTGCCATGAGAAATGTTGTAACACGAGTCGCTTTAATCAATGCCCAGAATGATATTCTAACACAGCAGATAGCAAACATCAATATAAATATATCTAGGATCGGAAAGATGTTGAAAGATGATGCTGCCACTCAAAAACAATATGATGATCTGGCAGGTCAGGTTGCCGTTCTGCAGAAACAAATCAATGCCAACAACACACAAAAAGAATCAGTGGCAGCTGAGCTCTCTGTAAATGAATCAAAGAAAGCAACTTTAAATGAACAGATTAAAAGGTGTACGGTAAAAAGCCCCCTTAAAGGAACTGTAATTGAAAAATATGCCGAAGCCGGAGAAATAACGGCTGCCGGCAAACCATTGGTAAAAATTGCAGATCTGTCAGTTATCAAACTTAAAGTTTTCGTAAGCGGAGCGCAAATTGGTAAAATAAAGACCGGAGAAAAATGTACAATAAGGATCGATAATGGTGTAAATGGATATAGTTCATTTCCGGGAACAATAAGTTACATATCGGAGAAAGCAGAATTTACTCCCAAAATAATTCAGACAAAAGACGAAAGAGTAGTCCTTGTTTATGCAGTAAATATTGATGTAGTAAATGACGGATCTCTAAAATCAGGGATGCCGGGTGAAGCGCTTTTCAATATAGAAAATAAATGATAATATGATAAAAGCAATTGAAGCATCGGGCATTTCTAAATCGTTCGGAGCAACAAAGGCACTCGATAATATTTCTTTTTCAGTTAACGAATCTGAAATATTTGGGTTTATCGGTCCTGATGGCGCCGGAAAAACTACTTTGTTCAGGATCATTACATCACTGCTTATACCTGATTCTGGAACCATGAAAGTTTTGGGGATGGACCCCATAACTGAATATAAGGAACTGCGGAAGAATATAGGATATATGCCGGGAAGATTCAGTCTTTACCAGGATCTCTCAGTAGAAGAAAACCTGAATTTTTATGCAACTGTTTTCGGTACGACTGTTGAGGAAAATTATGAGCTTATTTCCGATATCTACTCACATATTGAACCATTCAAAAAAAGGCTGACCGGTAAACTTTCAGGAGGAATGAAACAAAAACTGGCCCTCTCCTGTGCATTAATACACAAGCCAAAACTTCTGGTTCTCGATGAACCGACAACAGGTGTGGATGCCGTTTCAAGATCTGAGTTCTGGGATATGCTGGGCAAATTGAAAAAACATAACATAACTATAATTGTATCTACACCATATATGGATGAAGCCATCCGATGCAACAGGGTGGCTCTGATACAGGATGGAAACATCCTTTCAGTTGATACTCCTCAAAATGTCAGGACAGGTTTCAGCAGAAAGCTTTTTACCGTAAAATCAGCTGAAAAATACAAACTTATTAAAACACTGAGAAAAAATCCGGAGGTTCTGACAGCGTATCCCTTTGGAGATTCTATGCATGTAACCTTAATTGATGGATCAACTCCTGACTCTCTTTCAAAGGGACTGGTTCGGGAAGGGATAAATGATGCGGTTGTCCATGAAGCTGAAGCAGGAATCGAAGACCGGTTTCTCGAATTGATGGAAAAGCCACAGTAGCATTTTTTACTTGGAAATTTGACAGCGGAATAAGATTTTATTGACAGGTTAAAAAACAACAAATTAATACAAGGGCGAAGAGATGAACAAAAAGGTTATCTATGTTAAGAACCTGGTAAAAAAATTCGACAGCTTTGTTGCTAACGATAATCTCAGCTTTGAGGTCTCGGAGGGTGAAATTTTTGGTTTTCTGGGGGCTAATGGTGCAGGCAAAACAACAACGATACGTATTCTCTCCGGGCTATCTAAACCTACGTCAGGAGAAGTTAAGGTTGCTGGGTTTGACGCTTATACTCAAGCCGAACAAATAAAAAAGAATATCGGCTATATGTGTCAGAAATTTTCACTATACGAAGATCTGACAGTAAAAGAAAACATAGTCCTTTATGGCGGAATTTATGGAATGAAGAAATCTCTGATTAAAGAAAGACTTTCTGACCTTCTTGAAAAACTGCATTTCCAGGAATATGAAAACAGAATGATATCTGACCTTCCTCTCGGACTAAGACAAAAACTTGCCTTCTCTGTGGCAGTACTGCACGAACCAAAGATTGTATTTCTTGATGAACCCACAGGAGGCGTCGATCCAATTACCAGGCGGCAGTTCTGGGAGACAATATACGAAACAGCCTCAAGAGGAATCACAATATTCGTTACCACGCATTACATGGATGAGGCAGAATATTGTGACAGGATATCAATAATGAATGAAGGAAAAATTGTTGCACTGGATACCCCCGAAATGCTTAAGAAGCAATATAATGTTTCTTCTGTTGAGGAGGTGTTTATTAAAATAGCCAGACCATGAAACGATTCCTCGGTTTTGTAAAAAAAGAATTCCTGCATATTTTCAGGGATTACCGGACACTATTTATCCTTTTTGGTATTCCTGCTGCCCAGATACTAATTTTTGGTTATGCTGTCAGCACCGATATAAGAAATGCCGGTGTCGCAGTACTCGATTTATCACACGATGAAGTAACCACGAAACTGACCGACAAAATTATGAGCTCGGGTTTTTTCAAAAGAACTGAGACATTGCTGAATTACAACGATATAGACAAAGTATTTAAAAAGGGTAAAACAAAAGCTGTAATAGTTTTTGAAGAAGGTTTTGGCAAGAAACTTATAAACGAGGGTAAAGCCTCTTTAAGCATTATTGCTGACGGTTCAGAGCCTAACACGGCAACACTTATCACAAATTATACAACTGCAATAGTGAACGATTTTACAACAGATTTAGCCGGACCTTCAAGAAATAACTCATTACGGATAAGCCCTGAAGTAAAAATGTTCTATAACCCCGGACTTAAAAGCCATTACATGTTTGTTCCGGGTGTGGTAACTCTGATACTTATACTGATCTGTGCTCTTATGACATCTGTTACTATAACACGTGAAAAAGAATTTGGGACAATGGAGGTCCTCCTTGTCTCTCCCCTTCGTCCAATACAGATAATTCTTGGGAAAGTGACTCCTTATTTTATCCTCTCTTTTATCAATGTGCTTCTCATTCTCGGGTTATCATGGCTGGTTTTCGGACTGCCTGTAAAAGGAAGTATTATTCTTCTTTTGGCTGAATGCATGCTTTATATATTAATGAGTCTAAGTCTTGGAATACTTATCTCAACGGTATCGGACAATATGCAACAGGCCATATTCATCTCCCTTATAGGACTAATGTTGCCGACAGTACTACTCTCCGGATTTATTTTCCCGATTGAAAACATGCCAAAAATTTATGATTATGTAAGTTCAATTCTTCCACCAAGATATTTTATTGTAATAATTAAAAACATAATGATAAAAGGGACAGGTATCATGTATATTTGGAAAGAGACACTTATCCTGATTATCATGACATTAGTCTTTATAGGATTGAGTGTCAGGAAGTTTAAGATCAGACTGGAATAAAAGCGGGTAACGAAGCACAAAGTAAGACAAAGGATAAAAATTAATCAGCCTTCAGTGAGTCGTGAATCGTTAGTCGTGAGTCATTATATCTATTAATCGTATGTATTAATTTTTAATTGAATAAGAAAAAAACTATTGAATGAGAACGATATTCTACCTGATAAAAAAAGAATTCCTTCAGATTTTCCGGAATAAATTTATTTCGAAAGCCATTTTTGCTGTCCCTCTGGTGCAGATGCTGATTCTTGTTCCTGCTGTAACATTTGAGTTAAAAAGCGTTAAACTTACTGTTATTGATAAAGATATTACCTCCGAATCGAGAGGGTTGATAAACAAACTTAATGGATCTACGTTTTTCAAAGTTTCATCCTCAACCTTTTCAGAAGACGAGGCAATTAATCTTCTTCACAGGAATAAATGCACTATGATACTTGAGATACCTGAAGGGTTTGGTAAAGATATAGGAAATGGAACCCCTGGCAGATTACTGGCCACTATTGATGCCGTAAACGCCTCATCGGCAGAGCTTACCTGGGCTTATTTCAGTGGTGTTATCCGAGATTATAATACGGATCTTATAAAGAAAAACTTATCAACCATTTCACCTATTCCCCTGCAAAAAATTGTAATTACAAACAGGTACTGGTACAATGAATTGCTTAATTACAAATACTACATGCTCCCCGGTATTCTGGTAATCCTCGTCACAGCGATAGGATTCCTTCTGGCTGGTCTGAACATGGTAAGAGAAAAAGAAGTTGGGACCATAGAGCAGATAAATGTTACACCTGTCAGAAAATATCATTTTATCATAGCAAAAATGGTACCCTTTCTGCTCATTGGACTAATAGATCTTGCTCTTGGTCTGATCATAGGCAAAATTGCATTTAATATACCATTTGAAGGAAGTATTCTGCTTTTGTTCCTTAGCAGTACAATATTTCTTATAGCCGTGCTGGGTGTGGCTCTTTTTATATCCACATTCTCAGGAACCCAGCAACAGTATATGTTTGTGGCATTTTTCTGTATGATTATTTTCATCCTGATGAGCGGTATCTTTACACCCTATGAAAGTATGCCTGTATGGGCACAGGATTTTAACCTCATCAACCCGGTTGCCTATCTTATGCGTATAAACCGGATGGTCATGCTTAAAGGATCTACAATGCATGACATCAGCAGGGAACTCTATTCTCTGGCGACAATTGCGATAGTTTATACAACTCTTGCAGTTAGACGTTACCGGAAAACAGCCTGATTTAAACAGTTTTCAGATTATAAAACAGAAAAAGTTTTGTTTAAAAATAAGTTGATGATTTAGCCTGACTAATATGAAGTTACCAATGATATTATTTCAATTTAAGGAAACGACAGCTTCTACGGGCCAGTGGTCTGAGATAAAGATCCCATGTTCCTTTTTAACAATGGTTTTATAATCGAGTACCCTTAGCCCGTTTCTTACGAAAATATAGTCTATTCTGGCTGATTTTAATTTGTTAGAAAACCCGTTAAAAGTACTGACAGGACCAGAAGGTCTTTTTTCGGTTATTACATAGGAATCTTTTAACAAAGGCACACTTTCATCCGGACCCGTCAGGATTGAATAACCGGTACTGGTAGGCGGCATATTAAAATCTCCTGAAATTATAAATGGATATCCTTCAGCTATCTTATTAACTTCATTAAGAAGAATATGTGAACTCATTAGTCTGGCAGAGTCAGAATCATGGGCGAAGTGTGTATTGAAAAAGAAAAAGTGTTTATGACTGTCCTTATTAACAAGCTCCATCCATGTAACAATCCTGGGCAGCGAGGAGCCCCATCCCTTTGAGCCTGCAACATCGGGAGAATCGGAGAGCCAGAAAGTGATGTTTCTGACCATATCAAACTTTTCTTTCCTGAAGAAAACAGGGTTCATTTCCCCTTCTCTTGACCCATCGTTCCGGCCTACTCCTACCGATGAATAATTAGCAAGGGCAGAATCAAGAATTTGATACTGATGCCATAATACTTCCTGCAGACCAAGAATATCAGGTCTTTCGCTTTTAATAAAATTACAAACCTGGGTCGCCCTTCTTGGCCAGGCGTTGATACTATCTTCCGGGTTATCATATCTTATATTCAAAGTCATTACTTTTATTTCGTCCTTCAGGGATTTATGTGAACAGCCGGAAACAACAATAAAAAAGATGAGGATTATACAAAGAAGTAGTTTTTTCATTTCCCAGAATTTTTATCAAAGATAATAATCTGAACTCTAATAACCATTATCGTTTTCATATGCTTCTCCTTGTGTGTTGTGAAAGGTTATGCACCAATTATTTATATATTTGCAGGATTGATCCATAAGGGATGCACAATTCATTTTATGAACTTGTGTACAAATCAGATGTTAACTATATCTACAGTAATATTTTAATTGATGCCCGATATTATTAAGCTTTTACCCGACTCGGTAGCTAACCAGATCGCTGCAGGCGAAGTAATACAAAGGCCTGCATCTGTCGTAAAGGAGCTTGTCGAAAACTCAGTCGATGCCGGATCAAAAAATATCAGGGTCATAATAAAAGACTCCGGAAAGACATTGATTCAGGTAATTGACGATGGATCGGGCATGTCGGAGACAGATGCCAGGCTCTCTTTTGAAAGACATGCCACATCAAAAATTACAACTGCTCAGGATCTCTTCGCAATTACGACAAAAGGATTCAGGGGAGAAGCACTGGCTTCTATTGCTGCTGTTGCAATGGTTGAGCTTAAGACAAGGCGTGCAGAGAGTGATTCAGGAATAATAGTGGTAGTAAGCGGATCAAAGGTTGAAATACAGGAACCATGCAGTTGTCCGGAGGGATCAAGCTTTTCTGTTAAAAATCTCTTCTTCAACATTCCTGCCCGCCGGAAATTCCTTAAATCGGATAATACTGAAATCAGGCATATAGTTAATGAATTTCAGAAAATCGTACTTGCACACCCTGATATAAGATTCTCTCTTCATCACAATGGCAGTGAAATCTACAATCTTTTAGCGGGTAACTTAAGACAGCGCATAATTGGTGTTTTTGGAAAGCAAATAAACCAGGACCTGATTACACTCGAAACCAATACAAGCCTGATAAATATAAAAGGATTCATTGGGAAACCCGAAAATGCACGGCGGACATACGGTGAACAATTCTTCTTTGTGAATAACCGGTTCATGAAACATCCTTATTTTCATAAAGCAGTTGTTGAGGCTTATCAGAATATCCTTCCTGTTGAATCTATCCCCTCTTACTTTATTTTCCTTGAAGCGGATCCGGCTTCAATTGACATTAATATTCATCCCACAAAAACCGAGATTAAATTTGAAGATGAAAGATCGATTTGGCAGATACTAATGGCTTCAGTACGGGAGGCGCTAGGCAGGTTTAATATTGTCCCTTCACTCGATTTTGAGAATGAAGTGCTCATCGATATCCCGGTAATGAGGTCATCAAATATCATACCGGACCAGCCTGAGATTGAGATCAATAAACAATTTAATCCATTTGACGGCGAGGAGAGATCAAATGAAAGATCCGGATTTGTTGAACGGTTTGAAAGGGAGAATACCTCTAATTGGGAAAAACTCTACACAGCTCTTGAAAAAGAGAATGATAATCCGGAGCAATTTGAAAGAATAAAGGAGTCGCAAAGAAAATTTTTCCAGATAAAAAACAAATATTTTGTGTGTCCTGTCAAATCGGGCCTGATGATTATTGACCAGAAGAGAGCACATGAAAGAATCCTTTATGAAAGATATCTTGAATGTCTCAGTAATGACAGGGCAATAAGCCAGATCGATATGTTTCCTGTAACAGCAGAATTAAATCCCGCTGATTATTTTATACTGAAAGAAATTGAAGGAGATCTGAAATTACTGGGGTTCAGTATAGAGCATTCAGGTAAAAATAAAATCACTATCAATGGACGACCGGCAGACAATGATTCTGCTGATCCTCTTGAAATGCTGGAGATTTTGCTCGAGGATTATAAAAATACACAGACTGAACCAACTATCGGGGAGAAAGAGAAGGTAGCAGCGGGAATGGCTTATGCATCGGCAATCCAGTATGGGAAAGTGCTTAGTCAGGGCGAAATGGAAGATCTTTTTGACACTCTTTTTGCCTGCCGTGCTCCAAATTACTCTCCGAAAGGAAAGCCTGTCATAAGTATTCTGACCCTTGATGAAATAGATAAGAGATTTAAATGATCTTAAATGACATATTGTCGGATTATGATAAGAAATCCAGTTTGGCCCGACAATTGATAAAATTAAAAATATTATAATAACTCATAGATGAACGGATACGGCAGAGGTTTTCTGGGATTACCCCCGGTAGTGAAGAATATCATAATGCTAAATGTATTGATGATACTGGCTTATTATGCAGCCAGAAGTGTTTTTGGTGTGGATCTTAATGCTTTGCTCGGGCTTTATTTTCCAAAATCAGCAGCGTTCAAACCCTTACAGATCGTAACACATATGTTTATGCACGGAGGGTTTATGCATATATTCTTCAATATGTATGCCCTGTTCATCTTCGGACCTATACTTGAAAATGTCTGGGGACCAAAACGTTTCTTTATTTTCTACATGGTGTGCGGTCTTGGAGCGGCCTTTACTTACGAAACTGTAATATTTTTTGAATATAATCATCTTGTTCAGATCCTTTCTCCTGAAAATATACAACTTGTACTAAAGGAAGGAACTGCATATTTTAATCAGGGAAAGGTATTTACCGATCCCGACATGCAAAGCCTTCAAATATTGCTTAATACCCCTGTTATTGGAGCTTCAGGTGCAATATTTGGTGTTCTTCTTGCATTTGGAGTTCTTTTCCCAAATACACAGTTATTCCTTCTCTTCCCTCCTATGCCTATTAGAGCCAAATACCTTGTTATCGGATATGGTGCTCTCGAATTATTCCTTGCAGTGACTCAGCCCGGAAGCAATATTGCACATGCCGCTCACCTTGGAGGAATGTTATTCGGGTATATACTGATAAGATACTGGAGAAAAACCACAAATACATTATATTAATGGGAATCTGGGACGAAATAAAAGTAGTTTTCAGAAATGGAAGTAACCTCACAAGGCTAATCTATATTAACATAGCTGTTTTTGTCTTTCTGACAATTGTTGCAGTTGTTGGATTCCTGCTCAATAATCCGGAAATATCAGGGAAAGCTCTTGATCTGTTTTCCGTACCTGCTTCCCTGAATGCTCTTCTTTCGAGGCCATGGACTTTAATCACTTACATGTTCACTCATAAAGGTATCTGGCATATACTTTTTAACATGTTATGGTTATACTGGTTTGGAAGGATCTTCCTTGAATATCTCGATGAAAGAAAACTTGTTGCCGTATATCTGCTCGGAGGTATCAGTGGAGCATTGGTCTATATTGCTTCCTTTAATATTTTCCCTGCATTTACCGGTGTTGTAGCTGATTCTGTTGCAATTGGCGCATCAGCATCTGTGATGGCAATTGTTATTGCTATTGCAACCTATGTTCCCGATTATACAATTCAGCTTTTTTTATTCGGAAGGATAAAGATAAAGTACATGGCATTGGCAATTTTTATCCTCACCTCAGTAATGGACTTTTCCATAAACTCCGGAGGAAAACTTGCACATATAGGAGGGGCTTTTTTCGGATACCTCTATATTGTTAATCTGAGACATGGACATGATATCGGTAAAGGATTCAACAGGATATTAGATTTTTTTGCGACAATATTCAAACCACGCAGAAAGCTGAAAGTCACCCATAAAAAGGTTGCCAATGAATATGAGTATAATAAAATAAAAGCTGAGCACCAGAAACAAATCAACAATATTCTGGAAAAAATCTCAAAAGGAGGGTATGATAGTCTGACAAAAGATGAAAAGGAAACTCTTTTCAAAGAGAGCCAGAAAAGAAATTGATCGTCGAAATCTACCTGTTTGCATAACCGATCACTACCATTGTCAAAAAATAGAATTCTGCAGCAACATTTCCCACGAATACTAATAAATTAGTAGTCACAAAATATTGTAATTGAGAAAGATCCTATATAAAATCCTTTTATACGTAAATGCATTTTTTGCCTTTGCTCTTTTGCTATCCTATCTGGCAATAGTTATTAGTCCTGTCGACTTTGCTCTTCCTGCTTTTTTTGGACTTGCATATCCTTATCTGCTGTTAATCAATATCATAATGGTAATTATCTGGGCAATGCTATTAAGATTTGAGGCCTTTATATCAGTAGTGGTAATTGCAGTCGGCTTTAATCATTTCTCCAATTACATCCAACTTATCAAACCATCGGGCGATAAGGCCAACACTTTTAAGGTATTAAGCTATAATGTCCGTCTGTTTAATTATTTCGAGAACAACCATGGTCTCACTTCAGAGAAAAAAATATTGCAGTTTCTGAAAGCTCAGAAACCCGATATAATATGTCTGCAGGAATTCTTCCTTATGGGTAACCCGAAAGTGGAAGAGGCTCTTATGTTAGCAGATCTTGGAGGAGAATATTATTCACATATGAAATTAATTGGCAGCGGCAAAAACAGATACTATGGAATTGTTACATTCAGCAAGTTTCCAATTGTAGGAAAAGGAGAAATAATTCATCCCGGATCTTCGAGTCTTTCGATATATACTGATGTATTGATTAAAAAAGACACTTTCAGAATTTATAATAATCATTTACAATCCTTCAGGTTAAGGGGCCTCGAACGTTCATTTATCAATGAACTTGCAATATATAATGATAAGGAGACAATGCATGAGGTAAAAAGTATATCAGTCAGTCTGAAAAAAGGATTTGTAAAAAGAGCACTCCAGGCCCAGGTAGTAAAAGATAATATCAATAAATCTCCTTATCCTGTTATAGTGGTCGGGGATTTTAATGATACTCCGGTATCTTATTCCTACAGAAGAATTCGTAAAGGTCTCAACGATTCCTTTGTTAACTCCGGATATGGTGCAGGATTCACGTATAGAGGAAATTATCCTCCGAACAGGATTGATTACATACTTTATGATAATGCTCTTCATAATAGCTTTTTTGAAATTATTAAGGCTAAATATTCCGATCATTATCCGATCATCTCTTATTTCAAATTGAAAAATTAAAACGGCAGGCTCCTGAAATCCACGTTTCCACCTGAAATAATAAGGCCTATTTTTTTTCTTTCGAATAAACCGGGATTTTCTTTTACAACTGCCAAAACTGTTGCTGACGATGGTTCAATAATAATTTTCATTCTTTCCCATACGAGAAGCATACATTCTATTATTGAATCTTCCTTTGCTGTAAGGATTCTATCAACGTTCTTCCTAATGATGGAGAAAGTAAGTTCGCTAAGAGATGTCAGCAGCCCGTCAGCACAGGTGACAGGA
>WSSedB1CaDRAFT_10000078_pt1 | contig 48183 bp, 45 predicted proteins | sample WetSurSB1Cattail_FD_9460 | JGI IMG/M metagenome (IMG submission 9460)
TTCCGACAATAAGAAGCATTTTGCATCTGTTGATGCGTTAGCTGAATATATTACCGCCGAAAAGGCAAGTGAGATGAAGTAAGATGACAAAAGACGAAATTTTTGACAAATTGAAAGCGATTCTTTCCAAAGAATTTGAAATTGAAGAAGACAAAATTACCCCGACGGCTAAACTTGCTGATGACCTTGATCTTGATTCTATCGATTCTATCGATCTTATTGTAAAGATGAAGGATTTTATTCCCGGAAAAGTTGATCCTGCAATTTTTAAAACAGTAAAAACAATGCAGGATGTAGTTGATGCGCTGTATCCTTATACACAGCAGAAGTAGAATGACAGCGGATTCCGTAGGAGGAGTCCGCTTATTTTTTTAATAATGAAAAATTTTTTCAAAGTTCTTTTCTATATTATAGCTGCGTTATATCCTGTTCTTGTTTTTACATTCCTTGTAGTGTTGAAACTGCCGGTAAGGATTTTGTCATTATGTATTATGGCACTTGCTTTCGCTTTTTTTCTTAGCGCAACAGGCAGGAAAAAGAACAGTTCTGCCGGAGAGCAGAATGCGTTTGACTGGAAACCGCTTTTAAGTTCGGTCCTTTTTCTCGCTGCAGGACTTTTCTGTTTTTTTACAAATCAGACCATTTTTCTGAAATTATATTCGGTAGTAATCAGTGCGACGCTTCTTGTTGTATTCGGCAGTACGCTTTTTCTGCCGCCCAACATCATTTTCAGATTTGCAACTTTGCAGGATAAGTCAATTAAAGGTTCACTCGCAGAAAAGCCGGTTGAAGCATATTGCAGGAAAGTTAATATTGCCTGGTGTATATTTTTTATTTGTAACGGCGGTATTGCTGCTTTTACTGCATTCCGCTGTTCCGACGAAGTCTGGTCCATTTATAACGGAGGAATTTCCTACGTTCTGATGGGGTTGATGTTTGCCGTTGAATTTATTATTAGAAAGCAGGTGGATAAAAAAATGCCAAAGTCTTTTACAATTACAAAATTCAAAGCGGATTCCCGTTCTGATGACTATATACTCTCTTTCGAGGATACATGGTCGAAAGGCGGATTTAAAACATGGCACGACTTTCTTGTTGATACTGCGAAAATGCGTACTATAATCAATGCGGAGCAGTCGAAGGAATGGATTCTGCATTGTGAGGATTACTGGTATTTCCTTTGTACGTTCACCGCACTGCTTCAGTGTAAAAAAAGGATTCTGCTTACACAGAATGTTACAAGCGAATTTATTGCAGAAATAAAAAAGCCCGGCATTATATTCCTGACGGATCAGAATATTCCGGATACGGTTTTTCTTCCCCGGCTCATTGAAAACGCAGCAATTCCTGCCGAAAATGAAATCCGATGTGTGCCGGTTATTAATTCAGATGAAACTGAAATCCTGATGTATACGTCCGGCAGTACCGGCAGACCAAAGGCTGTTCCGCAGCGTATGACGGAGTTTGAGCAGGACAACGCATTTATTATTTCAAAATGGGGCGACGAGTTTGCAAAACGAAAACTTGTAACGACCGTGAGCCAGCATCATATTTACGGATTTTTATTCGGCATTTCGCTGCCGTTTACATGCGGCGTTCCTTTCAGAAGAAAACGTATTGAATTTCCGGAAGAATTTGAGAAGCTGGGCGATGAATCATATATGATTATTGCCGTACCGGCATTTTTAAAACGTACGGTAGAAGTGGAAGAGAAATTGAATATGAAAAATCCTTTCATATTTACGAGCGGTGGAGTTCTTCTCCCTGAAGTTGCAGAAAAGACGAACGACGTGTTCGGTTTCTGGCCGGTTGAAGTATACGGCAGTACGGAAACGAGCGGCATTGCATACCGCCAGTCAAAAGACGGGCTTGAGTGGACACCGTTCAGTAACGCAAAAATATGGAAAAATGATGACGGATGTCTTGTTATCATTTCGCCGTATATAAAAGATCCCGAAGGTTTTGCAACGGCAGATCTTGTCGATATTCTCCCGGACGGCAGATTTCTTATGAAGGGTCGTTCGGATTCTATTGTTAAAATAGAAGAAAAACGTATTTCGATGACAGAAGTTGAGAACAGGCTCCTTCAGAGTGGCCTTGTTGCGGATGTAAAGGTTATCGCGATGGAAGATATCCGCCAGTATCTTGTATCCGCCCTTGTATTGAATGAGGAAGGCAGAAAAAAATTTGAAGGTGCGCGGAAACTGACGATTAATAAATATTTTCATGATTACCTTTTGAATTTTTTTGAGAATGTTGTCATTCCCAAAAAATGGCGGTATCTTGATAGTATTCCCTGCGATGCGCAGGGGAAGAAACATAAGGAAGAGATAAAGGCTTTTTTTGAAAAGCAGGATGAGGAAGAAAATTGATGAAAGAGAATCTGCATAATATTGAAAATGAAGAAATTCTGTCCCGGACGGACAGTTCTATTGAACTTAAATTTTGTATTCCCTCAACAAGTGATTTTTTTGACGGACATTTTCCGGAATATAAACTGCTGCCGGCTGTTGCACAATTTGAAACTGTAACCCGTTTTGCGAAGAAATATCTGGGAACACAGCGCTATGTGCCCCGGATTCATCGTATTAAATTTTCTGCACCGATCAGGCCCGATACTCTTGTGCAGCTCAAACTTGAACTAAATAAAGAGAAAAATACTGTTTCGTATTCGCTGTGGGACGCAAAAAAAACGGATAAAGTGTATTCGTCAGGAACATTTACAGCTGCGATGCAGGAGATACAGGCGGTATGAATCCCGGTTTTGTAATCCCGGTTTATAATCATGGAAAAACTCTGGAGCTCGTCATTGGTCAGCTCCTTCCGTATGCTTTTCCTATTATTGTTGTTGATGACGGCAATGATGAGGAAAATAAAGCAGAAATAGAGGCTGTTGCCGCCGCCCATCATGAAGTTGTCCTCGTATCCCGTCCGAAAAACGGAGGCAAGGGAAAGGCTATGAACGATGGCGTGCATAAGGCCGCGGAACTGGGAATTACACATGTATTCCAGATTGATTCCGACGGTCAGCATGATGCAGCCCGCATTCCTTTTTTCCTTGCAGAGTCGGAAAAACATCCTGATGCAATCATCTGCGGTTATCCGGAGTATGACGAATCAGTGCCGGAGCAGCGTAGAAAGGGCAGGGAAATTTCCAATTACTGGGCAAGATTCGTTGCACTGAACCGGGAAATAAAGGACGTTCTATGCGGATTCAGAGTTTATCCTGTCGCTCCCTATATAAGAGTAATTGATCACCAGCTGCTTGACGGCCGCATGGGATACGACGTTGATATTATTGTCCGCATGTCATGGGCCGGTGTGCATATCTATTCATATAGTGTCCATGTTACGTATCCGAAAGACGGTGTTTCTAACTTTCACGTTATTCGTGATAATCTGCATATCGCGGGAACTTTCAGCAGGTTATGCATCGGTATGATACTCAGGCTGCCCGTGCTTATTTGCCGTGCTGTCAGAAGGAGCCGGAACAGTGAACGCTGAAACGCAGCTGCATTGGAAGCAGGAGAAAGAACAGGTACACAGCAGCCGTCCGATCCGTCTGCTGATTCTGCTTGTATCATCTCTTCCTCCGTGGATGGTAAATATACTTGTTTTCCCCGTTGCTTTTTTCTACTTTATTTGTTCTAAAAGAGGACGGACGGAAGCTGTTTTGTATCAGAAGCAGTTTATTGCATATACCAATGGTAAACGATTCAAATTGCCCCATCCGTATCTGCAGATACTGTCTTTTTCGCTGTGCATTCTTGAAAAGATAGAGGGGTGGAGCGGGAAAATAGCGCTTGATGAAATTTTGTTCCAGCATGATGATATCGATGAACTGAAAACACAACTTATGGAAGGAACAGGTGCTCTGCTGATTGGTTCTCATCTGGGAAATATTGAACTGTGCAGAAGTCTGGCAAGCTTTAATCGTACCGGAATTAACCGGGCAGTTCCGGTTATTGCAATAATGGACGTGGAAGCGACGGAACAGTTCAATAAAACAATTAATAATATGAATCCTGATGTTTCTGTCAATATTGTTAATCCTGCCGATATCGGCGTGGATACAATGTCCCGCCTTATAGAACATACGCAGAAAGGCGGGCTTGTTGTCATTGCAGCCGACAGAACATCTGCCAGCGTACCTGAGAGAAGCTTTGAAGAACCCTTCCTTGGACGTCCTGCCCTGTTTCCTTACGGTCCTTTTCTAATTGCAGCGCTTCTGAACGTTCCGACATATTTTGTTTTTGCCATGCGTAAAGGGAACGCGATGATTTTTCCGAAATATAATATGTACATAAAAAAAGCGGATGTTACATTTGATTGTTCCCGTCCGGAGCGTGAGAACCGCATCAGGATTCTGTGCAGGCTGTTTGTAAAAGAGCTGGAAAAGTATTGCATTAAATACCCGTTTCAGTGGTACAATTTTTATAATTTCTGGGCAATGCCCGAAACAGATTCCGGGAGATAATAAAAATATGGAAGAAAAAAATATTACAGAGGAACTGACGTTTCCGATCGAATTTTATGATGTCGATTCTATGCGTGTCGTGTGGCATGGAAATTATGTTAAATATATAGAAAAGGGACGGTGTGCCCTGCTTGATAAAATCGGCTACGGATATTTGCAGATGGTCGATGACGGATATTCGTTTCCTGTTACGGATATAAAAATAAAATATGTGCATTCCCTTATGTTCGGGGATACGGCACGGATTAAGGCGACTCTTGTGGAATATGAAAACCGCATAAAAATAAAATATGAGATTTACAATGCCAAAACCGGTATGCTTACAACGAAAGCTGAAAGCACCCAGATGGCAGTAAAAATTTCAACAGGAGAGACATGCTTCATATGTCCGGAGACGTTTACCAGAAAAGTTGAAAAATTAACAGGAAGTGTAAAATGAAAAAAAGAATTATTAATCCGGTTTTTATTCTGTTTATACTGATATCGTCGTCTGCGTTTGCTGCAGATATGACTTTTGATTCCGTCTGCGCGCAGCTTGCACAGCATCCGAATACGACAGGCAGTTTTACGCAGATAAAAAAAATCAGCGCGGTAAACCGCTCTCTAAAATCGAGCGGTACGTTTATTTTCAGCCTTGAAGGAATCATGTGGAAAACTGAAAAACCCTTTCCCTCATCGCTCGTCGTGGGCATGACTTCTGTAATTCAGACGACGCCTGATGGTAAAAAAACAGTCATCGATGCTTCGAATAACCAGATTTTCACAAGCATTTCAACAACACTTTCATCGATTTTTTCCGGTAATACCGAAAAATTGTATAGCAGTTTTAACGTTGTTTTCTCTTCTGACGGAAACAGATGGACCGCAGTGCTTACACCCAAAGATAAAACTGTTTCTGCCGTCATGAAAACACTTGAACTTGGCGGACTGAGCACAACAGGCGGTGCGGAATTTGATACTATTGTAATGACAGAGTCGAGTGGCGATACGATTACGTATGCGTTTACAGAGCAGAAATATCCCAAGGAGCTTTCAGATAATGAAAAAGCAAACTTTACCGCGAAATAGGACATTTGCCGCTATCTGGCTTGTTTTCCATTTGGCAATTATACTTCCCTGTCTTTTTGTTATTGTAAAAGATCGTTCTGTCAATTTTGACGCAGACCTTTTCAATATGCTGCCTAAACCCGATATCGGAAAGGCAATGGGCGTTGCAGATGAAAAGCTGACGGAAATGACAGGCGAAAACGTTTTTATCCTTGTCTCTCATGATGATTTTGCGGCTGCAAAATCAACCGCAGAAAAGGTATATGCACAAATTAAGGACAGTCCCCGGTTCAAATCCGTATCGTTATATTCCGATTCTGCGGCACTCGGACAGGTGACTGATTTTGTACATGAATACCGCTGGAATCTGCTTGACGACAATGCTGTTAATATGCTTTCGACGAAAGACGGCGCGCAGACATTTGCGCAGAATTCTCTTGCAAAAGCATACAGCGCATTTACATTTTCTTCGCTTGAAAATCTTGAGGAAGATCCCTTCATGCTCGGTGAATACAGTCTCCAGAAATATCTCACGTCGCTTCAGAATTCGGGGACGTCCATGTCGCCAAAGGACAGTGTTCTTGCTGCAAATTATGAAGGTAAGTGGTATGTCATGATCCGCGGAATTCTGAGCAAAGAAGGTTCCGCACTTGCAAGCAAGTCAAACGCTGTTGCACAGATTTACGAAGTCTGCAATCCGCTTGAAAAAGACGGTATTCGTTTTGTATATTCCGGAACTCCCTTTCACAGTTATAAAAGTTCTACATCGGCGAGCAATGAAATAACAATAATTTCAACAGTAACGCTTCTTGCACTTGTTATTCTGCTTTTCTTTGTATTCAGAAGTGCGCTTCCGATCATCATTTCTGTCGGTTCTATTCTGCTTTCCATTGCAACTTCGTTTTCTATCACTTATCTGCTGTTCGGACGTATTCATATTCTGACACTCGTTTTTGGTACGTCGCTGATCGGTTCGTGCATAGATTACAGTATTCATTATTTTATTAACTGGAAAGCCAATAAATCCCTTACCAAAGGTGCGGAAATCCGGCATCATCTTATGACAGGACTGCTTCTGTCGCTTATTTCAACGGAAATATGCTATCTTATTCTTGTATTTGCTCCGTTCGGACTGCTTAAGCAGATGGCTGTCTTTTCTCTGTTCGGCATATTCAGTTCATTCCTCACTGTCGTAAGCCTGTATCCGCTGCTTCCTCTTCCTCCTGAAGATAAACGTTCTATTCCTCTGCTTAAAAATTTCAACACACCGGCATGGTATAACAAAAAAATTGTAAGCCGTGTGACGACTGTCATATTTTTTGCTGCAACACTCACGACGCTGGGAATCTTTCATAAAAATGTTAAGATTAAAAATAATGTTAATGAACTGTACAAAGCTAAGGGACGCGTTCTTGACGATACGGTTCTTGCCTATAAGGTGCTTAACTATAATCCGAGCGGGTGGTTCATTATTGCAGGCGACAGCACGGAAGACGTGCTTGAACGCGAAGAATCCCTCTGCGAACGTCTTGAGAAGGTAAACGAAGGCAAGCCGCTCGGCGGTTATATAGCGACGTCCCAGTATATTCCGTCGATTGCAAAACAGAAGAAGTCCCGGGAAGCTGTTAAAAATCTTATGCCGCTCGCAGAAGATCAGCTTGCGGCTCTTGGTTATAGTTCATCTTCCGTATCTGCCCTGCAGTCTGCTTTTTCTGCAGATGCTGACAAATACATTACGCCGGATGGAAATATTCCCGACTATTTGAAAAGTGCAATCACATCTGAATGGCTCGGCGAAATAGATGGAAGATATTATTCGATTGTACTGCCCGTTTCAATTACGAACGAAACCGCGTACGAGCAGATTGCAGATCAGGATCCGAATGTGTACTTTGAAGACAAAATCAGGGATATAGGACGGGATCTTGACCGTTTGACAAAAACAATTCTGCTCCTTTTTGCGGCTGCATACGTCGTTATTGTTGTTGTGCTTAAATTTTTCTACAACTGGCGCCATACGTTAAAGACAGCCTCCATTCCGCTGCTTATCGTACTTGTCATAACTTCGATTTTTGCTGCAAGCGGCATAAATCTTGAATTTTTCTCCATTACCGGCATGATACTTGTTTTCGGGCTGGGACTTGATTACGTCATTTATATGATAGAGAATGAAAAACGGCACGACGACTCTCAAAACTCAAAACTGGAACCGTTTGCCATTCTGCTCTCGTTTCTTACGACGGCAGTTTCTTTCGGCGCTCTGGCGCTGAGTTCCTTTGTACCTGTACATATGCTTGGTTTATCTATATTTCTTGGACTTACCACTGCATTTCTTTGTACAATCTTGTAAGTTTCCGTGGGGCGTTTGAAAAATTAAATCACTATAAAAGAAAGGTTTAATTTTTCAAACCAGTCAGGCTGTCCTGAAAGTTTTACTTACGGGACGGTCTGCCCCTCACCCTTTGACAAAGTTCTCTATAAAATTTACAATTAAACACTTTCTATGAAAATGTCATTCAAATTATTTGCAGGAACTGTTTTAATCTCGTTATGTGCGTTTTGTTCGGTGTCGTGTGCAACAATAAGAGCAGGCGCAATGAAGTATCCTGTATATGTTACAAACACTAATGTAATCGATCTGCTGCCGCCGCAGGATATTGACGGTTCGCTTGATATGCTCAATATGCTTAATGGAAAATTCGGCGATACGAGTTTTTACATACAGGCGTACATTCAGGCAGATGAAAACGGACTTTTCATGAGCTTGATGAACGACTTCGGTACAGATATGGGAAGCCTGTCTTATACCGGAGACAAGCTTGCCTTTGATTCCTCCGTTTTTCCGCAGTCGCTGAAACCACAGTATATTGCGGCTGATATTCAGTTTACGTACTATAATGCTGATGCTGTGCGTTCCGTCCTGAATCAGGCAGGACTTGACTTCGATGTTGCAAAAAACGCTGACGGTACGGAAGTCCGTAAAGTTATGCACGGGAAGAAGTGCATTGAAGAAATTACTAAATCGCCCGGTGCCGTAAAGATTGTTAATTACCTCCGCGGTTATGAATACAATCTGACGGAGGGGGACCAGTGAAAGTACCGGTTTATTTTTCAAAACCCGGAGTCATCTGCGGTGCAGGGGCAAATTGTGAAGAATTGTGGAATACCTGTGTAAGCGGCAGTCAGGCCGGTATAAAAAAAATATCATCGCTTTCCGGAAAGGAATTTTACGTCGGACGTATTGATGACACAAAGCTTCAAAAAACGAATGCACGTTTTGATATGCGTATCATCAGAATAGAGGATGCAGCATTGCGTCAGATAGACGATGAAATTGATAAGGCTGCTGCAAAATACGGCAGGAACCGCATGGCAGTCTGCGTCGGTTCCTGTGATAACGGGACTCAGTTTTCGGTTGCCGCCCACAGCGAATATCTTGCCTCCGGAAAATTCCCGGACGGTTATTCGCTTGAAGTTCAGGGGGCGGATTATCCTGCAACATATGTATCGGAAAAATACGGTATTACCGGCCCGTCGGTTGCATTCAGTACGGCGTGTTCATCAAGTGCGGCTGCAATCATAAAGGCTTCAGAGCTGATCCGCAGTGGTCTTGCAGATGCCGTTGTTGCCGGTGGTGTCGATGTTACGTCGGATACTGTACTCCTTGGTTTTGATTGTCTGGAAGCCGTTTCTTCTGACGTAACGAATCCGTTCAGTGCCAACAGGCACGGTATTACACTCGGCGAGGGTGCTGCATTTTTCGTTATGACGAAGGATAAACTTGAAGGCTTTGAAGGGATTGGGTTGAGGGGATGCGGTGAATCTGCCGACGCATATCATATGACGTCGCCTGATCCGGACGGAACGGGCGCTGCAACGGCAATGGAGAAAGCGCTGGCGGGTGCAGGGGTGGAACCGGGCGATATCGATTATGTCAATCTGCACGGAACGGGCACAAAATTCAACGATTCAATGGAAGCAAAAGCCATCCGGCAGGTGTTCGGAGATCAGCTTACTCCTGTAAGTACGACAAAACCTCTTACAGGACATACACTTGGCGCTGCAGGCGCACTTGAAGCTGCAGTTTGTTATCTTGCAATAGAAAAAAACAGAAATAAATCAGGCAATGACATTGCCCTGCCGGTACAGGTATGGGACGGCGTCCAGGATTCTGAGATACCTTCCGTCAATATAGTAAGTAAGGGAAAACCGGCAGAACACAAAGGCCGCGTACAGTTGTGCATGTCGAATTCTTTTGCATTCGGCGGTTCAAACGCGTGCCTTATTTTAGGAGTAGTATAAAATGGAACCGGAAGTAAAACCTGAAAAAATGCCGCAGCTTATAGATCACGATCAGCTTATTGAGCTGTTGCCGCATAAAGGGAAAATGTTTCTTCTGAGCCGCGTAACGCAGCACGATGTGCATGAGCATACAATAACAAGCGAATACGACGTTACATCAGATTGTATTTTTTATGAAGAAGAGGCGGACGGCGTTCCCACATGGGTTGGATTTGAGTTTATGGCTCAGGGAATTTCAGCTATTACAGGCATTACGAATAAGGAACTGGGCAGACGTCCCCGTCCCGGTTTTATTTTAAGTGTCCGCGATTTCAGGGCTGCCGTTCCGTATCTGAAAAGCGGTACGACAATCATGATGAAAATAAAAGAAGATTTCCGGTCGGACAAGACATACAGCTACAATTGTGAACTGTATGCATCCCGCACAGATACGCTGCCTGCGGCAACCTCTACAATCACTGTTATGGAAACCGAAGATATCATGAATCTGTTTAAAGATGATTAATTTATAAAGGAAGGAAACTGAGTTATGTCGGACGAAACAACACAAAAAAAGGTCATTGTTACCGGTGCGAGCGGCGGAATCGGGCGTGCGATTGCCGTGAAAACTGCAGAAGCCGGGTATTATGTTATCTGCCATTACAATCACGGAAAGGAAAAAGCGGAGGAAACGCTTGCCCAGATTACCGCAGCCGGCGGTCAGGGTGAACTTATCCAGTTCAATATTGCCGACCGTGCGGATTGTAAGGCAAAACTTGACGAGTTGACAGCGAAACACGGAGCAATGTGGGGAATTGTCAACAATGCCGGAATTACGCGCGACAATACGTTTGTCGGACTTACCGGCGACGACTGGGATTCTGTCATTCATACGAATCTGGACAGTTTCTTTAATGTCATTCAGCCGCTTGCAATGTCCATGGCAAGAAAAAAGCAGGGAAGAATCATCGCGATTTCTTCCGTAAGCGGTGTTATGGGAAACAGAGGGCAGACGAATTATAGTGCATCTAAAGCCGGTATCATCGGTGCGGCAAAAGCGCTTGCGGTCGAACTTGCAAGCCGTCATATAACGGTCAATACAATTGCACCGGGAGTGATTGAAACGGAGATGATAAAGGATGCACCTCTTGATATGATTATGCAGACTGTACCTATGGGCCGTGCGGGAAGACCGGAAGAAGTTGCATCTCTTGCCGTATTCCTGCTCTCTGACGGGGCCTCTTATATAACCCGTCAGGTAATCAACGTAGATGGTGGTATTATATGAACTACACAAAACCTAATGGAAAACGCCGCGTCGTCGTAACTGGCGGCGGCATGCTTACCGCTCTCGGCCGCGACTGGCCGTCAGCATTCGCAAAACTTCAGGCAGGAAAAAACTGCATCAAGTACATGAAGGACTGGGAACGCTATACGAAAATGAATACACGTCTTGCCTGTCCGTATGAAGAAGAGCTTCCGTCCTTTCCGCGTAAGAAAATCCGCGGTATGGGACGCGTTGCGCTTCTTTCGCTTGTGTCGACTGACGACGCACTCAAAATGGCGGGTCTGCTGAAAGAAGACGGCGACGTAATTGATGAACTCAAAAGCGGACGTACGGGTATTGCCTACGGTTCGTGCATGGGAAGCATGGATGCTATTATGGATATTGCGGAAATGCTTCAGACAGGTGATACGTCAAAACTTGATTCGCAGACATACATAAAGGCTATGCCTCAGACATGCGCATGCAATATGAGCGTGTACTACCAGATACGCGGCCGCGTCATCATTACGGATACGGCCTGCACGTCAGGAAGCCAGGCTGTCGGTTATGCATACGAAGCGATTGAAGACGGCCGGGCGGATATTATGATTGCCGGCGGTGCGGAAGAGCTTTCAGCTCCCGACGGAGCTATTTTTGACACGCTCGGTGCAACAAGCATTCTTAACAAGACTCCTGAACTTACTCCCAAGCCGTTCGACAAAGACCGCGACGGTCTTGTCATCGGTGAAGGCTCCGGCACTCTTATTCTTGAGGATATGGAACACGCTGTAAAACGGGGTGCAAAGATTTATGCGGAAGTTGCGGGTTTTGCAACGAACTCGGACGGTACGCATATCACAAATCCGAACCCGGAAACACAGGCCGTAGCACTGGAAATGGCAATTAAAGATGCAGGAATTTCTTCTGATGATATTGCATACGTTAATGCACACGGTACTGCTACAGACCACGGCGACAAGTCGGAGTCAGACGCAGTGTATAAAGTGTTCAACCGCGCAGTGCCCATCAGTACGACAAAGAGCTACATCGGTCATACGCTCGGTGCATGCGGTGCCGTGGAAGCATGGCTTACAATCAACATGATGAACGAGGGCTGGTTCCATCCGAACTGCAATCTTGTTAATGTTGATCCGGAATGCGCACCGCTCGACTATATCAAAGGCGAAGGCCGTGAGATGAAAGCGGAATATGTCATGTCGAACAACTTTGCGTTCGGCGGCGTAAATACCTCGCTTATTTTTAAAAAGTTTGAACAATAGACTGCTATAACAACAGGTACTGAGAAATAAAAATGAGGTCATCCTTCGCGGCTGAAGCTGCCAGGCTTGTACCTCATTTTTTTATACTAAAAAAATGGAGAAAAAGGATGAAGGCTATCACGGTCAGCGGCGAAGAACTTACCATCAGGGATGTCTGCAGCGTCGCATATAATGGGACGGAAATAAATTTTCCCGAAGATAAAAAATTTATGGACGTACTTGTCCGTTCCCGGAAATTTCTTGAAGATTACATTGCACAAGGATATCCCACCTATGGTGTGACGACCGGATTCGGTGATTCTTGCGCGAATCAGATTAATCCTGCAAAAGCTGCTGAACTGCAGCGTTCTATCGTTCATTTTCACGGAATCGGGCTTGGTCCCAAATTCAGCCGCGAAGAAGGGCGTGCTGTCGTGCTCTGCCGCCTTAACTCCGATGTGAAAGGCGGCCATTCCGCAATACGCCCGGAACTGGCAGATATGCTTAAAACGCTTCTCAATAAGGATATTATTCCTGTCATTCCCCAGATTGGTTCTGTAGGCGCTTCCGGAGATCTTACGCCGCTTTCGTATGTGGGCGCCGTTGTTATGGGAGAGCGTGAAGTATACTATAAGGGGAAGGTTGTCCCGGCAATGGACGCTTTTAAGGCAGAAGGTATTGAACCGCTTCCGCTTGCCGCAAAGGAAGGGCTTGCCATTATGAACGGAACGTCTGTCATGACGGCCGTTGCCGCGCTTGCATGGCAGAATGCCCGGAGGCTTTCCATCATTTCCGATTTTATTACGGCAGCAACTGCTGAAATTGTACGCGGAAATGAAGTTCCGTTCCGCCGGAAAGTTGCCGAAATGAAAAATCATGCAGGTCAGATTGAAAGCGGCGAATACATCTATAGTATTGTAAAAGATTCAAAACGGGTGTATCGTTATGAAGATCTGCTTCAGAAAATGGGTTCAATAGGCGGGCTGGCGTATGAAAAACGCGATGTAAAGATTCAGGACCGCTATTCAATCCGCTGTGCGCCGCAGATCAACGGTGTGCTCCGCGATACTCTTCATATGACAAAACAGTGGATTGAAGAAGAAATCAATTCGTCGAACGACAATCCTCTTGTAAATGTTGATACGAACGAACTGTACAACACCGGCAATTTTTACGGCGGGCATATCTGTGCGTCATGCGACTATCTCCGCATCGCCCTTGCGAACATCAGCGACCTTGCAGATAAACAGGCGGAAATCATCATCGACGGAAAGTTCAACGGGCTTACGGAAAATCTTATCCCGTTTACGGAAGATACGGCCCCGGAAGCAGGCCTCCGTTTCGGCTTCAAGGCATGCCAGATTACCATGTCTGCAATCCGCGGCGAAGTCCAGCATTACTGTGCGCCGGTCAGCGTTACATCCGCTCCGACGGAAGCGCTCAATCAGGATAAAGTTTCCATGGGCACAATTTCCGCACGCAAACTGCGCGACCAGATTGATCTTGTATTCCTGCAGTTCGGCGTGCATCTTCTTGCCGTCTGTCAGGCTGTCGACCTTATTGGAAAAGAGGAATTCAGTCCGTTTACGCAGAAGGTGTACAGCGAGGTACGGAAAATGTCCGCAATGGTGGTGAACGATCGTCAGCTTGATAAGGAAGCGACAGCTGTTTCCGAATGGCTTAAAACGACTGAACTGTTCGGGGAAAAAGACTGAACAGCCTGAAACCGAACCGTGATATAAACGGCACCTTCTCAGTCTGAGGTGGTGCCGTTCTTTTTTTGGGATGGTATATATGCTGAATGTAATTTTGAATAATCACCTGTCCGGACGGAAATCGGTTCTGCCATATCTGAAAATCTTTTGCATCTTAGTCTGTATTTTTATGTTCCGTGGATGTGTTTCGACAAAGGATGGTACTGGAGACCTTTTGTCATCCGTTCCTGTAGAGTTCAAAGATGTCCTGATATATAATCCGGAAAACAAAACGAAATCCATACTTTCGTCCGAAGAATTGAGCAGCGACTGCGCTGTGTTGAAATATCTTGTGGAAACCGCATATGCGGGTTATGATGCAGCCGCTGCAAACGGACTTGATATGGATACCGCCGTTCAGCATATTGAAGCTGCATTTTCCGGGCAGCAACAGATAGAACGCAGAAAGTTCGTGAATGTTATCGAATCTGAACTGCGTCCCTGTATCCGTGATTCCCACTTTATGCTGTCGACATGGAACTATCGGTGCAGCCTTAACCCTGCATACAATATCTATTTTTCCAATACCTATGTCCGCAAGGACGGTGATACACTTTCTGTCTGCCGTACGGATAATGAGGCTCTTTCTGTCGGATGTGCATACACTGATTCAAAGGATACCTTATTTTATTACCCGGCAGCAGGTAAAGACGTGTACAGAATCGGCGTCATGGCATCCGGAAAAACTGGCAGCATGGACATACATATAAAGGATACAGCGTTCACGCTTCCCGTACGTACCGACAGCTCTATAGAAGTCAGAAATGCCGATGCAATAAAATATCATGAACTGATGACGAATGATTCCGTGTATGCCGGCATATCTTCATTCATGCTGCCGGAGGAAGGTTCTCAGTTCAGGAGAGGCGCAGAACTTGTCTTTGACAAGTATGCTGCGCTGGGAGTCAGGTATCGGAATAAAAAAAACTTTATTATCGATTTACGCAGCAATACGGGCGGCGTTTCGGTTTATTCTGCTGCATTATTGTACAGCCTTTACGGAAAGGTAAACAGTTTCAGCAGGCAGACAGAGAAAAAGCTGTACGCGTTTGAAGATAATTTTTCCTGTTCTGAATATATCCAGTCCCCTGCAATTATACAGGCTGCCATAGCATGGAATAAAAATATGCACAGGACAAAGGACATGCAGTATTATGAATGTCTGTTGAAATCTCAAAAACAAAATCCCGTTAAAACGACGTTTCTGGAACCGGAAAAGCCTCTGCGTACAGGGAAAAATAACTTTGACGGGCAGATACTTATTCTTACGGATAGAAATACCTGTTCTGCCGCCGAAATAACGGTGCTTATGGCCAGGAGCCTGTTCGGCAAGGATAAAAAGGTGACGGTCATCGGTGAGAATACACGCGGCTGTCTGCAGTATGTATCCTGTTATAATTATCAACTGCCTCATTCGAGAATTGTTGTTCAGCTAGCTAGTGCCGATTATGCGCCAAAGCTTGCAGATTGTGAATCGTGGCACGGAGAAGGAAAGGGTATGTATCCCGACTGCTGGGCAACAGGTGATGACCTGCTTGAGACAATAGTACTCGTTACAGGAGATGAAGAGCTGCGCAGTAAGCTTGCAAATATTGCATACGGCCTTCTGTAATCCTTTCAGTGCAGGTCGCTGTCGTTATTTAAGCGCATCGAATCTGCACCGCTTGAGACACTCGCCGCACCGTATGCATTCCCGGTCGTTTACCTTGAGCGTGTCCATTTTGCATGACGCCGTGCATGCGCCGCAGTTCGTGCACTTTGTAGTGTCCACTTTTATTCCGAATACGGCGATTTTGTTGAAAAACGAATAGATTGCGCCGAGCGGACAGATAAAGCGGCAGAACGGGCGGTACATAAACACCGACCAGACAATGAACACCGCTGCAAGCCCGGTCTTCCATGTAAAGATCCATCCGATTGCACTGCGGAGATTTTCGTTCAGGAGTACGAGGGGAATGCCTGCTCCGACTGTTCCTGCAGGACATATGAGTTTGCAGAAAAACGGAGAACCTATTCCATCCCGGAAATAGTATGCGAGCGGAAGTGCAATGCACAGTAAGCCGAGAAATACGTATTTTACTAACGACGCTTTACGTGTAATCTGAAGCGTACGTTTTGTCTTTTTTGCTTTCCGCGACGGAATCTTATAGAGTAGTTCCTGCACAAGCCCGACGGGGCAGAGAAAGGCACAGACCATCCTTCCCAGAAGAGTTCCGGTAAGCATGAGAAAGCCGGTTATGAAAAATGGAAAACGCCCGTTGCCGATGGTATTTTGCAGTGAACCCAGCGGGCACGATGCGATGGCCCCCGGGCATGAATAACAGTTAAGCCCCGGTACGCATACGTTTTTGAGAGGGGAACGGGATATTTTTCCGCTGAACCAGTTTGACGCGTCTGCATTGTAGACAAGCATCGAGGTAAACTGAATCATTTTTCTGCGGAGCGCCTGCCTGTCAGCCAATTCCGATACACTCCATACAGATGAAGACTGCTTTCCGGAATATCGCAGCATTATCTCCCAGCAGAATGCCTGCCGTGAGTAATACCGCAGCCGCAGCTATAAGAATGATACGTACAGCTGCGGTATGCTTTACAGCATTATTTTTCATAAGCACTTATAAAACCTGCAAGACCTGACGCAGACATTGCGCCGACATGAATTTTTTCGATTTTTCCATCCGCAGAGATAAGTACGCTCGTTGGAATTCCCTGTACGGCATATTTACCTGCGATTGAGTCGTCTTTGTCCAGTCCGCCTGTAAATGTATAGTCGTTCTTTTTCATGAAATCGGCACGGGATTTTTCCTGATCGGAAACGCAGACTGCAAGAAACGCAAGTTTTGCGTCTTTTTCATCTGCAAGTTTTGCCGCGAGTTTATTCATTTCGGGCAGTTCAGCCCTGCATGGCGGGCACCATGTAGCCCAGAAATGAAGAAGTACGGCCTTTCCTTTGTAATCTGATAATTTTACCTGCTTTCCCGTAGAAAGCATAAGCGCAAAATCCGGGGCGGCTGCGCCTTCTCTGATGTTCTGTGCAAAAGCTGATGAGGCTGCGATAAGCGCGACAAGAATAATGACCGGCAAAAGTTTTTTCTGTTTCATGGTTAAAAGATACTCAGCAGCCATAGAAAAATCAAGTAAGGAAAGGCACTTTGAATCAAACTGGTACGGTATGTCTTTCTGCCGTTTACAGCTCTTTTTCCGGTTTTCCGCAGATATCTGCGGTATGCATAAGATAAAGAATACCTTTTGAAATCCGCTGCGGTACATTATCAAAGTGGCCGCCGGTGTTCATTTCAAAAAAAGGATGAAAGGCGGAGAGTTCTTCGTATGTTTTTAAAGTGCAGTCCTCCACCTCTGCCATTATACGGTTCCTGCTGTGACTTTCACTGTCGCCGAGGGACATATAGATGAGAGGGGCCGGTGAAACAGGTCTGCGTCCATGTATATATTCAATCCATCCGGGAAACCACAGCGAGCCTGACATGCCTGCGAATCTTGTAAAAATCCTGCTATTGTACAGCGCATATAATGCAAGAAGCCCTGCAAGAGAATAGCCTGCAAGAGCGGTGTGTCCGGGAGCCGGCAGAGTCCTGTATGAAGAGTCGATACGGGGCTTTATGATTTTTTCCAGAAGCGAAAGGTACTGCAATCCGCCGCCCGAAAACGGCCCGAGGTTTTTTCCGAGTTTTGGCGCCGCCCAGGGCGGGAATGTCGTATTCCAGTCCTTTCCTTCTATGCCTGCAAGGATGAAAGGTTCACAGTCGGAATCAAAATGCGGTATAAGCAGTTTTGCAATTGGTTCCGCGTCAGGTTCGCCTATAAGGTAAACTACCGGAAAGCGGCGGGATATATCATCGTACTGTGGAGGAAAAGACAGGCTGCAGTTCCATTCAGTGCCTTCAGCATCTCCTATGCGGAAACTTTCAGTCATCACTTTTGCGCAGCCACCCTTTTTTTTCGGCATTTTCGATATTTGCTTCAATCCACGGCCAGATACGCGGCATATACTTTTTTACGGGAGCCATACGGATACGTGCGTCTGCGCTTTGGACACGGCCATTTTCCCATGTAGCGCCTGCTGTAAGCGTGTTGTGTAAAAACGGCTGAATCCTGTCCATACAGGCTGCAAAACGGGAATCGGCAGTTTCCATTTTATCGAACTCTTCCCATAATGAACGTATCTCAGTTCCCTGGTCTTCAGGCAGCTGCGCAAAAAGCTTGTCTGCAGCATCCTTCTCCCGCTGTTCTTTTGTACCGTTTCCGGTTTTATCGTATGCAAACGTATCGCCTGCGTATATTTCTATGAGGTCGTGTATGAGTACCATTTTCACCGCTCTGTTTATATCAGGAGAATCTTCCGCATATTCGCCGAGCAGCATTGCCATAACAGCCAGATGCCACGAATGTTCCGCATCGTTTTCACGGCCGCTGCCGTCAACATGGAGAGTCCGGCGGAGTACGTGAGTCATTTTGTCAATTTCAGCAATAAATTTGAGTTGTTTGTCGAGGCGTTCATTGCCTGATGAAATAAAATCAGTCATATTCCGAGTATACTCGAAAAGGAGAGAAAGTAAAGCTGCGGGCTTGAGTGTTAAAAATGGTTCTTTTTTTTGAGACACTTTCCGATATTGATAGTATAGCCTGTTCGTGTTGGACAGGCAGGAGAATTTATGATTAAGAAATTAATCGTTTCCTTGCTGCTTTGTGCGGCAACAGGTCTGCTTTTTGCTGCAGATGCAGAAAAGGCACAAATTGATACATCTCTGCTTGACAAAGCATATGCCGAAACGTATATCAATGATAAAGCAGCAGTGTCCTGGAAGGAATACAGTACCGGGAAACAAATCCGCGACATGGGCCGCAGGCTTGGTGCGGAAATAAAGTATCAGGAACAGACGAATCATTCAGAATCACCGTTTGCCGGTGGTTCTCCTGATTTTAAGTACAAGGCTGTGAGAATTTATCCGGGAAAAAAAGCCGGCGCTGATGTTATTTATGTGAATAAAAACGCCAAGCTCAGTACAATTCAGAACGTGCGCCGTGTCGTATCAGGGTATATTGAACGTGCATACGACATTCCTATGGAACAGTCTGATGTAATTGCAAAAAAAGTATGTTACTGGAATACGAACCACTACAATGATAAAGCATATTTCCGCGATCATTTTCAAGTGCGTGTTCGCGAAGTGTTTTCCAACCGGACACCTGTTATCGGACTTGCCCGTTCGTACAAAAACTGGCCGGGGAAAACGCGTATTGTCATCCCGTTTGTCCTGATTAAAGAAACAGTTCCCGACGCTGTTGAACCGGCACCTCAACCTGCAGTAACGGAACCGGAGCCGGCACCTGTCCAAGAGCCGGAAACACCGGCCGTCCAGCCCGAACCCACTCCCGAACCGGAGCCCGCCCAGGCAAAGAAAGCGGGAATGCCTCTCTTCAGCATTATCCTGATTATTGTCCTTATTGCGGCAGTAGTTGTCCTTGCAGTCCTGCTTGCGAAACATTTTATGGATAAAAAGAAAGAAGAAGATAACGGCGATATAAAGAATTAATAATAATTACTATCGACAGGGTTGAGCCGGTTTTTACGGCTCAATCTTTTTTTAACCCTGAGTGCATTTTAAACTCTACGCGAACTACATTTTTATGTACCGCAGTACTTCATTATGACGGCAGTAAGATCATCCCTGAGCGGAACCGCTTCCGTAAAAGCTTCAAATATATCAAGCACATATGCCAGTACTTCCTTTGCGGTGCCGCGGGGAGCCCTGGCGAATATATCTTTAAGGCGTTCCGTTCCGAGTTCGTCTCCTGCAAGGTTTCTGCTTTCTGCGAGACAGTCGGTATACAGAAGTAAATATGTTTCACCGGTAAGTTCGCTGGTCACGGTGCGATAATCGTCAGGCAGCCCGTCAATCCCGATAAATGAACCGCGGAAGTTACCTGCATTGCTTCCCAGTACGGAAACTTTTTTCTCCTGATCGGTTTTCTTCACAAGCACGTCGGTATGTCCTGCGTTGACGTATTCAATTTTATTTCCATTTATCCGCAGAAAGATGCCGGTAAGGTAATTTTCCACCATGCCCTTTTCTTTTGTAAGCACTGTATTAAACTGTTTGAGCATTTTATCCAGGGGTTTGCTGCCGTATGATGTGAAGACCTGTTCTGCAAGATATTTGGACAGAATGCCGACAAGCCCGGATGCGACGCCGTGTCCTGATACGTCGAACAGTGCGGTGCCTGAAAGCCTGCCGTCTTTGTCGTAATAAAAATCATATACGTCTCCCGAAACAGAAGACATCGGTTTAAATACGAATGAACAGTCCCAGTCTTCTGTATGCGGCGCTTTCGGCGGATAAAAGCTTTTCTGGACAAGTTCTGCCATGCGCATGTCGCGTTTATGTATGATCTGCTGTTCCTGAAGCATACGGTTTTTACGGCTTATTTCCCTTGTCCTTTCTGCAACTTCCACGTTTACGATACTGTCGAGCAGTATTTTAATGGTGACGATTCCGGCATAGCAGCCGTTGTTTTTAACTATAATCGGGTCATACAGATTTTCTTCGGCACGCGAGGTTGCTTCTGAGGCAACCTGTTCAACGGGTGCCGTCCCGTCGACAGTGAGGAAATCAGTAATCATCAGATCTTTTATTAATTTATGCGAATGAAGGCTGTATCCGTACTGACTGCCGAATAAATCGAGCAGTATGGCGCGCGGCATAATCCCGAGAATCCTTCCCTTCGTGTCCACTATTGTAACAAGCATACACTCGGAATGAACCTGGAACAGTTGCAGAACTTTTATAACGGGCGTGTCAGGGAATTGAGTAATACCGGGAACAGCAAGTTTTAAAACAGCCTGGCCTGATTCCTGATTTGACTGTTTTTTATCTGATACGGCATCGGTTTCAGCAGCTGTTTTTTTCTTTTTTTCTTCGGGAATTTTGCCCGAAAGTGCGTCCCTGTTGCGCTTTGACGACATGATGCGCACGTATGATTCACTTGTCGTCTTTGTAAAAGTCCGTGCGGGGCGCGCAAGAAAAAATCCCTGGCCGTACATAACGCCGAGCGACAACAGTTCGTCAAGTTCAGCTGCTGTTTCTATCCCTTCAGCAACAAGACCTGCTCCCGAACTTGTGCAGAATGCGGCAAGACTCTTTACCATTGCCTGACGGACCTGATCTTTTTCAATACCGCGTATGATGCTCATGTCGATTTTAATAAAATCAGGATTGATGGAACAGACCCTCTGCAGCCCGGAATATGCGGAGCCGACATCATCGACGGCAATACGGAATCCCTGCTGACGGTAATAATCCGCAACTTCTTTTAAAAATGATGTTTTTCCTGACGCATATTCCGAATTTTCTGTTATTTCAAGTACAAGTTCGGCAGGATCGATTCCGTATTTTGCAAGCTGCTGCCTGGTAAAGCCTTCCTGAAAATTATGTTCGCGCATGCTTTCAGGATTAACGTTCAAAAAGAGGCGGTGTTTCAGGCCGAGCGCACGGGCTGTTCTGATTGCGGTCTTTCTGCAGAGTTTATCAAGCTCCCAGAGCTTTTTCTGCTTTTCCGCAAGTTCGAACAGCTGCGTCGTCGTTCCTGAAAATACGTCCGGTTCCGTACGCGCAAGCGCCTCGTACCCGAAAACCTCGCCTGTTTCAAGCGACACTACCGGCTGAAATACAGGGTACAGATTTTTTTTTGAAATAACAGTGTCTAAATCCATAGCCGCAGTATGACAGTACAGTATAAAAATTCCGTTTTCTTTTGGTTAGAAAATAATTATGTGCAGACTGTTTTGTATCCGCTTGATTTCTGCTTACCGCTTCATCCGGCGCAGTACTGCGCACGATACGGCAAGCATTGCCAGTGCAAGGCAGAGTATGTACAGAATATAACCGGTGTGCTGAAGTGCCGTTCCTTCCGCAAGTGCACGTGAAAAGTCCATAACCGCTTTCTGCGGCATGACGCGTACAAGTATGCTGAAGAATGAGTGTTCCGGAGGTGCAGCGTAAAAACTGCCCGAGAGAAGCGACGCAAGCATGATTGTTGCGTTGCCGAGCATGTTTGCATTGTCCGGTTTTTTGATGAACGTATTAAGCAGCAGCGCGTACGCTATGCCGGACACGCCGATTACTATAATGAGAAGTGCGTATTCCGGCAGCGTGAATCCGATGTTGATTCCGCACAGGTGCAGTACGGCAAGCAGAAACCAGGCAGGCGTGATAAGCGACAGGCTGTAGACGCAGTGTGCGGCAAGATATAACCCTGACGAAGCCGGCGTTGATGTAATGCGTACGAGCTGTCCCTGTTCTTTGTCGTCTGCAAAGACGAACAGATTTGAAAAAACCTGCATCAGGAGGAACATAAGCAGGAAGCCTATAATATTCACGCCTGTTTTTCTGCCTTCCGCGCCACCTGCTGCATATCCGTCTGCATCAGGCCGGTGTGTAAGCGTGGATGCGATCATCTCTTTAAATTTTGTGTTCCTGAGCGTTTCAATGTGTATGTTTCCTTCCGCGTCTGTCGTCACGAAAGCGTCGTACTTCTGTTTGTACAAATCCGAACGCGGCGGCTGTTCTTTTACTGCCGTAATTTCAAGATAGGCAGGATGCACAGGAACAACGGCAGCCGTTCCGCCGGTGATATACGCAATGTGTCCCCTGATTTGCTGCAGCCCTGTGATATATACTGCAAGCAGAATCATAACAAGCATAACGATTGTCATAATGATAGTCCCTGCAAGGCGGGAGACAGTCCGCCTGTAATCGTTTGCAAGTACTGTAAAAAATGTGTTCATAGATAATCCTCCGTTTTGAAAAGCAGACGGCATCCGCCTAGAAGGACTGCCGAGATAACGACTGTACCGATAAGGACAGGCAGCACATACGAACTGTTGTTGTCGCATGCAAGTGAAAAAAACGCATCGTTGAGCCACCGTACCGGCGAAAAGCGGGACAGCAGTGCGACAGTACGGCCGAGCCCGTCGGTCGGAAAGAACGTACCGCCGAGAAAACCGAATATGGAGATGACCGTGCTCAGCAAAGTGCTCGTCGTTTCTTCGCAGTGAAAGACGCAGCAGAAAAAAATTCCGAATGCGGCCGAAACAAATTCCACCGGTGCCATGAGCGCAATGAAGTACAGCGGATGAAGGCCGAGCGTAATATGAAGCGAAGGGCAGAGCACCGCAAGCAGCAGAAGGTGAAGCACATAGTCGAACAGGAACGATGCAGTCAGTTTTGAAAGCCAGACAGCCGTCGGGCCGACTGGCGAATAAATGATGCGGAGGTTCGGTTTTTTAATATCGCGCTCCATAAAGCAGTTTGATGCCGTCATGGCACCTTCAAGCATGCCGAATATCATGAAAGACACGCCGTAATATTGATATGCGTCGCTCATGTGTTCATAATCGCCGCCGCACAAATATCCCATAATCAGGATAAACAGTACCGCAAAAAGCGTATTGTACCCGAGAAGGACGGGATTCTTGAATAAATTTTTTAAATCCATGCATAAAATCGAAAAAAATCGTCTCATATTTTCCTCCTGTAAAAATTCCGCATCAGCGGTACGGCAGGGATGCCGTAAACTTCCTTTAATCGCGCAGCGTGCGGCCGGTAAGTTTGAGGAATACAGTCTCAAGGCTTGCCGTTTCACTCGTGATATTGCGTATTTTTTCTCCGTTTTCGGTAAGCAGCGCAATAATCTGATCAAGATTTTCAATTCCCCTGATTGACGATATGCTGATTGTGTTTCCTTCCAGATGAACCTTCTTTACGCCTTCAATCGTATAGAATTTTTCCTCAGGAATTTTTCCGTTCTCTTCAACTTCTATTGTGTAGTGGCGTTCGTTCGCCACAGACTCTTTGAGCGACTCTGTCGTCCCTTCCGCTATGATTGAACCTTTGTCCAGAATAATAATGCGGGATGCAATCGCTTCGACCTCTTCCATATAATGAGTCGTATAGATGACCGTCATTCCCTGGCTGCGCAGTTTTTTTATAGAATCAAGAATATGATTCCTGCTCTGCGGGTCAATGCCGACAGTCGGTTCATCCATGATTACAAGTTCCGGGCGGTGGGCAATGGCGCACGCGATGTTAAGGCGCCGTTTCATGCCGCCCGAAAACGTCTTTACCTTATCATGCCGCCGCTGCTCAAGCCCCGCGAACACGAGCGCATCATCGACAGCTTTTTTCAAAGCCTTTCCGTGAAGTCCGTACAGAGACGCAAAGAATGCAATGTTCTTTTCAGGGCTGAGTTCTTCGTACAGTGTAATGTCCTGCGGAACTATACCAAGCGACTGTTTGTATCTGCGGAGCTGCTGCTCCACCGGCTGCCCGTTAAACGAGATTTCTCCACTGCTTTTTGCAAGTACTCCCGTCATGATATTGATTGTTGTTGATTTTCCCGCTCCGTTCGGGCCGAGAATGCAGAGTATTTCTCCGCGGCGCACGTCAAAACTGATGCCGTTCAGTACCTGCTGCTCCTTAAAATGTTTTGCCAGACTGCTGACTGTAATAATCGTATCCACTTCGTTTACCTCTTGTGCACTAACATACTGCGGCCTGTGAAAAAGGGAATCAGCCGAACGGTTGATTTTACCGGTTGATTTGTGCAGGGTGTATTGCCCCCTGCAGCTTCGGGCGGACAGATGATTGTATCGAAGATACTGCCTCATCCTGCCGCAGAGAGGACACCGGAACGGTGCGGAAGATGTTTTTTTTGGTTTTTATATAAATATGCGCAGATTTATAATATTAGTTGTACATATAATTGACAAAAAATGGCAATTATTGTAAAAATTATGTATCAATAGAGGCATATTATGAATATTGCAATCCCGGAAAGCAGACGATTTGAACTTATACACCGCAGCGAGCCGGAATTATACAGGGAACAGTTTCCTTATACGTCTGTTCCGCGCATCAGATTTGACGGTGTCGAAGTACCGCTGAGGGTGCCCGATAAAATCTGGATAACAGATACCACATTCCGCGACGGCCAGCAGGCCCGTCCTCCCTATACGCCTGAGCAAATCGCGCATATATATGCCCTTATGCATAAACTTGGCGGCAAAGACGGGCTTATCAGGCAGTCTGAATTTTTTGTTTACAGCGAACGTGACCGCAAAGCGCTCCGCCTCTGTCAGGAATATGGCTTTGAATTTCCGGAGATTACGTCGTGGATCCGTGCTGACAGCAAAGATTTCAAGCTTGTAAAGGAACTCGGGCTAAAAGAGACCGGTATTCTCACTTCTGTTTCCGACTATCATATTTTTCTCAAGCTCAAATCGGACCGCGAAAAGATTATGGACTTGTATCTCGGAATTGTAAAGGACTGCCTTGCGGAAGGCATAATTCCCCGCTGCCATTTTGAAGACGTGACGCGTGCCGATATTTACGGTTTCTGCCTGCCGCTTGCCGGAAAACTGCTTGACCTTTCACGTGAAGCGAACCTGCCGGTGAAGATACGCCTGTGCGATACGATGGGATACGGCGTTACCTATCCGGGTGCTGTGCTTCCCCGTTCCGTTCCCAGGCTCGTGCATGCGTTCAGGACCGAACTGGGATATCCTGCAGAATATCTTGAATGGCACGGGCATAACGATTTTCATAAGGCGCATATCAACGCGTCCACCGCATGGCTGTACGGGTGTGCGTCGGTTAATGCAAGCATCCTCGGTTTCGGCGAGCGTACCGGCAATCCGCCTCTTGAAGGGGCTGTCATGGAATACCTGTCGCTTACCGGAGATGATTCAATCGATACGACAGTTATTACGGAAATTGCCGATTATTTCCGCAGTGAAGTAGGTGCACTGATTCCTGATAATTATCCGTTTACGGGGGAAGATTTCAACACAACCCGCGCGGGAATCCATGCAGACGGAATCCTGAAGAATCCGGAAATTTACAATATTTTTGATACTGAAAAACTCCTCAACAGGCCGGTCAGGACAATGGTCACCGACAAATCGGGCCTGTCAGGTATAGCCCGCTGGCTGAACGAAAACATACCGCTTATAAAATCAGGCGTGCACGAGAAACTGACAAAACGCTCCCCCGGAATCCGCCACATAGAGCTGTGGGTTGACGCCCAGTATACGCAGGGACGGACGACGGCCATATCTGCCGACGAACTGACGGCTCAGGCACGCCGGTATCTTCCGGAATTGTTCGAGTCGGAACTTGACAAGGTAAAGGCTGAAGCCGGAAAAATTGCGCTTGCAATCGCGGAGGAAGCGATGAACGCGCCTGAACTTGCATCGCTCGAGCCTTCGTCGATGGACTGCTGTCTTGAGGAAATCGTAAAAAGGGAAGGTTCCATCCAGCTGCTCGCCGTAACAAACACAGACGGACACCGTATCTGCCAGATTTATGCAAAACACGGTGAAAAGTATCTGTTCCGCAATCTTCTTACGAAGAATTTCCGCGAAAAGGAATGGTTCTGCAAAGTGATTGAAACGGGAGAATCGTATGTGTCACATCTTTTCTTTTCCCTGTATACCGGCCGCCTCATCCTTACGGCAGCCTTCCCGCTGAAAGACGCGGACGGAAACGTCCGTGCCGTGATTGATATGGATTTTATGTTCGACGAACTCATGAAGCTTGTCCGTCACGGAGCGAAAGACACTGCCTGCCAGGATGATATACAGAAGAAGGGGTAATAATCGTCCTGTTTACGTTATTTTACTGTTTATGCTGATTAAACTAATATGTTATGACTTGTTTAAGGTAAAGGGTACATAATAAAGACGATTTTAAATAAGGTACCATATCAACATGAAAAGCATTAGACACATTATGCTGGCATACAGTGCAGCACTTGTAATGCTATTGATGACAGGTGTGTCATCAATAGTTCATTTGAATATCATCAACATACAAAAGTATTGTATTAAGAGCGTTCGTACCCAGCGTATGACGGGATATGATGATTCTATACGTTTTCAGGTTCAAAATGTTGTAAACCTGCTCAATGTATTTTATGAGCGGGAATCAGCGGGAGAACTGACGGAAAAGGAAGCTCAGGCGCAGGCGAAACAGCTGGTAAAAAGTCTTCGTTACGGTGACGACAACAGCGGTTATTTCTGGATAGACAGTACCGATTATAAACTTGTTGCCCATCCGGTTCTGCCGCAGGATGAAGGGCAGAACAGATACGATTTGAAAGATCAGAACGGCGTTCTGATTGTCCAGGAGATAATAAAGACAGCCGGTAAATCTGATAAGGGCGGATTCAGCGAATTCTATTTTACGAAGTCGGACGGAAAAACAGTTTCTCCGAAACATACATATTCTATGCTGTTTAAACCGTGGGGCTGGGTAGTCAGCACGGGCAATTATTATGATGATATAAATGCACAGATTGACCAGGTATCAGCCGGTTTAAAAAACAGTTTTATTAAAATCTACTATTCGACGATGATTGTCTTCCTTATTTTGTTTGCCCTTGTGATGGGCGTTGCAATCGTATTTTCAAAGCGGTTTTCGGATCCGATTGTCGAAACGGAGACAATTCTCCAGAAGATGGACGACGGCGATTTGACGCAACGGCTTCCTCCTGTAAAACATGAAAACGAAATCGGCCGCATGCGCGAAATGCTGAATTCGTTTGCAGAAACTATGAACAAAATGACTGCCGGTGCGAGAGGCAATATATTTTCGCTTAATAAGATTGCAGGCTCCCTTGATGAGAGCAGCGGCATTATTACGGACGGTATAAAGCAGATTACGGAAAATTCTGTCGGTCTTGCGCGTCATGCTAAAGTCCAGAAGAAGACTGTAAGCGATACTGTTGTTACAATGACGAAAATGGAATCGATGATTGACGATCTTTTGAAAAAGATAGAGGTACAGAATACTGTCGTTTCTCAGTCGTCCGCGGCCGTTGAAGAGATGATTGCAAACATAAAATCCATAACGGAAAATATTAATAAATTCGAGGAAAGCTTTAAAACCCTTTCATCGGATTCCGATGCCGGAAATAAAATAATTTCTAAAGTTATAGAAATGGTAAAAACTGTTTCGGCGGACTCTGCTGCATTGCTCGATACGAATAAGATAATAGAAGATGTTGCCATTCAGACGAATCTGCTGGCGATGAATGCCGCAATTGAAGCGGCTCATGCCGGAAATGCAGGCAGAGGGTTCGCGGTCGTCGCCGGTGAAATCAGGCTGCTTTCCGAGAATACCGCAAAGCAGTCCCGTGCGATTACGGAGACGCTTAACAGGGTTATTTCCAACATCCAGTCCGTTACCGAGGCGTCGAACAACGCCGGAAACGTTTTTGCGGGCATGGTTCATAAAATTTCCGAAGACGGAACAATTGTTGCCGAAATCAGAAGTTCAATGGAAGAACAGAGCGCGGGCAGCCAGCAGATTGTTTCCGGGCTCACCGAAATAAAGGATACGGCGCATACGATAGAAATGAGTTCACGCACAATGGACGGGAGCGTCCATGATGTCAGCAAGGAAATTGCGGAACTGACGAAACTTGCGGACGGCCTTGAAAGCGGTACAGAGGAAATAGAAAAGTCAACGCAGATTATCCAGAAAAGTATCGGTGCCCTGTCGGGAATGGCGGCAGACAACCGTACGTTTGCCGACAAACTGTCTGCAGAAACATCGAAATTTTCCGTATAACTTTTTGCCGGTATTTTTGAAAAGTGACGGGCAGGTTCAACGGCGGAATGTAATTCCGCCGTCTGTCGACATGTTGTCTATAACAGCAAGGCTTTCTATTCGCAGCCCCTTTTCGCGGAGCTGTTTCCCGCCGTCCTGAAATCCCTTTTCAATAACGATGCACGCTCCCTGAATCTGTGCTTCTGCCTGCCGTGCAATATCCGCCAGCCCTGAAAGTGCGCTGCCATTTGCCAGAAAATCGTCAACAAGCAGGATTTTGTCCGCAGAAGATAAAAATTTTTTTGAAACGACGACGTTGTAACTGCAGGAATGTGTGAACGACCAGACGCTTGTTACATAACAGTCTTCGGTTACATTGCTGCTCTGGTGTTTTTTTGCGAACACTACCGGTACTTTCAGCTGTCGTGCGACGGAACATGCGATTGCAATACCGCTCGACTCGATTGTAAGAACCTTTGTTATGGTACATCCTTTGTACAGACGTACGAATTCGGCACCAAGCTCATCAAGAAGCTGTACATCTATCTGATGATTCAGAAAACTGCTTACTTTTAATATGTTTCCGGGGAGTATCTCTCCGTCCCTTTTTATCCTTTCTTCCAGTAATTTCATACACGATAGAGTAGTAAAAAGCGGTATCTTTTGCAATCGGAACACAGAAAATTGATTATTATGGTATACTAAAATTACATTATTCCATTGTTGAGGTTTATATGAACAATCTGATTGAAAAACTTACTGAAGCAAAAGAGTATATCGTTTCCTGTGCGGGAACGGAACATGCCGACATCGGTATTGTGCTTGGGAGCGGACTGGGAGAACTTGCCGACCAGGTGGAAAACGCTGTTGTCATTCCGTACAAATCAATTCCGAATTTTCCTGTCTCGACAGTTCCGGGGCACAAAAGCCGGCTTGTTATAGGAACGCTTGAAGGCAGACGCGTCATCTGCATGCAGGGCAGATTTCATTTCTATGAGGGATACGAAATGGATCAGGTTGTATTTCCCGTTCAGGTAATGCATCTGCTCGGAACGGACAATCTTCTTCTTACGAATGCTGCAGGCTGCGTTAATACGTCGTGGAACGCAGGCGATTTGATGATCATTTCCGACCACATAAAGCTTGTTGCGGAAAGTCCGATGCGAGGCCCTAACTGCGACGAACTCGGAGAGCGCTTCTTCGACATGACGCGCACCTACGACAAAGATTTGCAGCAGCTTGCGCTCCGCTGCGGACAGGAGCTCGGCATCCGGCTGCGCAGAGGAGTCTATCAGTATTTTACCGGCCCTCAGTTTGAAACTCCTGCAGAAGTGCGCTTTGCCCGTACGTGCGGCGCCGATGCAGTAGGTATGTCGACAGTACCGGAAGCGATTGCTGCAAGCCAGATGCATATGCGCACGCTCGGCATTTCCTGCCTTACGAATATGGCCGCCGGCATTCTTGATCAGCCGCTCTGCCACAAGGAAGTACTCGAAGCCGGTGAAAAAGTAAAAACAGGTTTTACAGCGCTTGTGAAAAAAATTGTGCACGAGTGGTAGACTGCCGTGAGTTTTCCGATTCTCTGTTGAATCCTACATTTCTGTAGTTGATTTCCGGCGTATGAATTAGAAATACTTATCGGTATGATGACACGTAAAACGAAAATCGTATGTTCGATAGGGCCGTCTTCGGACAGTGACGAAATTGTGCGCAGGCTCATTCTTGCCGGAATGAACGTTGCGCGCTTCAATTTTTCCCATGGTACGTATGCCTGGCATAAATCCGCAATGGACAGGGTAAAGCGTGTATCTGCAGAACTGAAAATACCGGTCGCGCTGATGCTCGACACGAAAGGGCCGGAAATCCGTACAGGTATGACGGAATGCGGAAAAATTATTAAGATTTCCGCAGGCGATAAATTTGAAGTGACTGCGGACGACAGCGAATGCTACGGAGCTTTCGCTGGAAATTCCGGACATATTTCCATTTCGTGGAAATATGCGGCGGAGCGGATTTCGTCCGGAAATAAAATACTTATTGCAGATGGTCTTGTTGAACTTGACGTGGATACCGTATCCGGCGGAAAGATAGTATGTACGGCTCATAATGCGGGGGAAATAAGCAGCAAAAAAAATGTTAACATTATCGGCGTGCATGCGGGCCTGCCGATTATGTCTGAACAGGATAAAAGCGATATAGCGTTCGGCGTCGAACAGGATATAGATTTCATTGCAGCAAGCTTCGTCAGTTTTCCCGAAGAAGTCGTGCAGATACGCGAATATCTTGCAGAGCTTGGCAGCAGAGCCAGAATAATTTCAAAAATAGAGAACGAAGAAGGACTCAACAACATTGAGCGCATTATTGAAGAATCTGACGGCGTTATGGTTGCCCGCGGAGACCTCGGCGTACAGGTTGCGACTGAGAGAATTCCTCTTGCACAGAAAAGCATAATAAGCAAATGCAGAAGGGCAGGGAAACCTGTCATTACCGCAACGCAGATGCTTGATTCCATGATAACGAATCCGCGTCCGACAAGAGCGGAACTTACTGACGTGGCGAATGCCGTATTCGACGGTACCGATGCTGTCATGCTTTCAGGGGAAACGGCGGGAGGCAGATATCCTGTCGAGGCTGTCGAAACAATGTCCCGGATTGTCACAACGACAGAAGAATCTGCAGAATATAAGAGCCGCATGATGGAAATAGACCGTACATACGATACGGGAAATGATATAGGACGCCTTGTCGCATGGAGCGCATTTCTGCTTGCTGCCGATATAAAAGCAAAAGCTGTCATCACCCCGACGCTGAGGGGAAATACTGCGCGGATGATAAGCAGTTTCCGTCCCGGACAGATTGTTATTGCGGTAACTCCCGACGAGCAGATTGCGCGCCAGCTTATGCTGAACTGGGGTGTGTGTCCTGTATTCTGCAGCTTTAATGATGATTCGGAAGAGATTGTGCAGAAGTCCGTAAGAATTGCGCTTGACGAAAAAGTTGTGTCACTGTCGGACAGTATCGTGCTTGTTGCCGGAATGCCGCTTCACAGCCCGTTTATGGCGAATACGATAAAAGTGATTCTTGTGGGAAATGTTCTTGCACGCGGGAGCAGCTGCGGATGTACCGATAAATCGTCGCCGCGGGCATGCGGGCGCGTAATTCACGCCGACAGTCCTGAAGATGCGGTAAATCTTATAAAAAGTACAAAATCCCCTATCCTTGTCTGCTGGCGGATTACGGAAGGCTATATTCCCGTTTTACGGCTTGTCGACGGTGTTATCTCGGAATTCGGCAGCGATTTAAGCGACGAAACGCTTTCTGAAATTAATAAGCAGCTTGTGTGGGTTACCGACGTTCCTGATGCGCTCCGCAATCTTGAGAACGGACTTTCGGTTACGATAGACGGGGACAGAGGACTTGTCTATGAGGGAATTATTTAGGAATAGTAAATTAATACAGCGCCTTACTCAGGGGGCGCACTGGAACGGGCTCCTGAAGGGACAGCCCGGAAGCCCGTTCCGACGTCAGTCTACACCAACCATAACGCTTGTCGCTTTTACGATTGCCGTCGCAGGAACTCCCGGTTTTAGACCGAGTTCCTTTATTGCAGCCATTGAAATTGTCGCGGATATTACATTGCCGCCGCCAATGTCAATGGATACTATTCCATTAACGGCACCTTCCGTTACAGTTTTGACAGTTCCCTTAAACTGATTCCTTGCGCTGATTTTCATACCGGCTCCTTGTCCGTATTTCTGCGGACGATTCTTGTTTTATTTCTTCAGGCGTTTTTCCGCTCTGAAGTTTTTTGTAGCTTGTGCACGTGTCGTGAACGGAACATGCGTAACAGATTGAAAGGGGGTCAGGCTCTTCTCCGCCTGTCTGCATTTCGTACCACATTTTCAACTCCGCAAGTTCGTCAAGCTCGTCTTCGTCCTGCATCTGCGTTTTCAGTTCCGTGAATGCGCGCGCAGCGTCTGTGTTTGTGAACTGCATTCCCGTTTTTTCTGCGGTACAGAGTACTTCCTGCTTCGATGCGCATTTATACACCTCATGCCGGAATGTCGAATCGCTTCTGCATTTGAGGATAAATTTTTTTGCATTACTGACACTCATATCAACCTCCTGTAAAAAAGGAATCAGGCATTATTTTTGTTAATGCCTCAATTTGTATTTAACTACACGCAGTCCCATAATCCGTTCGCTTATGCCGAGGGCTGCTGCAGTCTTTGCCATGTTCCCGTGGTTTTTGTCGAGCTCGTTTTGAATCACTTCACGCTCGACGGAATCAAGTATCTGGTCAAGCGTCCCCTTCTGGCTGTTCCCGTCCTCTGCGGGTTTCTGCATTACGGTCGGAAGATGATAACTGTGTATGATGCCGTCCGTCGAAAGAATGACCGCACGCTCAATGCAGTTTGAGAGCTCACGTATGTTTCCGGGCCAGTCGTACGCCATCATGAGATTAACGGCAGGCTGTGCAACGGCTTTTATTTCCTTGTTCTGTTCCTTTGCGTACATTTCGACAAAATGATTTATAAGCAGCGGTATGTCGGTGCGACGTTCCCTGAGCGGCGGTATGACAAGAGGAAAGACGTTAAGACGGTAAAAAAGATCGACGCGGAACTTTCCCTGCTTGATAAGTTCCTGCAGGTCTCGGTTCGTCGCTGCTATTACCCGTATGTCGGCATGAATCGTTACCGTGCCGCCGATACGCTCGAATTCGTGTTCCTGTAACACCCTGAGAAACTTTCCCTGCAGCGCAAGAGGCATCTCCCCTATTTCGTCAAGGAATATAGTACCGCAGTTTGCAAGTTCGAACTTTCCGCGCTGCATTGTCTTTGCGTCCGTAAAAGCGCCTTTTTCATGGCCGAATAATTCGCTTTCGATGATTGATTCCGGAAGGGCTGCACAGTTTATCGTGATGAACGGTTTGTCTGCCCGTCCCGAGCAATAATGTATTGCCTGCGCAAACTTTTCCTTTCCGACACCGCTTTCACCGAGCAGTAGAACTGTCGTCCCCGTTTTTGCAACCTGCTGCATCTGTATATACAGGTTCTTCATGATTTTGCTTTCGCCGATGATGTTCTGCGGACGATAGCCGCTGTGGAGTTGTGCCTGCAGTTTGAAATTTTCTTTCTGCAGCGCTTCAACTTCCTCCATGTTTTCCTGCCGCATGTGTACAGTAAGGCTTATTATTGATGAAACGATCATGAGAACGCGCGAATAGGACTGGAGATCGAAGTTTTTCTGCCATTTGAGCGTAACGCTGAGCGCACCTATTACTTCGGTGTCTGTCTTTATAGGAACGCAGATGAACGATTGTTCTGTCTTAAGTATTCTGTGCACGCCGGTTTTGTCAAGGAATGACGGTTCCAGACTTATTTTATCGACGATTACGGGATTTCCTGTATCGTATACCTTGCCGGTGATCCCTTCTCCCTTATGGTATATCCCGCGCCGCGCCGCTTCCAGACTCATGCCGTAAAATGATTCCGTCTCAATCTGGTCGTCTGTTCTGTTCAGGATTGTAATGGAGCCTGAGATTATCTGGTGATAATTTGAAATCTGTTCGAGAACGGTCTGCATTGAAACGTCAAGATCAATGCTGCCGGAAAGAAATGTGCTTATTTCATAGAATAACTGTAATTCACGGGGTGTATTGTCCATAGGTCTCTCCTGTGGAATACACCTTTGTATTCTGATCTAAGTTATACAAATTAAAACACAAACAAAAAAACATGTCAATAAAGAAATTTGATACATAAATGGAGGTTTTGCCTCTGTAAGCTACAAAAATGTAATATTAATTTTTACTGTTTTAAAATTAATATTAATAAATTCTTCTTTTAACCGTTTTTTCTACTATATAAGCCTTAATTCCTTCTTTTTTTTATTTTCCTCTTTTTTACGTTTGGCACGATTTCTGCAATGTTATAATAAAACATTCCGACGGTGCGGATAAGGAGAAATTAGTATGAGGAAAATTGCAATCTACGGAAAGGGTGGTATAGGCAAGTCTACTACAACACAGAATACCGTTGCGGCTCTTGCTGAGATGGGAAAACACATGATGGTTGTCGGGTGTGATCCGAAGGCTGACTCGACCCGCCTGCTTCTTAACGGTCTGGCTCAGCAGACAGTTCTTGATACGCTTCGCAATGACGGCGACGATCTGGATCTGGATGATGTTGTAAAAACGGGATTTAAAGGAACGCGCTGCGTTGAATCAGGAGGACCGGAACCGGGCGTCGGATGTGCAGGGCGGGGAATAATCACCTCAATCAATCTGCTCGAGCAGCTTGGTGCATTTGATCCTAAATATCAGCTTGATTACTGTTTTTATGATGTTCTGGGGGACGTTGTGTGCGGCGGATTCGCAATGCCGATACGCGACGGTAAAGCACAGGAAATATATATTGTCTGCTCCGGTGAAATGATGGCTATGTACGCGGCAAACAATATATGCAAGGGCATACGTAAATTTGCGGAAACGGGAACAGTCCGGCTCGGCGGATTGATTTGCAACAGCCGTAAGACTGACCGCGAAGACGAGCTTATTAAGGCACTTGCCGAGAAAATCGGGACACAGATGATTTATTTCGTCCCTCGCGACAACGTCGTCCAGCGTGCGGAAATCAACAAGAAAACAGTCATCGATTACGATCCGACCGACCCTCAGGCAGACCAGTACCGCAGTCTTGCAAAGGCCATAGAAAACAACAAAAAGTTTGTCATCCCGAAGCCTCTTGAAATGCCTGAGCTTGAAAGCCTGCTTATGGAATTCGGTTTAGCCAGCTGAGAAAAAATTAAGGAGAAAAACATGCTGATTATGATAAAAGCTATTATCCGTCCGGACAAAGCGAATGATGTCATGGCAAAACTGATGGCCGACGGTTTTCCGTCCGTAACGAAAATGAACGTTGCGGGCCGCGGAAAACAGCGGGGAATTAAGATTGGCGAAGTTACATATGACGAAGTTCCCAAGACAATGCTTATGTTCGTTATAAAGGAAGCGGACAAGGATCTTGTCATTGAAGATATTATTGCAACTGCCCGTACCGGGGAAAAAGGAGCTTTCGGCGACGGAAAAATATTTATTTCACCAGTCGATGAAATGTATACGGTAAGTTCCGGAGTAAAAGAAACGGGTGCGGAAACGTCTCCGTCAGGGCCTGCGTCTGAAACCCCCGCGGCTCCGGCTGTATAACGGGAGCAGGCTATGAAAGAGATTACCGCTGTAATACGAATCGGAAAAGTGAATGAAACGAAAAGAGCTCTTGTTAATGCCGGCATCAGTTCCATGAATGCAAAAGACTGCTTCGGACGCGGCAAGGGATTTATAGAAGTCCGCTATCTCGGCGCAGACAAGGTAGAGTTTGAGGAACATATGGATGATCCGGCTCTTGCAGGTGCTCTGATTCCGAAACGGATGATAAGCATAGTCGTGCCTGATTCTCTGGTATCAATTGTCGTAAAAGCGATAGTTGATATAAACAGAACCGGAAAGCCGGGCGACGGGAAAATCTTCGTCTCGCCGGTGATGGACAGTTACCGGATCCGCGATGGTGAACACGGCGATGAGACGCTTGACTGAACAGGAGATATGATAAAAAGTACTTCCTGTACTTTTTATCATATGCGGTTTCGCGTTGCGAAATCCGCGATTTGCGTCCTCCTGACGCACCGCTGACGCGGAGTTTTTAAAGGAGAATACAATGTCTGACTTACCAGTTGCCGATTATATGCCTTTTGATCCGAACGAATTTAAGGAAGAAGCGCTTGAGGCATATACATCGAAGATTACTAAAAAACGATCCAGACAGATCGTTGTAAACAAGCGGGAACCGGACGAAGTCGTTCCGGAAATTCTTGCAAACAGCCGGACTATACCGGGCATATTGACTATGCGCGGCTGCTGTTACGCGGGGTGCAAGGGTGTCGTTCTCGGACCTACCCGCGATATTCTGCAGATAGTGCACGGAGCGATTGGTTGTTCGTTCTATGCGTGGAACACGAGACGCAATAAGACCCGTCCCACTTCCCCCGAAGATCAGAACTTTATGCCGTATATGTTCAGCACCGACCTTCAGGAAGACGAAATAGTTTTCGGCGGCGAAAAAAAACTGCTTGCAGCTGCGGAAGAGGCGTACAGTATTTTTCATCCGAGAGCCATCGCTCTTTTTTCGACGTGTCCTGTCGGTCTTATAGGCGACGACGTCCATAAAGTGGCCCGTGAACTTGAAGAAGCTCATCCGGGACTCAACGCGTTTGCATTCAGCTGCGAAGGATACAAGGGCGTGTCCCAGTCGGCCGGACATCATATTGCGAATAATAAACTTATGATGAAAGTCATCGGTATAAGTGAAAAGGCGAAACCCGGTAAATTTCGTTTTAATATTCTCGGCGAATACAACATCGGCGGCGATGCGTTTGAAATGGAACGTCTTGCCGATAAGATGGGACTGACCATCCAATGTACGCTGAGCGGCAACAGCTGTTATGACGAAATGACGGCCGCCCAGACTGCGGACCTTAACGTTGTCATGTGCCACCGCTCAATAAATTATGTCGCGGAAATGATGGAGACAAAATTCGGTATACCGTGGTTCAAAGTGGAATTTATCGGAGCTGACGCAACGAGCATGGCGTTCAGAAAAATTGCCGAATATTTTGAAGACGAAGAACTTAAAGCCAGAGTTGAGAAAGTTATTGCAGAAGAAATGGTGGAAGTGGAAAAAGCCAGAGCAGAGGCATATGAGATCTGCAAAGGAAAGACGGTGGCGCTCTTTGTCGGCGGTTCGCGTGCGCACCATTATCAGAATCTGTTTAAGGAACTTGGAATGAACGTCGTCGCAGCAGGATACGAATTTGCGCACCGTGACGATTATGAGGGACGCAAAGTAATTCCCAGCATCCTTGTCGATGCCGATTCGCGTAATATCGAACAGATCGCCGTTCATCCCGACGAGGCTCAGTTCCATCCGCGTAAAACTCCGGAGGAGATGGAGAAACTCAGGAAGGAAGGCATCAGCTTTGACGATTACAAGGGCATGATGAACGATATGCCGGCCAATACGCTTATTATTGACGACTTGAATCATCATGAGCTGGAAAAACTCATCGAGAAATATCACCCGGATATAATTGCTGCAGGTATAAAGGAAAAATATGTTGTACAGAAACAGGGCATTCCTATGAAGCAGCTGCACAGTTACGACTATTCAGGGCCGTATGCGGGATATAAGGGCGCTGTAAATTTTTATAAGGAAATTTCACGGCTTTTGACGCAGACTCCTTTTAAACTTGCAAAAGCGCCTTGGCAGGAACATCCGGAACTGACCGGAAGCTTTGTTTATAACGATGGAGGCAGATAATGTACTTACGTCATACACCTGAAAAAATTATCGAGCGTCATGCATTAACAATTAATGCGGCAAAGACATGCCAGCCAATCGGTGCAATGTATGCTGCACTCGGAGTGCATAACTGCCTGCCGCACAGTCACGGTTCGCAGGGCTGCTGCGCGTATCACCGGAGCAGCCTGACGCGCCATTACAATGATCCGATCATGGCGACGACAAGTTCGTTTTCGGAAGGTTCGTCCGTGTTCGGCGGTATGTCGAATCTTAACGAAGCTATTAAAAATATTTTTACGCTGTACAATCCCGATATCATCGCGGTGCATACGACGTGTCTGTCGGAAGTCATCGGGGATGATCTTGGACAGATTATTAAGAACGCATATCAGGAAGGACGCGTTCCGCCGGGAAAGGTTGTCATGCATACAAATACGCCGTCATTTAAAGGAAGCCATATTACCGGCTTTTCCAACATGGTGACAAGCTTTGTTTCGTATATGACTAAAAAAAGCGGAAAGCCGAACGGCTGTATAAATATAATTCCTTCTTTTATAGAACCGAGCGACATGACGGAAATCAAACGCCTGCTTACGGAAATGGGAATAAAATTCATTATGCTTCCCGATACGTCCGACGTTGTAAACGGCCCGATGGACGGAAAGTTCCATATGTTCCCCAAAGGCGGAACGACGAAAGAACAGATTATCAGCATGGGAGACAGCAGCCTTACTATCGGGCTCGGACAGATCGGCGCAGAGGCCGCACCAAAGCTTTTGAATTCAAAATTCAAGGTACCGATGGAACTAAGCGATCTTCCGATAGGGCTGAAGGCAACTGATGAATTTGTTAATCTTCTTCACGAGAAATGCGGTATTGCAGTTCCGGAAACTCTTGAACTCGAACGCGGCCAGCTGCTCGACGCGATGATTGATAAAAATCAGTATGTGAGCGGCAGGAAGGTTTCAATCGTCGGCGATCCCGATATCGTGCTCGGTATGTGTCAGTTCTGCGTTGAAAACGACATGAAAGTAATTCATGCGGTTTCAGGTACGCCGACATCAGAAGCGTGGGAGGCACGGCTTAGAGAAATCTGCGGGCCGCAGGCCGTTGTTAAAACAGGTGAACGCGCTGATATGTTCTATCTGCATCAGCTGATAAAAAACGAGAGACCCGATCTTCTTATGGGAAATACCTATGCAAAGGGAATTGCCCGCGACGAAGATATTCCGCTTATACGTATCGGTTATCCGATCTATGACAGAATGGGGCAGCAGTATATGCCTGTTACGGGCTACAGAGGCGGCATGAGGCTGTTCTGCAAAGTACTGGAAACACTGATGGACAGACAGGACCGCGACTGCAGGGAAGAGGATCTGGAATTTATCATGTGAGTAAGTGCAATCCGGCATGAAACGGTACGCCTTATGTGTGCCGTTTCGTATACCGGGGGAGTAAACAATATGTTTGAAGTTCTTGAAGCACGTAAAAAACAGGTATTTATAAACGGTCAGGATGATTTTGAAGTTTCCTGCAATAAAGCAAGCACGGCTGGTGCTGTAAGCCAGCGTGCGTGCGTTTTCTGCGGTTCGCGCGTCGTTCTGTATCCGATTGCCGACGCAATTCATGTCATCCACGGCCCTATCGGATGTGCCGCATACACATGGGATTTACGCGGTTCGTCTTCAAGCGGACCGGAACTCCACCGTATGTGTTTTTCCACAGATATCAGGGAGAATGAAGTTATATACGGCGGCGAAAAAAAACTGTACGCCGTCTTATGCGAGTTGATAGACAAGTATAAGCCGAATGGTGCGTTCGTTTACGGAACGTGCATAGTAGGCCTTATAGGCGACGACATGGATGCAGTCTGCCGCCGCGTCTCGGAGGAAAAAGGTATCCCCGTCCTTTCGGTTCATTCGGAAGGCTTCAAGGGGACGAAAAAAGACGGATACCGGGCCGCATGCGACGCGCTATTTAAACTGATTGGTACCGACGACACAACGCCGGTATCTAAGGACAGCATCAACATTCTGGGCGACTTCAATCTTGCAGGCGAAACGTGGCTCATAGAAAATTATTATAAACGGATGGGAGTGGAAGTCGTTGCAACGATAACAGGCGACGGGCGGATCGGGCAGCTCCGCCGCGCACACCGTGCGTCGCTCAATGTCGTACAGTGCAGCGGTTCAATGATTCATCTTGCGGAAATGATGAAGGAAAAATACGGCATTCCGTTTATACGGGTATCGTATTTCGGCATAGAAGACATGACGCAGGCTCTGTACGATGTCGCGGAGCGCATGGAAGACAAATCCATTGTGGAAAAAACACGGGCCATCGTGCAGCATGATGTACCGGAACTGCTCAGAAAACTGGAGCCGTACAAACAGGCGCTGCAGGGAAAGACTGCCGCCGCGTATGTCGGCGGATCGTTCAAGGCTTTTTCCCTTGTAAAGGCGCTCCGCCATCTTGGAATGGAAACTGTCGTCGTCGGCTCGCAGACGGGAACAAAAGAAGATTATGACTACCTCAAGTCGATTACAGTCCCGGGGACGGTCATACTCGACGATACGAATCCGCTGGAACTGTCAAAATTCATCCTTGAGAAAGGCGCCGAATTATTAATCGGCGGCGTGAAAGAGCGTCCGATTGCTTACAAAATGGGAATCGGTTTTGTGGATCATAATCATGAACGCAAGGAGCCGCTCGCCTGTTATGAGGGAATGCTGAATTTTGCGCAGGAAGTGTATACGTCGCTTATGAGCCCCGTATGGAAATATTCGCCGGCCCGCATAAGAGCTGCACAGCTCCGCGACAGAAGCGAACTTTTTGAAGAAAAAGAAAATCCGGAAAGAGAGTCTGATATACATACTAAAATTGCTGCCGCTGCGGGAGGTCAGAAATGATGGACATGAAATCTGCTGCTGCACCGGAAACGGTGCTTGAAACCGTACCTCCGCATCATTTCGTATCTGCACGCAACGGATGCAAAATGTGCGCACCGCTCGGAGCGAGCATCGCGTACCGCGGAATACAGGGATGCATCCCTCTTATTCACGGCTCACAGGGATGTTCGACGTATATCCGCCGTTATACGATAAGCCACTTCCGCGAACCGGTGGACATTGCATCGTCCAATTTTACGGAGGCGACTGCCATATTCGGCGGAAAAGAGAATCTTGATACGGCGCTCGACAATGTGACGCGGCAGTACAAGCCTGAGGCAATCGGTATTACATCGACCTGCCTTTCGGAAACGATCGGTGACGATATACCGATGATTCTTCACGAATACGCTGCGGAACGTGCTGCGTTTCAATCTGCGCATCCGGAAACAGTGTGTCCGCCTGTGTTTTACGCATCCACTCCCTCGTACAAGGGAACGCATATCAACGGCTATCACACCGCACTTCATGCTGTTGTCAGCAGTATGGTCCCTGCTGTCCGCCGCGAAACGGCGGGAGAAAGCATAAATATTATTTCCGGTTTTGTTTCGCCGGAAGACATACGCGAAATCCATTCGATTATGAAAGAGTACGGCGTACCGTATACGATTCTCCCTGACTATTCGAAAAGTCTCGACGGTCCGTCCTGGGAGGAATATGAAAAGCTTCCCGACGGAGGCACGAAACTGTGCGACATCAGCAGCATGGGAAAAGCTGCGGGCACCGTCTATCTTGGAAAAGCCGTACAGAGTGAGCAGAATGCCGGTCTGTGGCTTGAATCAGTCTGCGGCGTTCCGCTGCATCAGGTACTGCTTCCCGTCGGCATTGAAAATACGGATGCATTTTTTGATGCACTTAACATACTAAGCGGAAAGAGGACGCCGGAAAATCAGACTGAAATCAGGGGGCGGCTGATTGACGCATATATCGACGGTCATAAGTACTGTTTCGGCAAGCGCGCGATTGTATACGGCGATGAGGATTTTGTCCTTTCCGTATGTGCCTTTCTCCGTGAAATCGGCATGAATCCCGTTCTTGCCGCCACCGGTGCTCCTAAAATCGTGACCGAATCGGGGACGGACGAAAAACTTGAAGCAATCAGCGACGATACTGATTTTGAGACGATGCTTGAAAAATCAAAATCGCTTGAACCTGATATCGTTATAGGAAACAGCAAGGGATATTATCTTTCCCGCCGTCTGAACGTTCCGCTTGTGCGCTGCGGTTTTCCCATCCACGACAGAGTCGGAGGCCAGCGTATTCTTACGCTCGGCTACCGGGGAACGTTGAATCTGTTCGATCTTGTGTGCAATGCACTCATGGAGTATAAGCAGGAAAAAGCCGGAAAGGGCTGGAGTTACGTATGAGTGAACATCAATTTGATTTGGGAAATCATCCGTGTTTTAACGCGGCAGTCCGTCATTCGACAGGACGTATTCATCTTCCGGTTGCTCCGAAATGCAACATACAATGCAATTTCTGCAACAGAAAGTACGACTGCGTAAACGAAACAAGACCCGGCGTTACAAGCTCCGTGCTTTCGCCGTCCCAGTCACTGTCATATCTTGATAAAGTGCTTGAAAAGGTACCGAATATCAGCGTCGTCGGAATTGCAGGCCCCGGCGATCCTTTTGCCAATCCTGATGAAACGATGGATACACTCGAACTTATCGGCAGTAAGTATCCGGAAAAAATATTATGCCTTGCATCGAACGGTCTGAACATAGCACCGTATGTGGAACGTATCAGCAGACTGAATGTCTCCCACATAACGATTACCGTCAATGCTGTCGACCCGGCAATCGGCGCGGAGATTTACGGCTGGGTGCGCTTCGGGCCTCACGTATACCGCGGTGTTGAAGGGGCGGCGGTTTTGCTCGAAAACCAGACCCGGGCAATCAAAGCCCTTCACGATGCGGGCATACTTATTAAAATAAATACAATCATAATTCCCGGCATAAACGATAAACATGCGGAAGCTGTAGCGCAGTACTGCAGAGATCTTGGTGCATCTATTCAGAACTGCATTCCCATGATGTGCGTCGAAGGAAGTGCATTTGAGGATCATGATTCCCCATCTGCGGAAATGATGGCGGAAGTACGGACTGCCTGCGGAAAATATCTTGAACAGATGTGCCACTGTGCCCGCTGCCGTGCCGATGCCGTCGGACTGATAGGGGAAGAAAATAACGCGGAAATAATGAAGATGCTCAGCGATGCTGCAAAAGTGCGTCCGTCGGAGCTTCGTCCGTATATAGCCGTGGCAAGCAGGGACGGATTGTTCGTGAATCAGCATCTCGGAGAAGCAACGGAATTGTGGGTCTACCGCATGACTGCTGACGGCTCACTCGAGCTTGTAACCGAAAGGCCGACTCCCGCTCCCGGTGCCGGCGATGAACGCTGGCAGGCGCTTGCCGCAGAATTTACAGACTGCTTTGCCATTCTCTGTGCCGGCTGCGGAGCGGCTCCCGTACGCGTACTCGAAAAAGAAGGCATTCCGGTGATTGTGATGGACGGCCTTGTTGCAGAGGGTGCCGGCTCGCTTATAAAAACGGGGGAAATTCCGCATATATACAGAAAACCGGCAGGGGTGTGCGGAGTGGGAAAGGGGTGCGGCGGCAGCGGTGCAGGCTGCCAATGATAGTGTTCTGATGCATCTTATTATAGAAGAAAGAGGTAAGAAAATGGGTAAACCTTCACATCACATTTTTGTATGCGGTTCATTCCGCATGAACGGAACACCTCAGGGCGTTTGCAGCAAAGGCGGTTCAATGCAGCTGATGCAGTACCTTGAGCAGGAAATCGGAGACCGTGGGATTGATGCCGCAGTGTCGAGCACCGGTTGTCTCAAGTTGTGCGACCGGGGGCCGGCTGTTATAGTCTATCCAGAGGGGTGGTACTACGGTCACATAGACAGCGAAGATGCGATGGATGCTGTCCTCGATTCAATCGAAAACGGCCGCCCCGATGCTGTTCATTTGTTGTCCGATTGATTCGTGCTGCGGGGTTATTGATTAGTCTGTTTTCATACCTGTACGGAAATGAATCCGCCGTGCAGGCTGAAATATGTTTCAGTTTCCTCCTGTTTTGGGGAGTCTGTCTGAAGTTCCGGCAGATTCCCCCTTTATTCAACAAGAAACAGTATCGATTCAGGAGGAATGCAGATTTTTTCAAGTGTGCCGTCTGCAGTGTCTTCGATATTGTTTGTTCCGCTGTCAACTGAAATTTTCCGTTCTATCGGTAACGATGCTCCGGAGATGGCAATATATTCCGAAATGTCGAACGGAGAATTCCTCCGCTGCTTTACGGCGAACGTATAGCAATTAACAAAATCATACTGGTTTGCCTCGCGTATGTAGTGCGCGCGGATTCCGACATATCCGTTTTTCTCAGGTACGTCTCTGGCTGTGTGCAAATCGATATTCCAGTCTTTAATAAAAATACTCTGTTTTCCGATACGTTTATATTTTGCAATATTTTTACATCCTGTAAGACGCGCGGCATCGACTGTTTGCGGGTCGGCAAATACATCGCGGCATGTTCCTCTTCTGCATATCGTACCGTCTGAAATAACGGCGATATTATCGCATATGCGGTATATTTCATCCCTGTTGTGCGAGACAAAAAGTACGGTTCCCTTAAAGTCTGAAATCATGTTTACAAGGTTCGTTTCAATCTGCTGCTTAATAAATGAATCAAGTGCGGAAAAAGGTTCGTCGAGCATTATTATTTCAGGATTGTTTACCATGATGCGTGCAAGTGCCGCACGCTGCTGCTGTCCGCCGCTCAGTTCGGGGCTTTTTCTGTCTGCCAGATCAGTGATTCCGAACTGTTCCAAGACTTCTTCCGTCTTTTTTTTGCGTTCTTCAGATGGCAGCCTGTGCAGGACAAGTTCGATGTTCTGCGCAATCGTCATAGAGGGAAATAACGCGTAGTTCTGGAAAAGAAATCCGCAGCCGCGTTTTCCCGGTTTTATATTGATATGTGCGTCGGAATCAAAAACGGTCTGCCCGTTGATTCTGATATATCCGCTGTCCGGTTTTTCAATTCCTGCAATGCATTTGAGCGTCATGCTTTTACCGCAGCCCGATGCGCCCAGTAATCCCATATGCTCACTTCCGGCGGAGAAAGATATATCGAGCGTAAAGTCGTGAAGTTTCTTTTTGATGGAGACGTCAATGCTCATTTTCTTTTGGTTCCCTGCCCCAGAATGTTCATAGCCGTAATGGTAATGAATGAAATGGCAACGATGATGACGACCCACAGCAATGCGCGTTCCATATTTCCCCCGTATGCGGCGGACCAGATTGCGATTGGAATGGTTTCTGTCTTTCCGGGAATATCGCCGGCAAGCATAAGCGTCGCGCCGAATTCGCCCAGAGCCCTGGTAAATGCAAGAATCGTTCCCGCTGCAATGCCCGGCCTCGCGAGCGGAATCATTATACAGACAAATGTTTTCCATTCGCTTATACCGAGCGTCCGGGCGGCGTCGAGTATCGATTTGTCAATCTGCTCGAAAGACGCGCGCACGGTTCTGTACACAAGAGGAAAGGCAACGACTGTAGCTGCGGCAACAGTTCCCTTCCAGTCAAAGACAATGCGTATTCCTGTTTTTAATAATACCTGCCCCAGGAATCCTTTCGTTCCGAATATACAGAGCAGAAAGAATCCCAGCACAGTGGGCGGCAGGACAAGCGGAAGCGTAAAAACGCCGTCTGCAGCTGCGCGCATTTTTCCCTGCAGGTGCACGACTCCCCATGCTGCGAGTGTGCCCAGAATAAATGCGAACACAGTTGCGTATGCTGATGCGCGGAGTGAAATATAAAGCGGCGTTAAGTCCATAAGCAGCCGGCTCTATTTCGCTGCTGCGGAAAGAAAGCCGTACTTCGCGAAGACAGCGAGCGAGTCTTTACTGCACAGGAACGTGTAGAATGATTTTGCTCCTGCTTCGTTCTGTGTTGCCTTTATGACTGCAAGAGGATAGATAACCGGTTTATGGGAGCCGTCCGGAGCATTGCAGACAACAGTCACTTTATCCGATATGGCCGCATCTGTTGAATAGACAATGCCCGCCTGAACTTCTCCCTGCTCGACATACGTAAGTACCTGCCGCACGTCTTTTGCAAAAACGAATTTACCGGCGGCAGAAAGGCTGTCCCATGTGCCGAGCGTTGTCAATGTTTCTTTCGCGTACGCACCTGCCGGTACGCTTTCCGGCTGCCCGACTGCAATCTGCTTAACGGAGCCGGACGAAAGAGAATCGAACGAAGTAACTGTACTCGTTCCGTCTTTCGGAGCAATAAGCACGACTTCATTTTTCAACAGATTCGTAACGGTGCCGTCCATGACAAGTCCTTCGTCAACAAGAGTTTTCATATGAGATTCGGATGCGGAAAAGAAAATATCTGCAGGCGCTCCCTGCTCGATTTGACTCCGCAGAGAACCGGAAGAACCGTACACCGGCGTAATGGTAAGCGACGGATCTTTTTTGTTGTAAAGTACAATGATTTCATTCATTGCGTTGGTGAGACTTGCTGCTGCGGAAATAACAATCGTTCCGCCGCTCTCTTTTTTTGATGTACCTTTTGTTCCGCCGGCAAAAAGACATGTTGCTGCCAGCAGTACAAATAATACAGAAATAATCTTTTTCATGTATACTCCCTGCAACCCCGCCGTAAGCGTAAAAGATTTACCTCCATGTGTAAACTACATTTTTGTAGTTTTTTGCAATTCTTTTATTTAATAATTTTTCGGTGCACTCATTGACGCTCACGTTGATGTGTACAATAATTACAGCATGAAACAACAGATATCATCAGGTTCGTACGGACCGGTAGAAGGATGGGAAGAAAAATATTCTTCCGGAAACGGATACAGAAAAACAGCTCACAATGCACAGAACCGCACAGCTGTATTCACCCCGTCAATTATACGCAATATCTGTGCAATGGGTATTGAAGCATATTTTATGGCCGTATTTATGCACCGCGGGCTGCTTCCGCGCAATCATACGATGCAGGATTTGCTGGAAGATGCGGAAAAACTGTTTTCCATCGAGCCCGGTCTTAAAAAGACGATGCTGAAAATAGACGATCAGATGCAGCTTTGCTCGCTTGAAAATTTCAAGCTGACCGATGCATCTCCCTGTGATGTGCCTGAGTTTCTGAAAGCTCTTGATGACGTCGCAGCTGTTGCGGACAGGGAGCTGGGTAATGAAAGGGAAACTGCGAATACTTGATACCACTCTCCGCGACGGAGATCAGACGGCAGGTTTCGCATTCACGCCGGAGCAGAAAGTGCATCTTGCACGGCTGCTCGACGCATGCGGCGCCGACTGTATAGAAGCCGGTTTCCCCTGTTCGTCCCCCGCCGATTATTCGTCCTGCCTTCAGATTGCCGGAGCCGGACTGTCTGCGGATATCGCCGTCATGACCCGCAGCATCGGTCCGGAAATAATAAAAAGTGCCGGCGTTTTTCTGGAAGCGCACAATACTTCCAAGGCCGTCCTTCACCTGACCGTTCCCGTCAGCAGGATTCAGATAGAAGCGAAGTTTCATAAAACCGATGATGAAATCCTGAATCTTATAAAAGAATCAGTCTGTCTTGCCGCATCGCTTGTCAGTAATGTCGAAGCGGGTTTTGAGGATGCAACACGCGCCGACAGGACGTTCCTTGCAGCATGCTGCCGCGCTGCCGTATCTTCCGGCGCATCGGTTATAAACATTGCAGACACGACCGGCTGCCTGCTGCCGGAAGAGTGTGGGGATCTTACGGACTTTCTCATGCGTGAGATTCCGGCTTTTGCGGACGGTAGCGTGCTCCTGAGCATTCACTGCCACAATGATCTGGGGCTTGCTCTTGCATGTACGCTTGCTGCGGTAAAAGCCGGGGCGTCTCAGGCGGAAGTAACGGCCGCAGGCCTCGGCGAGCGGTGCGGGAACACGCCGCTTGAAGAACTTGTGCATGTGCTTTCATCACGACGCAGCGAATACGGTGTTACACACAATCTCAGGCCGGAACATTTTGCAGAACTTTTCCGCACGCTTTTTGCTTACTGCGGAACGTCCTTCTCCCCGCTTAAACCCGTTACCGGCTGGAACAGCGATTCGCATGCCGCAGGACTTCATCAGCAGGGAATGAGCGTCAATCCCCGTTCATACATTG
>WSSedB1CaDRAFT_10000079_pt1 | contig 48166 bp, 39 predicted proteins | sample WetSurSB1Cattail_FD_9460 | JGI IMG/M metagenome (IMG submission 9460)
GGGATATATGGCAGCAATTGATTTGATTGTACTCGGCATGGTAAAGAAAGAACCGCTGAGCGCGTACGATATTCAGAAACTGGTGGAATACCGCAGCATATCAAAATGGGTGAAAATAAGTACCCCTTCAATATATAAAAAAGTAATTCAGCTGGAAAAGGAAGGATTGATAAGAAGTACGCTTGTAAAAGAGGGAAATATGCCTGAAAAGGCCGTCTATTCTTTAACGGAAGCCGGTGAAAAAGAATTCGAAAAATTAATGTTTGAAATAGCGGCGGAACCTGTCCGTTTTTTTCTTGACTTCAACGCTGTCATAGTCAATCTTCAGAATCTTCCTGCTGAAAAGCAGAAAGCATGTCTAATCAGTATTGAAAACGGCATACAGGAACTGACGGCTTCACTGAAAGAAAATATTTCCGCTAAAGAAAAGCTGCCGGAAATCTCCGAAACCGGAAAGGCCGTTCTGAAGCAGCAGTACCTGCTTGCACAGGCAGTCGGGAGCTGGATTGTTTCAATGAAATCAGATTTTTGCAAATAATCCGCAGAACGTTTGCTGCTGACTGTCAATGCTGCCGCCGGACTGCAAAACGCGTGCTTGATGCTCCGATATCATCCTGACGGGTATAGGAAATTATATACCAGTCATAGATAAACGATTCTTTATACGGTACTATATGAAACGGAACATACTATGCCGGTGATACACATAACAAACGAAAATGATGAATATCAGATAATACAGGCGCTTAAAACGAGCAGGGAAAAGCGCAGCAAGCTCCATGAAGTTTTTATTGAAGGAATAGAAGCATTTAAGCAGGCACTTGCCGCACATATCCGCCTGACCAGAATAATTATTTATAATTATGATGCATTGTCCGACTGGGCAAAAAACGTCATCAGGGAAAACGAAAGCGTTCCTCTTCTTGAAATGCCGTTCAGCATGTACAAGGCGCTCTGCGACAGGGAAGAACCTGTTGAACTTATTGCAACTGCCGGAAAAAAAGAATATTCGCTTGAAACACTTTCTCTTCCTCCTAAACCGTTTGTGCTTATATTCGACAGGCCGAGCGATTACGGCAACTTCGGTTCAATAATCAGATCTGCGGATGCATTCGGAGTCGATGCGGTATTTGTCGTCGGACACGGGATAGACTGGTACGATCCCAAAGCAGTCCGGGCAAGCCTTGGTGCAGTTTTCCGTAAACCGGTTCTGCAGATACAGTCTATGAACGAACTTCAGGAATGGCTTTGCAGGCAGAAAGAGGAGTCCGGCATGGTTGTTGCCGGTACCGATTCTGCGGGCAGTGTATCTGTCTCGCAGCGGAGGCTTGTGAAACCGGTGAGTGTCATTCTCGGGAATGAGGCAAAAGGAATGAGCGTTGCTTTAAAAACACTCTGTGATGAAATTATCAGCATACCGATGTGCGGCGACGTGAATTCACTTAACGTTGCCTGTGCAGGAACTGTCTTCCTCTGGGAAGTGTTCAGAAACGGGATAACCGCTGAATAACATTCAGGAATCAGTATGGATATTATCGAAAAGGAAGTACCTGCACGGGAGCTCCTTTCAAAATCAAACCTTCCCGCAACTGATTACGTTGTTAATCCGTATGTCGGCTGTCCTCATGCATGCAAGTACTGCTATGCAAGTTTTATGAAACGTTTTACCGGACATACGGAACCATGGGGTTCTTTCGTCGACATCAAGCGTTGTGAGAAGAAAATCGATATTACCAAACTGAAGGGGAAGACCGTTTTTTTATCATCGGTGACCGACTGCTATAACCGGTTTGAAGAAAAGTACCTGTGTACAAGGGCTGTACTTGAACAGCTTGTACCGTCAGATGCGTATGTCAGCATTTCAACAAAATCAAGCCTTATTCTGCGCGATATTGATTTGTTGAAACAGTTTAAACATCTGACTGTCGCCATGTCAATCAACACGCTTGACGAAACATTCCGCAGCGATATGGACAATGCCTCTCCTGTTGCGGACAGACTCCATGCGCTAAAAACGCTGCATGACAACGGTATACCGACTGTATTGTTTATGTCGCCGATTTTTCCCTATATTACCGACTGCCGGAAAATAATTGAGTGCTCATCGGAATTTATCGGCGAGTACTGGTGTGAGAATCTTAATCTGAGGGGGGCGTACCGGCCTGTAATACTGGAATATATCCATACCCATTATCCGCAGTACGAGTCATATTACCGCAGAATATACAGTGAAGGCGATAATTATTACTGGAAAGCATTGTCACAGAAACTGTTTTCATATTGCAGAGAAAATAATATACACTACAAAAATTATTTCCATCACTCAGCGCTCGTACAGCATAAAAAGACAGGCGTAAAATAATCAGCGTTTAAAAATACTTTTTATATCTCTGTCAGGTTTTTGTGATGTTAAATTAATAATCAGTTCTTCTGCTGCCGAAACGGATGCTATGCTGCACGCTGCAATAAAAGCCGCACCCGGCGACAGTATATACAGGAATGGAAAACAGAATAATGTAAACCCGGCAGCCTTATTCGCATAGGTATGCAGAAATACAAATTCTTTGAAACGCACCAGGCCGGCAATAAGAGATGCAGTGCGCAGTATGCAGACTGCTGCAATCCATGCAATGAAAACAACACCGGGACTGAGCGTACGCACGTACACAATGACGACAATGACAAAAAATATGACATCGGCTGTACTGTCGAGAATCTGTCCCGTCCTGGTTACAGTTCCCGTTTTTCTGGCTAAAAATCCGTCAAGTACGTCGCTGATTCCGCAGAATGTGTATAGAATGAAAAAATGCACTGAAAAAGGTTCAATGAACAACAGCGGTACGGAACAGAGCATGCGGAGTACGGTTATGAAATCCGGAAGATATTTCATACAAGCGGTACCTGTATTTCCGTAAGCCAGTCGTCGGGAGATTTTTTGTTCCACACTCCGTCTATCTCCGATTCACGAGGACCGTCCGACGGGATAAAATTATTCTGGTCTATCCATTTGAACAGCGCATTGTATGCGAGCGGCAGGCCGTCGTACGCACCTTTGTGCATAACACAGGCTGCACGGGGAACGGCATCGAGCGTTTTGAATTTGATCGTATCCGTTTCCGTTCCTGCTTCATATACCGCTTCGCAGTATTCGAACTTGATATAAGTTTCTTTATAGCATGCATCAAGGTATCTGATAAAGAAATACGGGGGATCGTCTTTTATTTTCATGTCCGGATTAGTCCGGTATGCTTCTTCGTCAATCTGAGGGATAAGTTTAAATAAGTCGCTGTAATAATGTGCCGTCATGCAGCAGCTGAATACGGTAGTGCGGGGCAGCGGCTTAACGACAATCTGATAATTCAGAGACGGATCTGACTGCATGCAGTCAAGGTATGCATTGATGGACGCAAGCTGCGCGGCAGTTTCCTGTATATTCTGTTCCAGTTTTTTTTTCTGAGCTGCAAGCAGCCTGCCCGCATTCCGCCCTGCAAGGATTCGCCTGATATCTTCAATGGAAAACCCGCACTGTCTGAGCGCAAGTATCCGGTGCATCCTGAAGAGCTGTTCCGAATCATAGTATCGGTAGCCTGTCGCCGGATCGGTAAATGCAGGGACGAGAAGCCCTTTTTCCTCGTAGAACCTGAGCGCTTTGACAGAGACTTTTGTTATCCGGGAAAAAAGACCTATACGGTACATTGCTTTACAACCCCAGAAAATTCTGATACGTGTCCGGTGTGACGACCGAGACAGCCGCATCCGGATACCTGTTTGTAAATGCCGTCGTCACACGACATTTTTTGTCGGGATTCCATTTGAACTCGTAAGCGGAAAGGGAACCTGCGGATTCTTCAACATAATCGATTTCCATTCCGTCGGTAGTCCGCCAAAAATACGATGAAACCGTCGACGTGCCGTTTGCCGGGAGTGCATTTTTATTTGAAAGATATTTTATACGCTCGGAAACAAGATAATTTTCCCATAAAGCACCGATATCTTTTCGTGCACCTATGGGAGTAAAATCTCCGAGAACGGCATTACGGATTCCATTGTCGCAGAAATATATTTTTTTTGCCTTTTTCAGTTCGTTCCGTTTATTCGTACTGTAGGCATTCAGTATAAAAATTATGAATGACTGCTCGAGCAGAGAAAGATATGAATCGACAGTCCCCCGTGAAACGGAAAGCGACGATGCAAGTTCTGCGGTCGAAACCTCACTGCCTGTCTGGTATGCAAGCAGCCGCAGCAGGTCTTTAAGGAGTTTCGGTTTGCGGATTCCTTCATATTCGAAAAGATCCCGGTACAGATAACTGTCGGCAATCAGCTGCAGAAGCGACTGTGCCTCATCAGGTTTTGTAACTACTTCCGGATAGGAACCGAAGAGCAGGCGCTGCTGCAGCGCTTTCCGTTCATCAGAAAAACCGACAGCTCCGCTAAGCTCAAGAAAAGAAAAGGGATACAGGCGGTATTCATATTTTCTTCCGGTAAGCGGTTCTTCCGTCATGTTTGCAATCAGGAATGAACTGGAACCGGTCAGAATGGCCTGTACATCGGGAAACGAATCAGTAAGGATTTTTACGGCGCGGCCTATGCCGGGTATGCGCTGCGCTTCGTCAATGACAACCAGTTTGCTGCTGCCCAGAATCTGAGACCAGACCGATTTTGTCACGGTGGAAAACATACGCACATCGGTGTCGTCATCACCGGACACCCATACTGCATTTTCCGCTGAAGCATCGACCGTCATGCGGGTAAGTGTGGTTTTGCCGCACTGCCGTGCACCGTATAGAATGACAGCTTTTCCTTTATGAAAATTTGTCTGTATGATGTCCTGTAAAGATCGACGTATCATAATAGGAAGTATACCGTCTTTTCGTATTATGTCAATAATATGCTATTACGATAGCATATTATGTCAATAATATGCTATTACGATGACGGATTGTTACAAATTGTCTCTGATTACCACCTGAACACTTTTACAGAAACGGCATAGCATACAATGGCGCCGGCTGCAAGTATACCAAACCGTACGAAGTCGTAAGGCCCTGTAACACCGAGTGCTGCGCTGCTGAGCAGAATATTTGCCTGCGTCATGGGAAATAGTTCCGCAATAATACGGAGCGCCCGGGGCAGCATTGCAAACGGGATTGTCGTTCCGGAAAGGATAAGCGACGGAAAGTAAATAATTGTGGTGACGGAGTTGCATGTCTGGATATCAGGAACAAGCGCTCCTATCAGATTGCCGATACTGTATATGACGAATATGTTAAACAGATAGATGAATACGAACCGCCCTGCCGACGCGATTTGTACGTGAAACACGAAATGCGCAACGCCTGAAACAAGGGTTGCTGAAAAAAGTACGAAGAATACTTCAAGCAGCGCATCGACGGCAAGCAGCATAGCAGGATTAACCGGCGTAACTTTGAACTGCTTGAGAACACCGTCGTGGCGGTACTGTGCAAGTGTTACAGGAATGCCCATTATTCCCGTCGCAAGAATACCGATGCCCGCGACCCCTGCAAACGATGCGGTAAGCCCCTGAGCAGGAACAAGGAACCCGATAACAAACATAATTCCGACGGGAATGACAATACCGAATATAATGATGTTTCCGTCCCTCAGTATCAGTTTGAGTTCCGTTTTTAAAAGCGTTGTAAAAGAATTTGTATGGTTCATGCTTCATCTCCAAATGCATTACATGCTGTGTGTTCATCTTCTTTTGCCATATACTGCAGAAAAAAATCCTCAAGGTTTTTAGCACTGTTTTCTGCAACAAGTGTTTCCGGTGTCCCTGTCGCACAGATATATCCCTGCTTCATAACTGCAATACGCGTGCACAGATATTCCACTTCATCCATGAAGTGTGATGTGAGCAGAATCGTCATACCGTTGTGCTGGAGCGATTTGATGACGTCCCATACGGCATGGCGCGCTCTGGGGTCAAGGCCTGTCGTCAGTTCATCGAGGAAGAGCAGTTCCGGCTGCGGAATAAGTGCGAGCACGACTGCCAGCCGCTGTTTCTGCCCTCCTGAAAGCGATGCAACCGGCATGTTCTGTTTCTGCAGCAGGCCAAGTTTTTCAAGAAGCGGTTCATATGCTGCAGGTGCGTCATAGAAACTTTCATATAATCCGCACAGTTCATATACGCGTATTTTGTCCGGAAAGCTCGTCTGCTGCAGCTGTACACCTATTTTATTAAGAAGCAGCTTCCTCGCAGTTCCCGATGTATCGGCTGGATTCATTCCCAATATGGAAATTGTCCCGCTGTCGGGATTCTGCACACCTGTCATGCATTCCGAAAGCGTCGATTTTCCTGCACCGTTCTCTCCGATGATGCCGAAAATTTCGCCCTGTTGTACCGTAAGGTTTACACCCCGGAGCGCCTGTACTTCCGGACGCGGGTGTCTGCCGTGTCCTTTTGCAGGGTACGTCTTGACGACGTTCTGCAGGCAGATTACCTCTTTTACTGAATTCATATAACCTCCAAACGTAATGACTGTATCTGCGTAATGATATGTCTCCTTCTCATTACACACTCTCCTGCGGGAGGAGAGTCAATACAAATCGTATGCGGAATATGAATTATTATCCTGTCTTTTTATGCTTTTAAAAGGCGGGTTTATTCGTGCGGATGTTTTATACCCCGCCCCTTGGGGCGAGGTTGTTGATTTTGATATTGGAGTAGAAGGATACAATAGAAGTGCAGTACCAAAATATCCGATAATATAAGGGAAACGGGTATGAAAAAGTACACAAATGGATCTATTGGATAAGCATACTTTATCCCGTTTTTAGCTGCAATCGTTATAGCCTTTTCAAAATCACACAGCGGAAAATCGGCTCTATCACGGTATCGCATATGACAGGATTTTCAGGAAAAGATTTGAAGTATAATAAGCCCGGAAAATAATATTCAATTATATTGCAGAACCGCAATTCCTTGGATATCTTTGATATTTGATAAATTAACAGCAAGCACATTGTAATTTTTTGCCTCCTTTTTTGAAACGGCTATAAATTGATCAACCGTTCCAAATATGAATCCGAGAATCCCCATCGCTTTCGTCCTGTAGTGCATCGGTATCACGACCTCCGGATTGAGCTGCTTCATGACTTCCGCTGCGCCGCTGGCATCCAGTACGGCTCTCCCTCCTATGGGAAGGAGAAGTATATCCACTTTCCCGATTTGATTGATCTGTTCAATACTCAACAGATGTCCCAGATCGCCGCAATGGCAGACATTTAATCCGTCTACCCTGAAATTATAGACGACATTTTTGCCTCTTTTTTCCCCGGAAACATTGTCGTGAAAAGTCTGTACGCCTTTAATGTCGATTCCTTCCTGCAAAAATACACCCGGTTCCCTGATAAGCACAAAGTTCCCCTTAACCGCGCCGACATTGTTATGGTCGCTGTGATCGTGGCTGATTGTGACAATCTTCGCGTCAATTTCCGGCAGTTTATAGCCAAGAATACTGTGATACGGATCCATGATGATTTTTGTACCATTTTCAGCGGTGAGCATGAAGCACGATTGACCAAACCATTTTATATTCATGTGAATCTCCTTCTTTTGCAAAGCATCGTTCGGTTAATTTTTTTCCAAATTATAGCTGTTTACTTGAATAACCGTCCCATAAAGAAAATCCGCTTCTCAAGTAACGCAAGACCTTTAAAACCATTTCCATGTTTTATTGCTCCACTTCCATATTCCAGCTCATTCCTTTTCAAAGGATTCACTCAAAATGGCTTTGTCCCATTTTTTATACACTCTGAAATAGACCCATACAGCATTGAGGAACATCAATGCGCTGGTGATATAAAAAATATACTGGAAACTGAATCGTCCTGCGATCTGTCCACCTAAAACGGCACCTGCGGCAACTCCCAGATATCCAACCGACATGTTCAATCCGAAAATCCGGCCTGTGAGAAAATCCGGCGTAATCTTTTTAATCATGATACTGACGGACGGTATTAGTCCTCCCATTGCAAATCCCAATAAGAAGCGAAGTACCAGTAGCTGCCAGGGATTTTGAACAAAAGCCTGAGGGATGTAAAGGACCCCGGCTGCTATCAGTGAAATCATAATTACCTTATGCGTGCCGATTTTGTCAGAAAGTTTTCCCAGCCTTGGGGCGGCGATAATATTTGAAAGTCCTGTAGCCGAGAAAACCAAACCGGAAATCAGTGCAATATGACTGACGTTGGGGCTTAATTGAGATACATACTGAGTCATAATCGGCTCAATCGAATATAGCCCTATGGCCATGACAAAAAAGGTTATCAATATTACGACTGTCAGTTCTTTTTGCGGAACTGAATTCCATATTTCCCTCACCCCTTGTGATTTTTTATTATCCCGGACAAATGATTCCTGTACAAATCGCAGAGTGATAAAAAAAGCGATCAAAAGGAGTCCGCTTATGATGAAAAATACGGCCTGCAAACCCAGGGTAGCTTCTATCAATCCACTGAGCGTAGGCCCCAATAAAGAACCGGCAACACTTGCGGTTGAAAGAGTCCCTAAGGCATAACCTACATGTTCCCTGTCCGTTTGCGTTGCAATCAACGTGTTGCAGGCTGTGCTGTATCCTGTGAAAGCTCCCTGTAACACGCTGAGCGCGATCAGAAAATATATGTTAGGAACGAAACCCATCAGTAAATAGATGATACTCAGTCCAATAGCCGCCCGAAGAATCATCGGCTTTCGGCCAACTATATCGGCAGCATGCCCCCAGATCGGTGAGAATATTGCCGTAATTAGGTAAGTGATTCCGAAAGTAATTCCGGACAACTGCGACACCAACGATGTATTTTGAATACCAAGATGGCGGATATAAAGCGGTAGAATCGGTGCTACTTCGCTCATTCCAATTGCTGCGATGAAAACCCCGATCCAGCACACATACAGATTTCTTTTCCAAACAGGCATGACTTTCCTCCTGCTAAAATAAAATTGATCTTCATTTATTTTTCTATTTTAGAAAAAGTAACGGTTGAAAGCCATGCACAAATTTAAAATTCATACACATTCTTGCTATAAAATTCTTTTGGGCTTATTCCTTCTATCCTTTTAAACATCCTGCTGAAATAGAATTCATTTGTGTATCCCAACTCATATGCCGTTTCTTTCACCTTTTTATTGTCTTCAATGAGCAGCTCTTTGGCTTTTTCAATTTTCATTTTATTGAAATACGTAATAATCGGATAACCCGTTGCTTCTTTGAATTCTCTGGATAAATAGAATGTGGATAATTTTGCTATCCCGGATAATTCCTCTAAAGTAATTTTTTTGTTGATGTTCTGACGCATATATTCTATTATCCGGTCAATCTTCAAAGATATAGCCTGATTTTTGCTCTGCTTTATATTGTTTTGAGTAACCCAAATAAGTAATTGCCGAAGTAATGTTGCTGCAACAAACTCATAACTTTGCCCCTTGCCATCCCAAGTATCCAAAAGTTTTCCAAACAGTTCTTCCAAAGGTGTGTAGGCCGCTATTTTCTGAGCCAACGGCTGATGTAAGTTTTTGATATTCTCCTGATACTTCCATTCTCCATCAGGCCCCAGTGCCATTCGCGCGCCGCTGAAATGAACCGTCATATAATGTTCCGGTTTGTAAACACCCGGATCGTAAACACATGGTTCGATCGTTTGCTGGATACCTGGTGGAATATAGAACAGCATTCCCCTTTTCAGCGGATATTTGTTTTTTCCAATTACGATATGGCCGCTTCCCTCGCAGATAAAGATCATTTCGTGATGTTGCAATGTCCTTGTAACTCCGTACGGAACTTTTACAGTGTCTTTTAATTTTTGCCTCTTACAGTAATGTATTTGGCATACTATATCTGTTACCATACTTTCCTCCCGGATTACACGAATACTCGGATTCGTAATTTATTGATGAGACATTTTGTTGTATTCTATCATATCTGATTATGCTATTAAATCATGAGGATTTTCTTGTTTGATGAAATATTCTTGTCAGAAACAGCAGATATTCTTCTGTTATATTGAATTCGGCATCAGTTTGACAGGCATAGCAATAATCGTGTACGGGGCTTTGCGTGCTGTCGGTACATTCATAAAAGTAGAAGTAACCCGTTTCTGCGATGAAAACAAAGTTCATGCACTTATGTCCATCAGGGCAGACCTCGGAGTCTATCTGCTGCTCGGGCTGGAACTCCTTATTCGTGCGGAGGGTTTAATACCCCGCCCCTTGGGGCGTATGAAGGGTATTAAATCCCGACAGCGATACCTTTAGAGAACAATATACCCCGCTGCTTGCGGCGGGTTTATTGATTTTGATATTGGATGATTATGATCCCGTTGAAACATAGTGCCTCAGCCCGAACCTCCAGAACACATAGCATGGCAGGAGGAACACGATTCCTGCAAGCGGCAGCAGTATGTACCATGCCCTGCTGCTTCTGCCTGTAACGTAGAGAAAGGGATAATACTGGACAAGTGCGTACGGAATGACGAACGTACAGAATTTCAGGACGCGTTTTCCATAAACTGCAAGAGGATATTCGCCGAACTCACGGGCGCCGTCCGTGAAAATATTAATAAATTCAAGTCCTTCGAGCGTAAAAAAACACAGTGCAGCGTATAAAACGAACATCCCTGAAAAAAGGGCGCAGCTGCCGGCGAACATCATGGCAAGTGCTGCTATCCTGCCCGCTGAAAATGAAATACCGCAGGTGGACAGTGCATAGATAAACACTATCGCCGCCTCAATAAAGCGGCCGATGCGGGAAAATTCCATTGTAGACGCTGCTACCTGAAAAACAGTATTCCTCGGGCGTACAAGCATGCGGTCAAACGTGCCGTCAGAAATAAACACCGCAAAACGGTCGAATCCGCGGGCAAAACACTCTGCAAAGCTGAAGCTGATGAGGGAGAGAGAGAAACAGAGCAGTACTTCGCTGAACGAAAATCCTTTTACTGTCTTGAAACGGTAAAAAATAAAATAAACAGCAAAGAAAGAACTGAGCGAGGCAAGCGCCTGCCCGAGGATACCGAAGAAAAACGATGCTTTGTCCTGCATCCGGCCTTTCAGTATAATGGCCGCATATTTCAGATATAACTGCATCATCAGCCTCCCATAACTGTTATTTTGCGGAATGACTTTTTCAGCCAGCGGTGTCCGGCTGTAATCAGTATGACTATCCAGAAAATCTGAATGCACATATTTTTAACTGCACTGCCTGCAGGATAATATCCCGTATACAGCAGGAAGGGCGTATTCTGAATTGCACTGAACGGCAGAAAGTTCAGGACAGCAAGAACCGCCGGCGGAAAGAAAGGCAGGGGGACAACACCCCCGAACAGGAATTCTGCAACGTTGTTGAACAGGATACGTGAACCCTGCGTTGATGTCGTGTAAAATGCTGTTATGAACAGGAGCATGTTGAGCGCAACAACAACCATATGGCCGAGTAAGAGCGATAGTATAAAGAGGAAAAAATTGATTCCTCCGGACGGCAGCGAAAAACCATATGGCGCCGGCAGAAAACCTGCAACAATGAGAATGGGAAGTCCTCTCAGACATACTTTTGCGCATCTTTCAGCGGTGTTTTTTACAAACCACATGGTGTACAAATCCGTCGGACGGCACAATTCATACGCAATCGTACCGTTCTGTATGCTGTCCATTATTTCCGTATTATATGCCCACGGAGCAAGCAGCGTCAGAAAGGCCTGCTGCAGCCAGATATATGATGTCAGAGAAGCGAAGGGGAGCGGAAAGGCGGCAGGATTGCTTTCATAAAATGCACGGAAGAGCAGAATCAGCAGGCTTCCCCACGCGAACTGTGTTACAATTCCGGCGAGAGCTGCAGCCCTGTACTGAAGTGACGTTGTGAAGCGTATTTTGAAAAAGCACCAGTATTTCATCTGCTGTACTCCGTTCAGATTCCGAATTCTGTATAGAGGGAGGCGGTCAGCGTTTCAAGGCGGTTGTCGTCCCCTCTGTCTGCTGCACATCCTTTGTTCTGCTTGAATGCTGCATCAGCCCTGCTTATAAAGTCAGGAAACGTCGTATCCATAAGAATATGACCTTTACCTATGAGAATTATGCGTCTGGCAAGTGCTTCTATGTCGTTCATGTCATGAGTCGTAAGCAGCACGGTCGTGTGCCGTTCTTTATTGAGTGTTTTAATAAAAGAACGTACTGCAATTTTTGAGACTGCATCAAGGCCGATTGTTGGTTCATCAAGGAACAGAATGTCCGGATTATGCAGAAGGGCGGCGGCAATTTCACATCTCATACGCTGCCCCAGACTGAGGCTTCGCACCGGTAACTGCAGAAAGTCTCCCAGATCAAGCAGTTCGGTAAGGTCCTGCATGTTTTTTTTGTACGCGGCGTAATCAACAGCATAAATTTCTTTGAGCAGCTCAAATGAATCTGCCACCGGGACATCCCACCACAACTGGCTCCGCTGTCCGAATACAACTCCGATTTTTTTTACATGCTCACGCCGTTCTTTCCACGGGACGTGTCCGTTGATCAGGCACGTTCCGCTGTCCGGGACAAGAATACCGCACAGAATTTTGATAGTGCTGCTTTTTCCTGCGCCGTTCGGACCGATATATCCGACAATTTCACCGTCCGGTATACTGAACGAAACATCATCAAGTGCGTGGATATAGGTATAATCCCTTTTAAAAAGCGCGCCGACCGCTTTTCCGAAACCTGCATCACGTCTGGCAATTTTAAATGTCTTTGAAATATGTTCTGCATCTATCATGGGGCAGAGAGTATACTCTGTCCCATGTGAAATTACAATAAACAAGATTGACCTTATAGTATACGTTCTGCTGTAACGTCAACCATTGCAGCTCGTTCCCGTCATTCCTCCGAAAATAGTGCGGGATAACACACTTTGATTCCCGTTTCAGGGAACGTGAAGTCCGGCAGGAACCATTCTTCCACCCACTGCTGACTGCCGGTTTTCGTCTTTGTCTCTTTCCTCCATTTTTCCATAGAGCCCCATGTTTCAAACAGGTGCTTCAAATCTGTCATGACCGTCATGTACGTACCTCCCGGAAATTCTTTTTCCTTAACCAGCTTGTCGCTGAATGTCAGTTCTTCGGGGAGTGTAATCATGATTTCATGGAAGAACGGCGGATTCGGATTAAATCCGCTGCCGAACATGAAAATCCGCGAAGATGCAGCATCGAGCTTCTGCTTTTTAGCAAAAGCAAGCATAACCTGCCATGTTTCGCGGGCGACGCTTTCTCTGTCGCTGCCTGAAGCGCGGTAATATGCGGCACGGACAGGTTGTATTGTTTCGGGAACAGGCTGTACTGCGGATATGTTTTTCAGTGACGGACTGCGGACCGGCATATACAAATCAACACCACCTGTATGCTCATTCTCGTCTGAAAATCCTAAATGTTCTTCAAGATACTGCCGCTGATCCCACATATATCTGCTCAGCTCAAGCCATTTGTTGAACCGCTGCCATCCTTTCATAATCCCCGTCCCGACATCGTTGTGTTCATCCCGTTTTATTGAAACGACCGCAAACATTCCCCCTGAAAGTGTTTTACGCATGACTTCAGGATAATTTTCGTGACTGCCGTATACCGGTACATCATTCAGTTTTTTATACAAGCCGTCATCTATGGTGACACATACTTCATACCCGTATGTTTCGTCCGATTCGGGATTTGACGGATCCGGATTGTTGAACCCGAAAATCCTGTACGCACTTTCACCGTTTTCATTTTTTGCGTTGAACCTGATTCCGTTCTGCTGTACCCATTTTTTCATTTCTGCAAATGCATGGTTTTCCGGCTCCGGTCCGAAATATTTAAAGCATGCAACTTTCATATCCGGCAGCTTTTTCAGCAGCTTTATATCCGGGTAGTCCTTTACAATGTCCCTGTCGTTGAGTTCAAAATATTCATCCATGATAGAAATTCTCCTTAAACCTTTCAGAAACAACGCGTCTGCATTGCTTCTGATATCTGACGGATTCATGCCGAATTCTTCCCTGAATGCACGTGTAAATGCATCTGCACTTGTGTAACCGTATTTTACAGCAGCATCGATGATCCTGATGCCGGGAACTGCCTGCAGTTCATCTGCGGCACATGCTATCCTCCTTCTCCGTATGTATTCTTTTACCGTGAATCCGGCAATAGAAAGGAACATACGGTAAAAGTTCGATATGCTCATGAATGCGGCTTCTGCAGCATCCTCAATGGAAAAAGTATCGGCAAGATGAGACTCAATAAACGAAACAGACCGGTCAATTCGTTCGTAATAGTTCATGCCATAACTATACAGGATAATCGGAATGCACATCCGACTTTTTTTCTAAATGTTGCCGGAGGAGGACATTTTTTCTGCTTTACAATACGAACAGGTATAAGTTACACTTATGCAATGAGAGAACTTACAAAAGATATTCTTCTGTATATTGAATTCGGCATCAGTTTGACAGGCATAGCAATAATCGTGTACGGGGCTTTGCGTGCTGTCGGTACATTCATAAAAGTAGAAGTAACCCGTTTCTGCGATGAAAACAAAGTTCATGCACTTATGTCCATCAGGGCAGACCTCGGAGTCTATCTGCTGCTCGGGCTGGAACTCCTTATTCGTGCGGAGGGTTTAATACCCCGCCCCTTGGGGCGTATGAAGGGTATTAAATCCCGACAGCGATACCTTTAGAGAACAATATACCCCGCTGCTTGCGGCGGGTTTATTGATTTTGATATTGGATGATTATGATCCCGTTGAAACATAGTGCCTCAGCCCGAACCTCCAGAACACATAGCATGGCAGGAGGAACACGATTCCTGCAAGCGGCAGCAGTATGTACCATGCCCTGCTGCTTCTGCCTGTAACGTAGAGAAAGGGATAATACTGGACAAGTGCGTACGGAATGACGAACGTACAGAATTTCAGGACGCGTTTTCCATAAACTGCAAGAGGATATTCGCCGAACTCACGGGCGCCGTCCGTGAAAATATTAATAAATTCAAGTCCTTCGAGCGTAAAAAAACACAGTGCAGCGTATAAAACGAACATCCCTGAAAAAAGGGCGCAGCTGCCGGCGAACATCATGGCAAGTGCTGCTATCCTGCCCGCTGAAAATGAAATACCGCAGGTGGACAGTGCATAGATAAACACTATCGCCGCCTCAATAAAGCGGCCGATGCGGGAAAATTCCATTGTAGACGCTGCTACCTGAAAAACAGTATTCCTCGGGCGTACAAGCATGCGGTCAAACGTGCCGTCAGAAATAAACACCGCAAAACGGTCGAATCCGCGGGCAAAACACTCTGCAAAGCTGAAGCTGATGAGGGAGAGAGAGAAACAGAGCAGTACTTCGCTGAACGAAAATCCTTTTACTGTCTTGAAACGGTAAAAAATAAAATAAACAGCAAAGAAAGAACTGAGCGAGGCAAGCGCCTGCCCGAGGATACCGAAGAAAAACGATGCTTTGTCCTGCATCCGGCCTTTCAGTATAATGGCCGCATATTTCAGATATAACTGCATCATCAGCCTCCCATAACTGTTATTTTGCGGAATGACTTTTTCAGCCAGCGGTGTCCGGCTGTAATCAGTATGACTATCCAGAAAATCTGAATGCACATATTTTTAACTGCACTGCCTGCAGGATAATATCCCGTATACAGCAGGAAGGGCGTATTCTGAATTGCACTGAACGGCAGAAAGTTCAGGACAGCAAGAACCGCCGGCGGAAAGAAAGGCAGGGGGACAACACCCCCGAACAGGAATTCTGCAACGTTGTTGAACAGGATACGTGAACCCTGCGTTGATGTCGTGTAAAATGCTGTTATGAACAGGAGCATGTTGAGCGCAACAACAACCATATGGCCGAGTAAGAGCGATAGTATAAAGAGGAAAAAATTGATTCCTCCGGACGGCAGCGAAAAACCATATGGCGCCGGCAGAAAACCTGCAACAATGAGAATGGGAAGTCCTCTCAGACATACTTTTGCGCATCTTTCAGCGGTGTTTTTTACAAACCACATGGTGTACAAATCCGTCGGACGGCACAATTCATACGCAATCGTACCGTTCTGTATGCTGTCCATTATTTCCGTATTATATGCCCACGGAGCAAGCAGCGTCAGAAAGGCCTGCTGCAGCCAGATATATGATGTCAGAGAAGCGAAGGGGAGCGGAAAGGCGGCAGGATTGCTTTCATAAAATGCACGGAAGAGCAGAATCAGCAGGCTTCCCCACGCGAACTGTGTTACAATTCCGGCGAGAGCTGCAGCCCTGTACTGAAGTGACGTTGTGAAGCGTATTTTGAAAAAGCACCAGTATTTCATCTGCTGTACTCCGTTCAGATTCCGAATTCTGTATAGAGGGAGGCGGTCAGCGTTTCAAGGCGGTTGTCGTCCCCTCTGTCTGCTGCACATCCTTTGTTCTGCTTGAATGCTGCATCAGCCCTGCTTATAAAGTCAGGAAACGTCGTATCCATAAGAATATGACCTTTACCTATGAGAATTATGCGTCTGGCAAGTGCTTCTATGTCGTTCATGTCATGAGTCGTAAGCAGCACGGTCGTGTGCCGTTCTTTATTGAGTGTTTTAATAAAAGAACGTACTGCAATTTTTGAGACTGCATCAAGGCCGATTGTTGGTTCATCAAGGAACAGAATGTCCGGATTATGCAGAAGGGCGGCGGCAATTTCACATCTCATACGCTGCCCCAGACTGAGGCTTCGCACCGGTAACTGCAGAAAGTCTCCCAGATCAAGCAGTTCGGTAAGGTCCTGCATGTTTTTTTTGTACGCGGCGTAATCAACAGCATAAATTTCTTTGAGCAGCTCAAATGAATCTGCCACCGGGACATCCCACCACAACTGGCTCCGCTGTCCGAATACAACTCCGATTTTTTTTACATGCTCACGCCGTTCTTTCCACGGGACGTGTCCGTTGATCAGGCACGTTCCGCTGTCCGGGACAAGAATACCGCACAGAATTTTGATAGTGCTGCTTTTTCCTGCGCCGTTCGGACCGATATATCCGACAATTTCACCGTCCGGTATACTGAACGAAACATCATCAAGTGCGTGGATATAGGTATAATCCCTTTTAAAAAGCGCGCCGACCGCTTTTCCGAAACCTGCATCACGTCTGGCAATTTTAAATGTCTTTGAAATATGTTCTGCATCTATCATGGGGCAGAGAGTATACTCTGTCCCATGTGAAATTACAATAAACAAGATTGACCTTATAGTATACGTTCTGCTGTAACGTCAACCATTGCAGCTCGTTCCCGTCATTCCTCCGAAAATAGTGCGGGATAACACACTTTGATTCCCGTTTCAGGGAACGTGAAGTCCGGCAGGAACCATTCTTCCACCCACTGCTGACTGCCGGTTTTCGTCTTTGTCTCTTTCCTCCATTTTTCCATAGAGCCCCATGTTTCAAACAGGTGCTTCAAATCTGTCATGACCGTCATGTACGTACCTCCCGGAAATTCTTTTTCCTTAACCAGCTTGTCGCTGAATGTCAGTTCTTCGGGGAGTGTAATCATGATTTCATGGAAGAACGGCGGATTCGGATTAAATCCGCTGCCGAACATGAAAATCCGCGAAGATGCAGCATCGAGCTTCTGCTTTTTAGCAAAAGCAAGCATAACCTGCCATGTTTCGCGGGCGACGCTTTCTCTGTCGCTGCCTGAAGCGCGGTAATATGCGGCACGGACAGGTTGTATTGTTTCGGGAACAGGCTGTACTGCGGATATGTTTTTCAGTGACGGACTGCGGACCGGCATATACAAATCAACACCACCTGTATGCTCATTCTCGTCTGAAAATCCTAAATGTTCTTCAAGATACTGCCGCTGATCCCACATATATCTGCTCAGCTCAAGCCATTTGTTGAACCGCTGCCATCCTTTCATAATCCCCGTCCCGACATCGTTGTGTTCATCCCGTTTTATTGAAACGACCGCAAACATTCCCCCTGAAAGTGTTTTACGCATGACTTCAGGATAATTTTCGTGACTGCCGTATACCGGTACATCATTCAGTTTTTTATACAAGCCGTCATCTATGGTGACACATACTTCATACCCGTATGTTTCGTCCGATTCGGGATTTGACGGATCCGGATTGTTGAACCCGAAAATCCTGTACGCACTTTCACCGTTTTCATTTTTTGCGTTGAACCTGATTCCGTTCTGCTGTACCCATTTTTTCATTTCTGCAAATGCATGGTTTTCCGGCTCCGGTCCGAAATATTTAAAGCATGCAACTTTCATATCCGGCAGCTTTTTCAGCAGCTTTATATCCGGGTAGTCCTTTACAATGTCCCTGTCGTTGAGTTCAAAATATTCATCCATGATAGAAATTCTCCTTAAACCTTTCAGAAACAACGCGTCTGCATTGCTTCTGATATCTGACGGATTCATGCCGAATTCTTCCCTGAATGCACGTGTAAATGCATCTGCACTTGTGTAACCGTATTTTACAGCAGCATCGATGATCCTGATGCCGGGAACTGCCTGCAGTTCATCTGCGGCACATGCTATCCTCCTTCTCCGTATGTATTCTTTTACCGTGAATCCGGCAATAGAAAGGAACATACGGTAAAAGTTCGATATGCTCATGAATGCGGCTTCTGCAGCATCCTCAATGGAAAAAGTATCGGCAAGATGAGACTCAATAAACGAAACAGACCGGTCAATTCGTTCGTAATAGTTCATGCCATAACTATACAGGATAATCGGAATGCACATCCGACTTTTTTTCTAAATGTTGCCGGAGGAGGACATTTTTTCTGCTTTACAATACGAACAGGTATAAGTTACACTTATGCAATGAGAGAACTTACAAAAGATATTCTTCTGTATATTGAATTCGGCATCAGTTTGACAGGCATAGCAATAATCGTGTACGGGGCTTTGCGTGCTGTCGGTACATTCATAAAAGTAGAAGTAACCCGTTTCTGCGATGAAAACAAAGTTCATGCACTTATGTCCATCAGGGCAGACCTCGGAGTCTATCTGCTGCTCGGGCTGGAACTCCTTATTCGTGCGGAGGGTTTAATACCCCGCCCCTTGGGGCGTATGAAGGGTATTAAATCCCGACAGCGATACCTTTAGAGAACAATATACCCCGCTGCTTGCGGCGGGTTTATTGATTTTGATATTGGATGATTATGATCCCGTTGAAACATAGTGCCTCAGCCCGAACCTCCAGAACACATAGCATGGCAGGAGGAACACGATTCCTGCAAGCGGCAGCAGTATGTACCATGCCCTGCTGCTTCTGCCTGTAACGTAGAGAAAGGGATAATACTGGACAAGTGCGTACGGAATGACGAACGTACAGAATTTCAGGACGCGTTTTCCATAAACTGCAAGAGGATATTCGCCGAACTCACGGGCGCCGTCCGTGAAAATATTAATAAATTCAAGTCCTTCGAGCGTAAAAAAACACAGTGCAGCGTATAAAACGAACATCCCTGAAAAAAGGGCGCAGCTGCCGGCGAACATCATGGCAAGTGCTGCTATCCTGCCCGCTGAAAATGAAATACCGCAGGTGGACAGTGCATAGATAAACACTATCGCCGCCTCAATAAAGCGGCCGATGCGGGAAAATTCCATTGTAGACGCTGCTACCTGAAAAACAGTATTCCTCGGGCGTACAAGCATGCGGTCAAACGTGCCGTCAGAAATAAACACCGCAAAACGGTCGAATCCGCGGGCAAAACACTCTGCAAAGCTGAAGCTGATGAGGGAGAGAGAGAAACAGAGCAGTACTTCGCTGAACGAAAATCCTTTTACTGTCTTGAAACGGTAAAAAATAAAATAAACAGCAAAGAAAGAACTGAGCGAGGCAAGCGCCTGCCCGAGGATACCGAAGAAAAACGATGCTTTGTCCTGCATCCGGCCTTTCAGTATAATGGCCGCATATTTCAGATATAACTGCATCATCAGCCTCCCATAACTGTTATTTTGCGGAATGACTTTTTCAGCCAGCGGTGTCCGGCTGTAATCAGTATGACTATCCAGAAAATCTGAATGCACATATTTTTAACTGCACTGCCTGCAGGATAATATCCCGTATACAGCAGGAAGGGCGTATTCTGAATTGCACTGAACGGCAGAAAGTTCAGGACAGCAAGAACCGCCGGCGGAAAGAAAGGCAGGGGGACAACACCCCCGAACAGGAATTCTGCAACGTTGTTGAACAGGATACGTGAACCCTGCGTTGATGTCGTGTAAAATGCTGTTATGAACAGGAGCATGTTGAGCGCAACAACAACCATATGGCCGAGTAAGAGCGATAGTATAAAGAGGAAAAAATTGATTCCTCCGGACGGCAGCGAAAAACCATATGGCGCCGGCAGAAAACCTGCAACAATGAGAATGGGAAGTCCTCTCAGACATACTTTTGCGCATCTTTCAGCGGTGTTTTTTACAAACCACATGGTGTACAAATCCGTCGGACGGCACAATTCATACGCAATCGTACCGTTCTGTATGCTGTCCATTATTTCCGTATTATATGCCCACGGAGCAAGCAGCGTCAGAAAGGCCTGCTGCAGCCAGATATATGATGTCAGAGAAGCGAAGGGGAGCGGAAAGGCGGCAGGATTGCTTTCATAAAATGCACGGAAGAGCAGAATCAGCAGGCTTCCCCACGCGAACTGTGTTACAATTCCGGCGAGAGCTGCAGCCCTGTACTGAAGTGACGTTGTGAAGCGTATTTTGAAAAAGCACCAGTATTTCATCTGCTGTACTCCGTTCAGATTCCGAATTCTGTATAGAGGGAGGCGGTCAGCGTTTCAAGGCGGTTGTCGTCCCCTCTGTCTGCTGCACATCCTTTGTTCTGCTTGAATGCTGCATCAGCCCTGCTTATAAAGTCAGGAAACGTCGTATCCATAAGAATATGACCTTTACCTATGAGAATTATGCGTCTGGCAAGTGCTTCTATGTCGTTCATGTCATGAGTCGTAAGCAGCACGGTCGTGTGCCGTTCTTTATTGAGTGTTTTAATAAAAGAACGTACTGCAATTTTTGAGACTGCATCAAGGCCGATTGTTGGTTCATCAAGGAACAGAATGTCCGGATTATGCAGAAGGGCGGCGGCAATTTCACATCTCATACGCTGCCCCAGACTGAGGCTTCGCACCGGTAACTGCAGAAAGTCTCCCAGATCAAGCAGTTCGGTAAGGTCCTGCATGTTTTTTTTGTACGCGGCGTAATCAACAGCATAAATTTCTTTGAGCAGCTCAAATGAATCTGCCACCGGGACATCCCACCACAACTGGCTCCGCTGTCCGAATACAACTCCGATTTTTTTTACATGCTCACGCCGTTCTTTCCACGGGACGTGTCCGTTGATCAGGCACGTTCCGCTGTCCGGGACAAGAATACCGCACAGAATTTTGATAGTGCTGCTTTTTCCTGCGCCGTTCGGACCGATATATCCGACAATTTCACCGTCCGGTATACTGAACGAAACATCATCAAGTGCGTGGATATAGGTATAATCCCTTTTAAAAAGCGCGCCGACCGCTTTTCCGAAACCTGCATCACGTCTGGCAATTTTAAATGTCTTTGAAATATGTTCTGCATCTATCATGGGGCAGAGAGTATACTCTGTCCCATGTGAAATTACAATAAACAAGATTGACCTTATAGTATACGTTCTGCTGTAACGTCAACCATTGCAGCTCGTTCCCGTCATTCCTCCGAAAATAGTGCGGGATAACACACTTTGATTCCCGTTTCAGGGAACGTGAAGTCCGGCAGGAACCATTCTTCCACCCACTGCTGACTGCCGGTTTTCGTCTTTGTCTCTTTCCTCCATTTTTCCATAGAGCCCCATGTTTCAAACAGGTGCTTCAAATCTGTCATGACCGTCATGTACGTACCTCCCGGAAATTCTTTTTCCTTAACCAGCTTGTCGCTGAATGTCAGTTCTTCGGGGAGTGTAATCATGATTTCATGGAAGAACGGCGGATTCGGATTAAATCCGCTGCCGAACATGAAAATCCGCGAAGATGCAGCATCGAGCTTCTGCTTTTTAGCAAAAGCAAGCATAACCTGCCATGTTTCGCGGGCGACGCTTTCTCTGTCGCTGCCTGAAGCGCGGTAATATGCGGCACGGACAGGTTGTATTGTTTCGGGAACAGGCTGTACTGCGGATATGTTTTTCAGTGACGGACTGCGGACCGGCATATACAAATCAACACCACCTGTATGCTCATTCTCGTCTGAAAATCCTAAATGTTCTTCAAGATACTGCCGCTGATCCCACATATATCTGCTCAGCTCAAGCCATTTGTTGAACCGCTGCCATCCTTTCATAATCCCCGTCCCGACATCGTTGTGTTCATCCCGTTTTATTGAAACGACCGCAAACATTCCCCCTGAAAGTGTTTTACGCATGACTTCAGGATAATTTTCGTGACTGCCGTATACCGGTACATCATTCAGTTTTTTATACAAGCCGTCATCTATGGTGACACATACTTCATACCCGTATGTTTCGTCCGATTCGGGATTTGACGGATCCGGATTGTTGAACCCGAAAATCCTGTACGCACTTTCACCGTTTTCATTTTTTGCGTTGAACCTGATTCCGTTCTGCTGTACCCATTTTTTCATTTCTGCAAATGCATGGTTTTCCGGCTCCGGTCCGAAATATTTAAAGCATGCAACTTTCATATCCGGCAGCTTTTTCAGCAGCTTTATATCCGGGTAGTCCTTTACAATGTCCCTGTCGTTGAGTTCAAAATATTCATCCATGATAGAAATTCTCCTTAAACCTTTCAGAAACAACGCGTCTGCATTGCTTCTGATATCTGACGGATTCATGCCGAATTCTTCCCTGAATGCACGTGTAAATGCATCTGCACTTGTGTAACCGTATTTTACAGCAGCATCGATGATCCTGATGCCGGGAACTGCCTGCAGTTCATCTGCGGCACATGCTATCCTCCTTCTCCGTATGTATTCTTTTACCGTGAATCCGGCAATAGAAAGGAACATACGGTAAAAGTTCGATATGCTCATGAATGCGGCTTCTGCAGCATCCTCAATGGAAAAAGTATCGGCAAGATGAGACTCAATAAACGAAACAGACCGGTCAATTCGTTCGTAATAGTTCATGCCATAACTATACAGGATAATCGGAATGCACATCCGACTTTTTTTCTAAATGTTGCCGGAGGAGGACATTTTTTCTGCTTTACAATACGAACAGGTATAAGTTACACTTATGCAATGAGAGAACTTACAAAAGATATTCTTCTGTATATTGAATTCGGCATCAGTTTGACAGGCATAGCAATAATCGTGTACGGGGCTTTGCGTGCTGTCGGTACATTCATAAAAGTAGAAGTAACCCGTTTCTGCGATGAAAACAAAATTCATGCGCTTATGTCCATCAGGGCAGACCTCGGAGTCTATCTGCTGCTCGGGCTGGAACTCCTTATTGCAGCAGATATTATTACCACTATACTTGATCCCCAGCTTATGGAACTTGCCGTTCTGGCGGGAATCGTCCTGCTGCGCACAATCCTTTCTCTGTTCCTTAACAAAGAACTCAAAGAACTGAAAGCGCAGGAATCACCACCCATTTCCCATGCATAAAACTTTATTCGTGCGGAGGGTTTAATACTCCGCCCCTTGGGGCGTATGAAGGGTATTAAATCCCGACTGCGATACCTTTAGAGAACAATATACCCCGCTGCTTACGGCGGGGTTATTGATTGATTAAAACGTGATTACCACGTCAATTCCGCCTGGTATTGCTTCAAATGCATACGGTTTTGCATGTCCCGCCTCATTGTTCTTCCTTTGAAACACATATGTATGAAGCAGCGGAATTAACAGGCCGGAAACAGTACCGACAGCCGCACCCGCCAGGACGTCGGTCAGATAGTGACTGCCGCTTGCAATCCTGAGTGCGGCAGTGGCGGCGGCAAGTGTATACGAACCTGCTATAACGGGAATTGTCCACGGCGAATCCGGAAAATAACTGCAGAATACAAACGTTGTAAATGCTGCACCCGTAAATGCGAGTGTGGTGTGTCCTGACGGAAATGACTGCATGTAATCTCCTTTTTCGACTTTATCTGCGGGGAAATCGGAAAAGTACATATACGGCCTGTATCGGGATATACAGTCTTTCATCATTTCCTTTATGCCCCATGAGAGCATCAGCGATTCAGCATACATTGTCCCTATAGTGAGCCATTCCTTTTTTTCCGTCGTAAACAGCAGCGCAGGGGTGAGTATTGCTGAGCATGTTAAAATAGTTGATGTGTAATCGAGCGGCTTTGAATACGGACGCATGAGCAGCCTGTCGAATTGATTGACTGATGCAGCATCATATCCGTTTTCGTCCGCAAACGATACTGTCGTCAGTTTGTTTTCAATTATTTTGGCTGTTATATCAAGTGTGAGTCCTGTTCCCAGCAGGATTCCGTCTGTTACGGGATTTAGCTGGAAAATACTATCCGAATCCGGAATCAGCGTATTTGAATCTGCCATATCAAGAGCATGCATCGTAAAAGCCGATGACAGCAGTAGTAAAATTACTGCCGGTGTTTTTCTGAGTCTTACTGTACTGTTCATAGTTTCGTTCTTTTAGTGACAGTTGAAGCGGTGCAACTGCCTTTCCTCCTGTAGTTTTTTGCAGTGGCAGTATGCCGTATACGGGAGGGGGAGCCAAGAAACGATTCGTCACATTTTGTTTAAACGGGAGAATTTGAATGATACTTTTCGTGTCATCTGCCTGTACGGCAGTTATTTACTGTTTTTTTTGAATGAAATACCGATTTTTATGAGAAGTAAAATGAAAAGCAACGATGTTGCATACGGTTCTCTGGCTGCGGCAAAAAGTAAAATAGTTACTGAATGCTGAATCATTGAATATATCCTGATTTTGTGCTGCCACTCTAGACTGCAGGAGAATCTGATGACTGTTTCAATAACGCCTGTTATGCAGAGCAGGCCTGTCATCAGGTAAAAAGATATCCTCATATACGAAGCTGTTGTGTAGTGCAGCAGATTGACAGCTTTTATATAGCTTCCTGTATTTTCTCCGTAGAGAGGCAGGAATATAAACGACAGAACTGAAAAATCGCATAATCCGAAAATAAAAGTTTGTAAGCCGTCTTTATCTCCGTGGCTGTCCTTTTGTTCAATGCTGCTGAGTTCACTGTCAGAAAGCAGATCATCAACCGGAACACTGAAAATTCTAGAGATATTTTTCAATGCTTCGATGTTTGGGAATCCTCGTCCGCTTTCCCATTTTGATACGGCTGTCCGCGAAATATGCAGTTTCTCTGAAAGTTGTTCCTGTGTAAGTCCGTTTTCCTTTCTAAGTTGCTGCAATTTTTTGTTAAATTCTGTCTGCATAGACGTATATAATACATTTTGTCGCAGTGTTCTGTCCAGCTTGTATGCTGTGACTTTTTTATGACATACAGTTGTCGTAATTGGTATGATATGCTTTATAGCAAGGAGGATTTACCATGAAAATAATTACACTCACACCGGAAAATATCGGACAGGAACATATCTGTTGTGCTATTGCGAATGCCGACGATATCCAGGTAGCATCAAAAAAAGCATGGCTTTCCGCACGTATGAATGACGGACTTGTCTTTAAGAAGGGTGATGTCCGCGGGAAATGTTTTATAGAATATCTCCCTGCCGAAAGTGCATGGGCGCCTGTCGCAGCCGCCGGGTATATGTACATAGACTGCCTCTGGGTGTCGGGACAGTTCAAGGGGCAGGGATGGTCGACGCTCCTGCTGGATGAATGCATCAGCGACAGCAAAGCGAAAGGAAAAAAAGGGCTTGTCGTTCTGTCGTCCCTTAAAAAGAAACTTCCTTTTCTTTCAGATCCGTCGTATTTAAAGTATAAAGGATTTCTTGAGGCAGATACGGCGGAACCGTATTTTACTCTGATGTATCTGCCGTTTGATACCGCTGCGGAAAAACCCTGTTTCCGGCAGCAGGCAAAGAATCCGTCTACAGCGGAAAAAGGATTTGTATTGTATTATACAAACCAGTGTCCGTTTACGGCGAAATATGTGCCGCTGCTTGAGCAGGTTGCGGAAAAAAACGGAACGCATCTTACCGCACACCGCTTTGAAAGCGCATCACAGGCTCAGCAGTCCCCGTCGCCTTTTACGACGTTCAGCCTTTTTTATGAAGGCAGTTTCGTAACGCACGAAATTCAGTCGGAAAAAAAGTTTGAAGGAATTATTACCGGTTTGAAGCGGTAAGACGGATATTATTTCCCGTTCTTCTGCAATGCATATGGGAAATCAGCAGGCTGTGATTCTTTTTGCTATTTCTTCCATATGAGATGCGTCCGTTCCGCAGCAGCCGCCGAATATTTTTATGTGTACGTATTTTGCTAAATTCATCATTTCATCTGCCAGGCTTGCTCCATCCGACGTTATTAATTCTGGGGAATTATTCAATTCTTCAGGAGACAGCGCTGACGTATTTGCCTGAATTCCGTGAAACCGTTCTTTTACAAAACGTGTGCAGTTGAACGGATGCGATAAAGCCTGTTGAAGGATTACCGGATGAATACAATTGGCCATATAACACACTGGTTTTCGTTCTGTTGAAGCATCAATTTTTTGTACCGCGTCGCTGATTGTCGTCCCGTCTATCAGCTTTCCGTCTTTCCGTATCATAAAACTTATAATATAGGGAAGGTCTGTATGCTCCATTGCCTTAGCCATACCTTCTGCTTCCGGCAGTGCCGGCATTATTCCTGCATACAGAAAGTCAACTCCTGCATCTCTGAACAAAGATGCCTGCCATGTATGAAATTCATAGGCGTCTTCGGCTGCCAGCGCTTCTGACGCTGTATATGCATCGCCCTTACATCCCATCAGTCCGCCGGTGAACATTGTCGTTCCGGCATTTTTTTGTAAGGTCTGTAAGAATGCAGCGTTTTCATAGATGATTTTTTCATCATACCCGGCCTCTTTTACCCGGATATGATTTGCACGCCGGGTAGGTGTCGTTACTATGAACGGCAGATGGTGCTTTTCTGCAATATGAAGATATTCCGTGTAGATTGAAGTTAATGCGGATCTGCCTTTTTCCGTATAGATAAGGCCTGCCAGCGCCGTTTTTTCGTTAAGTTCTATATTGAACTCGTGTTTAATACGTTCCGCAACGGCTCCTTCCATGAGTATTGCATCAGCTTTGCTGTAACATGTTTCAAAATCCATTTCTGCCTCACAGGGGTGTGCAAACATCTGCGTACGTGCATATCCCTTTCTTTTTCCATTCACAGTCACCGCATATTGTATTATAGACGTCTTCACTCAGCTGTTCTGCTATTATTTTTTCTATGCCGCTGTATGAATAATTCTGTTTGTCCAGCTTCAGGTATTTCACGGTTTCCCGGTCAAGCATAGTGATTTTTCCCTGCGAACTGCATATTCCCCTGTTGTTTTCGGGACACGCGGAACAGATACAGTCCATCCCGGAGTAGAGTTCGACGTCTGCGTTTTTTCTCAGCTGGTTAATGACTTTGCGCATGTTATCAATAAAAACGTCGGAATATCCTCTGCCTCTGAACGAACGTGTACATAAAAGATGATGCGGCCGTATTTTCATAACTCCGGTATAGCATATTTTGTTCAACAGATAAAGTTATTTGTGCGGAGTGGTTATTGACTGGTTTGCCGGACAGTCATCCCTGTTTAGTATATCTGCGCATTTTTCAGCTGACAGAGCCTGGTTGAACCGTCTCATTTCTCTGAACATAAAACATCCATTTTCGGTAAAAAAAGTCGTGACGATTTTTGGAATAATATGTATATTGACTGTATGAACACAACTGAACCCGCAGAACTTTTTCCTGCATCATCTTCCGATCTTCCCGAAATATTTGATTTGTATAAAGCAGCCATTGCGCATCTTGATGAATGCGGCATGCATTTCTGGGACTTCAACCGGTATCCGAATGCTGATGATCTGTCCGGCGATGTAGAACGCGGTGAATTATACTGTGTGCACGACAGCGGAACAGGGAGAATTGCCGCATGTGTCGTACTTAATTCCGGGTACGACGAACAGTATAACAATGCACAGTGGAAGTATCCGTCAGAGCAGCCGCTCATTGTGCACAGACTCTGCATCCATCCTGATTTTCAGAACAGAGGACTCGGCAGGGCTGTCATGTGTGCAACAGAAGAATGGGGAAAGACACACGATTTCCACGTAATCAGACTTGATGCATACTCCGGAAATCCGGCTTCGCTTGCACTATACGGACACCTTGGTTTCCGGAAAGCAGGTGAAGCGAACTGGACAAAAGGTATGTTCTGGCTTATGGAAAAGGAAATCTGAAAAGCTCTGCATGATCTTTGTAATCGTTTACACTTTCCCCCTCTATATATCCGGCAGCCTGATTGCGTCCTGATTTTTTTGCAGTATAAAGTGCTGTATCTGCCTGTTTTATAAGCTTTTCATAGTGCTTGTCAGAGATTTCATGCAAAAAAGAATAACCTGCACTGATTGTGACTATTTTGGGCAGAGAAACTTTATAAGGAATCTTCAGGGCTCTGATAGTTTTGACAAGATTTGCAGCAAGCGTATCAAGCATGATGCCGTTCTGTTCCCTTGTCATGACAAGAAATTCTTCTCCGCCGTATCTGAATACATCAAATTTAAAATCGACTCCGTAATCTCTGAGAAAGCAGCCGATCTGTTTCAGGACTTTGTCTCCGGCCTGATGTCCGTATGTATCGTTGTATGTTTTGAAATTATCAATGTCTATCATGATTGCTCCTGTATATGGATCCTGACATGCCGGTTTTTCACATGCAGCCAGAGATTCAAACAGACTGCGGCGGTTCGGTATGCCGGTGAGCGTGTCGATATTTCTTTCTATCCGGCATATACGCTGATTTTCAAAATCAGAAAGCTTTGACAGGCGCGATACACTTCCGATTATAAGCGACAGAATGCAGAAGACAAAAGCATTTGCAATATCACGAACAGCATATAATCTCGGCTCGAAATAATATGCACACAAAATAAAAATTATTGTTAAAATAATAATATACCCGTTAATGCGGTAAAAATAATCTATCGTTAATATTGAAAAAATGAGAATCATACCGCAGAAAGCTACGGCTGAGCCTTCTCCGTTATTAAGAAAAATGGCATCCTCGCAGGACATCCACAGGGAAATAGTATATAGTATATAATGAAAAGGAAGAGACGACAGCGTATGTTTCTTCAGAAAGAGAACTGCAAAAAGATATAATAATCCGCCGCTGACGGCAGATATGGAGTAGACTATTCTTCCGCTGTTCAGTTCAGAGAAAAGGAAGGTAAAACCAGCAAGAATCGTCATTAATATAAAAAACAGCAATGCGCTGTTTTTAAATATTATATAGTTCTGCTCCCGTATGCGCTCCCTGTTATTTTCAATATCGGTTTTCTGTTTTTCATGTTTCTCTTTGTCAAATAAATATCTTAGCATTTTTACCATAATTTCCGCCGGGCTTGCCTAAACTTTTTTTCTTCACCACAATTATAATAATGGTAATCAGTTGTTGCGGCAATACCGGAAGGGCAGCAGCATGATAAAATGTCTGATATCCCCTGTTTAAAGGGAACTCTTCGTGCGGTATTTATTTACGGATTTTCTGCAGCAGCCGCAATATCTGCAATCATGCTTTCGTGAACTTTCATGTGTGAATAATAATCACTGACAAGAAATTCCAGTGGAAGAGGACTGCCGCCGTTTTCCCGCTGCCAGGTATGTGCAAGGCTGTCTTTCTGTATATTACCGATAAGTTCAATAAGGTATTCGTTGTACAGTTTCCAAAAAAGAATCAGCTGGCCGAATTTCATCAGTCTGATGTCTGACGCAGTCACCCACTGTTCCGCTTCGTAGCCGGGTAGCTCGACATTCTGTGCGAGCTGCAGCCGGACAAACCTCTGGTGGTTGTTCGACGCCGAATCGATAAGATGCGCGACATGATTTCTGATTGTCCACGTGTCGGCATCCGTATGTACGTCTGCAATAGTTGTACAGCGGATAAGTAATCCGTAAAAGTCAGTTATCTGATTCTGATACGCATCTGTCGGAAAGTATCCCATTTTCTGCCTCCGCGGGACATAATAAAAGGTTGCTGCAGGATTGTACAGAGATTGCAGGGGGAACTTACGTACGCAGAACTATACGAAACTATAATATATTTATTTTAACAGAATCAGGCGGTGCGGAAAGTTTGATTTGTATACAGCATGTGTCCGAATATGAGTATTTCGATTCGCCCGTTGATGTATGCGGACTATATTTTGCAGTCAATTTTTATAAAACATAGTACTTCTATTCTTTGTTGCGTCTTCGAGAAACTGACGGAAAGTTAAAGCTGTTTTTGTAAGGAAATGGTCTTTGCGCCATGCGATTGACTGCGTGCGCGTAAGTATTGGAGAGGAAACCGGAATTGCTTTTACTTTTCTGGAATCAATATAAATAAACTTTTCTCCGAGATCTGTAGTAATAGCAACTCCCTTATTGTCAGCAAGCTTTTGGAGCCGGAAAAAGTAATCACACTCCAGAACCTGTTTTGGAGTAAATCCTGCAATGCTGCACAAATCAAGTATATATTGATGTGCGGAAGGATTACATTTTCCCAAAGAAAGGATGACATCATTTTGAAGCTGTAATAAATTGATTGATTTTTCTTTTGCGAGCGTATGTGCAGTAGATAACAATACTACCGGTTTTTCCTCCGGCCCGAGCTGAATGACTTCATAATCATTTACCGGAATATCGTGTTTTACTCCCAGAAAATAATCAACAGTACTATAATATGTCTGTTTTTCTAATTCCTGCGGAGTCATCGAAAAGTAGTCAATGAGAATCTCCGGATGCTGCTTTTGGAAATTTTCCAGAAATTTTGTCCATATCGGAAGGCTGTTTATCCCTATACGGACAATCTGCTCCTTTTCCGTTTTAAGATCATTGATTTCCAGTTTTGCATTTTCTATTTCATTCAGCACTCGCGTCACCCGCTGATAAAACAGTTTCCCGTATTCATTAAGACGGATATTCCTCCCGACATGGTCAAACAGTCTGACTCCAAGACTTTCTTCCAGTTTGGATATTGTCATACTGAGGCTTGGCGACGAAACATGCAGTTTTTCAGATGTCTGTGTTAAATGTTCGCTTTGTGCTACTTCATAAAAATATTTAAGTTGCAGTAATTCCATGCAGATCCTTCTTATGGTTTATTTCTTATTTATTATAATCAATAAATCATTAGATTCAGACTTAATAGCGCATAAATAAAAATGTAATATACCGCCAATTATAACGGGTGTAGTATTAAAAAGTAAATCTCTGCCGGCACATTATGCAATTTTCAACAAAAACAGATTTAAGAAGGAGAATCAGTAATTTATGGAAAAAAACAAACAAAAGGGTAAAAAACTTACCCTGACCGATCTGGTCGCCATTTCGGCGGGACAGGTAATTGGAGCCGGTGTCGTTACTATTATAGGCCCTGCTATAGGAGTCACCGGATTGTCTGCATGGCTGGCATATGGTGCAGCCGTTTTAGTCGGATTTGTGAGTATCCTGCCGTTCATTTTTTTGAGCAGCACGGTTGTCCTGAAAGGAGGGGAATACAGTATCGTTCTCGGAATGCTGGGTGAACGGCTTGCCGGTGCATATGCGCTTGCGTTTATTACGCAGTGCCTGAGTCTTTCTCTTCTGGGCACGTCGTTAGGCTGGTATCTGCATTCCATCTTTCCTGTACTGAATGCCCAGCTTACCGGAATTATTTCGGTAACGCTGTTTTTTATTCTGAATCTGTTCGGCGTTACCGTTATGGCAAAAGTTCAGAAAGTCCTGACTTCTATACTGATTGCCGCCCTGCTTTCATTTTCAATCATCGGCATGTTTCATGTCAACGGTGCTGTATTTGATCTTTCTGCTCCCGGATTTTTTGAACACGGATTTTCCGGTTTTGCAGCAGCAGTTTCTTTATATGCGTACTCCACCTACGGGCAGTATATGGTCATAAATTTCAGCAAAGATGCCGAAAACCCGAAGAAAAACATTCCTCTGGCTATATTGATTTCAACGGGAATTATTTTTGTCATATATGTTTCAATGGCGATTGTAGCCTGCGGAGTCCTGCCGGTAACTGAGGTTGCAGGTAAGCCGCTGACTGTTGTTGCAAAACAGATTTTCCCCGGCATTGCATTTGCGCTGTTTATTATCTGTGGACCACTTATGGCCCTGTCGACAACATTGAACTCTACTTACGGCTCTCGTGCAAATCCCATTCTTCGTGCGGCCCAGGACGGATGGTTCCCGCCTTCCGTAAGCAGATGTAATTCGAAAAAAGTTCCGGTTGTGATTATGGCGTTTATCTATGTTATCGGTATTCTTCCGCTTTTATTCAATTTAAGCATTAAGACTATAACAAGCAACCTCGTTCTTGTCGGGTATCTGCTCCGGATGATTACCGCGCTTGCAATCGTAAAACTGCCGGTTTTATACCGTGAACAATGGAAAAAATCCTTTTTACATATTCCCGATGTTTTGTTCTATGTGCTTATGGTGTTTACGTTTGCGGCCCAGCTGTATCTGGTCTTCCTGTCATTGAAGCAGCTGCCGCTGCTTGTATCAGGAATAAATATTGCATTCATCTTCGTCTGTGTTATCTATTCAATTATCCGCTACAAAAAGGGATCTGTTCATATAGTATCGTCGGTTTCGTTTGAATAAAAAAAAATATATATAATTGGGAGGCACGTATGAAAATTACAAGTATCGATGTCATGCAGGTTCCAAGCGGAAATGCAGGTTCAAAACGCGGTGCATGGAGTCCTGTTATCGTCAGGGTTAATACTGATGAAGGAATAAGCGGATTCGGTGAAGCAGGCCTTGCGTACGGAAAGGGATGGCGTGCGGGATTCGGTATTGTACAGGATTTTGCGGAAGCGATTATCGGAGAGAATCCCATGAAAATCGAAAAGATATGGGAAACGTTATTCCGTAAAACATTCTGGGGAATGGGTGGAGGAACCGTTATCAATGCCGGTATCAGTGCAATCGATATCGCGCTGTGGGATATCAAGGGAAAAGCGCTTGGCGTACCGGTATATGAGCTTCTCGGCGGAAAGACGAACGAAAAACTGCGGGTATATGCCAGCCAGCTGCAGTTTAACTGGGGTGAAAAGATTGACAAGCAGACCCTGATTACACCGGAGGAATACGCGGAAGTTACAAGAAAAGCTGTTGCAGACGGGTATACCTGTATAAAAGTTGACCCGATTATATTCAGCGACAGACCGGACGGCAAAGGGGACTGGAAAATTACCGGACCGCTTGAGAAGAGAGTAATCAGAACGGTATATGACAGAGTAAAGGCAATGCGCGAAGCCGGAGGGGATGATCTTGATATCATTATTGAAATGCACTCAAATACTGATACAACTGCGGCTGTTCAGATAGGTCAGGCGCTGGAGGATCTGCGGATTTTCTATTATGAGGAACCTGCGCATCCGCTCAATCCGGGCAATCTGCTCGAAATTCACAACAAAGTTAATATTCCTATTGCATCAGGAGAGCGGATTTACACGCGCTGGGGATACAGGGAATTCCTTGAAAACCGGTCGCTGCAGGTAATACAGCCCGATTTATGTCTGTGCGGCGGCATAACGGAAGCTAAGAAAATATGTGATATGGCCAATACCTATGATTGTGCAGTCCAGATTCACGTATGCGGCAGTCCGATTTCTAAAGCTGCAGCCCTGCAGCTGGAGGCGGTTCTTCCCAATTTTATCATTCACGAGCATCATCAGCGTGCACTGAATCCTGAAAGCCGGGCAACCTGTCTGTACGATTACCAGCCTGTAAACGGCATATATGAAATTCCGGACCGTCCGGGAATCGGACAGGAACTGACTCCTGAAACAATACGAAAATGTGATACGGTAACGATTGATACACCTAAGAAATATATGTAAACTGTTACCGTATGAGAATGTATTCTTGCGGAGGTTTTGATACCCCCGTCTCCAAGGACGTATGAAGGATATAAAATCCCCACTGCGAGACCTTCCGAGAACAACATACCTCGCCCCCTGGGGCGAGGCTGCTGATTATAAAAAAATCATATAAAAATATATTTAAGTTTGAATATGTCTGTTTTATCTCCGCATATACGGAAATATATAATAGTGGTGATAAGAACAGGATATTCCGGCCTGAAAAATGAGGAGTGTTTTTATGAAAACAGCTGCAACAAATGAACCGAAAAGTTCTATCCCTGCTCTTAAAAAAAAGAGTCTTGTATTCCGTTTTTCGGTATATCTTGGATTGCTGATTGTGGTTTTGCTGAGTGCGTTATGTGTCCTGTCTGTACGCATAGTTTCATCAGGTGCGGGAACAAGCTATAAGCAGAATGTTGAGGTTATGGTTCCTGCTTTTACCAATTCGGTGAGCCTTTGGACAGAACAGTTCGTGCATGAAGTAAATGTGTATGTAAAAGCGGATATCGTCCAGCACGGTACGGAAGATGAAATCGTAACATGGATGCGGAGTATTCAGGACAGGAGATCAAAGGATTTTTATGATGTCATATTCTGCGGACCGGACGCGATTGCACATGTCGACCTCGGTTCCGATCAGCCTGTTGCAGACAGGCCGTATTTTAAGGCAATCATGAAAGAGGGTAAAGACGTCTATATAGGTGATCCTGTCGTTTCCAAAGTCTCAGGAAAAATGATTTATCAGGTATGTGTGGCGGCCTATAATGCCGACAAAAAGAAAATCGGCTTTTTTGCCGGCATAGTAACGGTGGATCACCTGCAGGAAATGGTCAGGGAATTGAAAATCGGTCAGCAGGGATATATGTATGTTATAGATGGCGCCGGCACTATTATTGCGCACCCCGACAAAGATAGGATGCTTAAAAATCTTACCCGCCCGGATAAAGAAGATGCCGAAATCCTGCAGGGATTTATTACGGTGACGGAATCTATGATAAAGGGAAAGACTGGTTCTGCAATTGCATATGATGCCAGATACGGTAATGTATTCGTGTATTACAGTCCTGTAAGCGGAACGTCATGGTCGGCCGCAGCCGTCGTACCGCTTTCGCAGGTAAATGAGACTGCAACTACCCTGACAAAGAAAATAACGCTCGGATGTCTTGCTGTTACCATTATTCTGATTCTTGCAGCCGCTGCAATGATCGTTTATTCACTTACACCCCTCAAGCGCCTGGAACAGGCTATTACCGCCATAGGTTCCGGTAACGCAGATCTGACGAAACGCCTTGATGCAACAAGATCAAACGACGAAGTCGGATCCGTCGTCAACGGATTCAACAATTTCATCGGAAAGCTCCATACAATTATTACCAGAGTCAAGGATTCAAAAGATTCTCTTTCAAATGTCGGAAACGGCATGCAGGGAAGTATTGAAGGTACGGCCAGTGCGATTGCCCAGATTCTTGGAGATATTGAAACGGTAAATGCCCAGATTTCAAGTCAGGCTGCCAGCGTTGAAGAAACAGCTGGAGCTGTGACGGAAATTTCGCAGAATATCGCTTCACTTGAAAAGATGATAGAAAACCAGGCAAGCGGTATTACGGAATCTTCAGCATCGGTAGAAGAGATGATTGGTAATATCGGCAGTGTGGATTCCTCCGTGGAAAAAATGGTACAGTCCTTCAATGAACTGGAACAGAGTTCTAAAAACGGATGGAATAAGCAGCAGAACGTAGAGGAGAAGGTTCTCCAAATCGAAGAACAGTCTGAAATGCTGCAGACTGCAAACACTGCTATTGCGAATATTGCAAGTCAGACGAATCTGCTGGCAATGAACGCCGCAATAGAAGCTGCCCATGCCGGGAATGCAGGGAAAGGATTCAGCGTAGTTGCAGATGAAATTCGTAAACTGTCAGAAACTTCAAGCGGACAGTCGAAGACTATCGGCGAGCAGTTGAAAAAAATTAAAGACTCAATAAATGAAGTTGTTGTTGCTTCAGCAGACTCAAGCAGGGAATTCAGTACTGTTTCGAAGAAAATATCCGATACAAACAGCCTGGTGTCACAGATAAGAAGTGCAATGTCCGAACAGATGACCGGTTCAAAACAGATCAGCGAAGCGCTCCATATGATGAACGACAGTACGTCGGAAGTACGGACTGCAGCTTCCGAAATGACGGCAGGTCAAAAGGCTATCCTTGAAGAAATAAGGCGCCTTCAGGATGCAACGTCCTCAATGAAAGACAGCATGAGTGAAATGACAATCGGAACCAAGAAGATTGAACAGGCAGGGATACAGCTTAATAATCTTGCAGGAGAAATCCGGTCTGCCATCCAGCAGGTTGCAAACGAAGTGGATCTGTTTAAAGTGTAAAATTGTATTTTCAAAAACCGCAGGAACTGTATCATGTTGTAATCAGCGTGTCCCTGCGGTTTGGTTCTGTTTTTACTGCTGTTTCCGCAGCCAGTCGGCTGTGATTGTATGAGCGTTGTCCCTCATCTGTGCAGGTGTCCCTTCAAATACGACCTGCCCTCCGTTTTTACCGCCGTCCGGCCCTATATCGATTACCCAGTCTGCCCTGCGCACAACATCCAGATCGTGTTCTATGATGATCATCGTGTTACCTTTGTCGACGATACGGTCAAAGAGGGAAAGAAGTTTTCCGGTATCCGAAACGTGCAGCCCTGTCGTGGGTTCATCAAGGATATAGATGCTCCCTTTTTTTCCGAGTGATTTTGCAAGCTTGATCCGCTGCCTTTCTCCGCCTGACAAAGTTGAAAGCGGCTGTCCGAGTGCAAGATAGGACAGCCCTGTTTCAATCATAGCCCGGAGCGTACGGCAGATTTTTGTGGCATACTTCGCCGCAGCTTCCTGCTGCCTGGTACCGCCAGTCCCGCTGTCCCTGATTCCGCTGAAAAACGAAAGCGCTTCCTCCGCGGTCATGTCGAGTACGTCAACAATTGATTTTCCGTAGCACAAAGCAGTACGAGCCTTATCACTGTATCTTGTCTGGCTGCACGCTTCGCACGGCGTGACGACCGGATCCATAAACACCAGTTCGGTGACGATGACACCTTTACCGCCGCAGACCAGGCATGCTCCTTCAGAATTGAAGCTGAACAGGCTTTCGTCTTCTCCTGTTTCGGCCGCAAACAGTTTCCTTATTTCATCAAAACAGCCGAGAAAGGACGCCGGCATCGAACGGTTCGTTGCCGTAATCGGTCCCTGATCCACTTTTATGACGCGGTCCGCATATTTTTCCGCAAATGCGTGCGAAATGAGCGAACTTTTACCGCTGCCGGCCACACCGGTGACGACCGTGAGTACGCCTTCGGGAATGTTTACCGACACATCTTTCAGATTGTGGACAGATACATGGTTCACCGGCAGCTGCCCTTTTGCCTGCCGCACATCTTTTTTATACGGCAGCACCGTTTTCATTGCTTTTCCCGTGAGCGTCCCTGAGGAAATAAGTTTGTCGTATGAGCCTTGAAATACAATCTGTCCGCCGTTTCTTCCGGCTTCCGGCCCGACGTCGATTATTTCGTCAGCAGTCGCTATGACGTCGCGGTCGTGTTCGACGACAAGGACGGAATTCCCTTTGTCGCGGAGAGAGGCGAGCAGGCTGTTCATGCGCCATACGTCGCGGGGATGCAGTCCCGTGCTCGGCTCGTCGAAAATGTAGGTAAGCCCGGTGAGCGACGAACTCATGTAACGTACGAGCTTGAGCCGTTGTGCTTCTCCGCCTGAAAGCGTTGACGATTCACGGTCGAGCGAAAGGTATGGTAGTCCTATGCTTATAAGCCTGCTGAGTGCGGCTCTGAGGGAGGCGATAACTGTTGCGACGCGCTCATCTGTTACGGAACCGAGAACGTCATACAGTTCCGTAAATTCCATTGCGCACAGCTCAGGAAGCGTGCAGCCTGCAACACGGCATGTCCGGGCAGCTTCGTTCAACCTCGTGCCGCAGCAGTCCGGGCATGGTTCTTCAACCATAATCGCCGCCTGATGCTCCTGCAGCGATTTTGAGTATGAGCTCAAATCCCGGTGAAGGAACAGCCGGGTAAAATGAGGTACGAGTCCTTCGCAGTATTTACTTTCCCGCGGATTGCCTTCACCCTTGCGGTTTCCGTACATGAGCAGATTATTTTCTTCCGGAGTAAAATCTTTGATTTTTTTATTCATGTCGAAGAAATGTGATTTTTCCAGCTGCTTCCAGTAATAGCTCTGCGGACGGTAGAGCGTGTAAAGGATGGCTCCCTCCAAGAGGGATTTTTTTTCGTCTATAAACTGCTTCGTATTAAGTTTTGTAACTTTTCCCATTCCGCTGCAGGTTTTACACATACCGTTCGGATCATTGAAGGAAAAGTATGATGCCGTACCGACGTGCGGTGTGCCGGTACGCGAGAAAATGACGCGCATCTGCGCATACATATCGGAAATTGTTCCGACGGTGGACCGAGCATTTCCACCAAGAGGAGACTGATCAACAATGACGGAAGCTGTAAGATTTTCAATGCTGTCCGCGTGAGGTTTCGGATATTTAGGCAGTCTGCTGCGGATGAATGCGGAATAACTTTCGTTCATCTGCCGCTGCGATTCTGCCCCGACAGTGTCGAATACGATGCTCGATTTACCGCTTCCCGATACGCCTGTAAATACAACAAGTTTCTGCTTCGGAATCCGCAGATTTACACCTTTCAGATTGTTTTCGTGTAATCCTGTAATAATTATATCTTCGTTTTTCATGCGGTATATCATTATGTGATTAAAAATAATTGTCAAGTGTATAGTAGTTTAATTTGAACTACATTACTTATGTTGACATTGTTGATTGTCCGCATAACAGACATGCAGTTTCAATACTCCTGTAATTCAAACCATACCATATACGGTAATTTACCGATTGTGTTCCCCTGATACTATTCTATACTATAAACACTATGTCGATTAAGTCATAAAATAGTATAAACGCACTGACTACTATAATATCCTGGAGGAATAATGCCGTATACGGTTTATGCATATACAAAAAAGAATGCAACAGAAACAGGTGCTGCCATGCATTTGTCACTTCGGACACCGGAAGGTACTTTTATTAAGTTAAACAACGGATTTGCAATCCTTTCTCCCAAATGTTCATTTACCGAAGGCGGAATGGATGGGCAGACAAAAGGAATGCGGAATCCGGTACTCTTCAGAGAGGCTGATGGAACATTCGGCATAACGGCAGAACGCTGCAATATTGTAAATGGACATGCAGAGCCGGAAAATGTCTCTGCGGACACGGTACTGTATTTTACGTCGCCCGATCTTATTACCTATACAGAGAAAGGTTTACAGACTAAACAAACAGCGCCGCATGATATTGTCCGTGAAAGTATCCCTGCATGGGATTCCGAACCTGCAGGCTCCCTGGTACTTTCAGATGAGGAAGCAGAGAAACTGCTTATTCACTTTACATATCCTTCTGAAAAACCTGTAAAAATTTTTCCCTTCCCGTTTATGCCCTGCCGCGGCGATCCGATGGCGATTAAGGACTCTGGAAGGTATCTGTTTATGGCCACAGATGATGAGAATTCACAGAATTCCTTAAAAATACGTGAGGTACATGCGCTTGAAGATATTCCTTCTGCACAGGATCACGTTCTCCTGCAGGCACACCCCGAAGGTGACCTTTCCGGATGTCTCTGGGCTCCCGAACTGCACCGGGTAAACGGAAAACTCTGCATTTTTTTTGCAGCAGGAAGTCCCTATTGGTATACGGTACAATCACGCATTATGATACTCACCGGAACAGACCCCCTGAATCCCGAACATTGGACGGCTCCTCGCCGTATTATAAGACACGACGGAACTCCTCTTGCCCCTGAAAATACTATTACGCTCGACATGACAGTCATACATGCGCAGGACTGCGATTATGTCGTGTGGTCCCAGCGGTACATTCTTATTAACCCCGTCAGATGCGGAACGGCTGACCTGTTTATTGCAAGGCTTAACGCTGAAGAACCGTGGAAACTGGCATCTGATCCGGTGCTGCTTTCCCGTCCCGAATACGGCTGGGAAAGAATACATAGTCCGGTCAATGAAGGACCGTTTGCACTTATTAAAAACGGTACAATTTTCCTCACCTATTCGGCAGCACTTATTGACGCAACATACTGCCTCGGCATGCTTACTGCACAGAATGGAAGCGATCTGACGGTTCCTCAAAACTGGAAAAAAAGTAATTATCCGGTGCTTCACCGTCTGAGCCATCCGGACCAAATCGGTACAGGCCATAATTCTTTTGTGGAAGCGGAAAACGGAAAGGACTACATCCTGTATCATGCACTTGCAATGGAAAATTATCGTGCCGATTCTGCCGATGGCCGTCGTTATCCGGCAGTACGGGAAGTTATCTGGGATTCCTGCGGATTTCCGCATTTTTAAATTGATCTTCCTGAATCAATACCCCGGACAGGCTGTAAAACGGATGTCCGTATAATCAACAGCATCGGCACAGAGGGCAGGATACGCCCCTCTGTGCTCGAATAGCAGGAGCAACTATTTTTATGACAAAAAACAAAGTATACGAAATACAGGAAAATACGGCGGTTCCATTTCACAACAATGCTTTCTTCTGCATAGGAACGGGAAGGATGGGACTTGCGCTGCAGAAACAATATTATGAACAGCTTGAGCTCGTCCAGAAAGAAATAGGATTTTCACACATTCGCGGACATGGACTTTTCTGTGATGACCTTGCAATTTATCACGAGTTTGAGCGCAACGGCCAAAAAGAAACTGAATATAATTTTACCTATCTTGATATGGTTATGGACAGCTATCGAAAATTGAATTTGAAACCATTCCTTGAACTCGGTTTTATGCCCCGTGAACTTGCCTCCGGCGAGCAGACAGTGTTTTACTGGAAGGGTAATGTAACTCCGCCATCCGACTATCATACATGGACAGCACTCGTGCAGGCAACACTCCGGCACCTCATCTCCAGATACGGGGAAGAGGAGGTTGTATCCTGGCCTGTTGAAGTATGGAATGAACCGAATCTAGAAGGTTTCTGGAAAGATGCAGATATGAAAGAATACTTTCACTTATATGATGTAACTTCCCGGTCAGTCAAAGAGATCAGCAGCTCGTTCCGTGTTGGCGGTCCGGCTGTCTGCGGAGGAACCGATAAAGAATGGATAACGGCATTCCTCGATTACATCCGGGAAAATCATGTACCGCTTGATTTTGTAACCCGTCACCACTATACAACGGCTTTCCCTCAAGAAGAGGGGCACTATGGATACGCAGCATTGCATGCCCAGGATCAGGCTTTAGCACAGCTGGAACCGACCAGACATATTGTTGACAGCTTTCCGGAATTCCGCGGGATGGAAATTCACGTTACGGAATTTAATACGTCTTATATCCCGAATTGTCCTCTTCATGATACAAACTTGAATGCAGCCTACATTGCATACCTTATTTCACGACTTGGAGATAGTCATGCATCCTATTCATACTGGACATTCGGGGATATCTTTGAAGAAAAAGGAGTTCCTTTTACACCGTTTCACGGAGGGTTTGGTCTTGTTGCAAACGGACTTATCCCTAAACCAACGTTCTGGACATTTTCATTTTTTAAGAGGCTTGAGGGGATCTGTGTCCATCGGTCTGACGAATCGGTTATTATGCTCAGGAAAAACAAGTCATATTGTGGAGTTGTCTGGAATCTCGACTGTAACAGATCAGGTTCAACTCTGGACATATCATTTACCCTTCCGGTCTCTGAAAACGAACTGTGCCTTGTACTACAGCTTGTTGATGAAACATGCTGCAATCCCCTTAAAATCTGGCATGACATCGGCGAACCTGCTAATCCAACAGAAGCGCAGAATAAGCTTCTGCAAGATGCATCGCATCCGTATATTACCTCTGCACGTATTGCTGCAAAAGATAAAACCGCTGTTGTTCAGCTGAAACTGTCTGAAAATGCAGTCTGCTACTTTGAACTGAATTCTGCACCCATTAAAAGCGACAGAGGATATTCATATGAAAAGGTGCTGAAAACAGGAACAGCTCCGCAGTAATATGCGCGTGTTCTGATATATTTTATCTGCAGATTTTAAGCTTTGATTGCTTCTCTTGCATATAAAACAAAAACTAATCCCACCACCGCAGGAACCGCATGCACTGTGTACGGTCATAAGGCATAGTGCTTTGTACGTCAACGTATCTGAATTCCGAAAAGCAGATGTATGTTACTGTATCTGTTCAGGGAGTTTGTACCATGCTTTATGAATTCCCATGTTGCTTTGTAATCGCCGGGTACAGCAAATGTCTTGTCTGCAATGAATGAAAGAAATCCCTGCAGGTCTTCTGCGTAGCGGTCATCAAAAGCGTTTGAAAGATTTTCTTTTTCCAGATCTGTAAGGTCTTCTATTTTGTTGTGCAGAACATGTTCGAGCGTACGGGAGAGATAATAGACTTCATACGGAATATTTGCCAGCACTTTCATACTGCATAAGTTACGGAGTATTGCAGCTTTTGTTTCATTTCGCATCCGGATTCCGTTTGCATTTGGTGCAAGTATTTCTGATTCAGTGTAGATAAGTTTTTTTCCTGAGACCTGTTGTACGATATATGAATCGGGAACGAAGGTTCCATCTGTGTCTGCTAAATGAATTATTTTTTGTATATCTCCCAATCCTATTTTTTCAATACGGCAGAATAACTTCACCTGTTCAAATAATTTTCCTTTTATTTCCCCCGGATTGGGAAAGTTCTGAATGGTAATATCGCAGTGCATGACGGCAACATGTACGTCATATGTTTCAAAAAAGGTATCGAGAATACTTTCAAATGAAACTTCATCAGATGTACCTTCTACGATAAAGAGCAGGACTTTCTTTTTATTTTTTGGCATTCTCGCCTGCCTTGCGGAGTGTCCGTCGTATAGCAGCTGTCTTTGCCTGTAGTGCAAGTTCTTCGTCCTGCCCGCCGAGATTAAGCGCACGTATGTAACAGTCCCGGAGGTTATTTGTTGGGCGTACGTTCTTCAGCCGGATGTAGCGGTTTTCGGGGTTTGTCGTTGTAAAGATGACGTTGTTTTTGTTGAGCACTTCAAGCGGCCGCAGGTTGTGGGAAGTGAAAATAAGCTGTCCTTTACCTGTTTCTTCTATGACATGAATCAGTTCACCCAGAAGTATTTCGAAAATACCTGCATCAAGTTCGTCAATGGCGACAAGAACAGATGGATTGTTGTACATTGCAATAATCAGATTCAGAATCGAAATAATTTTTCTGATTCCTTCTGATTCATAGCGGATTGGTATCTGAATGCCGTTGTGTTCCGAAACAAGTTCAAAACGGATTCCTGTTGTACCGTTTTTTAAGAGCTGCCTTCCATAATCTTTTGTTTTAATGGAAAGTCCCGGCACGAGTGCACTAACGACGCAGTCCATTTCAGAAAGTGTTGACTGGATAATACGAAATGACTTTTCATCGACAATCATCGGTTCACTCTGACTGATGGGAATATCGCCAACCGCAGTGTATTCAGGTGATGAATGGGAAACAGAAAGCGGAATAAATGCATCTATACTGATAAAACCTGAATGCGAATTCAAAATGACGGATATATTCTTTTCGGCGTAATTTTTGAACGTCCTGACAATTTCAAAGAGTTCGGTTTCTGCTGATGATTTTAAAATATCGTTAAATGCACGGGAAAATAAAAACGACGTGTGGTTCTGCTGCGAAAGTTTATATGCAACGGAAAGACCGATAACTTTCTGCTGGTCTCCGGCAATAATATTTTCGTATCTGCTTTTTGGTAGAAAAACAAGGATTTCATCATTCGGATATGTATATTCAAAATAGGGAACTGTTCTGCTCCATTCACCGTTCGTCTCTTTTGAAACCGAAAGCTGCTCTGATTTGAAACAGGGAGCCGGTTCCTCCTGTCCCTGTTTAAGAATTGAGCATGAATAGGTAACAATGTATTTTATGTTTGAGGTTGTACGAAGTGCAAACTTGAATGAAAGTGAACAGGTGTCAGATGCACCGGAAATACAGTCCGCAATATCAGACCAGAAAGGAAGTCCGGTGGCGAGAAATTTAAATAGATTGAGTGCCTGAATGACGGTTGTCTTACCGGAACCGTTCTGTCCGTAAATGCCTGCTATATCGGCCTTTTCTGAAAAGCCGTCATTATCCTGGCTTCCGGTTAAACTTATGCTGCCGGATGTGACATTTTTCAGATTTCGAATATCAAGAGAAAGAAGTCTGATTAATGATTCACTCATATATGTCCTCTGTAATAATTCTATTATTCAGTGTATCGGTATAACAATAGAGAAACAAGATAAAAATGTGAAAAAGTAATAAAAAATTACGAAAATATGTTACTGTTATTCAGGTTTGACTCCATTGGAAAAACACTGCGCCCGTAAGTTCTTTACTGCGGCTGCATACAGGGCATCTCTAAAAACTCACATTCAGAGACTTTTTAGAGATGCCGTCGAGTTCTAAGTCGCTGTAATATCGCGACTTAGAACATCACGCTTTCAGAGTTACCTCTAAAAACTTAAGTTTTTAGAGGTTCCCTACAGTATGACTTATGCGGTTTTTTACAGTCTGTCTGCTTGTACTGCACTTCGGATTATTTCGGTTATCTGTTTGTCCTGCGTTGTGCTGAACAGAATATCGTAGTTTTTCTTTGTCGGAATCAGAAGTACATTTTGTTTATCTGTCACGTACAGTTTATATTTCCCGGCTGTACCTTTGAACCAGCCCACATTCAGTCCGGGAAGGCCGATGCCGTTCGTCCGGTATTTTATGCCGAGCGAATTGAAGTCGGCAGTACGTATCCCGTCGGTCTGTATATCGTCAAGGCTGATATGCGTGTTGTAAAAAACAGACTCAATGTTCAGAGTACCATTCCTGACTGTAAGCGTATATGAATGTGCAGAGAAGAATAGCATGATCAGGAAAATGAACAGTACTGCAAAAAACAGGCACATGATAAAAATTGCAACCGTACTGGAGCTGTCCGGTTTTGTCATATGGAATATCATGGATTCCTCCTTTTCTTTTTATGGAAATACTATCACGAAATTATTTGCTGTACAATGTTCTTGACAAAGGTGTGCTTCTTGTGTATAAGTTAACACTGTTAATTTAACGTTGTTAACTTATATAGGAGGAACTGATGCGGACTGCCGATCCGGAACTTGAACAGATGATTCTTTCAAAAGCGCTCGGCCTGCTTATGGATCATGAACCAAATGAAATCGGGATGCGTGACATTGCACGCGCATGTAATGTATCTGCAACCACTATCTATCATTACTACGCTGACAAAACAGCCCTGCTTGAAGCGGTCAAACTTGACTGTCTTGCAGATTTGAAAACTTATATGGAGACCGGAATAGCTGCTGCGCAGACGACATACGCAAAAGTCAGAGCCTCTCTTGAGGCATTTGCAGGGTGGTGTTTCGACAATCCTCAGAAAGCACTGCTTGTAATGGGCAGGCTCAAGGCAAATACAACAGCATCTCCTGATGAACTGAAAATGTATTATGAATGCAATGAACTGGGGCTGCAGCTGCTTGAACAGGCGGTGCGGGAGCATACTGCCGTATCCGATAATCCCCGGCTTGATACGTCTGTTGCCGTGTCTGCGCTCTGGGGAACGGTTGAAGCTATCCTGCTGAACAGGGCCGATCCGGCATACTGGCAGTCGGGGAAGGCGTATACTGAACATTTTATAACAATGTATCTTTCGGTCATATTTCCGAAAGGAGGAATAAAAGAATGAAAAAAAATCGTATTGCAGCTGCAATTATTGCAGGGCTGCTTTTCTGTTCTGCCGCACTGTATGCTTCTGATTCTGAAACGAAAGGAACGCTTACTGTCACTATAACACCGGGAGCATGCTGGAAGACGGACCGCAATCCGCAGTTTGCTGTCTGGGTTGAGACAGCCGGCGGAACGTACGTAACGACGCTGTTCGTGACGCAGCGTGCTGCGAAGAAAAACTGGCTGTTCGCTCCGAAAGACGGACGTCCTGAATCCCTGCCGGTATGGTATCATGCGGTTGGCAGCAGACCTGTTACGATGGTGGCAGCACCGGACAAACTAAAGACAGACGCAGTCACATCCGCAACACCGGGAACAGCGGACGCCATGCAGTATGGTGTTCTGCTCCCTGCGGGTAAAAAATATATTATAAAAGTTGAAGTGAACCACAGCTTCGATTACAACGAGTCATGGCCAAAGAAAGCAGAAAAAGGCAGCGTACAGTATTCGGGTGTAAACGGACAGCCATCGGTTGTGTATGAGGGGACTCTTGATACACAACCTGTTGATAGAGGGGAGAATCCGGCGGTTTCACAGGGAAAAGACCTGCTGCGGGCGGTACTGGTTCCTGCAGGAACGGGTGCGGTAACCGGCGGCGACGGAAACCTGCACAATGAACTTGCAAAACTTACGACTGCGCTTCAGATTGTTGATACAGTGGAAGCATCATGGGCCGGGACGAAATGACTAAGACCATTATCGTGGTGAACGGCAGTCCCCGCAGTAACGGAACTGTTGCGCGTCTGCTTCATGCAGCGGCAGACGGGTGCGGTTCCGGCTGCGACATTCACTGGTACAATGTTAGTGACATGGCAGTCCGCGCATGTACAGGCTGTATGAAATGCCGCAGCACGGGAACGTGTGTTCTGCCCCATGACGATGCGCATGCGTTTGCCGGCGATATACGCGGATGCATCGGTATTATTGCAGGCACGCCCGTGTACTGGGGAAATATGAGCGGACAGCTTAAAGTGTTGTTCGACCGCGTCGTTCCTTCACTCATGAGTGAATCTCCACAGGGAATACCTGTTCCGCTGCACCGCGGAAAAAATGCCGTTATCGTAACTGCATGTACAACACCGTGGCCGTTCAGTACTCTTTTCGGACAGACCGGAAAGGCTGTCCGTTCCCTGAAAGAAATATTGAGTTATGCAGGATTTCATATTACCGGAACGCTGATACTTCCGGGAACGAAAAACAGGAACGATATTCCTGCCGGGCTGCTCAAAAAAAGCAGGAAAGCCGGTAGAAAGCTCACGGCTGGTATATAGAAATCGGCTGCATTTCTGTCTGTAAAAATAGATATTAAAGGAAAAAAATTATGAAAAGACATGTTATAGTACTCATTCTGTCTGTATTTCTGCTTTCCGGTGCGGTATATGCACAGGAAACAGAAAAGTCACCCCTGGACTTGTCTCTGACAACCGATTTTGCATGGTATACGGCAAGCGCATACTGTCAGGGAAGTACACATTACGCACCTGTAACCGGATTCTATGACCAGATACAGGCGCGCACCGTACTGAACGCCTCTTACCGTGTTCCCGTTTCGGTTCCCTTCGTGGCGGAAGACAATATGCTGTTTAAGGATACTAATGTTACCTTCACCGGCGGTCTTGAACTGACACCGGTCTCTCTTATGCCGAAAGCATCTGTCTCATTTACACCGGTGGCTTTTCTTGTATTCTCTGCAGGGGTAACGGCAGGAACGGGCTGGGATTTATCGGGTATACAGGGAATTGCCGGATATAATACTGAAACGCAGAAATATGACAGCCTGACGCCTTTCAAAACATGGTACCTGTGCGGATATGCGAACGGAACTTTTATGTTCGACACTGCAGCACTCTGGCCCGGAGACTGGCATCACATTATTGTGGTTGCAAATTACGAAGTTGAATACAAAACGCTCACCGGTACATCAAGTACAGTCTGGGACTGGCAGACAACAAAGGGGTGTGCAGACGGATGGCAGTATGACCAGTACTATCTGCTCGGCTATCAGATGCCTGGAATCGTTTCGCTTGCAGGAGTAAGTGCGGAACTGTACGGCCACTATGCTGCATCCGACTACGGTGACATTGCAGATTCATTTTCCGGCGGTTTTATGACTATCGAAATTTCTCCGCTTATGCAGCTGACGCTTTCCAACCGTGATACACTGTCTGCAATGCTGAATTTCAAAGCCCGCCGCAGCTTTACGGAAAGTCACACAAGCGAGGATGAAGAACCACTTCTGACATACGCCGGCCGCGAATGGTATTTCCAGCGGCTTG